>Ga0163150_10009608_pt1 | contig 10650 bp, 5 predicted proteins | sample OliLakLV19P2IB_FD_148628 | JGI IMG/M metagenome (GOLD analysis project Ga0163150, IMG submission 148628) | Freshwater microbial mat bacterial communities from Lake Vanda, McMurdo Dry Valleys, Antarctica - Oligotrophic Lake LV.19.P2.IB | ecosystem: Environmental > Aquatic > Freshwater > Lake >...
CTGCTGAGCGGCGAGGGAGTCAGCTCGATGGGCCCGCCTCGCTCTACGGCCGGGGGCGCGACCGCGGGCCCATCGAGCTGACTCCCTCGCCGCCCCCCGCGCCCCCCGTGTCAGGACCGTCCCGCGGCTCCAGGGGCTCGGCGGGAAGCGTCCCCATCGATCCGCGCAACCTCGCGCGCGGCCCCCTCGAGGTGCTGGTGCTGGGCCCCGACGACCTGCCCATCCCGCACGACGAGGTGCGCGTGTCGATCGAGCCCGGCGCGGGCGCCAAGGCCTGGCACTCCACGCCGCTGCTGAGCCCCGATCCGGACACCAACGTGTGGAAGGGCAATGACGTCTTCGCGGGTCCCGTGCGCGTGCGCGTCTCGGGCGACACCATCGTGGCACGCGACGTCGAGACGCAGGTGACGGTGGAGCCCAGCGAGACGCTGCGCGTGCACGTCGACCGAGCTGGCGCCCTCGAGTACGCCATCACCCGCTACGGCGCCGAGCCGCCCAGCGAGGTCACGCTCACGCTGCTCGACAAAGCCGGCAAGCCCGTGCTGGTGGGCTACCAGGTGCGCACGCAGACCGTGCTCACCCAGCCGCGGCAGGCCCGCACGATCACGCAGCCTCCCGAGGGCGTCATCTTCGGCATCCCGCCCGGTCGCTACACCCTGCGCGTCTCCTCCGCCGCCGACGAGTCGGCCAGCGCCGACGTGGACGTGGAGGCGCTCAAGACGCTGCCTGTCGCGCTTGAGCTGCGGCGTTGATCGGGCGCTCAGGTGGCGACGGCACGACCCAAAGCCGCCAAGAACCACTCGACCTGGCTCGGCCCCAGGCCCGTGGAGGCTTCGAGGGCTTGCTCGATGTGCCGCGCACGCTGGGAACGCACCTCGAGCAGGGCCTGACGTAGCTCGATACCCAAGGGCGTGAGGCGCACCCAACGGCTGCGCCGGTCCTGCTCGCCGGCTACGCGGACCAGCAGCCCGTCGGCCTCGGCCCGATCCACGAAGCGCGTGGTGGTGGAGGGCTCACGGCCCAGCCGCTCGGCGATCTGCGCCATCGGTAGGGCGTCGCTGGCCTCGAGGGCCAAAAGCACCCGCGCGGTGGCCTCGCGCAGGCCCCGCCGATGGGCGTCCTGGCGCAGCGCCTGACCGAGGTGCACCTCGATGGCGTCGATCAGCTTCTCGAGCATGCTTGTACTCTACAAGCAGGTCCTCGATTCCAGCTCCAACTTTGCACGATCCTCGCCGTGCTTGCTGTGGGTGTTCTACGGCATCGACCGCTCAGCGCCCCTCGACACGAAGATCGTGAAGAAGGACGGCCGCAAGTGCCTTGAGCTAATGGTCGGGCACGCCTTCGGCAACCCCGCCGCGTTCTACAACTTCCAGGGCTACATCCGCTACGCCGACGACGCGCACACGGAGCCGCTCGACCTTCCCATGGGTGCCAGCGTGAGCGTGCGGATCTTCGTCCCCGAGGACTGGGAGGACGACGTGATCCGCGGCGCCGACCTCTGGGCACGCATCGACGATCCCAACGAGGACGTCGGCAACGACGCCTACCCGACGGCAGGCTTCTACAACTACGGCGATGGCGAGGGCACGGCCTTCTCGATCTTCGAGCCCTACTCGGGCGAGATCGTGGACTACTACGATGCGGACATCGAGTACGGCGAGTGGAACGAGGTGAAGATCGTCTGGACCAAGAAGGGCGTCTACCACTACTGCAACGGCGAGCTGCTCCATCACGACAACGCCCCCGAGTACGCCGATTGCGTCGCGCTCGAGGCCGTGTTCCTGCAAGGCTGGCGGGCGACCGACCTCGAAGAGGACTACTCGATCTGGTTCGACGACGTGAGGGGCAAGAAGTAGTCCCTGGGACGTCCGCCCTGCCGGGCCGCCTTCAGCGCACGGATTCCGTCTCGCGCACGATGACGCGCACACCCAGGGTGGGGGCTGTGAGCCGGGGTCGCTCGGCACGGGGGGCGGCGATCCGGAACTGCGCTGCGTCGGTGAAGGCCCATGAGCCGCCGCGCACCTCGAAGGTCTTGCCCTTCTCGTTCCAGGTCGCCGTCCACTCGGCTACCGAGCCGGCCAGGTCGCGTAGGCCGAAGACGCTCTCGTCGTCGGGGAACAGGCCCACCGGCTCGGCGATCGGGTTCGTGCGTCGTGAGCGGCCCCCCTTGAGATAGGCCCAGTCGAGCTCGTCGCCGAAGGGCAGGGTGCGGGATTGCCCGCCAACGGCCATGCGCTGCCACTCGCTTGCTGAAGGGAGCGTGAAGAGCAGCGCCTGCGGCAGGCGCTCGGGCCCGCTGCGCGCGACGTCCTCCGGCTCCAGGGACGGATCAGCGAGGGTCGCCCGAGCGCGTTCGCGGCTGCGCTCCGTGCGCCAGGCGAGGTAGCCCCAGCCCACGGTGCGCGAGAGGGCGAGGGCCTCGGCCAGCGCGGCGATCTGGCCGTCGAGCGGCTCGCTTTCGCCCGCGGGTGGCTCCGGGTAGCCCACCAGGTCGTAGAGCGAGACGTGCGCCACGGGTCGCGAGGGGTTGGCGACCGCCTCGAAGCGACCGTCGGTACCGGGCAGCGAGAGCGGGCCGTCGGCGCCGCGCGGCACGAAGCGCCAGCCGCTCTCGCGCGTCGCCTGGATCTCGCGCAGTGTGCGCGGGTCGTTCAAGAACTCCCAGTAGTCCGCGAAGGTGAGCTCGAGGCGTCGGGCCAGGAAGCGGCCCACGGTCGCGGGCACGCCTGCGCTTGCCGGGCCGGCCGGAACCTCCACGAAGCCCGGCGGCACCTCACCGGCCTGCGAGAGGCGGCCCGGCGAGAGGCGCAGCGCGCCTTGCCAGGCGAGCTCGAAGGGGAGGCGCAGGTCGGCGTGGTACGGGGCCTCCAGCAGCAGCAGGTAGCGGCCGGGCGGCAGCTTGAGCACGCGCTCACGGTCGCTCATCACGAGCGCGTTCAGGGCGTTCTTCTCGAGCGGATAGACGCTTTCGTCGCGCAGCGCGCGGTAGCGTTGCACCCGCATGCGCCCCTCGGCCGTGCCCACGTGCTGCGCCTCGTCGGGGATCGCGCTGGCCGGAGCGGGGATGTCGGGGGCGGGGGGGCGCGAGCCCTCCTCGGCCAGGCGGTGGGCCAACAGTGCGGCATAGGCGCGCTGGGCCCCCGGCGCCCCCACGGAGGTCCCTTGCGGATCGGGCCAGGGGATGGGGATCCAGCGCGGTCCGCCGCGCGGCAGGACGTCGGCCTCGCGCGCGTAGCGGAAGAGCCACGCCTGACCCCGTGGACTGGCAGGCTCGAGGGTGACCGTGGCCGTGCCGTCGAGGTCCTCGGCGTGAGCGCCCGGGTCGAGGCGTTCCACCGCCAGCCGGTGCAGGGCCGCGAGGTCGGCCTCGCCCGAGCGTTCGGTGCGACGCCATTCCTCGAGGTGCCAGGCCGCCACGCCCACGCGCAGCCGTGCGCGGATGCGCTGCCCCTCGGGACCCGCGAGCGGCGCGGCGGCCTCCGCGGCCGCCAGCGCGACGCCCAGCGCAGACTCGGTTTCGGCCCGCTCCTGCACCAGAGTGGAGGCGCGTCGCTCCGCCCGGGTGCGCGCCGACCAGGCCGGCTCGCGCATCCACCAGGGCTCGCTGCCGCGCGCCTCAGCCAGGCCCAGCCCCAGACCGCCGGGAGCCCGTGCACCCAGCGCGGCCCGACGGCGCAGCTCTTCGACCTCGCGTTCGCCCGCGCGCACTCGCTCGACGCCCGCCAGGGCCCGGTCGTAGGCGCTCTCGGCCTGCAGCGCCTCCTGGACCGCGCGGGCACGATCGCGGCCGTCGCGCGCGGCCGCGGCGCCGGGCTCGAAACCCAGCCAGGCCTCGTAGCCCGTCTCGGCCTCCCCCCAGGCCCCCCGCGCCTCGGCCGTTCGCGCCCGCTCGCTCAACGCCTCGATGCGCGCCGCTTGCTGCTGCGCCTCGTGGCGGTCGGCGACCCACAGGCCCAGCCCCACGATCAAGCCGGCCACGAGCGCCGTGAAGGTGCGCGGGCGGCGCTTGGCCCAGGCCTTGAGCCGGCGCGTGGGCCCTGGGGGTTTGGCGCCGATGGGCTCCTCGCGAAACCAGCGCTCGAGGTCCACCACCAGCTCGGCACAGGAGGCGTAGCGGTCGCGCGGCGACTTCTCGATGCACTTGAGGCAGATCGTCTCGAGCTCGGGATCGATGCGTGGGTCAAGCCGCGTGGGCGGCACCGGCGTCTCGTCGGCCACGAGCCGGGCCAGGGTGGGCAGGTCGTCGCTGGGGAAGGGCAGGTGTCCGGTGAGCAGCTCGTAGAGCATCACGCCCAGGGCCCACTGGTCGGCCGCCGGCCCGACCTCGCCGCTGCGTCCGCGGAACTGCTCGGGGGCCATGTAGCCCGGCGTGCCGATCAGCATGCCCGACTCGGACAGCCGCGCCTCGGCCGCGTCGCTGGCCAGACCGAAGTCCATCAGGCGCGGGCGATCGATCCAGGCCTCGGACTTGGGGTGGCGCCCCTCGCGCATCCAGGACTGCGTCATGCGCCGGGTGGGGGAGGTGGACTCGAGGGTCGGCGCGGGCTCGCGCAGCAGCACCACGTTGGCGGGCTTGACGTCGCGGTGCGTCACGCCTGCGGCGTGCGCGGCGACCAGCACTCGCGCCGTGTCCAACACGATGCGCGCGGCGCGCGCGGCGGGCAGGCGTCCGGCGGCCGAGCCGGCCAGCACCTTGTCCAGGGACGGGCCGTCGATGCGCTCCATCGTGTACCAGAGCCGGCCGGCGGTCTCGCCGGTGGCCAGCACGGGCACGATGTTGGGGTGGCTCACGCGCGCCGCCGCGCGCACCTCGCGCTCGAAGCGCGCCCGCACCTCGGGCGACTGCGCCACGCCGGCCTTCAAGACCTTGAGGGCCACCTCGCGGCCCAGGGCCAGCTCGCGGGCGAGGTAGACGACGCCGCTGGCGCCGCGGCCGAGCTCCCGCTCGATTCGGAACCCAGGCACCTCGACCGGCGGCTCGTTCATCGCGGGCTAGAGTCTACGTGGTGGCCCTGGCACCCAGCGCTTGCGCCCGAACCTGGAGGTCGTAGAGGCGCCGGTAGAGGCCGTCCTGCGCCAGGAGAGCGGCGTGATCGCCCTGCTCGACGATCTCACCGCGGCGCAGGACCAGGATCCGGTCGGCGTCGCGCACGGTGGAGAGGCGGTGCGCCACCAGGATCGTGGTGCGCCCCTGGCGCAGGGCCGCCAGCCCCTCCTGGATCCAGCGCTCGGTCTCGGTGTCGATCGAGGCGGTGGCTTCGTCGAGCACCAGCACGGCCGGGTCGCGCACCAGGGCGCGGGCGAAGGCGATCAGCTGCCGTTCGCCCACCGAGAGGTTGGCGCCCCGTTCCTCCACGCGGTGGTCGAGGCCTCCGGGCAGGCGTGCCAGCACGCGGTCGGCCCGCACGGCCCGGCAGGCAGTCTCGACCTGCTCACGCGAGATAGCCGGGTCGAAGAGCCGCACGTTCTCGAGCACCGAGCCCGTGAACAGGAAGACGTCCTGGAGCACGATGGCAATGCGGCCGCGCAGCGCGCGCTGGTCCCAGTCGCGCACGTCCACGCCGTCCACGCGTACGCTGCCGCTCTGGACGTCGTAGAAGCGCGAGATGAGCGAGAGCACACTCGACTTGCCGGCGCCGGTGGGGCCCACCAGCGCCGCCGTCGTGCCGGCCGGCACCGTGAACGAGACGCCGCGCAGCACCGGCTCCTCGGGGACGTAGGCGAAGTGCACGTCGTCGAACACCACCTCGCCGCGCACCGTGCTGGGCGCGTGGGCACCCGGACGATCGGCCACCTCGAGCACCGCATCGGCGATGCGGAACACGCGCTCGCCCGAGGCCACGGCCTGCAGCATGAGGTTCAAGTTCTCGGAAAGCTCGCGCACGGGCTCGAAGCAGATGTCGAGCAGCATCCAGAACTGCACGAACTGGCCCAGCGTGAGGCTGCCGCCCACGATGCGCTCGCCGGCAGCCTGCAGCACGAGCGCCACGGCCAGCGACTGCAGGAGCTCCACCAGCGGGAAGAACATGGCGAAGTTGCGCACCGTGGCCAGATGCGCGTCACGCAGCCGGCCCGTGGCCTGCGCGAAGGCGTCGCTGGCGTGCGCCTCGCGACCGAAGAGCCGCGTGACGCGCACCCCGCCCAAGGCCTCGGTGGCGAAGCCGTTGGAGGCGGCCACCTCGGTTCGCACGCGCCCGAAGTCGCGGCGGCTGCGGCGCGTGAAGAACCAGCCCGACAGCGCCAGCAACGGTACGACCAGCAGCACGTGCAGCGCCAGCTGGGTATCCACCACGAACAGCACGATCAGGACCAGCACGAGCTTCAAGATGTCGTGGAAGAAGGCGGCCACGCCCGAGGCGAAGAACTCCTCGATGGACTCGATGTCGCCCGTGACGCGCGTGGTCAGTACGCCCACCGGGTGGCGGTCGAAGAAGGCCAGCGCCTGGCGCTGCAGGTGCGCGAAGACGTCGAGCCTCAGGCTCTGGCCGATCTCGCGGCCGGCGCGAACGCCCAGCAGCGTGCGCGCGCCGCGGATCATGCCGCCCAGCAGCAGCACGCCGAAGAAGGCCGCGCCGTACGCCCACAGGCCCGCGGCTTCTCCGTGCGCCACGGGCCCGTCCACCGCGCGCTTGACGATCTCCGGCCCCAGGAGGTCCACCACGGCCAGCGCCACCATCGTGCCCAGCGTCCAGAGCACCAAGCGGCGATGGCGCAGCACGTAGGCGAACAGGCGGCGCAGCACGACGCCGGTGGGCGTGCGCGCCAGCACGAGGGGCGGCGCGTTCACGCCAGCTCCTCCAGCGCGCGCTCGGCACGCTGGGCCGCGTGCGTGCGCGCGTACCAGCCGGCGCGTTGGAGCAGCTCCTGGTGGCTGCCCTGCTCGACCACGCGCCCCTCGTCGAGCACCAGGATGTGCGTCGCGTGGCGCACGGTGGAGAGGCGGTGGGCGGCGATGAGCGCCGTGCGCTGGCCGAAGAGCCCGGCGAGGCGCTCGAGCACCGCCTCCTCGGTCTGCGTGTCCACGGCGGAGAGCGCGTCGTCGAGCAGCAGCACCGGTGCTTCGCGCAGCAGCGCGCGTGCCAACGTGGCGCGCTGCTTCTGGCCGCCGGAGAGCGTCACGCCGCGCTCGCCCACGACGGTGTCGATGCCCTGCGGCAGCTGCTCGAGGTCGTGCCCCAGCCCCGCGGTCAAGGCCGCCTCCAGCACGCGCTCGCGCGCGGGCGCCAGGGTCGTGGCGTACGCCAGGTTGGCCGCCAGGGTCTCGCTGAAGAGGAAGGCGTCCTGCGGCACGCTGGCCACCGCAGCGCGCAGGCGCGCGAGCGGCACGCGCGTGACGTCGAGCCCGTCGAGGAACACGCTTCCCGGCGGCGGCTCGTAGAGGCGCGAGAGCAGCCGCAGCAGCGTGCTCTTGCCCGAGCCCACGGGCCCTACGAGCGCCAGGGTGCCGCCCGCGGGCAGCTCCACGCTCACGTCCACGAGCGCGGGGCGTTGCGTCCCCGGGTAGGTGAACGTGAGGCCGCGCACGGAGATGCGCCCCGCGAAGCGCTCCCCTGTCTCGAGCAGGGGCTCCTCCAGCGGGGGCCCGAGGGTGTCGGCCTCCGGCTGGGCCGTGAGCACCTCCTCGATGCGCGCCGCCGCGGCCGCCGAGCGCTGCAGCGCCGAGACCACCCAGCCCACGGAGATCATGGGCCAGATGAGCATCGAGACCCAGGCGAGATAGGCCAGGAGGTCGCCGGCCGTGATGCGCCCCTCGATCGCCAGCGTGCCGCCCATGACCAGCACCACCAGCTCGGCCGCGCCGCCCAGCACGTAGAGGCCGGCCGTCATCCAGGCGCGCACGCGCGCCAGACCCAGCGTCTCTGTCACCAGGACCTGGTTGGCCGCGCGGAAGGCCTCGATCTCCACGTGCTCGGTGGCGTAGGCGCGCACCACGCGCGCGCCGGCGAAGGACTCCTGCGCTCGGGCCGAGAGGTCTCCGGTGCGGTCCTGCACGGCGCGTGTGCGGCGGAAGATGCTCGGGCTGAGCAGCTTGACGAAGAGCAGGATGGCCAGCAGCGGGATCAGCACGGCCAGCATGAGCGGCATCGAGGCGCGCCCCATGAAGGTCAGCGCCGCCGGGAAGGTGACCAGGGTGCTGCCCACGTACATCAGGCCCGGTCCCAGGGCGAAACGCACGGCCTCCACGTCGCTGGTCAAGCGCGACATGAGGTCGCCGGTGCGCATGCGGTCAAACCACGCTGCCGGCAGCCGCTGCAGGTGGTCGAAGATGTCGCGCTTGACGTCGCGCTCCACGTCGCGTGAGGCGCCCACGATCAGGCGCCGCATGGCCCAGATGCAGAGCGCGCCCGCTGCCGTCACGCCCAGGAAGCGCCAGGCCAGGCTCTGGGCGACCCCGACGCTTTCGTCCGCTCCAGGCGTGAGCGCATTGAGCCCGCGTCGCAGCAGCTCCGGGGCCCAGGTCAGGAGCAGCCGGCCGCCGACCAGGGCGAGCAGTCCTAGACCCAGCGCGCCACGGCGACGCGCGAAGTAGCCGAGCAGGCGGCGGAAGGGACCAGGACGCACGCGCGCGAGCCTACCGTGCGCGGACGCACGCCGCGCAATCGCCGCTCCTGCTGCTGCTCTCAGCCCATCGGCGGCGTGTGGTTCAACCCGTTGCTCCGGACGCAGTTAGAGCCGTGCGTCTGTTTCGCCCCAAAGGGCACGCCGATTGCCAGCTACATGGGACGAGGCCCGGCGACGTCCAATCGAGGACAACCCCTAGTTTCCGTAGCCCCAAGCCCAATCGCCGGGATCGGAGGGAGGTAGCGCAAGCTGCCTCCCTCTCTTTTTGTCCCCTACCTCCACCCGTTGGCGCTCTCGAGATCTTTCACGTCGGCCTCGGTCGAGAAGGAGGTCGAGAGCCAGAGGGTGGTGTCGGCTCCCTTCCCGATCAGCAGCGGCATCGTCAAGGTGACGCTGATGGTGCCCAGGTCGGCATCCACCTCGACCTTGCAGGGCGGGGGGGCCTCGTCGTCCTTGGCCTTCTTGATCTCGAGGTTGGGCAGCTTGTCCGGCGCTGTCAAGAAGCAGCGAAACTCGCGGCTGTCGTCCAGCAGGCAAAGCCGCTTGTGCCACAGGCCGAGGATGTAGGAGCCCGGGAGGCAGGCGCCTTCCACCAGCGGCGGGGCCTCGCTCTTGCCGCGCTTCTTCTCCCGCTCCTTCTCGCGAGCCTTGCGCTCCTCCTCGTTCGCGGGAGGCGCCACAGGTTGACGCACCCAGACCTTCGGCAGGCGCGCGTCGGTGTGGAAGGCGCCGAGCATGATCACCGGAGCGTCTGTCTCGCTTTCGGCGAGCAGGCCGTTCTTCGACTTGGCGCGCACCACGCTGGGCGCCTCCTTCGACTCGTCCTGCGTGTCGAGCACGTAGGAGCGCGGGATGGCCACCACGGCGCGGCAGCGCCCCAGCACGCCGACGCCGTTCTCGGCCTCGACGTCCGTGGGGATGAAGTTCTCGGCCACGGCGCCCGCTCTGCGGGTGTCATCGAGCTGGGCGGGCCGCGCGTCGACGCCCAGGTCCACGTCGGCCAGCCGGGCCCCCTTGAGCCGGCGGCCCCCGTAGATGCGCCCGAGGATGGCGGGCGCCTGGTTGGCGCCTGGCTGCGGCCACCAGGCGCAGCGAAAGCCCACCCAGCGGTAGCGGTTGGCCGGGTAGGGCGGAGCCTTGTAGCCCTCGCCGACGAAGTTGCGGTAGGCCGGTCGGAGCACGATCAGCTCTTGGTCCACCGCCGTGCCGCCACGGATGATGTGGACCGCGCCCATGAAGTCATGGCTCTGGTTGCCGCCCGGGTAGGGCAGGAACAGGGACGAGGTCCACTCGGCCACGTTGCCCAGCAGATCGTAGACGTCGAACTGCGAGCGGCCCGCCGGGCAGCTGCCCACGATCCAGGTGTCGGCCTCGTGGGTCTTGGGGTTGACGTTCTTCGCACCCCAGTTGCAGCGCGAGAGGTCGGACTTCCACTTCAGGCCCCACGGGAAGGCCCAGGCGTCGAGCCCGCGCGCGGCGTACTCGAACTCGAACTCGCTCATCAGGTGCTTACCGGCCCACTCGCAGTAGGCCAAGGCGTCGAAGCACGACACGTAGCGCACCGGGTGCGCCAGACGTTCGGCATCAGGCCAGATCGCCGGCCAGTCATCCGGCGGGCGGCGTCTCGTGAAGACCAGCGTCAGGTCGCGTCGCGGCAGGATCGCCGTCTTGAAGCCGTCCGGGAAGGGGACAGCGGGCAGGGCCGCGATCAACGCGGCCTTGTTGGTCTCCGCCATCTGGCGCCAGGCGATATCGTCGCCCTCCTTCTCCTTCTCCGTCAGGCGCAGGAAGTGTTCGGAAGCCACTACCTCGCGCAGGGTGCCCAGCTTGCCGTCGGCGACGTAGGACGCGCGCTGTTCTTCGAGGAACTTGGCGTACTGGGCGTTGGAGACCTCGGTGGCGTCGAGCCAGTACGCCTGCACGGAGTGGGTGTGGCGCGGCCGTTCGTAGTCGAACTGCTTGCGCACGTCAGCGGAGCGGTTCCCCAGCAGCTTGCCCAGCTCCTCGTTACCGGTGCCGATGGCCGCCTCGCCGGCGGGGATGTAGCGGGTGCCGCCCGGCCCGGGCCGGGCGGCACCCGCTACATCC
>Ga0163150_10009609_pt1 | contig 10648 bp, 2 predicted proteins | sample OliLakLV19P2IB_FD_148628 | JGI IMG/M metagenome (GOLD analysis project Ga0163150, IMG submission 148628) | Freshwater microbial mat bacterial communities from Lake Vanda, McMurdo Dry Valleys, Antarctica - Oligotrophic Lake LV.19.P2.IB | ecosystem: Environmental > Aquatic > Freshwater > Lake >...
GAACTTCGTTGAACGCCGGGTCGCAATAAAACGCGTCCCGGTCGGCAAAAGCAAGTTTCATGGCCTCGGTCACCAGGTGAATGTAATCGGCCGATTCGGGGCCCATTGATTCGAGGTCGCGGTCTTCAATCAATCGCAGGGTCTGGTGGACAACCGGTCCCTGGGTCCAGACGTCGCATTTGTAAATTGTGTGGTCGCGAAACTCCATGGCCCGCGGCGACTCGACCCGCGTGTGATGTTTGGCCAGGTCGGAAAAACGGAGTAGTCCCCCATTTGCCCGTGACCAGGCATCGATTTCGCGGGCGATCGGACCGCGATAGAAAAAGTCCGAAACGGCCTGCAATCCTGTCCGCCGGTCTCCGCCGGCAGATTTTTCCGCCTCCACCAGCCTCTCGACCATCCGCAGAAAATTCTGGTGGTGTTTGATATAGCCTTCGGCGTCGAAACCCTGCCGCCGGCTCATTCGCGCCGCAAGTTCTTCCGGGTCACTCCCCGCCCGGTCCTGCAACACCGCCAGCATTTTCTGGGCACACTCACCAAACGTTTTGCTGCCGTAACGGTCCAGCGCCGTAATCAGTGCGTCCAGCAAACCCGGGACATTGCAGTTCGCAATGTCGCCGCGTCCCTGAATCACACCCTTGCGGTTTTCGTTGAACCACTCGGCGGTGGCCAGTTGCGGAGCCGCTCCCAGTCCGACAATCACTTCAACGACATTCCGCTTGCTGTCGTAAACGATGATCGGCACTTCGCTTCCAAAGCAGAACAGGTCGGCTTCCACCACGGTCTGAACCAGCATGGTTGTGACGGCGGCATCGGCAGCGTTCCCGCCGTCTTTCAGCATCTGCAACCCGGCATCGGCGGCTGGCTGGCTGCCAGTCGCGATCGCTCCGTTCATTCCTTCGGCATAATTGTTCTGGGTGGGTTGGGCAAAAACAGAGGGCTGGACTATGGTCATTGCGATCAAGATGATGGGCACGGGAAGACAGAATGACGTTTTCATTTCGAACCCCTGATTGGCGACAGAAGATCCCAGGCGAGCAATCATCATTTCCGAAACGGAAGTGAATTTCAATTCAGTACAATTTGAACGGACCCCCTCGTGCAGACCGCAGGAGAGAACCGGAGTTTTATGTAAAGCAAGTTCCGAAACCAGCGCCCTACCCGCTGGAGTTCAACCAATCCCCAGTGACCAGCCACATGATGGGCTGAATAGTCCGGGATGTTTGAATCCAGGCATAGTGCCAATTCCAGCTGTAATCAAGTAACCCGATTCAGCCAATTCTTATTGGGAACCGGGCGGCGGAGTGACACCGCCGGCGTTTTGCTGTACCACGTGCGTCAACTCGTGGCTGAGAAGTTGCTGTGTCCCGGACGATCCGGGATTGTATTGGCCCGGCGCGAAAAATATGTCCTGGCCGACTGAAAAAGCCTGTGCGCCTTGCGATTGCGAGGCTGCGGCGGCGTTGACGTCGGTATAAACCCGGACGCCCGAAAGATCACAGCCCAGTTCCCTTTCCAGACCTGGACGAACAGTATCGGCGAGCGGTTGGCCGGTGCTCTGTGGAATGTTTCCGGCAATCTTGTTGACTTCTGGCATGGCACTACCCCCCAGTTAAACAATCGACGGGTACCCACGAATTCCGGATTGCGGGAACCGCCAGCTTGGCAGTATCGTCGACGAGCATGAATTTTAACATGGTCCGTTCCCGGACACAAATCAATTTCCAGCAACAAAAAACAGGAGTGAGAAAACTCGCGAGGGAGCCTTTTTTGGGTACTTTACATGCTTGCCCCGCTTCCCGTTTTTTCCGCATCAACAGCTAACTGGTTTCCGGAGTGCGGAGTCTGGCCCGTCAAGGATTCGACTTTGCCCTTAACCGCTTCAAGATGCTCATGTGCCTGCTGACTTTCTGCTGCAGTCATTGATTCGTCATGCATTTCGGCAGAAGGGATTAACCTGAAACGCGACTCCAACCCTCGATCCGTTTCCCGTCGCCTCCGCAAATCCCGGAACCGTCGGTCCGCTTCCAATCTACAGGTCTGTAAACGGGAATGGAGCCTGGAGATTTGCCAAGCTCCCCCGTCAGATTTCACGTTGCCAGGTTTGATTCCAAAAACTTCAGGGACCAGGGCAATTGAATCGCATCCTCTCATCCCTCGCGATCCTTGTTTCGTTGTCGTTGGGTTCCCATCGGAGTCAACGGCGCCAACCTGAACGCAGTGGTTCGGCGGGTCGCAACAGTACGGGGGAAGTAAAGACTGATGCCGGTGGTGAATAGAGGGACGGCGACTGGTTCGACAGGTTTTGAAAACCAAAAGCGAAACAGCCACTCTTACCCCTCTTTCGGTGGCGAATTGCAATTATTCGTCGGGAATGTGATTGAATTTTCACGGCGGACAATCATCGAGGCGCCGGTTCTGGGCGATCCCCGGCCAACCGTCGTTAATTGGCTGGACCTAATTGATGTCGGATTTGAAACGGCGTATTCAGTGAAAAATCGTGCAATTCCATTTCACCTGATTGGCGACTTCGTGATCGCCTGGCATCCATCTATCAGAAGTTCATAGCTCCTTGATCCAGGGTGGTGGAATTCGCCCGGGCCTTCAACCGCAATGTTTCGGGTTCCATGAACGAATTGGTGAAGTCGCGATCCTTTGGCATGAATCGTGCAAGTTCTCTCCGCACGAACTGGGTTCCGGTCTGAATGATGTACTATTGTCGGCTATAGGCACGACAGGGGATCGTGGTTAAGAAAACCGAAAGAAGTCTTGGAGCGGCTGCTGCCCGGAAAATCCGGGTGGGCGTCCGAATGGGACCCGAGAAAACCGGGGATCAAATGATGCCCGTTTAGCGAAATTCCACCGACAGGACAGAATTTGGTGACAATCGAATTGCCCGCCGGTATGCACTGCTCACCGTGTAACGACCAGTTCCACCACATGGTGCTGGCCATCGTCGCGCAATTCAAATGAGTCCTGCAATTCGTCCGGATTATCTGCCGGGATCGTTCGGTTTCTGACCGTCACCTCCCAAACCGTCTCGTTGCGGCGATAGGTGAATTGGAATTCTGACCAGTCGTCGGGCAGAACCGGACTGACGGTCAGTCGATTCGCCGAAATGCGAATGCCCAGGATATATTCGATGGCAACACGATAAAGCCAGGCGGCGGAACCGGTATACCACGTCCATCCGCCACGCCCCACGAGAGGTTCAACGGCATACACATCGGCGGCAATGACATACGGTTCGACTTTGTACTGCCTTGCCTTGTCCGGCGAATCGCTGTGCAAGACCGGGTTGAGCATATCAAACAGGCGCATTGCCAAGTTCCCGTCCCCGAGCATTGCAGCCGCCTGCACCAGCCACGCAGCGGCATGCGTATATTGTCCTCCGTTTTCGCGAACCCCGGGCAGATAACCTTTGATATAGCCGGGGTCGAGCGGAGTTTGATCGAAGGGAGGCGTAAACAGCAACACGATTTGCTCGTCTTCGAGCACCAGTCGCTCGAGCGCCGAGCAGAATGCAATGCGAGCTCGCTCACTGGGGCCGCCGGCGATCACTGCCCATGACTGGGTCAACGAATCAATCTGGCATTCGTCGTTGCCAGCGGAACCGAGAGGCGTCCCGTCATCGAAAAAGGCTCGCTTGTACCAGTCGCCATCCCAGGCATGCAACTCAACGGCCTGGCGCAACTCCCCGGATTTGGCCTGATACAGGGCCGCATTGTCGAAGTCGCCGCATTGCCGGAAAACTTTGGAGAATCGCTCGAAAATATCGATTTGGAACCAGGCCACCCAAACACTTTCACCGCGCCCACCGCTGCCCACATGATTCAAACCATCGTTCCAGTCACCGCATCCCATCAACGGCAATCCGTGCGCGCCATACTTCAAGCCATGCTGCATCGCACGCCGACAATGCTCCAGCAAGGTTGCCGATTCCGCGGACAAAGAGGGTTGTTCGTAACGTTCGTGTTCATCATCTCTCAGCAGGGGAGATTCAATGAACGGAACCATTTCTTCGAGAATCGCGTGATCGCCGGTTTTCTCAAGATAATGCAACGTTACGTAGGGCAGGAACAGAAAATCGTCCGAAAACCGGGTTCGCGTTCCCTTGCCGGCGGGGATATGCCACCAATGTTGTACATCGCCCTGGACGTACTGCCGTGCTGCCGCACGAAGAATGTGTTCCCGTACCAGTTCCGGACGCGAATAGACCAGCGCCATACAGTCCTGGAGTTGATCGCGAAAACCGTAAGCGCCTCCCGACTGATAAAACGCCGAACGGCCCCACAGGCGGCAACTCAGTACCTGATAGGGCAACCAGTGGTTGACCATGAGATCAAGAGCTGCATTGGGAGTTTTTACATTCAGGGCTGTTAAGGTCGCTTGCCAATTCGCCTGGCTCTGTGCCATTTGTTCCTGTACAGCATTCTCCCGCAACAAACTGTTGATGACGTTCATGGCTGAGGGCAGATCGGTTTCGGCGCCAAGAAGAAAAATCAGCTCTTCAATGGCTCCGCTTCCGATTTTCACGTCGGTTTGAAGTACGAGGCAGGGGTCCAGACCGGCTCCCGTGCGTTGATTGAGTTCGTGGTAAATTCCCGCCGGACGGTTCAAAGAACCGTCGCGGCCGAAAAAATTCAGGCGATCACCCGTCCAGCGACGCTGTTCGCCGCCCAAAACCGTGAGAAACATGCATTGGGCCGGATAGTCGGGATGGTAACCATTGGTCATGAACAAAGTCTGGGCTGCCTCGTCGTAGCTGGAAACCTGATGCAAGGTGGTCTGTTCCCGGTGCACACCGAGGACGGTTTCTGCAAAATAGGACAAGTCCAGGCGTCGCGTTCTGGAGCTTTGGTTGTGCATCCGAACACGGATGAATTTCACAGGCAGCGACTCTGCCACGGAGACTACGACCTCTGTCTCAATGCCGCCGTTGGTTGACAGGAAACGGGTAAAACCCTGACCGTGAGTCACGTGTCTCGTCCGATCACCATTATCGGCCGGCAGTGGCGACCAAACCATGCCGGAATCGGTATCGCAGAGAAAAATATTTTCCGACAATGGGTCGCGAACCGGATCGTTTGACCACTGGGTGAGTTTGTTTTCCCGGCTGTTCATAAACCACGTGTAGCCCCCGCCAGACTCCGTTATCAAACATCCGAGTCTCGGGTTGGCGATTACATTGGACCACGGTGATGGCGTTTGGAGGTTGGGCGACAAGATTATTTCATATCGTTTGCCTTCTCCGGCGAATTTTCCATAACCATTGCCGAATTGGCCTTTCACCGGGGCTGGTTCGACTAACCCGGCCGACCGGGTATCGTGTTGTGTTTTGGGACGGGGCGGTCTGGAGACCACCGCGGGGCGCGATATTCCATCCGTCTTGCTCTTGCGCCCTCGCGTTTGGGCGTCCTCCAGTTGCTGGGCGAGCGGGCCGTGTTCACCCCGGAGCACGATGACTGAAACCGACTCCAGCAAAGACTGGACTTCGGCAGACAACTGTGCACCTCTCAACAGGAAAATCCGCCCGGATTTGGATTCGCCTGTGTGGGAATCGTTGATGATTGTCTGCAATTGATCCTGCAACGAGTCAAAGTAGGTTCCGGGGTAATCATTGCTGATTACCAAATCGACGCGCAGCCCGCGACTGAGCAGGAATGAATGGGCAGACAACAGTTGCTGAACCAGGTCCAGTTGATTTGATTCGGTAACGCGTACGAGGATGATCGGCAGGTCGCCCGAGATACCAAAATGCCACAGCGAAGATTGCCCCATCCGGTTTTTTGCAATCCGGGCATTGTCTCCGCGCAGGGCGGGGTCAGGGTAAAGCACTTTGCCAGCCAGTTGTTGAAAAACGTGAGTTTGCCTGGCCGTCAGGTTCAGATGGCGTAACTCGATTTGTGTGAAAGCCCAGGCCAATTCGAACGCCCGCTGGACCCCCCGTGCATCGTGAAACAGATCGGCCAGGGACAAAGCCTGATCCCTGCTCGTCGCCGCGGCAGTCGTGAACGCAACCACGACTGATTCTGAGGGAACGACGGACACTGTGCAGCGCAGGGAAAGGACTGGATCGAGTACGGCCCCGACGGAGCCGGTCAGGCGCTCATTTTCCATGGCGGCCGGGAACTCCAGGTCCCGGCCCCGCCCCACAAATTTTTCTCGATCTGTTTCGAATTGAACCGTATCCTGGCTTTCGCCAGGCATGGAGATGACGTGTATCATGTACAGCGGCGACTGTCTCGCATCGCGAGGTCGTCTGCGGGCAATTAGTGCGGCGTCCCCGGCGATGAATTCCGTTTCGACAAAGAGTTTCTGAAAAGCTGGATGCGCGATGTCATCTGCCTGGCTGGAGAGTGCCACTTCCAGATAGCTCGTCACTTCAATGGATTGTGCTGTAGTGCCATGATTGGTAATGCGTAGTTGGCGGACTTCTGCATGGTGTTCCGGGGAGACAACGACCTCCAGTGATGTTTCGATATCGCCCTGGCGGCGATGGATTTCACCTTTGTCTACAGAAAACATTGCTTCGTAATGATCGGGCATCGTCCGCGTGGGCTGATAGGTGGCCGACCAGACGTTTCCGGTCGATCGATTGCGCAGGTAAATGAAGGACCCCCAATCGTCCAGCGTCGGATCGGATCGCCAGCGGGTCAGCTGCTGGTTGGCGTTGCAGCAGAATCCTCCACCCGAATGTGTCAACAGAGTGCTGAATTGCCCATTGGATAACAGTAGAGTGCGGGGCGTGCTGGAATGGATGCCGGTGATGCGACGCGTTAACAGTGTTGTTTCTTCGCGAACGACATGATTCGATTCGACTTCGTCCGGATTGGGAATTTCGCTGTCGATAAAGGCCGGGATTCTCTCCTGGAGCAAGAGTTCATTGGCTCGAACCAGTGGGCAGGCATGGAACCAGCGTTGAATCATGGAATCGCCAACAGCATTGGCAATTCCCAACATCATCATGCCCTGGTGATGAGCCATGTAGTTGCGAACCACATTGGCGTTCTGTTTTCTGCGCAGGCGATTGGGTGTGTAATCCACCGCGTCATAAAAGCCCCAGTCACCGAGGGCCAACGGAGCAATCCTCTGGAGGTTTTCCGTAGCTTCCTGATGTGCGAACGGCAGCGCCATGCCGGCGGAATAAGGCGAGACCACAAGATCTTTCGACAGTCCCCGTTTGAGTCCCAGGCCGGGCACGCCAAACGACTTGTATTTGTAGTCCGAGTTTGCCGCCATCGCTCCATAGGCTGATTCGCTGATGCCCCACGGAACGTTGCGCTGGCGACCGTAATCCTGCTGCCGTGCGATCGCAATTCTGCAACTGTTATCCAGCATCGTGCCCTCATACGACTTTTGAAAGAGGGTCGGCATGAGATATTCGAACATTGTGCCGCCCCACGACAAAAGTACATGCCGTGCGTGGATCTCGGCAGCCCGACGACCGAGCCGGAACCAGTGTTCCGTATCAACGTCGCCCTTGGCGATAGCCAAAAAGCTGGCGATCCGGCACTCGCTACAGAGCAGATCGTAGTGCGAACGGTCCAGTCGGCCCTCGTCGGCATTGAAACCGATCGAAAACAGTTTGCGACGATTGCTGTACAGAAAGCGGAAATCCATTTTCAGGGCAGCCCCTTCGCAACCGTCTACGATGGCCCCCAGACGCTGCCAGCGATCCTGGGCGACCCGTGTCGAAAGCTGCACTTCGTCCAGAAGACGATCCAGCAATTCGTGGCGAGTCGGCGCCCCGCCCATAAGGACCCGCAAGGGTGATTCCAGCAAACTGGAGAGTTGAGCCAGCGTACGGAGTGGTATTTCAGGCGTCAGTGTCTGGAACAGCAGGGCCAGCTCGGGGTTATTGGTTTCCTCCAAAGACTCTGCCGTTACCAGCCACGGCATCAGTTCCGCAATGTCGCGACAAATGCCATCCAGTCGCGCAGCGATGATTCGCGACTGGATAGCCAGGATCGGCAGGTCCGAATCCCGTTCAAAATTGCCGGGGGTCGAAGCCAAACGCGAGATTGTTTCGCGCAACAGATTGTCAAAACTGCGAATTTTTGCGAACGAATTCAAATCCCCCGGCAACAACTTCAGGACCCGCTCCGTGGTTTCCGCCAATTTTTGGCATGTCTCCGGGTCCGGTAAGGAGTTGCGCGACCTTGCACCCCGGGTATCACGGATTGCGGCGACTGCCTGGTGATTGAGCCACTGCAGAGACGTGCGAACGCCGGTGATTGTCCGTTGATCGACTAGTGGCAATTCACCCAACTCGGCGATCCCGTGACACATTGTCAAATAGCAGGCTGCCAGATTACCACTGTCAACTGTGGAGACGTAGCGAGGTTGCAGCGTGGCGAGTTTGGTGGTTTCGTACCAGTTGAAGTGATGTCCATGTAACTGTTCCAGGGCCAGCCAGCTGTGCAGGTTTTTTTCCCACAGTTCCAGCAGTGGGGAGACACCGATCAAGCCCAACCGCTGGGCTACGAGACCCGAAACAAGAAAAAACCCCTGATTGGTCGGTGAGATACGCGTGGCGACCTTCTCGCGCGGATACTCCTGCACATTGTCGGGAGGCAACCAATGACCGCTTTCATTGACATACCGTTCGAAGAAAGCCCAGGTCCCCGAGGCGACGTCGCACAGCCAGTCCTGGTCCACCGCTTTGTCGGTGCCAGAAGGACTTCGTCGGGGATGACTAATGAAATGTCCGACCAGGGGAGCAGCGATCCAGGCCATCAACCAGGGCGCGGCCGCGGGCAGCGAGCTTCGATCCATCAGCAGGCCGGCGGCCAGTCCCGTTACCGTACAATTTGACAGCTGTTGCAAAAGAGCCCATCGTCGGGAGGCCAACCGGGAGTCAACCGCGGCGGCCGTCTCCCATTGCAGCAGGTGCCTGTGGCTAACGGTCATGCGGTACCACGTGCGAAGTATGGCGTCGATCATTTGCCACGCCTTGTGCGGGAGGAAGCAGACGGCGTAGAAAAGTCGTTCCGTTGTTTTTGCCAAATCCAGCAGTTTATGCTTTGCCTGGTCCCAGACACTGTGCCGTCGAGTCCACGAAAAGGCTGACGTTATTGCCTGGATTTCCAGAGGCGCAAACAGCATTAGGCCTGCAGTTATTGTCCATAACAGGGAAAGCTCAGGAACCGTCAACCAGCCAGCCAGAAGATACAAGAGCAACCCGGGTGCAATCAGACTGCGACGCAGATTGTCAAAAATCTTCCATCGCGAAAGCGATGAGAGGGGATTGGGAACGCGACCTGCCGGGTGCGGCACTGTGGGCAGCAGCCAGGAACTGATTTGCCAGTCGCCGCGGACCCAGCGATGGACTCGCCTGGCATCCGCATCGTATCGGGCCGGATAGCCGTCAAAAACCTCGATGTCGCTGACCAAAGCAACTCGCGTGTGACATCCCTCGATCAAATCATGCGACAAGATCAGGTTTTCGGGAAAGACGTTTTCCAGGAAGTGCTCAAACGTATTTAAATCAAAGATGCCCTTGCCGGTGAAACTCCCTTCCTCAAACAAATCCTGATAGACATCGGAAGTGGCGGAAAGATAGGGATCGATACCGGGATTCATTGCCTGGATACGCAAGTATCTCGTCCGGACCGAATCCCCGAAGTTGATTCCAATCCGCGGTTGCAGTATCGAATAGCCCCGCGAGATGCAACTGCCATCGGCCGAAACGACTGGTCGGTTCAGCGGATGTGCCATGGCCCCGATCATTCGCTTGGCGGCTCCCCGTGGCAGCACGGTGTCGGCGTCCAGCGTTATGACCAGGGGACTATATCCGGCACGTCGAAAGACTGTGAGTCGCTGGAGGTTACCTTCGCGGACCGTATAGCTGGTTTCGTCTGCACCGGACAATAGCCGGCAAAACTCCATCAATTTCCCCCGCTTTCGTTCCCAGCCCATCCATTTGTTTTCCGACTGGTTCCACATCCGCCGACGATGGAACAGGAAAAACGGTCCGCGCCCATTCTGGCCATATTTTTCGTTCAGCTGGCGGATGCCTGAAATCGCGAAATTCAGGTTCTCTTCATCCGTGGGCAACTGCTCCGTGGAAGCATCGCCATAATCTGTCAGGAGGGCAAAGAAAAGCTGTGGATCCATGTTGGAAAGGTAGTGATTTTCCAGGCGTGCCAACAAGGCCTTTGCTTCCCGTTTGTTGGCCAACATCGAGGGGATGACGACGATTGCCGGATGCTGTGGAGGAACCCCATCGACCAATTCCAGCTTTGGCAGCAGATGCGGCGGCAGCAGTCGCGTGACCAGGGCATTTGTCAACAAGACAGCGAGCTCGCTAGCCGGCAAGATTGCGAGGGCCACCATCAGAATTGTCAATTGGGCCGGGACCCCTGATTGCAAGGTGGCCACGGCGAGCAGACCGAGTACAGCACTCGTCCAAAGGACGATCAACGCCATGAAAGACTGAAATGCGTGCTTTCGCAGCCATCGAAACAGGACTTCTTTCCTGGACACGCGATAATTGATCTCGCGCTCGACGTCCGTCCGCCCTTCATCCACCAACCAGTAGCCGATATGGCGATGGAAGTCCCCGCCGTACGTCTCAGCCAGGCTGCCGCCTTCGTTCGTGATGGAGTTTTCCGGTCCACCATATCCCGCCCTGGCATATCCCGCC
>Ga0163150_10009616_pt1 | contig 10643 bp, 6 predicted proteins | sample OliLakLV19P2IB_FD_148628 | JGI IMG/M metagenome (GOLD analysis project Ga0163150, IMG submission 148628) | Freshwater microbial mat bacterial communities from Lake Vanda, McMurdo Dry Valleys, Antarctica - Oligotrophic Lake LV.19.P2.IB | ecosystem: Environmental > Aquatic > Freshwater > Lake >...
GACATCATCTTCGGTAGATGGTCTGGTGCGAATTCCTTGAGTTTCAATAGAAATACAACAGCAGCTTTTTCATCTTCGCCCCAACCAGACTTCTTTACTTGACCGTCGTCGTCCTCGTAATCACCTGCTAGGGCCTTCTCAACTTCCTCAACAGGATTGTGTTGGAGCAGCCAAGCTAATGCAAGGGACTTATCCTTCTTGTCGGAAATCTCGGCGGGTACGCCCGAAGGTGGGTCGAACTTGAGACCTGGGAAGACTTTCTTGAGCAGATCGGTCTTCTTATACATGTTGATGTAGCATTTTGGGTCTGTATCCGGGTGTAGAAGGCCCTTGAGGAATTCTTCTCGCACCTGATCTCTCTGAACGCCGTCGAGGTCACGAAACTTGGCGATGGCCTTCTCGATCTTCTCATCCAGTGGGCCTTTACCATAACGGCAATGCAGTCTAACTGCACGCATAACACGAACCTTGTCTTCTTTGAACTTTTGTTCTGGATCGCCGATGGTCTTTACAACGCCTTGGAGCGTGTCGTGATGGCCCGTATCGGTCGGATCGAACAGTTTAGTGTTTGGACCATCTGCTTTGGATAGTTCGATATAGCAAGCGTTCATGGTAAGGTCACGACCCTGGGAGTCTTCCTTTGGGTTATCCGTGAAGTCGGCGTTGGCCGAACCACCGGAAACCTTCGGATCACGTCTCATAGTCTGAATATCGAAATCTTCGTCTTCAACAATTGCCTTGATAGAGTAAGCCTTCTTCTCCTTGCTGGCGTCTGTGGCCCCACAACTCCACACTAGTTTATCGCCTTCCTTCGCCAGTTCTGGCTTAAAGGTCAGCTTCATCTTGTCTGGGTTGCAGTCACCGGCCATCTTAAACCCAGCACCGTGCAAAATCTGGGCTGCCTGTTCAGGCGTGGCGTTCGTAACTAGGCTGTACTTTCTAACAGATTTACCACGGAGGAAGTCTCGTACCGAGCCGCCTGTAAGGAACAAGCTCTTCTTCGGCATGGTGACTTCTTTGGTAGTATCGCCCATGATTTCTACTTCAGCACTCTTCAAGAACGCCTCAATAACGGGGCGTAGCTTGGGAGGCGGAACGAACCCCGGATCGATCTGGGTGAACTTCTTCTTCCATTCCTTGTCGGCAGGCTGACCACCCGCACCACCCGCACCCGCACCCGCACCCGCACCACCGTTGGCGGCTGGGTTATCGCCTTCCTTGAGGACTACATAATCTTTGAACGATTTGAAACTCATATTTGCTCCTGTCATCTAGTTATCTATGGAGTAGACGGGTCAAATCTACTAGTATCTGGTGGGCTAATTCCTCTGAGACCACCTTGAATACCTGTTTGTGTTGGTCCGTACAAATCGCCCTTCACCTTCCCCGTTAGTTCTGTTGGATATCTGAATTGTCCCTGAACCACTACGGTAGTAACTCCACTTTCTTCATCGACGTAAGTATGGGGCCGTAGCTTAGAGTGGTTAGTAAGTAACCATTGAGCATCTTCCCTTTTCATTTGAGGATACTGGCCGGGTTTCCAGAATGCCGGGACCGCCCCATCTGACTTACCCATGTATTGAGCGAGTACGAAATTGTGCATCTTGTCCTTCATGGACTTGATGGTGCTGTTGACCATTTTGTGGTCTTGAACTCTTTCTTGATCTTCAATCAGGAAGAAGTCCTTGTTTCGATCTTGTTGAAATTCGTACGGCTGGAAGATAGCGGACCTTGGGACGTTACTCAACTCTTTGTCCATGATGCCACCACCAATGGTGCCTGCTGCGATATTAGCTATATCCATGCCTGGACGGATTCTCTGCCAGTTTCGCCATTGTTTGTAGCCACTTTGCTGATTACCAACACGTTCGGGTGAAACTAGTTTATATTTGCTGTTTGCATCGGCTGCACCGGTTGCGGCTGCGGCGGCGTCCTCTTCTTTAACTAGCCATTCTTTGAAATTCATAAGCCTTTCCTTATGGCACTGCGGGGGCCTGAATCCCCAGCTTAAACAATAGATATGCAGCAAGGATCACCCATACAATCTGTAAAGTGAACCCGCCAATGGTTTTCCACCGGTTCTCAGTAGTGGCTGAAAACTTATCCAGGTGGGAAATCTTCAACTCCATTTGGTGCATTAAATCTTTGACTTTATCTAGGTCGGCCTGTAACTGGACGCCGTTCCTAGATTCTAGGATAGTAACCCTTGTCGCCAGGGCATTAGTTTCTTTCATTTGTGAATCAATCTTGTCCTCCAGATTATCTTGTTTCTTCATCATTAGTTGAACCCGTTCGTCTACTCTCGTGGTTAACTCGAAGATAGATTGAATTGATTCTTGCACTTGAGCATAATACGAGGCTTCATTTTGATTCGGCATTGTGTCTCCTACACGGTTTAAGATTCCTGACCTTTACCGTATATATCATGTTATGAGTAAAGAAGACAAACCTGAAAGCAAAATAGAGGAGAAGCCACCACTTCCGTCACCGGAACTGGAAAAACTCCTTCCCACTATGAATGTAGGCATGGTCCACCAAAAGCAGGAAGATCATGGCGAGTTATCTCGTCTCATCGCTGATGATGCTCTTCTAGGCGTATATGCGGAGATCATGGGCGACTTGCGGAACGACCGCAAAGAGTTAGAAGAATACATATCTACCTTCGCCAACATGGTCTTAAACGACGGTGATGCTACTACATCAAGTAAAGAGGCATTGGTCAACTTGGTGAAAATCAAGTCCGACATACCCGATAAAATGTCCAAAATCGCCGATCTGATGACTAGGATCAAGTTGAAAGAGCGGGATACATTCCCACGCTACTTGGCTGCTCATCAAAACAATACCATCAACATCGGCGAAGGCGGCTCGAAACGAGCCTTGCTAGAAGCCATTGAACAAGCCAAGAACAAGAAGGGCTAAATGAAAGACTACATCATAGACGATTGGTTGAGAACGCTGAAAGAAGCTGACATGCCCGGTGCTGCCCAGCCCGAAGTCGGTGGTGGTCCTCCGACTACTGACCCAAACGCTGGTGGTCTAGGACAGGTTGGCAATCCAATGCCGGGTGATCCCAATGCTGCTTCGCCGCCTGCTCCAGACATGGGCCAGGGCGGACCAGCCCCCGTAGATGTGAATCAAGACCCGTCCACTCCCGACATGCCCGAAGATGACGAGAGCGGCGGTAAGGACTTCGAGGTATGGAGGAAGAATTACCTCAAGGAATCTGTCAAGGGTGATGCAAATATCTTGAAGAGTCTGTTAAGTCAGATTCGAGATAAGGAACTAGACCCTTACCAACGGAAGTTCGTAGAAGACAACTGGAACATCCAATTGATCCGAGAGAACTCAAACGTATTGAAGTGTTCCAAAGAAGTGAGGTCTATGTTGAAAGATCAACTCGACCGGAACAACCCTTCTGCCTCTCTGGTGAACCATGTCACTGCCTCGCTAGAGACGAACCCAATGTTAAACTCGATCTTCTTGAAGCTCAATGGCTACGGAGCCTTGAAGGGCGACTTGCATAGAAAATTTGTCGCAGCTTTGATGGGTGGTGTTCAAGTTGGCGGTGGTGCAAACCTAGAGGACTTGGTATACAACGAGAAGGACTTCGCCATTTTGATATCGACCCGCTTCAATGCACAATGGGGAGATGTCATGATCGGCGATTGGTCGTTGAAGGAAGACGACCCAAAGAAGTATCTGTCTGGCCCAGAGCTAAAGAAGTTGACCTCTGGAAGTCCAGAGGAGAAGGACGTTCTACGTCGAAGAGTGGTTGTAGAGTCTATAGCAAAACAATTTGAGACCAGAGCCTTCATCATCAGTGTAATTGAGGAAGATGGAACGATCTACTGGTTTGGCTGGGATATCGCTAACTCACTAAGAAATGCCTATGCTGACGGCAAGTTAGTCGTCCGCACTAGGGCGTCTGACAACTCCGAGGCCATGATTAACGGCAAGGGTGAAATTGTACCGCTACTAGGACTCAGCCTGTACTACGTCAAGAAGACTGGACGCCAGGATGAGGACGGAATGCCAGAGAAGGAAGAACTAGAGTTCCTTCAGAGGAAACACGGCACGCTGTTCCTCTCGGCAACTCTACAAACCATCAAAGAAGCAGCTATGTCAATGGCTGGTTCGGTATTCAAAGAGATACCATATAACGGCAATCCTAGTGATATGAAGGTGCTGAAGCGGTGTGTATACTCCGCACACGACCTAATCATGAGGCAGTGCTAAGGAGTGACATGAAGAAGAACAAGAAGAGCTTCAGAGAATTCGTAGACAAGAAGACAAGGGAAACCAGAAAGCAACTCGGTATCGTCAAAAAGGTACTGGAGCAAGGTGGTCTCGTTGTTTCTAGCTACTTAGAGGAATCTGATCCTTACATATTTGTCAAGGCTGCGGAGAAGCGGCTGTCGTTTGATGGTGTCCGAATATACAAAGTTGGCAAGCACATGGCGTTCAGGGTTCAAAAGGAATCTCAAACGCATCCGTATGGCGAGGCGTACTCTTTGGATGTTGAGGAAATGTACAACGATCTCATCTCCGAAGATAAGTACAACGAAGAAAAAGCTGGCAAGGCTGTCATGAAGGCGGTGATCGCCGAGTTGAAGAGCTTCTTCAGCAAGAGTGCTGATGCCGAGAAGCAGAACGACGCCGACGAAGCAAATGGTGTAGATGACCCATTGAGCAGAGTGGCTCTGAAGTCAACAGGCACCGACTATGCCACGCAAGTAAGCAGTAAGTCGTTCTCTAGGATACCATAATGGAGTTAGATGCCACTACCACAGCCGCCTACTCAACCAGGGATGACGGCACCGCCGCAACAGCCGGGTCAGCCACAGGCAACTCAGCAAAACCCCATTGGACAACTATTCTCTCCTGTAAGTCAACAGCAACAGCCTAACAATACAGTGAGACGTGGGGCTATTGTTCTGTTCACATATCAGAACTGGATGCACGATCCGTCTCCGATGATCCTTGTAACGGACGTTCAGCCCGGCAATCGTCTTCGTGGTGTAAACCTCCACTATCTGACATTCCCTATTATCAAACAGTTGTTGAACACAGCCAAGGTGTCGCTTGGGGGTATTTCCTATCGAAATATCACAGGGCAGCAATATATAGTTGCAGCATTTCGCAGCTATAAATGGCAATCCATTCGCCAGCTAAAAGTCCTCGACATCAACTACGTCTTAAACGCTCTCGGAACTGTTAGAAGTTTTGATCCTGCCGAAGTCGAAAAAATGCGAAGAGCGGTTCAAGAACAGCTAAAGAGGCTAGCAAATCCACGAGATGAGTCGCCAGACCAGAAGACTCAAGGCATAAATACCGAGCCTCAGATTCCATCAGCAGGGACTACATTAGTTTCTGCCGCACCAAACGTGCCCACAGTTGGCACCACCCCTGTCGCTGGAGTACCTAGCCAGGGAGTCTAGTAATCGGAGACCTTAATGGCACAGATCGAAGACCTGTTGGGGAGGGTAGTAGAGAACACTCAGCCTATCGCTGAAATGCGAGAGTTGCTGAAGTCGTTGCTCAACGCCCAGACTCCGAACAAGACTATAATTCCAGACGACAAGAAGCCGAAGGAATCAAGTAAGACCGAAGAAGAACAGACCAAGATACTAGAGCATATCAAGAAAACCCTCGAAGACTCACAGGCCGACTTCGAGGAGCAAATGAAAAGTGCCGAGCAAGCGGTCACTGATACTCTAGCTCTTTTGAAAGAGATTGCCGAGGCCAAGGCCAACATGCCAGCCCCAGCAGGCGGTGCCGGTAAGCCAATCAAGGCCGAATCAACCAAAGACCTATGCCCTTGCGACAAAATGCTTGGTGCGTTGCTCAACATACAAGCCAGTGTGCTTCGCAATACGTTTACTATCGCCACGGATACCAGAGACATCAAAAAGATGTTGGCCTATCTGGTGCGTGTGGCTGGAGTACAGACCAACACCAGCAAGTTGCAGACGACTATTCTACAAGAAGTGGCTAAGAACGCCGCCACACAGTCGCCAGCAGCAGCAGCCGGTGCAGGGAAAACGCCGCCCGGTCCAGGTAGTAAGGGCGATGGTAAGGGCAAAGGCGGCGGTGGAAAAACCGCTGACCCAAACCTGCCAGACCCAGCAGACGCCGCCGAGTCCGGTGCCGCCGCTGGATCGGCGTGGAATAAATTGTTTGCCAAGTTCGTGAAGAAGCTGCCAATCGATCCATTCAGCATCATGGCTAGATCGTGGGAGGCAACCACGCAAACCATGTTTGGTGGACTTGACGTATCTCGTGATTACTACGTCAATATCAGGCAGATTGCCTTCCAGACTCAGGGTATAACTCGATCCACAGAAGACCTACAGAAATCATTCGCTGAACTTGGCAAAACTGTTGCCGAGACCGGACAGAATCTATCTGTGATGCAGAAGGAGTACCTGAAGAACCTCAAGAAAGGTACTATCAACCAGAAATCGGCTTTGTCGGTGACAAAAGCAGGTTTGAACCTAGCCACGATGATCGGCGACGAGAGCAATGAAGTCGCCAACACCTTGTATGACTGGCACTTGAACTTCCAGTTGTCCGTCAATCAGGCATCTCAATTGAGCAGAGAAATCCAAGAGACCGCTCGATGGACTGGCGTCACTGGAGAAGCTCTAGTCAAAGCCGTTAAATCAGCCGAACAGTTCGTCAAGAAGATGGATAAGGCTGGTACGCTAACGGCATCTGCCGCAGGCAACCTAATCAAACTATCCGCTCTCGGCCAGAAATTGGGCGTTGAAGGCGCCGTAAACGACTTGAATGACGCCCTGGCAAGTAGCCATACGTTGTTTATGAAGGCCGGGCCACAGGTTCAGAACCTATTGTTCGGTGCTGCCGCCGCCGTAGGTAAGCTGAAAGAACTCAAACAAGGTACGATCCTACAGACTCGTGAGGGTATGAGAGGCATTGCTGATGGTATGGAGCGAATGCTGAGTCGCTTCGGCGTCACCTTAGAAGAGATCGATAGTCTAGACCCAGAACGTCTAATGCGTCTCAACCTACAACTAGGCGAGGCATATGGTGTTCAGGCCAATGAATTGAAGAAGCTCATTGAGACTTATCGTGGTGCGAGCAAGGGCTTCGCCGATAAGATGAAGGACATCAACAAAGAACTTCAAAACGCCAACCTAACTGCGTCAGAGAGACTGAAACTAGAAAAGGATAGACAACAACTTGTAATGAATGAGGGATTTGGATTCCTCACCATGTTCGATGAAGCTGCCAAGAAAGGCGGCGATATGGCCCAAGTCATGGCAAGCATGACCGGCAAGATGACCAATGAAATGAAGCAAGACTTGCAAGATATGGGCATCTCCATGACGGAAGATGCGGCCATGATGCAATCCATTTTCAGACAGACCGCCCAGCAACTAAAGGAGGCAGGAAGCAAGATAGATTTTACGCCAGAGATCGAAAAGGTTATGGCGACCGGGGACATCGCACAGATGCGTGGCGTCCTCGAAAGGATGAATGAAGAGAAAGGAAAAATTGGCATAGATACCGCCAAGAAGCTCGATCCGTTTACCGAAGCTAAACACGCACTGAATAAGATCAACGAATCTGTGCGTAACTTTGCCATGCCGTTGCTTGCTGGAATCCTAGCCCTCATGGGTCCATTGGGATTGATTGTGCTTAACACCGGCATCATGGCTGCATCGATGGTGGGACCGATGAGCGGGGCACTTGGTTCACTAGTCAGTTTCTTCCCGAAGTTGGTGGGTGCGGGAGGGGCCAGTGCTGCCGGTGCTGTCGCTTCACCCGCAGCCGCCGCTCTTGCTCCAGCAGCCGCACAGCAGGCCATCAGTTCCGCAGCCCCAACCATAGCAAGGACTATTGCACCAGCAGTTACAAATGCCGCAACAACTGGTGCTGGTCAGGCTATCGCCCAATCTACAATTATTGCCGGTAACAAAGTTGCCGCACAAGCCGCACCTGCCGCCGCTGGTGCTATGAATAATGCTTTATCCCAAGCACCAAAGTGGTTCAAGTTCCCAACAATGGATTTCAAGGGAATGGCTGGATTCGGTCAACAAATGGCTATGGGTGCCTTGGCTCTTGGTGCGGTCTTTGTTGGCTTGTTGGCTTTAGCTGCTGTGATGCTTATTTTGGTGAAAGGATTGGGAAGTCTTGGATTTAATATAAAGGACGCTCAGAAGACGGCCATTGAAATAGCCAAACTCATGGGGGCTATGGCTATAATCATGACTGCTGTGGCAGTCAATGCCGCCATCATGACTGGCGTTGGCTATGCGATAACTCAAATTGAATTTGTAGTTCCAGCCTTGATAGCAGGTGCCATTGGCATGGCACTCCTCACTCCTGCCATGTTGTTGCTAGCAGCCGCCATCATCAAGATGTCTGAGGCCATCGTCGGTGCTATGGGTATCGACATGAAGACCGGCCTTGAGATTGCTAAGGGCGTGGCGGCGTTGATAGGCACCGCAGCCTTGATCTCTGGTGCGGTTGTAGCTGCTGCCGCTGGCCTAGTTGGAATCGGTTTGTTAGTACCTTGGGTTGGTTATCTGATTCTGGGTGCAATCGCACTACGTCTTTTGACTCCAGCTATTCTCAAGCTGTCTCAGTCCATTATTGATCTCACCAAAAATTATCAGGGCTTCGACTTCAAGAAGGGATTAGAAGTAGCCAAGAATGTTGCGGTCCTTATTGGAACTGCTGGTGCTATTGGCTTAGCCGTAACCGCTGCCGCTGCTGGTTTGGCTGGCATTGGAGCCTTGATCGTCATGAGCAAGGGCGTGGCTATACCATTGATGATCCTGGGTGGTTTGGCCTTGGTTTTGCTAACTCCTGCAATCTTTATTCTCGCAAAGGCAATGGTAACTTTTGCTCAAGTTGCAACCGCCGATGCACTATCTCCAAAAGAATCACTTGAGGTTGGTAAGAAAGTAGCCGCCCTGATACTCGGTGCTGGTTTTATAGGGGCGGCTGTAGGCGGGGCTGCGTATGGATTGACCTTTTTGGCACCATTGTGGGCACTTTGGAAACTAGTCCTTGCGGGTGCTGCGGCATTGATTGTATTCACTCCAGTTATTACTATCCTGGCTAGAGCCGTAATGGAATTCGCTTCAGCACTTACCGAGGATATGGATACCACGGCGATCCTAGAAACAACCAAGAAAACAGCAGCCTTGTTACTTGGGGCTGGCTTGATAGGTGCGGCCTGTGCTGGTGCTGCGTGGAGTCTAACTTTATTGGCTCCGTTGTGGGCACTTTGGAAACTAGTCCTTGCGGGTGCTGCGGCATTGGTTGTGTTCACTCCAGCTATAATCCTACTGGCAAAAGCAGTAATAGGTATCTCAGAAGCTATGACTAGCGGCTATGACTTCGATGCCGCCATAGAAACAGCCAAAAGTGTAGCCAAGCTCATTCTTGTGGCGGGTGCTATAGCTGCGGCCTGTATAGGAGTAACATGGGCACTGTCGCTGTTGCCTGCGATGTGGCTAACCATAGGCTTGGCTATCATCGGTGCGTTCATTTTGAGAAAGATGGTTCCGGCCATCATTAACTTGGCAACTACAGTGATCTCCCTGGCATCTGCGGCAGCGGTTATACCAGCTGGAATAAACATAGAAGACACTATCGAGCGTCTCAGGATAATACTTGTAGGTGCCGGAAAGATAGCGGCTGCAACTATAGCGGCAGGCATGGTATTAGCTGGTATTGCGGTTGTGGGTCTGATCGTGCCATTCATGTACATCGGTGCCAAGGTCATTAAGAAACTTGTTCCTGGCATCACTGCTGTCGGTCTAGAAATTGTCAAGCTGAACAAGAAGGTCAAAGGTTTCAACAAGGTTAAGCCAGAAGAGATTCAAAAGACCATCAAGATCATTACGGCCCTTACCGATATGGTAAAGAACTTGGCCGAGTCTATCATTCCGCTTAGCCAAGACTGGAGCAAGGATGTTATTGGTCTTGTGGGTGGTTTCCTTGGGTTCGATACCCGAAGCACTGCTGACAAGCTCAAAGAGGGTCTAGACGTATTTGCGGAGACCATTGAAGAAATTGGCGATACACTACAAAAACTAACCAAGACCCTAACCGGTGCTAAGTTCAATGTAGACCCAGCCTACGCTGATATAGCAATTGACAGACTTAAGATGGTCCAAGAGATCATGGAATATACTCTCAAGCTAACAAACTTCCTACAACAGAATCTAATACCTCTGACCCAGAGCTACAATCTAGGTTTGGCGGGTACTTTCCGGGACATTATGGGTATGCAGACCGAGAGCAATGCCAAGATGATCGAGGATGGTCTAGAGGCTTTGGAGACAACGGTCGAGGCCATTGGCGACAACGTGGTCAAAATTGTGGCCGGTATCAACAATGCTACCAAATTCAACATAGATGAATCCGGTATCGATTCCGCAATGAAGAAGGTATCGTTGGTCACTGAGATCATGACGGCAACTTTGAACCTAACCAAATTTGTAAGTGAAACAATGTTGCCGATGACCAGGACATATAGCGGTGGTATTTCTGGAATTTTCCGTGGTCTGTTTGGTGGTGCTGAGGCAACAAAGAGCCAAGCTGGCAAGATCGAGAAAGGCATGGTTGTCTTCAAAGACACAGTAGGAGCCGTAGGTGAAAAC
>Ga0163150_10009617_pt1 | contig 10642 bp, 10 predicted proteins | sample OliLakLV19P2IB_FD_148628 | JGI IMG/M metagenome (GOLD analysis project Ga0163150, IMG submission 148628) | Freshwater microbial mat bacterial communities from Lake Vanda, McMurdo Dry Valleys, Antarctica - Oligotrophic Lake LV.19.P2.IB | ecosystem: Environmental > Aquatic > Freshwater > Lake >...
TTTCTCGGCGGGAGGCTCGGGCTGAACTAATACTTTAACATTTGCCTGCTTAACAATTTCTTCAAGCCATTCATTGCGCGCTTGATATTTCTTGCGAGCCTCGACACGTGCTTTAAGTTTTTCACGCTGAATCTCAAAACCTGATAAGTCACCGGTACGTTTTTCTTTGAGACGAAAAACACCCCATTGACTGCCAAAAGGCAGTGGCTTACCGACCGTGCCGAGCGGCATCGCATGGAATTCATAAATCTGATCATGCGGCACACCCCATAAATCGATGATGGCCTGAAGCGTAATCAACATGAAAGGCTTTACTTTATCCGCATTGGCAATTTTATAAGCTTCCCATTTCGGCTCTTCGTGATTCGCCGCATAAAAATCATCGGCTTGCTGCTTGGTGTCAAAAAGAGTGTATTCTCCGCCGACATGATTTTCGGTGTTAAGAAAATCAGATTTCATTTCATCATCAGTCACGGTCACTTGCATTTCCTTGATCATCTCGCGTTTAAGTTTTTCAATGGTTGAAAGATAGCGCATTTGGTTTTCAAAAAGCTCAACGCTTTCTTTCACTGTACCAGTTACCCACTCTTTGTATTTCTCGGGATCTTTGCTGCGTGTAAATTTTAAATCAAGCGCAGTGAGCACCGAATCAGTCCACTCGGAGAACTCAGCCTCAGTCACTTCTATTTTCTTGATTGAAGCCTGATATGAAAGCACCAGGTTATGCCAAATAAATTTTTCGAATTCTTCCGGTGTGAATTTCTTTTCTTCAGGCGTCTGAAAAGTTGCGTGCACACGCTTGGCAAAGTAATAGTTTCCAACAGGAACCGGCACACCAAAAAGCTCGCCGGCCAACACTTGCGAACCGGCGTTTAAATTAACAGTCTGAGCCGTCGCGGGTTTAGCTTCAGAAGGCTTCTTTTGACATTGACTCAGTGTCATGGCTAATAAGATCAGAAAGAAACCCGAAAAAAAATTACGAAACTTGTTCATAGCCTTGATCTTCTCCTAGTTTGGTAGCCGAATTCTTTTCACTCGATTGGAATCGGCCAACATTTTTCACCGCAGACTTTTGAGAGTCTGCGGGCTGTTGAATTTTTACTTCATCTTCTAAAACTGCAATTCTTTCTTCAATCTTTTTAAATTTAAGCTGGATATACTCTTCCATCGGTATCGGGCCGACCGCGCCATTTCTTTTCTCGATAGGCCAATCTTCCGGTACATTAAAATTAAGACCGTTCATGCTTTTCAGCTTAACTGCCTTTTTTTCCACAGCTTGCTTTACCGGAGCTCCACTTTCAGGAAGATCTTCCACTGTGATTTGATCAGCATAAATCGAACTTGTCATACAGCAAAAGAAAAAAACAATCAGCGCTTTTATAATCATAAGCTAAACATCCAGTTTTTTTGCTGGCTGGTCATTAAGAACAAGCCTCTTAATACGTATGACGCCTTTAAGGGTCTTCGAGCCTTCTTTTTCAAGCCCCATGTCATTGCGCTCAATTGTAATTAAACTAGATGAACTGTCTAGAAGATAAATAAATTTTGTCCATTGCGGCAGAGAAGAAAGAAAATGAACTTCAAGACCATACTCTTCGTACCATTCACCGCCCTCCGTATTTAATGGACGAACCTCTTGCAGCGAAACTTGACTTTGAGCCGCTAAACTTTCAATCTCTTTTAAAAAAGAAGCGATTTCCACATCTGAAGATTCACCTTTATGAATATATCTTTTGTAGAGCTCTTGATCGATAAAAATACTGCCTTGCCGAGAAAGCAAAAGGTTTCGCCCGGCAGCAGTTTGTTCAAGCTCGCGAATTTCTTTTTTGAGTTTCTTGCGATAATCAAGCCAAGGCGAAAGAACAAGTCGATCCGCAACCACGAGCATTAAAATCATGGCTCCAATCGCGACCGCGATTTTTTCACGCTTCGACATTTTTGAAAAATCAGGTAGTTTGAATGCCACGTTATCCCGCTCCCGCAAAAGCTGCAACGAGTTCAAAATCGGTTACATCTTTATCATCCACTTTACGTTTCGAAACGCGTCGCGCCTCAGGCTTCAAAAAAAGCGGTGACTTTTCTAAGTTGGTCACCATTTCAAAAACTTTAGCCATTTGGCGGGAAACGCCTTTAACAACAATACTGCCGCCTTGCTCATAAGTGAAGGTTCCCCACTGAATTTCAGGCGGAGTCGCGGCTTTAATGGTCAGCATTGCCTCCAGCAGGACGCCGCGCTGCTCGAGTTTGCTTTTAATAATTTTTAAGTGTTCAAGCGCCACCTCAAGCTCGGAAGCAGGCTTTTCCATCTGTTTTGTTTTCGATCGCAAGAACGATTCATACGCCATATCTTCATGAATTTGGTGCGCTAAAAAAGCACTGACCAGAATCAACGAAAAAAGAATTTGCGTGCCCAGAATACTGACCAACTTGACCTTTTTCTCGAAGGCTTGACGCACTTTCAGCCACGCAGGCGTTAAATCACCCCTTACTTCGCCTGCAAAAAAACCAAGCAAACTGGCAAATGAAACCTGCTCTATTGAAGAAAGGGATTGACCTGCTTTTTCATGCAGCGCGAAACCCTGCTGCGCCGGAACAAACAAAACACTGAGCTTCATTTCCATTTCGATCTTTTCCGAAAGCTTGCTCAACCTCACCGCTTGACCCGTTAAAACCATACGCGAACATAAACCTTTGAGACCTTCCTCTTCGTAAGCCATCAAAGATCGATGGACTTCCCCCAAAAAGCTACTGAGGGCTTCCCCGGATAAGTCTTGCAAAATCTCTTCCGTTTTAAGCGGAATACTGCGGTGATAATAGGCTTCGGATCCATGAAGAACGAGCAGCGAAGCATAATCACTGTCGAGATCAATGAGCAATGTACCGCCCGCATGTTTTTCTTTTTCAGTGGCGAGAAAGTGCTGATACCAACGCGTCAAACCTTCGACATCGCAACCCGCGCCAATCAATTTACTTTTAAATTTTTGAACCATGCGCACCGAGCGCGAAACCACATCTTGATGAGCCATCATGAGCAACACATTGGAATAACCCTGATCATCTGAATCCATGACCCGAAAACAGGTCAATGTCTCTTCTTTTGTATCAGGAGTATGTTTTTCGACTTGCAAATCAACCATCACACTGAGTTCCTGAGGATCGACTGAGGGCAATCGCAGCGCTCGGGCTCGCGTTAAGTGCGAAGGTTGAGAAAGAACTATTTGCGCATTTTTTAGGCCGGATTCAGTAAAAAGCAATTTGAGTTTTTCGACAATTTGTTCGTCCGTGAGTCCAAGAATGGACTCAGCTCGAAGCAGTTTCACTTTGCGGCTACGCGGCTTACCCTCGACCTGAATCCATTTAATCCAGGCCTCGTCGATCGAAACCAAAACAATCGTTTCAGCGCGAGCAAAGAACTTCCATTTAAAAAATTTTGGGGCCGATGGCAAAATTACTTTCACAGAATCCTTTTTCTTAAACCAAGCCATCATAGAGCATTTTCTCGCCAAGCTAAAATTTCACCGTCTTTTTTCATGACCACGTCGATTTGCGAAGTGTAATCATAAGAATCAAGATGACCCATGGTCGTAAAACTGAATGCATCAGAAACTACTCCCAAGAGATTTTTTTTAATTAAGCTCTTCATCAGATTAGCTTCCTCCGCTGAAACAAAAATAGCGAGTTCAGCAGGTATCGTTTTTGGATTCGCCAAGACCACATCGTCATCGGTACCGGGTAATCCGTCCAGTCCCAGACGATTATTTAATATTCCAGAAACACTGCTTGGATTAAAACCCAGAACGGTCAAAACTTTTTCGGTCGCTGTATTGATATTCACACGACCTGATCCATAAACCGTCACATAAGGTCGAATATCTTTTAAGATTGCGGGTGTCATTCCCTTCACAAGCAATAACTCTTCCGAACTTTCAAAAGGTCCATTTTTACACTCATACGGTTTTTTAAGCAGTAAATATTCAAATTTCTCTGCGCCCATGGCGCGTTTCTCATTATCAACATCGCGCCAATCCATAACACTGTCGGCCAAAGCTTCCGCCACTTTCAATTGAAGCCCTCCGACAATCGTAAATAAGCGTACTAAGGTATCGGTCTCAATCGTGTTGATATTAAGCTTCCTTTCTTCGTCTAAAATCCCCGCAGTTTTATCGGGATAACCTGTGAAGCGATTGGGATAAATAGAATAAATCTCGAAGCTGCCTGTTCCAACCACCTGAGATTGATAAAGATCTTGCGACAGAAGCATCGGCTCCGTTTCACCGTCGCGCTTTGGCGTTTCATCATCTTCGAGAATTTTTTGAACGTAAGGAATCGCGGCACGAGCGAGGGCATAAGTTTTAAGCTCGCCCTCATAGCGCCGCCCCACTCCTAAAGAAAATATTCCCGCGGAAGCCGATGAAAGCACCCAAAAGCTAAAAATAGCCATCATCCAAACAACAAGGATGAGAATGCTACCGGATTGGTCCGACGGGAATTGAAACCAAGAATTCTTTTCTCGATTTCTTTTCCGAGCAAGGCTCGACATAATCTAACTCCATTTTGACAGCCACAGGCGGCTGCTTATCTGACCAAGAAGAATGCCATACAAACCCCTTCGAGCCAGTGTTGTAGACATAATAATGAAATTCAACATTTTCAATATCCTCAGCCAAAACCTTACAATTTCCAACCCTGCTTTCACGACGCGCCCCACGAAAAGGTCGATCCGATTGACATAATGCTTTGCGAGATTTGTCAAAATAAAAAATACGGCGTCCAGGCTCTAAAGTCACAGCATCAGAATTCGCCGGAGACACAACAACCAGAGAAGCAAATGACATTTGATCATGCTCACCCTTGAACGGAATCCCTTCAAACGGTTGGTAAGCATGCAAGCCTCTTTTGACCTCACTGAAGGCCAAATAAATTTCGTGCTCTTGCTTGACGCCACATTTTAATCGCTCCCAAACACGCATCCCGCCACTCATCATTGAAAACAAAACACTGAACACAAAAGTCATCAGCGAAAGTGTCACAAGCAGCTCAACCAGCGTATACCCTAAACAAAAATATTTTTTCGGGGTGATCATGATTTCTCATTGACCGTGACTTTAGATAAAGTCAAAAGATTCATTCCGTCCGTTGCATTTTTCTCAGCGAGCTTGAGCTCAAATTCACGAATCAATACTACACTCGTTCCCAAACTTTCGCGTGGAGCTTTTGCCTCGAGAGGATTCATAAATGTGCTCGCTATTTTCCACTGATACGGGCGCTTCTCCGAGGCATAAGAGCCGCTCGTAATCTTAAACGGATCTTTTTCAGGAGAGACTCGCATACCAAGCCATTCAAGCTTAGAAGCTGAAAAAGGATACAACCTGACTCGGTCCTCCACTTGCTTTTGAACCCTGGCTGATTGTGCAAGCGCCTGCAAAACATAAACGCAGCCGCCGGCAAGAATCAAAAGACTAACGAGAACCTCGACGAGCGTCAGTCCTTTTTGATTGAACCAAGTACGGCGTTCGGAAAGTTCGCGCCGGAATTCTCTGTCATCTCCACCCCCGATGTCGATCGAGGGTAAACTCCGTCGGGGATCCCGTTTGCAAGGCCTGGATTCCCGCCTGCGCGGGAATGACATCCCCCCAACGAATTTATCAAACAGCGTACTAGGCATACGTAATTCTTAAAAATTAGCTTTTCTTTTCCGTCTGCCAATTCGAAATATCATCATCGCTTGCAGTTCCATCCGGGCCATAGGAGGATAAGTCGTAATCTTTCGGAGGATGCGTGCCAGGAAATGCATATTGATATTCATTGCCCCAAGGATCTTTGGGCATTTCCTCTAAATACGCACCCTTCCAATTTTTAGGAACGGGCGGCGAAGAGGGCTTTACAAGCAAGGCATTCAAACCCTGCGAAGTCACGGGATAGCGCCCATTGTCGACTTCGTATAAACGTAAAGCCAAGCCGATATTTGCCTTGATGTCCGCCTCCGCCGCAGTTATTTTTGCAGCCTCCGATCGACCCACAAGCCTCGGAACAGCCAAAGCAGCCAGCGCACCGATAATAATAATGACCACCATCAATTCAATGAGCGTAAAACCGCTTTTATTTTTCATAATTCCTTTTTATAGTTATGTGCATGAAATTCATTTTGGACTTATTTGTCAGCCCCGCGAAGGCGGGGATCCAGTTCGCCTAGACTAGATTCCCGCTTTCGCGGGAATGACAAAAATCAGGCAAACTTAACGAACCGAGTAAAAGTTACTTGATTGCAACGCTGACTTCAAAAATGGGCATTAATACTGCCATCACAATAAACCCCACCATTAAACCAACACCTAAAATCATGCATGGTTCAAGCAAGGCTGAGAACACCTGCATTTTCTTCTCAGCTTCCTTTTCATAATAATCCGCAACCTCTTTTAAAACTTCCGACATTCTTCCACCCGTTTCGCCCACATTAACCGATTGAATTAAATAGGGTGACGCCGCAGGCACCGCTTTAAAACCTTCTGTCAAAGTGCGCCCCTCTTTGACAACGGCAGGTATTCGAGTCAGTTCGGCTCGTATCTGCTGGTTTCCGACAACAGGAATTGCAGCATCAAGGGCTTGTAAAATAAGAACACCATGATTAAGCAACATCCCAAACGAACGACAAAATCTCACCCATTCTAAAGACTGAATCAAATCACCAACGACTGGAATTTTAAGAAAAAACCGATCAAAAGCTTGCCGTTGATTTTTAAACAATGTCATCACCGTCGTCGTGACTGCAATGATAACTAAAAAGAAAATGACCCAAAAAGACAAATGGCTTGTGGCTTCAGTAATGAACATTAAAATTTGCGTCGGCAACGGTAATCTGCCGCCTAACCCCTTTAATGTTTTAAGAATTTTAGGCAGCACAAACAAAATGAGAAAAACAACAGTGAGAATTCCTACGCCGCCCACAAATAATGGGTAAATCACAGCGCCCTGTAACTTTGCCTTGAGCGCTTGCTCACGCTCGAGCTTGTTTGCAAGTTGATCTAAAATCTCTTGGATGCCTCCGCCTGTTTCTCCGGCATAAATAAGATTAACCTGGTCAAGCGGAAATGCATTGGGGAACAATCTCATCGATTCGGAAAGACTTTTACCGTCATTTTGAATGCTCGCTTTCATTTTCCCGAGAATGGCTTTTAATGTTTTATCGGAGGATTGCTCTTCTAAAACTCGCAACGCTTGCAAAATAGGAATTTGGGAGCGAGTCAAACTTGCAAATTGACGCATAAAGCTTTCCATCACACCAGCGGGCACCGAAGCGTCCAAATGAACCGCGAGCAAAGAGGCCACTTGCTCTTGGGCGGTCTCCGTGAGCGTGATTTTAACGGGAACATAGCCTAGCCGCGCAATATGCTGCAAAACTTCTTCTCGGTTGCTTGCGTCAATCGTCTCTTCGTATAAATCTTTGGGCGTTTTTTTGGCGAGGACATGAAACTTAGGCATAGTTTATTTTCTACATCTCATCCGTTGTAATACGCATGACTTCATCGGGCTCCGTTTGACCCTCAAGAACTTTTGCCCACCCCTCTTCACTCAAAGTGCGCATCCCTTCTTCGATCGCCTTCGCACGAATTTCTCCGGCAGATGCTTTCGCAAAAACAAGTCGGCGAATTTCGGGCGTGACGGTCAGAACTTCATAGATGGCTTTGCGGCCTAAAAACCCGGTGCCGTGGCAAACAGAGCAACCCACAGCGTAATAAACATTAGTGGCTGAAGGATCCGCTGACTTCTCTTCTTTTTTACACTTATCACATAAAATTCGAATTAAGCGTTGCGCAACCAAACAACGAATGGAGGAAACGAGCAAATACGGCGGAATTCCCATATCCATTAACCGAGTAAAACTGCTTGCGGCATCATTGGTATGCAAAGTAGAAAAAACAAGATGACCCGTCAAAGCAATACGAATCGCAAGCTCAGCGGTTTCAAGATCGCGCACCTCACCCACCATCATCACGTCCGGATCATGGCGCAACATACTTCTCAAACCTTTCGCAAACGTCAACCCGACATTGGGGTTAATCGGAACTTGCATCACGCCTTCCAATTCGTATTCCACCGGATCTTCGACCGTAATAATTTTGGTATCTTCGGTATTAATTTTCTTAAGACAGCTATAAAGCGTCGTACTTTTTCCGCTGCCTGTGGGACCCGTGACAAAAATAAGCCCGTAGGGTTTCGTGATCATGCTTTCGATAATTTCGAGATTTTTTCCAGCAAGCCCCAGCTCCTTTAAATCAAGAATCATTTTATCCGGCAAAATTCGAATGACGATTCCCTCTCCCGAAGCACTGGGTAAAACCGAAGTTCTTAAATCTAATTTCTGATTACCGACTGTGACAGAAGCTCGCCCGTCTTGAGGAATGCGATGCTCCACCAAGTCGAGTCCGGATAAAACTTTGACACGCGAAATAATCGCCGGAAAAAGACGCCGCATGTCATCGGGAGTTTCAACAGTTTCAAGAACGCCATCCACGCGATAGCGAATGCGGAATTTACCTCGAAAGGGTTCAAAATGAATATCCGTCGCGCGTCGTTCATGCGCCTCGAGGAGAATTTGATTCACAAGCCTGACAACCGACGCATCCCCCTGGTCTTTTTGAATATCCTGGACTTGCTCCTGAGCAAGGTCTTCGGCTGCAAGTTCCTTCTTGTCTTTTTTGCCTATAATTTGACCAACCGTTTCAGCACCTAAACCGTAATGTCGTGCGACGGCTTTATCGATGTCGGCGGCTGTGGAAAGTACGGGCGAAATGGTATAGCGGTGATTCAGCGTGAGACTCAAGCCATCGAGCAAACGAAGATCTTGTGGGCTAGAGAGCGCAACAACAAGCCTCGAACCATCAATCTTCACAGGCATTACATGGTAATGCAACGCCGTCTTAAGGTTAATAATTTCCGTGACTGCTTTTTCAATTTTAACTTCAGTCAGTCGCACGAACGGCATTTTGTACTGAAAAGCCAAACCTTCGAGCACTTGGTCTTCAGTCACCCAACCATTTTCAACAAATATTTCACCAATAAACTTATTGGTTTCAATCTGTTGACTGAGTGCCAACCGTAACTGTTCTTCCGTAATTAATTTCTTCTCGGTCAAATATTGACCAATCTTTTTTAGCTGTGCCGACTGTTTCTCTTTCTGTCGATCGATTTCACCGGATTCCATCGCGCCAATCCTTTTTCTGATGACTGATTGCTATTTTTCGAAACTCAAAAACTAATTGATCAATTTTACTTTGCGTCGTCAAAAACAAGCTAATAACACGTCCGCGAGACTTCGATTCTATCAAACTCATCGTCCACGCATCCAACGGATTCGATATGGCAACAGACACGGAGCCTTGATCCTGCCGAAAAGGAAAACAGCCACCGGCCATTAAAGCGGATACGTGCTGAGTCGCCACGTCCCAATCAACATCGTCCAATTGAATCTCTAAGTAAGGAATATCATACTGCTTGGACAAAGCACTTAAAAACTGACTTTCCGTCACCCATCCTTTTTTAATCACAACGGAACCAAAAAACTCGCCGCTTGTTTTTTGAATTTCTAATGCTAATTCTAGTTTTCCAGAAGACAGCAATCCTTGCCTGACGAGAATTTCACCAATTTTCGATTGATCTTTATCCATTCACACTTTTCCTTAAAACCCTGCCAGGCTGAATCGCCTAGTATTACGTTCGGAAAGTTCGCAGTGGAATTCTCTGTCATTCCCGCCTGCGCAGGAATGACAGACCGTGGGCAAACTTACCAACCAACGTACTACTTTACGCTGCAAAAAAAGGATAGCGAGTATTGCCGAAATAGATCATGGCAATGCTCCGATCATATAGAACTTTTCTTCTGGGTCTTTATCGACACGCCCGGCTAAAATGCGTTCACATCCATCCAGAGTTTGCTGAACCGTGACATACTCACCTTTAATGCCCGAAAACACTTCAGCCACAACGAATGGTTGAGTCAAGAAGTTTTGAATTTTCCTCGCACGTTCAAATAAAATTCGATCTGCCTTGGAAAGTTCATCCACGCCCACCACGGAAACAATGCGTCGCAATTCTTCATAGCGACTCAAAGTTTTCAGAACATTCATTGCGATTTTATAATGCGCTTCACCCACAATTTCGGGAGCTAAATTTCCGGAAGAAGACAGCAAAGGGTCTATACAAGGATAAAGTCCCAACTGAACGCGTTCACGCGAGAGCACCATAATCGAATCCAGATAAGTAAAAATGGTAACAACCGCGAGATCGGTCAAATCATCCGCCGGAACGTAGACGGCTTCAATGGCAGTGACGGATCCGCCGCCATCCACCGCACGAATACGCTCATGAAACTCAGCGACTTCAGATGCCAGTGTGGGCTGATATCCTGTTTCGGAAGGAACGCGCCCTAAAAGAGTTGAAATCTCAGCACCCGCCTGAACAAGACGGAAAATATTATCCACGAAGAAAAGAACGTCTTTATTTTGCTTTTGAATGTATTCCGCAAGAGTCACGCCTGTTGACGCTGCACAAAAGCGCGCCCCGGGAGGCTCATTCATTTGACCGTAGACGAGCATTCCCTTTGACAAAAGATTGTGCTCTTTCATTTCATGATAAAGTTCATTTC
>Ga0163150_10009619_pt1 | contig 10640 bp, 9 predicted proteins | sample OliLakLV19P2IB_FD_148628 | JGI IMG/M metagenome (GOLD analysis project Ga0163150, IMG submission 148628) | Freshwater microbial mat bacterial communities from Lake Vanda, McMurdo Dry Valleys, Antarctica - Oligotrophic Lake LV.19.P2.IB | ecosystem: Environmental > Aquatic > Freshwater > Lake >...
GCCTGGTCGAAGCCGGCGGCACTTTCACCGATTGGCAAGGGGAACCGACGATCCACGGCGGCGAAGGCATTGCCACCAACGGCAAGCTGCTGGCCCAGGTGCTCGCATTCACGCGAGGCGCTTAGCTCGACAATCGTCGGCTATTTCTTTTCGAGCAGCTTGAGCACGACCTGGTCGAGCTCCTTCAGGCCCTGATCCTGATGAACGTCGTAGTGGCCGACGTGATAGTGCACGATTTTTCCCTCGGGCCCAACGACCACAAACAGCGGCAGGCTGGCTCCCAGCAGCCGCGGATCGCCGAACTGTTTGAGCAGGCTGCCGTTGTCGAGTAGCACCGGATAGCTGAGATTCATGAACTGTTTCAACTTTCGCACGCTGCGCTCGGCAGCGGCGCGCGTTTTCTCGTCGCCGAGCCGCCCGTCGACCGCGACTCCATAGATTTGCAGCCCGGCCTGCTTGCGGCGATGGTTCATGAACTCCAAGTAGCCAACCTGGCCATAAGGTTCCTTGAGCGGTTCGTCGCGATAATCCCAAAAGTGCAGCACCGTCACTTTGCCCTGCAAGCCGGCCCGATCGAGCGCTTCACTGCCAAATCCTTTGGCCGAAAACTCCTCGACTTCATGCCCGTCGAACTTGGCACCCAGGTCGGTCACCGCGTCTTTGCGTCCCGACTGCATCTGAAAATCGCGCTGGGCCGTGGCGGCCAGCTTCATGAGCGGCGTGGTCGCCGCCGCCGCGACGATCTCGGGCAGTTGCGCCCGCAGCACTTCCAACTGCTCCGCTTTCCAATCGGCGTCCTGGCTTTGAGCCGGCTGGTTCAGCTTGCCGCGAATTGCCGTCAGTTTTTCTATCGCTTTGGTGAGCGCCGCAAGCTGCTCGCCCGAGAGTTGCTCGCTGGAGAGGAATTCAAGTTTCAATTGATATTCATCGCCTCGCCCCATGACCACTTTTTCGCCCAGCGCCAGCACCAGCGGGCTGCGCTGATCGACCAGCAGCGTGCGCTTGGGTCCGAACGGATCGCGCACGCTAACCTGCCAGGCGGGCTGATCGCCAACCTTCGACGGTCGTTCGACCTGGAACTCAAGCTTGCCGTCCTGGAAGGTAGCTCCGGCGGAGAGCGGTTTTTCGGACGCCAGGAAGGGCAATGGAATCGGCACGACGCTGCGACCCTCGCCGCGATCGTAGAGCAGGGCGGGCGCCGGCGCGCCAGAGCGCCACTGAGCATCGACGGCGAGCCGACCGAAGTGTTCGAGCCAAGGGAATTCGCCACGGCCTTGCTCGTCGAGCAGCCAAAAGATCTCGGCGCCCGAATCGCTCTTCTGGCCGATCCACAGGATGAGGTCAAACGTCTTGCGGGCCTTGCCCGGCTCCTCGACGCGCGCTTCGACGCTGCCGCGAAAGTTCAATTGCGTTCCGGCAGTCAACTGCGGATTGGCAGCGACCAGCATCGGGGAGAGCGCGACGGACAGGATGAGCTCGAGCATGGGTTGAATCTCGCAAGAAAGAGAGCGGCCATGCAGAACCCACAGGGCGAAAGCCGCGAACCATCGTCAATCCGCCCATTGTAGTCAGGAACCGGGAGAAAGACGAGTTATTGTGCGGGATTTACTTCGGCGCTTTGATGCAAGCCAATCCACGTGCGATGAGTGACTGGATGAAGTTTTGAAAGGACAGTTCCTCGCTTGGCTCACGATATTTGCCGTTCGGTCCGGTGATTCGATCGGAAGTGAGCAGGCATGCCCCGTCGTAGAGACGGTCCATGAGCAACTTAGTCAGCAGGATCTCGTAGCGCTGCAAATAAGAAGTTTTTTGGAACTCTGGAAAAACTTTGAAGTGCGGTTCGGAGGCACGAATTGGCGCGGTTGATTTTGCGGACTCTTCAACAAGCATCAGGTATCCCAGCCACGGTTTCGATGAAGGCTGAAAGGCTCCTTCGCGATAGGCGGCCAGAATGTCGGTGGCGTTGCCCAATGCCTCTTCCGTGCGGTTATTGAAATTGTTTCCAAATGATCCAACTTGCGATTTGAATTCAATGGATGCGATCAGGCACCCGTCGACCATGAGGAGAACATCCCACATTTTCTCGGGCCGAAACCAACCCGGCAGTTGAACGTTTCGTTCGCAATAGACGGCGGATTCAGGAATTCCACTCTCGACGAGGATTTCGCGAACGAAGCTGACGAACCCCTGCATTTGCGCGCCGCCAGTGACGGCGGAACGAAAGCCGGTATCTCGCTGTCCGGTTAGAGAACCTTGTTTCAGTGCCTGTGCGTCGCGCGTCGTCCAGAAATGCTTGACGGCCTTCTTAAGACCCTTTTTTAAGTCGACCATTGGCACCGTCGCATAGTTGTTCTGGAATTCGCACGACTGAATTGCGAAACATATGGGAGGCCTGCGAGTTTAGTCGCTTCGACGCCATCTTGAAGTATTCTGGGTCAACTTCAATACCGATGCTGTTCCGCCCCCAATTCATCGCAGCGAGATTGGACGTGCCAGTCCCCATAAAAGGATCCAACACAGTGTCGCCGACGAAGCTAAACATTCGCACAAGGCGCTCGGCAAGCTCGACAGGGTAGGGCGCCGGATGATTTCGTGTTGAAGCTCCGGTGACACCTTGCCAAATCTGTTGAAACCATTTCTTGTGGTTGTCGTACGAAATGACGCTGAGAACCCGTTCCGCCAAACTTGGAGTGCGATATCCGCCCGGCTTGCGTTGCATCAGGATGAACTCGATGTCGTTCTTGATCACGCAGTTAGGCTCGTAGGGCTTGCCCAAAAAGCCACCAGCCCCTTCGACTTCATAAGCGGCGTTGGCTATTTTGTGCCAAATAATCGGTGCGAGGTTGTCAAAACCCAGCTTTCGACACCGCTCTTGAATCGATGCGTGCAAAGGCACGACGGTATGGCGTCCGCCGTTCTTACGACGCGACAAGCAAACGTCGCCAACCACGCAAACCAATCGTCCGCCGGGCACCAAGGCGTCAAAGCACCGTCTCCAGACCTCATCCAGTTCGTCAAGAAACAAGTCATAGTTTTCGATATGACCCATCTGGCCTTCTGAATCGCGATACTCCTTCAGCGTCCAATAAGGGGGCGAAGTGAGCACGAGATGAGCGCTATTTGTAGGGATTGCTGCCTGCGTTCGTGAATCGGCAAGGAATATCGAATGAGTTGTGGGAATCCCTTGAACGGCGGAATCGATTTGGGCCGTCAGCCGCGGATCGCGAGCGATTTTCGGAATGGCAGTTTGAGCATTGCCCAGGTCACGCAACTCGACGGGAACGAATTTATCCAAATCGCCGAATCCGAAACCGGCGACTTCGTCGTTATTGGCAAGATCGGTAGTCATGCGTTTGCTTTTTAGCGCTGTGCTTTCCTGCGTAACATGCGTTTGAACGCATGTATACCACGTTGTGTTCGACGGGCATAGATGCTCGCGATCATCGCTCGGTTAGGCCGTTTCCGCCCGCTCATTCGCGCTTGCGTGCGTTCGTAAACCCGATATACTGGCGGTTTTGCAATTTTCCACCGAAGGTGAGCTCGAGGCGATACGATGGGCAAGCAGTGCGACATTTGCGGTAAGGCCCCGGTAATGGGCAATCAGGTTACGATTCGCGGTAAGGCGAAGTACTTGGGGGGCGTCGGTACCAAGGTCACCGGTATTTCACGGCGGCAGTTCAAGCCCAATCTGCAGCGCGTCCGCGTTACGACCGCCGCCGGTACGAACAAATCGTTGACGGTCTGCACGCAGTGCATCCGCAGCGGGGCCGTGACCAAGCGAGTTCGCAATGCACCGTTCAAGCTGCCGAAGACGGCCGGGACTGCCAAGGCCGCGGTCTAAACGGAAGCTGCTGTGAGTTTGCCGTTGCGGCAAGCGTTACGTGCGGCGAAATACCGTAGTTGCGGCTGATCTCTCGCTGGGTGCCGCGCAATTCTTTGAAGAAATGGGTTCGCCATGAGCCTCACTCGCCAAGAGGTTGAACGAGTTTCGCTGTTGGCACGGCTCCAGCTTACGAGCGAGGAGCTGGACCTGATGACCGTGCAGATGGGCCAGATCGTGGCCTATGTCGAATCGCTCGCCGAGCTCGATACAGAGAACGTCGAGCCGATGGCGCACGCTCTGGACGTGTCGAATGTCTTTGCCGCGGACGAGCCACACAAGAGCCTCGACCGCGCGGCCGCGTTGGCCAACGCTCCCCACCACGATCGGGAGTTTTATCTGGTTCCCGCCGTGCTGGGCGAGTAAGCATGTCACGACTGCGCCAAACCGCGAGTGAATCGCTGGCTCAACTCACTGCCGGCGAGACCACCTCGGTCGAATTGACCCAGGCCTGCCTGGCGCAGATCAAGGCCCAGGATGGCGGCGTCAAAGCGTTCCTGCGGGTCGACCCCGCTCGTGCCTTGGAGCGAGCCGAAGAGATCGATCGCCGCCGTCGCGAGGGAAAACCCGTTGGCCGGTTGGCCGGCTTGCCCGTGGCCATTAAAGACTTGCTCTGTACCGCGGGCGAGCCCACCACGTGCGCGTCGCGCATGTTGGAAAATTTCAAGCCGCCCTACGATGCCACGGTGATCGCCAAGCTTAAAGCGGCCGACGCGGTGCTGATTGGCAAGACGAACATGGACGAGTTCGCGATGGGCGGCTCGACCGAAAACTCGGCGTACCAGAAAACCGCTAACCCTTGGGACCTCGAGCGAATTCCAGGCGGCTCCAGCGGCGGAGCGGCCGCGTGTGTCGCCGCAGGAATGGCGCCGCTGTCGATTGGCACCGATACGGGTGGCTCGATTCGACAGCCCGCAGGTCTCTGCGGAGTGACGGGCTTGAAGCCGACCTACGGGCGTGTCAGCCGCTATGGGCTCGTCGCGTTCGCCAGCAGCTTGGATCAAATCGGGCCGTTGGCGCGCACGGCCGAAGACGCGGCGCTGCTGTTGGAAGTGCTGGCCGGACACGACCCGCTCGATTCCACGTCGGTCGATTCGCCGGTTCCCAAATACAGCGAAACCGTCAAGCAGCCGCTCAAGAACTTGCGGCTCGGGCTGGTGCGCGAACATTTTGGCGAGGGGCTCGACTCCGAAGTCGAAGCGGCCGTTCGCAAAGCCGTGGAGGTCTATCAGTCGCTCGGCGCCACGGTGAAAGACGTCTCACTGCCGCACGGCAAGTTTGGCGTGGCCACTTACTACATCATCGCGCCGTGCGAGGCCTCGAGCAATTTGGCTCGGTACGACGGCGTGCATTACGGCCATCGCACCGACGAAGGCAAAATGATTGCCTCGTTGGCGGCCGAACGCAAAGCGCTGGTTGCTGCCGGAAAAACGGCCGCTGCCGACGCGATCGACAATTCGCTGGTGCGCATGTATCGGCAGAGCCGCGCCGAAGGATTCGGGCCCGAAGTGAAGCGGCGGATCATGCTCGGCACCTATGCCCTGAGCGCGGGTTACTACGACGCTTACTATCTCAAAGCCCTGAAGGTTCGCCGGCTGATCCGCAAGGACTACGACGAGGCGTTCAAGGACGTCGACTTGATCGTCGGCCCCGTAACGGCCACGACGGCGTTCAAGTTGGGCGAAAAAATCGACGATCCGCTGTCGATGTACCTGGTCGATCTCTACACCGTTAGCGCCAACCTGGCGGGCATCGGCGGCATCGCGTTTCCTTGCGGCTTTAGCGCCGCCGGATTGCCGATCGGACTGCAATTGCAGGCGCCGCCATTCGAGGAAGAGCGACTGTTGCGAGCGGCCCACATGTTTCAGCAGGCGACCGACTGGCACAAGCGTTTTCCGGCGATGGTTCCCTAAAATCTTTCGGCCCGACGATTCCTCAGAATACAGCCGTGTCAAAACCCTACACGACCATCATCGGCCTCGAAGTTCACGTGCAGTTGCAGACGCGCACCAAGCTGTTCTGCCGGTGCAGCACGAAATTTGGGGCGCCGCCGAACACGCAAACCTGCCAGCTCTGCATCGGCATGCCCGGTACTTTGCCGGTGATGAATGCCGAAGCGTTTCGGTTGTCCCTCAGGACGGCGCTTGCGCTCAATTGCCAGATCGCGCAGTTCACCAAGTGGGATCGCAAGCAGTATTACTATCCCGATCTACCCAAGGGTTACCAGATCAGCCAGTTTGATCTCCCCTTCAGCCACGACGGTTGGCTCGAAATCAGCGATCCCAAAGGGCGGTTTGAGTCGAAGCGCATCGGCATCATCCGGGCGCACTTGGAAGAAGACGCCGGCAAGAGCATGCACGATGAAGTGGCCGGAGTGGCCGACAGCAAAATCGACCTGAATCGCGCCGGCACGCCGCTGTTGGAAATCGTCAGCCAGCCAGACATGCGATCGGCGCTTGAGGCCAAAGCGTATCTATCCGAACTTAAATTGCTGCTGACCTACCTGGGTGTTTCCGACTGCAACATGCAGGAAGGCAGCCTGCGCGTCGATGCCAACATCAACCTTCACGTCGACACGCCTGAAGGCAAAGTCGCCACGCCGATCGTGGAAGTCAAAAACATGAACAGCTTCCGCGCCGTCGAAAAGGCGATGGAATACGAAGAAATTCGCCACTTCCAGGTTTGGGAAGAAACGCATCAACGGCTGGGCGACGTCCCCAAGCAGACCCGCGGCTGGGACGACGTTGCCAACATCACGCGCGGCCAGCGCCACAAGGAAGAGTCGAGCGACTATCGTTACTTTCCCGATCCGGATCTCGTGCCGGTGCGCGTGACCACGGCGGAAATCGACGCGGCGCGCGCGGCGCTGGGCGAGCTGCCCGCCGATTTGCGGCGCCGGCTGGAGGAGACGCACGGCATCAAGCCCTATGACAGCGACGTGCTGGTCAGCGCGGGCCGGCCGCTCGTCAATTATTTCGTGGAGCTCGCCGAGCTTTGCGGCGATGGCAAGCTGGCCAGCAATTGGGTGCAGCAGGACGTGATGCGCACGTTGAACGAGCAGAAAATCGAAATCGAACAATTTGCGATGCGCCCCAAAACGCTGGGCGAGTTGCTCAAAGCAATTCAAGCGGGCGAGATCGACACCAGCCGGGCGCGCGAGGTGTTCATCGAAATGGTCGCCTCCGGTCGTTCGGCGGCCGAAGTGATGAAAGCGCAAGGCATCGAAAAAGTCGACGAGAGCGAGCTCATCGAGCTCTGCAAGGAATTGATCGCCGCGAATCCAAAAATCGTGGCCGATATCCAATCGGGTAAACAGCAGGCCGCCAGCAACCTGATCGGCCAGGCCAAGAAGCGAAATCCGAACGTCAGCCCGGGCCGATTTCGAGAGATCGTGCTCGAGCTGGTCGCGAAACTGTAAACTCAAATGCGCAAAACGCAAATGGGTCTTCCTCCTTCTAGTTTCCGTTGTGTCGTCGTGTCGTCGTGGTAAGTTAAAACACACAATGAACCACAACGACACGACGACACAACGCATAAGATTAGAAGGCCGCCTACTCCCACCTTGAGTCGATTGGCCGCGCATGCCCGCGATCATCACGCTGACCACTGATTTTGGCGCCGAAAGTCCTTACGTGGCGGCCATGAAGGGGGTGATCCTGTCGATCAATCCTGATGCCGAGCTCGTCGACATAACCCACGCGATTGGGCCGCAGAATATTCGCCAGGGGGCCCTGGTGCTGGCCGAGGTGACGCCTTGGTTTCCGCCCGACACGATCCATGTAGCCGTGGTCGACCCGGGCGTGGGCTCGAGCCGCAAGATTATTTATGCCAGAATCGGCGAGCACCACTTGATTGCCCCAGATAACGGGCTCGTTAGCCGTTTGGCGCTCAGGGCTCAGCCCTCTACAATCATTACCGTTGCCGACCCCAGCTATTGGCTCCCCGTGGTGTCGGCGACATTTCATGGGCGAGACATCATGGCGCCGGTGGCGGCTCGGCTCAGCCTGGGGCTGGACCCGGCGCGACTTGGCCCCCGGCAACATGAAATCGAGCGGCTCGAATGGACGGAGGCTTGCGTGACTGAGAAAAAAATCGAAGGCACCGTACAATCGATCGACTCGTTTGGCAATCTGATCACCAACATACCGGCCGACGCCCTGGTGAACGTGCCTCGCGGCGAAGAAGTGACGATCGTGTGCGATGAGCACGAGACACACGGCATCTTCAATGCCTATGCCGATCAGCCCGAGATGACCCTGATCGCGCTGGTCGGTTCCAGCGGCCATTTGGAGCTGGCGATCGTGGGCGAAAGCGCGGCGATGATGCTGGGTGTTCGCGCCGGCACGCCGGTCAAAGTGACCTGGTAAGGGTGCCGCGGTCTGAAATCTGGCGGTCCGATTGGCGTGAAGAGCAGCGGCCATGTTAAAGCCAAATCATTCCGCCGAACCAACCCATGCCGAGCTGGCGCGCTGGGATCGCGAGATCGTTTGGCACGCTTTCACGCAAATGAGCGAGTACGAGCCGCTCATCATTGAGCGCGCCGAAGGCTGCTCGCTGTTCGACATCGACGGCCGAGAGTACTTGGATGGCGTCGCCAGTGTCTGGTGCAATGTCCACGGCCATCGCCACCCCAAGCTCGATGCCGCGATCCGCGAGCAACTCGATAAGGTCGCGCACGTTACGAGCCTCGGCTCTTCGAATCCCACGACAATCAAGCTGGCTAAGCGGCTGGTCGAGATTGCACCCGCGGGCTTGGAGCATGTGTTTTTTTCCGACAGCGGCGCCACGGCCGTCGAAGTCGCGCTCAAGATGGCGCTGCAATATTGGCGGCAACGGAGCGACCCACGCCCGAACAAGACGACCTACCTGGCACTGGCCAACGCCTATCACGGCGACACGCTGGGCAGCGTGAGCGTGGGTGGCGTCGAGCGGTTCCACGCGATGTTCCATCCGCTGCTGTTCGACGTGCTGCGTGCGCCCTCGCCCGATATGTATCGCCTGCCGGCTGGCGTGACGGCCGAGAACGCCTTGAATTACTATCTGGCGGCGGCCGAAAGGATCCTGGCAGCGGAACACGAACGGATCGCGGCGGTCGTGGTCGAGCCGCTGGTGCAGGCGGCCGCGGGCATGGTCGTGCATCCGGCCGGATACCTACGCGGGTTGCGGGAATTAACGTGCCGCTATGACGTGCTGCTGATTGCCGACGAAGTGGCGGTCGGCTTTGGCCGCACGGGCACGATGTTCGCCTGCGAACAGGAACAAGTTTCGCCCGACTTGTTGTGCGTGGCCAAAGGGCTGACCGGTGGCTACATGCCGGTGGCCGCGACGCTGGCCACCAACGAGATCTGGCGAGCGTTTTTAGGAACCCATGCCGAATCGAAAACCTTTTTCCACGGCCACACCTACGGCGGCAATCCGCTGGGCGCTGCGGTGGCCCTGGCTACGCTCGATGTCTTCGAAGAAGAGCAGACGCTCGACAACTTGCGGCCAAAGATCGCGCGGCTCGGCGAACATCTGGCGCGGATCGCCCAGCACCCTCAGGTGGGCAACGTGCGGCAGTGCGGCTTGATGGGCGCGATCGAATTGGTGCGCGATCGCGCGACCAAAGCGCCCTATCCGTGGGAAGAGAAATGGGGCCAGCGCGTTTGCGATTGGGCCCGAGGGCAAGGCGTGCTCTTGCGACCACTCGGCAATGTGCTAGCGATCCTGCCGCCGCTATCGGTCAGCATCGCGCAGCTGGATCAAATTGCGCTGGCGTTGGAAGGCGGAATCGTCGCGGTCACCGAGCGCTAAGGAATGACCCAAAAGTAACTTTGGGATTTTTTTTGCTTCGTCGTGCCGTTGTGTCGTTGTGGTTAAAAAAGCTGTTTCAAATTACCACGACGACACGAAGACACGAAGGCGAAGTTAGATTTCCGAAGTTGTTTTGCTACGTCGAGCGTTTCGCTCACGGGTTCTTGAAACCGCATCCGCTCCAACTATTGTGCCGACGACTTGCTGCCGTTGGGTGAGGCGGCGATCGGCATTCCCATCAGCAGCGGCCGCGCGGCCACGGCGTAGCCTAGCGTGTACAGCTCTTTCTTGAGCTTGCGATACTCGGCGAAGCTGTCGGGATACGTCCAAATCGTGACCGTGTATTGCCGCGGCGAGAGCATCTCGAGCCGGTCGCGCAATTGCGACTTGGCGGCCAGCGCCGTGTCGATCGGCTCGCCGAGCTGGCTCGATGCCGGCAGGAATTCGATGTGCGTTACTTGCACATAACTTCCTTGGCGAGAGTCGAACCGCTCCATGAAGTATTTCAAGCGGAACCCGCCGACCGGACCTATGACGTCGGAAATCTCCGATTGGCTGTCGAGGCTGCGCGCCGCGTCGTGCATCGTCGAGCGAAGCTTATCGAGCAGCGCCTCGAACGGCACAAAGGTCAGCCGGCCTCCGATCAACTGAAAGTGGGCTTCTTTTCCATCGACCGTTTTGCCCAACGGCGTCGGATAGCTTTCGACTTCGACGGTCTTGGGCGCGGTGCTGGCCTGAGCCTGGCGGCGCTCGGTTTCGAGCCGCGATAGTTCATCGGCGGCCAATGCCAAATCCCGCTCGACGTCGTAGCGCTTTTGCGACTCGGCATCGAGCGCGCCGCGCCGCTCGGCCAACTGCCGTTCGATGGCTGAGATCAGCGTGCTCACCTGGCCCCGTTCATGCGAGCGGGCCTCGAGCTCGCGGTTGACAATCGCCATTTGCGCGGCGATCCGGTGAACGTCTTGCT
>Ga0163150_10009620_pt1 | contig 10640 bp, 9 predicted proteins | sample OliLakLV19P2IB_FD_148628 | JGI IMG/M metagenome (GOLD analysis project Ga0163150, IMG submission 148628) | Freshwater microbial mat bacterial communities from Lake Vanda, McMurdo Dry Valleys, Antarctica - Oligotrophic Lake LV.19.P2.IB | ecosystem: Environmental > Aquatic > Freshwater > Lake >...
CTGGATGCAGTTGGCCTCGCCGAGCCGGTCGCCGACTTCGCGGTAGATGGGGAGAGCTTCGAGGAAGCGCAGGCGAGCCTGTTCGTGGTCGGAGCGACCGAGGGCGATGTTGCCGAGGCTCTTGATGCAGTTGGCCTCGCCGAGCCGGTCGCCGACTTCGCGGTAGATGGGGAGAGCTTCGAGGAAGCGCAGGCGAGCCTGTTCGTGGTCGGAGCGCCGGAGGGCGATGTCGCCGAGGCTCATGATGCAGTTGGCCTCGCCGAGCCGGTCGCCGACTTCGCGGAAGATGGGGAGGGCTTCGAGCATAAATGAGCGGGCTTCTTCTTGTCGATACAAGTCCTGAAACAGGCGGCCGGCCTGCAAGAGCGCCTGTGCGAGCCGCTCCCTTCCAGGGGCGTCCTGATCTCCCTTGAGTCGCGCAGCCGGATCGCTGTTTGCCTCCGCCCAACTCCGGATTACTTCTGGCGGACCGATCCTGGCGGTCAACGAATCCATGGCCGACAGGGCCTGATTCCGTTGCGAGCTGTCCAGTAAAGCTCGTATTGCAGGAACACCCAACTCTAGCCAGATGCGCGCCGGATCCGCTCCCGACTCGGCCGCTCGCAGCGCTCTTGCCAGAAGCACTTCCCCACCATTCTCCGCGCCAGACAGGGGAGCATCCAACGTTCGTTTCTCGGGCACTGCGGTGGTGGTGTCGATTTCAGTGAGCTCTTCGCGAAAAAGAAAGAATCGACCGAGATCGGGAAGGTCGCGTCCCAGCAGGGTGGCTGCCTGCTCGGGCATCCACCAGATCTGAGGGCCAGGAAACTCAATGATGCTCTCGCGGTGGAAATTCAGCCATGCCGGGCTGCGGTCGGGCTCATTGCCGTAGATCAGCACCTCGGGATCGAGAACCAGAAGCACGTTCGCCGTCGCGCCACGAATCGCTTCGAGGAACGCACGGCCGCTTTCCGCCCGGGCTGACAATGTGGCGGTGGTCAGCCCACCTTTCGCGCACTCCGCTTTGAACGCCGAGATCGCGCGGTCCCTCTCGCCAAGCGACAGGTAACTGACAAGACCGAGGCCCCGCCCCACAGTGGCTGCCCAGTCCCGGGCGGCACGGACGACCCACGCGGCGGACCCGCGTTTCATTGCGAGAGGTCGAGTCCGCCGCCGCGGTACTCGAATGTAGAGTCCGATTGCAGTTGCTCTTTGAGAAGCTCGACGGCCAGGGGGTGAACGCCATAGCGACCCGTGCCGTTGCAGTACAGGACCGCCCGCCGCCGAAGGAGTTGGTACAGGGCTTCGTCCGGGACGTTTGCCGACGGCTTTTCGTCGTAGATGGCGCGCAGGCGGTCGCGCTTCGTTTCCCACGTCGTGGGATCGGCGTCGCTGGGCACCGTGCCCATTTCGTTGCGGAACGTCGCGAGTTGTTCCCGGATTACCAGCTCGGCGTCGGAGCGCAGGACCTTTAATTCGGTTTGCGGGTCATCTTCATGGCGGTACTGTGCGATGCGTCCTGCCTTGTTAATGAGGGCGAACAGCAAGTACAGGTCTCCGCCCGAGGCTCGGATCAACACGTCCACCGCGGCGTCCTCAAAGATGGACCCAACTTCGGCCCGTTTCGCTACCACTTCCATCACCGCGCCGCATCCATCCGCATCAGGCCGGTGGTCCCTGGTGAAGACCGGCACGTCGTAGATCGGATAATGGTTCTCCCGCCGGAAAGGTAAGCGGTCTCCGAACGCGTGCACGAACGGCACCGGGAGTGTGAACAGCAGGTGCAGCAGCAAGTCGCGCAAAACCGAGGAGTACTGAACGAACGTATCCTCGAGCAGGCGCTGTGGCACCTGCTGCTTGTCGAAGTTTTCTCCTATGATCAGGAGTTCGCATTCGGGCAGGCGTTCGTTGACGATGCTGACGATCCGGGTGATGGTCTCAGTGAGACCCGTGAGCGATTCCCGCCTGCCCGCGAGATCGAGTTTCTTCTGACCTTCAATTCTTATCCCGAGCTTCAGCGTCTGCAGGATCGAAACTTCGGCGGTGCCGCGGGTGGTTTTAATTCGCTGTTCCTTAGCTTGCAGTTCCGGGAAATATAGGGCGAACTGGCTCTCGAGGTCCGAAATGATGGTGCTCGACTCGTGGAACGCCCTTCTCGACGCTCTGCATCGTTTCTGTGCTTCCTCAATAAGCCTGATGCAGATGAGCAGGAGCACGTCGGCAACGCTGAAAGTCTGCGGGTTGAGGTCAGTGGTCGCATCGAGCCGGATGGCCAGGAACCTCTGCTTTACATTTGGAGAATCTAACAGCCGGTTAATCTCTGTCGATTTGCCGGTGCCGCGGTTGCCAAAGATTACGCCTCGGAAGTAGCCCAGTCCCGCCGAATCGAGGAGGTCGTCGCGAAGGCGGCGCTGCACGTACTTACCGCGGTGCTCGTTCAGAGACGGCGCGTAGAAGCTCATCTCTTCCGCGCGCAGAGGGTCAGCCCGAAATGCCCGGGGTATGCCGGACAGACCGAGCGCTCGTTCCACCGGGATTATCTTACTGCGATCAGCAGGCATGTTCTGTCCTATCATCGCGCAACGAAGCGGCGCCAGGTTAGTCGGACGGCCCGTGTCCGAGCATCTCCAGCGCCTTCCCAATCCGGCGCACACACCGCTCCACCCCGAGCACCTCGAGCGTTTCAAACAACGGCGGCGCGTTCTTCCGCCCGCAAACGGCCACGCGGATCGGCTGGAACATCAGCCCTGCTTTTACCCCGAGCTCGGTGGCAGCCCCGCGCAGCGCCGCGTCCAGTCCGTCGTGAGTGAACTCGGCCCCAGGCAGTACAGCCAGCGCCTTTTCCAGAGCACGCCGCGCCATCGACGCATCGCCCTTCTGCGGGATCAGCTCCGCCGGATCATACGGCGGGAGTACCTCCAGGAAGAAGAAATCGGCCACCGACACGGCTTCATTCAGCGTCTTAATCCGCTCACGAATTAACGGAATTATGCGCAGCAAGTACGCGGGATTGACCGCATAACCGGCCGCCGTCAGCACTGGGGTCAGCCGCTCTGCCAAAGCCTCCGGCCCCAGCGCCATAATATGCTGCCCGTTCAGCCACAGCGCCTTGGGGTCAAGCGGGTCTTCCTCGCTGAAATTGACCACCGCATTGCTGCGATTCACACCCTCAAACCGGAACGCCTCGACGAGCTCCTCCCGTGACATCTGTTCACGGTTATCCTTCGGATTCCACCCCAGCAGGCACAGGAAATTGACATACGCCGCAGGCAAGAAACCGGCGTCCCGATACGTCATCACCGACACCACGGGCCCGTGCTTGCGCTTCGACAACTTGGCCCCGTCCGGCGCGGTCAGGAGGGGGAGGTGCGCGAACTCCGGCACCGGCACTCCGAGGGCCTCGAAAATCAGCACATGCTTGAACGTGTTCGACAGGTGGTCCTGCCCGCGGATAATGTGCGAGATCCGCAGGTCCGCATCATCGGCGCACGACGCCATGTGATACGTCGGCATCCCGTTCGACCGCAGCAGCGCAAAATCCTCAATGTCGGCCGAACGTTTGGAGTTTTCCCCGAACACCAGGTCCGCAAACCCGACCGCCCGCTCCCCGGCATCCCGAGGCACACGGAACCGCAGCACAAACGGCTCGCCTGCCGCCGCCCGCCGGTCCGACTCCTCCTGCGACATCTCCCGAGCCCCGGCATTAAACAACCACGCGCCCGACGACGAATCCGCGCCGTCGTCCCCGGAATGCGCGGGCGTGAAATCGCGATACGCATGTCCCTTCGCGAAAATCTCCTCCGCCATCCGCCGGTGCAGATCCAGCCGCTCCGACTGCCGGTAGAACTCATCCCAGCCCAGTTCCAGCCAGTTCAGGCCGTCATAGATGGAATGCAGCGACGCCTCGGTATTGCGCTCCAGATCCGTGTCGTCGATGCGAAGGATCATGGTGCCCCCGTTGCGGCGGGCGTACAGCCAGTTGAAGATGAACGTGCGGGCGCTGCCGATATGCAGGTAGCCCGTCGGTGACGGGGCGAATCGAACTCTCATGGTCTGTTCTTAGTGTCGCAAGCTAATCGAGCTGGCGAAACAGATCGTCGAAGTCGAGAGTGAAGCTGCCGCGCTCCGGCACATCGATCTGGACCTGCAGCGGTGCGCCGACCTTGTGGAGCATCTCATTCTGCCGCGCCACCATCACCGTCCTGCGACGCGGGTCCGCGAGGATAGCGGTCTGCGTGCCCATCGCAAGATGATCGGTGAGCTTCTCGTCAAGCTCGGCAAACGTCTCGTCCGGCGACACAATCTCAATCGTGAGCAGCGGAGGCGTCACCGCCGCGGGCGTCTTGTCGACACTGAGGAACACTGCGATGTCGGGAATGCGCACTCGGGAATTGCCGATGCGGATGTGCCGCTCCGGTCTGACAACCAGGCCCAGCTCTCGCTCAACCCTGGCGAGCGCCAGTATGAGCCACATTTGAAGACTACTGTGATCGTCGCCAGCCATGGATTTGGGCTTCAGCTCTCCGTCGACGTACTCGCAACGAGGCTCGTACTCCGTCCGAAGATATTCCTCCACCGAGACCATGGGAAGAACAGGTGCGGCAGCCATAATTCAATTCTACTGTTTTTAATGTCGCAAGCCAGACAGCCTTTGAAACAAATCGTCGAAGTCGACCATGAATGATCCGCGTTCCGGAACGTCGATCCGCACGTGCAGTGGCTTGCCGGCCTGGTATAGCGGTTCATCTTTCCGCGCGACGAACACGGTGCGTCGATCCGGGTCGACAATGAGGACGGTCGCAACGCCCATCGCCAGGTGGTCGTCTTTCTTAGCCATCACCTCGCCCCAGGTCTCTTCGGGCGACACAATCTCGATCGTGCTTTTCCAGCGCGACGATGAGCCACTTTTGAATACTTGCGTGATCGCGTCCAGCCATGGATTTGGGCTTTAGCTCCCCGTCGACGTACTCGCAGTAAGGCTCGTACTCCGTCCGAAGATATTCCTCCACCGAAATCATGGGTGTCCCCCCAGCCGCCTCCACAGGTCGACCATCTGCTCGATCCCCACCTGCTCCGCGCGCAGCTTCGCCTCCGGTTCCGCCTCGATCCCCGGGTACGCAGCCACCAGATTATTCCGCAGCGTCTTCCGCTTCTGCACAAAACACAGCGAAGCAAACCCCAGAAACCGAGCCCGATCCTCCACCAGCGGCGACTCCCGCGGCACCAGTTGCACCACCGCCGAATCCACCTTGGGAGGAGGGCGAAACGCCCCAGGCGGCACTGTTGCGATGTACTTCACCTCGGCCGCCACCTGGCACATCGCACTCAGATACCCGTAGTCCCGAGACCCAGGTTGCGCCGTGATCCGCTCCCCGACTTCCTTCTGCACAAGAAACACGGCACGCCGCAACAGCGGCCCCAGTCCGAGCACTTTCTCCACAATCGGCGATGTAATGTAATACGGAAGATTTCCCGCCACCGCAACGGGACCCCATTGCGCGAGATCGGTCTGCAGAACGTCGGCGTGAATAACCGAGAAGTTCGGCTCACCGCGGAATTTTTCCTGCAGGTAATGCACCAGCACCGGATCCACTTCAACCGCGGTGACCCGATCCGCGGCGGGGACCAGGAACTGTGTTAGCGCGCCCCGCCCGGGACCTATTTCAAGGACGTGCAGGTCCTGGGACGGGACGGCCGCCTCGGCAATCCGCCGGAGTATCGAAGTACGAATGAGGAAGTGCTGACCAAGCCGCCGAGGCATCCGGAACGGGCGTCAGCCCTTCACGTCGATGTGGCTGCTGCGGAACCACAGCCGTACTTTGCCGGCGGTGGGCTGGCCGAAACTCGTGGCCGGGTTGAACTGCGTGAAAAGCAGATTATTCTCGATATTCCGCCGCAATTCCATCGAAAGCGGTGCGCTCATCGCCGGCAGCGCGTAATCCACCACGCGGCCCTGATCGTCGATGGTCAGCTCCACCACGATGTCGCTGTCATGCAACCCCAGTGGCAAATAGTTCTTCACCGACGCTTCGGTATAAAGCCCGGTGGGAACATCGGCACGCGACGCCTTCGCCAGCGGCGTTTCCAGTCCGAATGAGAACACACTGAACAGCACCAGAGCCGAAGCGAAACCACCCGCGGTCGGCAGGGCGAGCGGACGCATCAGATTGTCCGTCCAGAGCCGTATCTCACCCGCCCACGTCCGAATCAGTTCCACGGCATTGCGGCGAGTACGGCGCCGCGCGGCTTGCTGCGATGCGGTTACGCGCAGTTTCATTTTGAGGCTGGGCGGCATTGCGGGCGGAGGAACCGCACGCAGATTGCGCCTCAGTTCGGCCACGGGACCAGACTCTTCGGCGCACTCCGGGCACTGCCGCAAATGGCGCCGCATCAGCTCCATCTCGTCAGCCGGCAAATGACCTTCGCGATACGAGAGTGTGCGGCGCCGCGCGGCGTCGCATGAGAACATCTTCGAGTTGACGGTATCGGATTTAGTCATACATTTACCTCGCCGGTTGAGGAGACCAGTCCAGAGCGGGTTCCGGCTTCAGCCTGCTCGACAGTTCTTTCTTCAGCGCTTCGCGGCCCCGCAAAATTCGCGATTTCACAGTGCCCAGCGAAACGCCGAGAACCTCGGCAATCTCCTCGTAGCTGAGGTCGTCAATGTCGCGGAGGATTACAGCGGCCCGAAACACAGGGTTCACTCCTCCGAGCGCCTCTTCAATCAGCGCGTGTGTCTCCCCATCGGCGACCATGTCAAACGCGGACCGGCCCCCGTCCTGCAAAATCTCCTGCAATCCCAGAGTCTCGTCGTCTTCCCGTTCCAGCCCGACTTCCTGTTTCCTGTGCCGCGTAAACCAGCGCCGGTAATTCCAGGCTTCGTTGTACGCGATCCGGTAGATCCAGGTCTTCAGTGAGCTGTTCCCGCGAAAGCTCCCTATGTTGCGAAACACCTTGAGGAACACTTCCTGTACTACATCGGCTGCTTCGGACGGATCGTCCAGCAGGCGGTAGACAAGACTGAACACAGGCTGCTGAAAGCGCTCGATCAGCGCCTCATAGGCCTCGTCGGCTCCGTCTTTGAGAGCCGCGACAAGGCTCTCCTCCGCCCAGGTTCCAGCGACGTTCCCGGATTGCGTTTCGCGTTCTGTGCCCGTTAAAAGATTACCCACGGCGTCTCACCCGTGATTCTACTCCCAAAGACGCCGGTTGTCGTACCGAAGTTCCCGCACGGTGACAATCCGATATTTCGCCCGCGCCGTACAGGACACTGTGGAAACGATGCCGAGGTTCTTTCGAGTGTTGCTACTGGCCATCGTGGCTCTCTCGGCCCGCGCGGAGAGCCAGCCTGAGATCTATGGGCGCGTGCTGGATCCGCAAGGCAATCTGGTTCCCGACGCCCGCGTCACCGTAGCCGATACCACGCTGCAGGCTCGAACCGGACGCGACGGCACGTTCCGAATCGCCGGCATCGCCCCGGGACCACATGAACTCCGCGTCGACGTCCCAGGCTTCGAACCCATTTACCGAGGCATCCGCGTCACCGCGGGCACCGTCCTCCACGTCGACCTGAAGCTCGGGTCCGTGGCGGCCGCTCAGGATTCCGTCGTCGTCTACGGCAAAACACTCGAACCCGCCCTCGACCTCCGCAACGCCGAGGTCTTCGACCGCACGTTGTTCACGCGCGACGATCAGGTGCTGCAGCAACTCAACGGCGGCATCAACGCCGGGCAGCATGAAGGCGGTGGCAAGTCGCTGGAAATCCGCCGATTTGGCTTCAACCTCGACCACGGCGGCGTGAACGGCGGACTCAAGGTGATGGTGGACGACGTCCAGCAGAATCAGGCGACGCAGGGGCACGGCCAGGGCTACCTCGGATCGTTGAAAGCCCTCAGCCCGGAATTGATTCAGGATATAACCGTAATTAACGGACCATTCAGCGCCGAATACGGAGATTTCAGTGGCCTCGGCGTGGTGCATATCCGGCAGCGCGAGACCCTGCCCGACACCCTTACCCTTCGCCTCCAGGGCGGCAATTTCAATACCAGCCGTGGATTTATCGGCTTTAGTCCAACCATTAAGAACGTCGACAGCTACATCGCCTATGAGGGAGGGAACACCGATGGTCCCTTCGACAACCCCGGCCGCTACCGCCGCGACAACATCAACGGCAACCTGACCCGCCACTTCGGCGACCACGACAGCGTCGGCGTGCGAATGCTCTTTGGCCGCAATAATTTCTACTCTTCCGGCCAGTTACCGCTCGACCTTATTGAAAGCGGAGCCCTCGGCCGATTCGGTTACCTCGACCCCACCCACGGTGGCCGCGTCCGCCTCGGCACCGTGTCCGCCTGGTACAGCCGGTCGAGCCACGGCGGCGCAAATTTCCGCCTCGACGGATTCGTTTCCCGTTCGCTCTTCGATCTGTTCTCGAATTTCACGTATTTTCGCGATAATCCCGAGACTGGCGACGCGATCCAGCAGCACGATTCCCGTCTGCAGGAAGGATTAAACGCGCATTATTCCCGGCCGCACCGCCTCTTCGGCATCTCTGCCATGCTCACCGGCGGAGCCAATTTTCACGACAATCAGATCAACGTCAGCCTCTATCCGCGGCAGGGCCGCACACCGACCGGCGTCGCCTCCCGCGCCAACGCCCACGTGACTAATGGCGCCGGATACCTGCAGGAAAGCGTCAGTTTCTGGAACGGTCGACTGCTGGCCGGAGGCGGACTCCGGTATGACCATTTCCGCTTCGACCTCGCCGACCGGGTGAACCCGGAATCCAGCGGCCTCCAGGGAGCGGGACGCTGGCAGGGCAAAGGCAACCTCGCGTTGACACCCGCAAAGCGCGTCCCTCTGACGCTCCACCTCAACTACGGCCGGGGCATCAACAGCTCCGATGCGCGCGGCATTGTCCAGCGCCCCGACCTCCCGCGCGTCGCCATCACCGACTTTTACCAGGCCGGCACCTCGTCCCGACTCGGCCGTATCTCCCTCACCGCCGACCTCTTCCTCATCGACCATTCCAACGAGCAGGTCTACGTCCCCGACGATGGCACATTCGAGTTCAAGGGCCGCAGCCGTGCCTATGGCTTTGAGATCAAGACTTCCGTCGCCCTCACCCGGGCACTGTCTCTGAACGCCGGGCTGACGAAGATCAGCAACGCCTTCTACCAGGGTGGCGACTCCCGCATCTACGTCGACAGCGCTCCGCACTTCGTCGCGAATGCAGCCCTCACCCTCGCCGCCTGGCGTGGCTGGAGCGCGTCGCTTCGAATGCGCGCCATCAACCACTACCGCCTTGATGGCGAGGACGCGTCCATCCGCGCCGCCGGGCACACCGTCTTTGACTTCGGCATGTCCCGGCGCATCGCCCGCGGATTCGATTTCAACCTGAGCGTCGACAACCTCACGAATCGCGATTACTACGAGACGCAGAATTACTTCGACTCGCGAGTTACGCCCACAGCGCCCGTCCTCTACCGCATCCACGCGACGCCAGGCTATCCCCTGAACGCCGTGGCTGGACTTACCTTCCGCTTCGGCGGAAAATAGCCGCGTTCATTTCGGCGGCGGCGGTGGCGCCAGAACCTTAAGGCTCACCGGGCTTGCCATCTGCCGCAAGAAGCAGCTGGCAATACTCAAGTCTGAAGGGCTCTACTGCTTCGTGGTGATTGCGTCCAGCGCAGCGCGGATTACCGGATCGCGCCGAGCCTCCACTTCATCGCCCTGAGCCACTCCCAGCGTGAGATTGAAAATCTCCTGGTGAAGCCGGTTGCGAATCCACTCGCGATCCACGGACCATTCGCCGAGCCCCGGCCTGATATTCCGCTCCGACAACCACGACTGGAACTCATCCATCATTGGGTTCGCCAGTTCCCACTCGGGCGTGATCCGCGGTTTTGTGCGCTGAATCCACTCAGTCCCAAACGTGGTGAAAATCGCGTTCGCATCCAGAAACCCACGCAGCCGGGTCATCGCCTCAGGTCGAACCACAATATCCGGCCGTATGCCGCCGAGCCCCGCCGCGGTCGCCTTTTCCAGCTGACCCTGCAGCGGCCGCTGGATCGACCGGCCCGCCGGCGTGTAGTAATACGCCGTTGTGAGCGCCATGCCAGTGCCCTGCGACATGTTAAACACGCTCTGCACCAGACCCTTGCCATAACTCTGCTCGCCGATAATCGTGGCGCGTTTCAGATCCTCAAGCGCCCCGGCCACAATCTCCGAAGCGCTCGCGCTCTTGCCGTTGATCAGCACGGCCATCGGGAACGTGTACGGCTTCGCGCCCTCCGGCACCGTCGCCGTGTCGCCCTTCACAGACCGCCCGCGTACCGACACAATAGTCGAGCCGGGTGGCAGAAACAGCGACGCCGAATCCACCGCCGCGCCCAGCACCCCGCCGGGATTATTCCGCAAATCCAGCACCAGCCCCTTCAACGCGGGACCACCGAGCTTCTCGATCGCGTCACGAATCTGCTGCCCCGTCTCGCTCTCGAAGCTGGTCACGCGAACATAGCCGATCAAAGGCTTGAGAAAGTAAGCGCGATCCACCGCCGCCGCCTCCACATCTTCCGGAGTCAGCATCAGCGGCAGCAGTCGAGCATTGCCCTGACGCCGCACATCGATCCGAACCTGGTGTTGCCGAGCCTCAGTGAGCA
>Ga0163150_10009621_pt1 | contig 10639 bp, 8 predicted proteins | sample OliLakLV19P2IB_FD_148628 | JGI IMG/M metagenome (GOLD analysis project Ga0163150, IMG submission 148628) | Freshwater microbial mat bacterial communities from Lake Vanda, McMurdo Dry Valleys, Antarctica - Oligotrophic Lake LV.19.P2.IB | ecosystem: Environmental > Aquatic > Freshwater > Lake >...
GGGACAACCGTTGCGCATGGCGCTGCCGGGGTGGCGCATCATCCTGCAGCATGGCGCGGGTTCTCTCGATGAGGCGGTGGCCCAGGCGCGACGCCGCAACCTGACCACAAGCTTCGGCATTCTCGGCGTCTTGATTGCCGGCGTGGGCCTGATCGTGATCAACGCGCGCAAGTCGGAAAAACTCGCCGCCCAGCAGATGGAATTTGTCGCGACCGTCTCACACGAACTCCGGACGCCGCTCGCGGTCATTCGTTCAGCCGCACAGAATCTGTCCGCCGGCGTGGTCGAGGATCCCGCTCAGGCCAAACGGTATGGCGAATTGATCGAGAACGAAGGCCGTCGCCTGACCGACATGGTCGAGGAAGTGCTGGAGTTTGCCGGGCTCAGCGGCAATCGCCGGGCGCTCGCCCTCCGGCCCGTGGATCTCGCGTGGCTGGCGCAGGATGTGATCGAGTCACACGCCGCCACGCTGACAGCGCTCGGGATCACCACAGAAGTCACCGCACCACCCGATCTGCCGCTGGTGATGGCCGACGAAGAAGCCCTCCGTCGTGCGCTCAACAATCTGGTCGGCAACGCGATCAAATACGCCGCTGACGGACGCTCACTCGCAATTGACCTGTCGCGTCGGCACGATGGTGGAAAAGACGATGTGGCGATCGCGGTGAGTGATCGTGGTCAGGGCATTGCGGCGGACGATCTGCCTCACATCTTTGAACCGTTTTACCGGGGCCGCGACGTGGTCAGCCGGCAGTTGCACGGCAACGGCCTCGGGCTGAGTCTGGTGTCGCGCATCGCCGAGGCACATCGGGGATCGGTCACCGTGCGTACCACGCCTGGCGAGGGGGCCACCTTTTCCCTGCGGATCCCGGCGGGCGTCGACATGGCGACCGAATCATGACGGCATCCCACCGAGTACGCCGTGTCCTGCTCATCGAGGATGAACCCGGTCTGGTCCTGACACTGACCGATCGCCTCAAGAGTGAAGGCTACGAGGTCGGGGCCGCTTCGGATGGTCCTGCCGGACTCGAACGCGCCACCCGCGAACCCTGGGACGTGATCCTGCTTGATGTGATGTTGCCGGGGGCCAGTGGCTTCGACGTCTGTCGCGACCTCCGCCAGCGCGGCATCACCACCCCGATCATCATGCTGACCGCCCGAGGACAAGTGGTGGACAAGGTGCTCGGCCTCAAACTCGGCGCCGACGACTACCTCACCAAACCGTTCGACATGCTTGAACTGACCGCGCGCGTCGAGGTGCAGCTTCGTCGTGCGACCGCAGCGACATCAGGGCAGACTACCGCACACTTCGGCAACATCGTCGTCGACTTCCGCAAGGCGACGGTCACCAGGGACGGCAAGGTCATTGAACTCTCGGCGCGCGAATTCCTGCTGCTCAAATATTTCATCGAACATCGGGAAGCCACGCTGACGCGTGATGAACTGCTGAATGAAGTCTGGGGGTACCACTCGATGCCCTCGACGCGCACCGTCGACGTTCACGTCGCGTGGCTGCGGCAGAAGATCGAACCCCATCCCCGCAGCCCCCAGTACGTGCTGACCATCCACGGTCTGGGCTACAAGTTCGTCGGCTGAGCTACCGGGTCAGATAGAGGTTCTCGCGCCTTGCGGTGACGAGTCTGGCCGCCACCGACAGCAGCGGCACCACGATTGCGCAGACCACGGCGGCCCAGACGAGTGTGGCGAGCAGTGTGGCCGCATCGCTGAATCGGGGCCCCACCAACACAATCAGGCCCGGGGGCACGGCCGCCACCAACACCAGGACCATCCCGACCAGCATCGCGGCCCCATGGGGGTTGCCCCCTGATCCGGTCTTGCTCAAATCGGCGGCCACGGGAAACGTCGCGGACATCGCGGCCGCCACCGGCGTCATGGTGACGAACGTGGTGCCGGCGGCAACGATCACCGAGATCCAGAGCAGCAGGGACCCGCTGCCGGTGGAGATGCCGGTCACGAGCAACGACAACAGACCCGCAGCTGCGAACAGCCCGAACGTGCCGACCGCTTTTCCCCAGACAAGGTCCGTGGCACCGATCGGCATCAACAACTGCAGGGTCAATCCCGCGCGGTCCGACGCAAACTGATTCATGGAGAACGGCTGTATCGCGTAGATCGCAAAAATCAGGCTCGCGCCAAACACCAGATGGCCGTAGTTGGGAATGGCCGCGATCCACGGCGCCTCTTCAGGGGCACGCGCGAGCACAAGCGCGAGCACGGCCATCATGGGCCCGGGCAGCAGAACCGCGACCCGTCCACGCACGGATTTGAGTCCGGTCCGGAATTGCGCCACCGCGACGGCCGACGCCGCCGAGCTCAGCAGCGGCACACGCGGCAATGTCACCAGGGTCGCATCCGCCCTGCGGCGCGCCTGACCTTCTCCCACATCCAACATCCGCCTGTGCACCACGCCGGACAGCAGGTAGAGGATCGCGGCCTGCACCCAGATGCCAATCGTCCACAGCAGCGCCTCCCCCGGGGCCTGACGAATCGCTGCCGCTGATAGCAGCCGCCCGTACATCTCGGATGGGACGACGCGCGTCCAGATCGGCAACGCGGATTCCACGCGAGCCACACTCATCGCGGGCCGTGTTCGACCGGCCTCCTTGTCGTCGCGGCTGCGTTGCGCCAGGTCCGTCCCAAACATGTGCGGCAACAGGCCCGCCATCGAGATGCCAAAGACAAAGACCAGCGTCATGAGCTCGGCACGGCGACGGTCGCGCATCACCCAGCCGGCCAGAAAACTGACGAGCGCGCCAACGGACAACAACAACGCGACCAGACCAGCGCTGGCGACCATCACGACCATCGCCGCCACAAAGGCGCCGCCGGTCGCCAGCCCGACCGCCAGCAACACGAGGCCTGGCACAACGACAAAGATCCACGGATCTGACACGCCCGAGAGGACCTCGACCAGATGCAGCACGCGCCGATGAATCGGCAACAGCAGCAACCGCGTGTACTTCGCGGCAGATTGTGTGCCGATGCCCAGCGGCATGAACACCACGATCATCAACTGCACCAGGAGCACGACACGTGTCACCATCACCAGGCCGATGCCGCTTTCGGCCCCGGTTGCGAGGGCAAGGCCCGCGAAAAATCCGCCAATGCTGAGGGCCACAATGGACCCGAGCGAAAACACGACGACCGCCACCGGAGCGAGCAGTGCGAGCACCCGCGAGATCTGCTCCAGGGTGTCGCGCCGCTTGGCGCCGCGCACACCATTCATGAGCAGCCGCCAGCGCAGCCAGCCGAATGCGCGCAGTTGACGGATCATCCTGCGAGCCAGTCCATCACCGGCGCGGCCGCGCGTTCGGCGCCCACCAGATCCAGAAAGATCTCTTCCAGTGTTTTGCCCACACCCACGCCCGAGCGCAACTCGCTCATCGGGCCCTGCGCGACCAATCGTCCACGCTGGATCACGCCGATGTGGTCGCACAACCGCTCGACAATCTCGAGAATGTGGGACGTGAGAAACACGGTGCCGCCACCGCGCACGAAGTGCGAGAGCAGCTCCTTGATCTGTCGCGACGCGACGGCATCGATGCCCTCGAACGGTTCATCCAGAAACAGCAGCCGCGGTGCCGGCAGCAACGCCGCCGACAGTGCGAGCTTTTTGCGCATCCCGTGGGAGTAGTCCGCCACCATGTCGCCGGCGGCGCCGGTCAGGTCCATCAGCGTCAGCAGTTCCTGCGAACGTGTGCGAATACTCGTCGCGTCCAGGCCGTGCACTTGTCCGACAAACGACAACGTCTCCGCCCCGCTCAGGCGATCAAACAGCGCCAGGTCTTCCGGGACCACCCCGATGCGGCGTTTGACGGCCACCGGGTCGGTCAGCGGATCAAGGCCAAGGATGCGGAACTCACCGGAAGTGGGTTTGAGCAGCCCGGTCAGACACTTGATGGTCGTGGACTTGCCGGCACCGTTGGGACCAAGAAACCCGTAGAAGCTGCCTTTGGGGACCACAAGGTCAATACCGTCGACCGCCTGGAGATCGCCGAACGACTTTTTGAGGCCGTGGGTTTCAAGGGCGAGCGCTGCTCCCGTCGTCATGGAAGGAGATTACAGCAATCATCAGCGCGACCAGCCAATACGCCACGGCCACCGGCAGACGCAGCCCGGGATCGAGATTCGACGGCAGCAGTCGCCAGACCATCCCCGCCGACACCAGCGCGGCGGTGGTCAAGCCGGCGGCCACGGCGAGGCCGTCGCCCGGAGGACGCCGCTGCGTCACCAGCCACCCGGCAATCACGCTCAACACGCCGGCCACGAGGCGGGCGACGATGGCGGCCACGCTCAGGGAATCGCGCACGGCCAGTGAACTCAGCAGGGTGGTGAACCACAGCGCCGTGGCCAGGCCGTCGACCATGAGTACCACTCCAATCACCCTGCGCATGCGTGTAGTATGACTGTCACCGGATGGTTGGCGCCCTCCTCAAAGACTGGATCGTCGGACTTGCCGTCCTGCTCTGGCTCGGATCGCTCGCACTCTACGCAATTCCCGGAGTTCCCGAGTCCTGGCTGGTGGCGTTTGGCTCCCGCTACTACGCACTTCCGTCGCTCGTGTCGATCGTCTGCGCGGCGTGGATTGGTGTGTCCAGGCTTCCAGACGCCAGCGAGCGCCGCTTCTGGGTGGTGCTCGGCTGCGGGTTCGCCGCCTGGCTGATCGTCTCCCTCCCCTACGCCTTCGTCAACGCCGCCGACTGGACCCACGAACTCGATTTGCTGCTGGAGTTCGGATATCTGGTCTACTACGTGCTCTTCATCCTGGCGATCGAGATGCGACCACACGAGGTCCACACCGGATCGCTGGCGGAGAGGGAAAACCTGCTCCGTACCGCCGGACTCACGGTGCTGGGGTTTTACCTGCTCTGGTACTTCGCGCTGGTACCTGCGTCGTTTTCACCGGAGCAGTACGAAACGGCCATCCCGTCCTTTCTGCTGTATCTGCTGCTCGACGTGGTGATCATCAGTCGACTGCTGTGGATGCGGCGCGAGACGTGGTCCGTGCGATGGAGTCGCCTCTACGCCTGGCTGGCGACGGCGGCGGCAGTGGTGATGGCAGGCGATGTGTTTGAAGGGTTTGCCTACCTCACCAAACAGACTTTGATCGTCCCGGGAGGCTGGCAGGATCACATCTGGACCGTGCCAGGCGTCATCTTCACCATCGCGATTCGGGCACGGCATGTGCCGTTTCCGGCCGAGCAACGTGTCCTGAATGAACCGGCGCCGCACCAGCGCACACTGCGGGCCGGTCACATCCTGCTGATCTCCGCCTTTCTTCTGCCCTTCCTGCACTACGCCCTGTACGCCGCGGATGTGTTCACCGGCACCATCAGCCGCCCCATCCGCGAGGTCATCTCAATTCTCAGCATGGTCTCGCTCGGAGGGTTTGCGCTCGCTGCCTATCGGACGCTTGAGCGGGAGCGCGAGCAGATGGAGGCCACCGAACTCCGCCTCATGACCGAACTGGGCGTCGCGAGAAAAATGGACGCCGTGGCGCGTCTGGCCGGCTCAGTGGCCCACGACTTCAACAATCTCGTCCAGGTGGTGCGCGGACGAGCGGAGATCATCAGTCAACAGATCGGCGACGACAGCCCGCTCAACGAGGACGTCCGCCAGATCCGGGCCGCCGCCGCCAGGGCCGCCGACCTGGCGTCGCAGTTGATGACGTTTGGTCGCAGACAACACACGACACTGCAGGCCGTCAGTCTGCACGAGACGTTGCGTCGAACGGAAAAGCTCATCGCGCCACTCCTGGATGACCGCCGGCGCCTGGTGCTCCAACTCAAGGCCTCCGCAGATGTGGTCCGCATTGATCCGCTCCAATTCGAGCGCATCATTCTCAACCTCGCCACCAACGCCAGGGACGCCATGCCGAATGGCGGCACCATCACCATCGCCACGTTCAGCCAGGACACCGGCGGCTACGGACTCACGCCGGTCATCAACCGCATCGCGTTGCGCGTCAGTGATACGGGCACTGGCATGGACGCCGAAACGGTGAATCACATCTTCGAGCCCTTTTTCACCACCAAACAGGAACGGGGCGCCGGTCTCGGGCTCGCCATCGTCCACGGTCTCGTCCAGCAGTTTGGCGGCACAATTGCGGTGGAGAGCGTGGTCGGGCGCGGCACCACCTTCACCTTGACGCTGCCGGTGGTTGGTGACGCGCCGGTGACGACGCCAGCCAGGGAGACGACCACACCGGTTGAATCGAGCCCAAGCGCGATTCTCATCGTGGAGGGCGACACCACCAACCGCCAATTGCTGCGACGCCTGTTGACAGATCTCGACAGGCAGGTGCTGGCCACCGCGACCGCCGCCGAGGCGCGGCTGATCGCCGACCGCTACAGTGGTCCCATCGGACTCGCGGTCATTGACGTCACGATTGAACACGGGCGGACACTGGCTCGGCGACTCCGCGAGACCCGGCCTGAGATGAAGGTCCTGCTGCTCGCGCAGGATCAGCCCATCGATGTCGGGCCCGGTGACGAATTGCTCCGTGAGCCGTTTGAACTCACCGACGTGCTCGGCAAAGCCAAGTCGCTGATTGGTTGACGTGGTCCGGGATCAGACGTCGAGTTCTTCGGCCGCTTCCGCGTTGGCCATGATGAAACGGAAGCGCGCGGACGGGTCCTTGCCCATCAACTCATTGATGATGCGATCGGTCGTCAGCTGATCCTCGATCCCCACACGCAGCAGGCGACGCGTCCTGGGGTTCATCGTCGTCTCCCACAACACTTTCGGCATCATCTCGCCGAGGCCCTTGAACCGGGTGATATCGACCTTGCCGCGGCCGGAGGCACGTTTGAGGATGTCGTCACGATGTTTGTCGTCGGTCGCCCAGTGGGTTTCTTTGCCGATGTCGATTCGGTAGAGCGGCGGTTGCGCGAGGTAGATCTTGCCCGCGTTGATCAACTGTGGCATGTGCCGGAAGATGAACGTCAGCAACAACGTCGCGATGTGATGTCCGTCCGAGTCGGCGTCGGCCAGGATGATCACCTTGCCGTACCGGAGTTTCGACAACTCGAATCCCTTGCCGATGCCACATCCCAGCGCGGTCACCAGGTCCGACAGTTCCCGGTTCTCAAGCACCTTGGCCGTGGTGGCACTTTCGGCGTTCAGCACCTTGCCGCGCAGCGGCAGAATCGCCTGACGCGCGCGGTCTCGTCCCTGTTTGGCGGAGCCACCGGCCGAGTCGCCTTCGACGATGAAGATTTCGCTGTCCTCGCGTCCATTCGACGTGCAGTCGCTCAACTTGCCGGGCAACGTCAGTCGCGACGACGTCGCCGACTTGCGGGTGACCTCGGCCTGTGCCGCGCGACTCGCTTCACGGGCCCTCGCGGCCAGAATGATGCGCGCGACGATCTGTTCGGCGGTGCTGCGATTGTGATTGAGCCAGTGTTCGAGCGCGGGACGCACCACCGAGTCGACGATGTTCGTGATTTCGGGGTTATTCAGGCGGTCCTTGGTCTGTCCCTGAAACTGTGGCTCGGTCACAAAGATGCTGAGCACGCCGATCATGCCCTCGCGAATGTCCTCGGCGGTCAGCGTCACACCCTTGGGCGAGAGCGCGTGAGTGTCGATGAAATTCCGGATCGCCTTGCCCAGACCGGCGCGCAGGCCGTTTTCGTGAGTGCCGCCGGAGGCCGTGGGGATGCCGTTGACGTAGCTGCGAAGGTGCTCCTCGGTCGCCTCGCTCCACTGCAGGACCACGTCGAGCCGCATGCCTGACTCTTCGTGTTCACGCGTCAGGGCGAAGGCCAACTCGTGGACCGGCGTCGCCTTGCGGTCGACGAGAATTTTCTTGAGGTAGTCGGCGATGCCTTCCGAATGCTCAAACACTTCGCGCTTCGGCGGCCCACCGTCGGCGGCCTCGTTCTCGAAGGTGATTTTCAGCCCCTTGTGCAGGTAACTGGCCACCTCGATGCGTTCGCGAATAATGTCCGGTTCAAACTGCGTCTTCGGGAAGATCGTGGGATCCGGCCGGAACAACACCGTGGTGCCGGTGCCTCTGGCCGGGCCGATCTTCTTGACGTCCCCTTGCGGCGCGCCCTGTTTATAGCGCTGCTCCCACGTGGATCCGTCACGTTTGATGGTCGCGATCAGTTCGCGCGACAGCGCGTTGACGACCGATGCGCCGACGCCGTGAAGACCGCCGGCCGTCTTGTAGTTCTGTCCCTCAAATTTGCCGCCGGCGTGCAGGGTGGTGAAGATCACTTCCAGCGCGCTGGTTTTGGTCGTCGGATGTTTATCAACCGGAATGCCACGACCATCATCACTGACGGTCAGGGACGCAGCGTCGGCGTGCAACGTGACCACGACGTTGGACGCGTGGCCATTCATCGCCTCGTCGATCGAGTTGTCGAGGATTTCCCAGACCAAGTGATGCAGACCCGCCGAGCCGACGCCGCCGATATACATGCCGGGGCGGCGACGGACGGGTTCCAAGCCTTCGAGAACAGTAATGTCTTTTGCGGTATACGACGCCATGTCCGGAAGCTACGGTACCACGCGGCTCTTGAGTTGTATGAGTCGACGTGTCATTTCACCCGCTGACGGACCTTGTCCACTTCCTGATGGAACAGGTACAACGCCTCGGCCTTGCCTGACGGGTCGGTGAAATCGTAGCTCCGCCCGCCGCGAATCTTGAGCTTGAGATTGTTCTGAAGGAAGTCGGCCTGGAACGTCTCGAGATTCTGCAGACTCACCGAGAATCCGTCGTCTTTGTTGTCGGTCACGTATCGCACACCCTCGGGTGTGGCGATGAGTGTGCCGGCGCACGATCCCACCCGGTGTTTGTGCGTGACCGATACTTTCTGGTCGAGGCGAATCGTCTTGAGGGAAATCATCAGATCGCGCGGGCCCACCGCCACATCGACAAATTCGATCACCCCTTCGTAGCCAGGTGCCTGCACGTTGATCTTGCGTTGGCCCGGCACGACATCCTGTGCAGTCGCGGGCGCCGTCCCGACAAACTTGTTGTCGATGAATACCTGAGCTCCGGGGACATCACTGGTGATGTGAAGCGTGGCGGTGGTGGGCGCCACCGGCTCCGGCGTCGACGTGACTGGAGTCGATGTGGGCGACGCTGGACGAGACGGAGCGGGGCGATCGGGATCGAGCCGCGGTGCCGGCGTCGGTGCGGCTGACGCCGCGCGGTCTCCGTCGGCCCGCGCAGGTGCCGACGTCGAGGCGGGCGCATCGGTCCCAGGGTCGGCCGCGTCAAACACTCCAAGCGCGTACGCACCGGCCAGACCGGCAGCCGCCACCAACCCGACCGCGACAAGGGTCTGCCGACTCATGCGATCAGCAACACGCCAGGATCTTCAATCAGTTCCTTGATCTTCACCAGGAACCGGACCGCTTCGGAGCCATCCACAATGCGGTGGTCATAGGTGAGGGCGGTATACATCATCGGCCGCAACACCACCTGACCGTTCACACCAATCGGTCGTTCTTTGATCGCATGCAGTCCCAGAATGCCCACCTGGGGAGGATTCAGGATCGGCGTGCTCATCAACGAACCGAACACACCGCCGTTGGTGATCGTGAACGTACCGCCGCGCAGGTCGTCGAGTGCCAGCGTGTTGTCCTTTGCCTTGATCGCCAGGTCGCGAATCTGTTGTTCGATCCCGGCAAATGACATCTGGTCCGCATCACGCAGGACCGGCACCACCAGCCCTTCAGCCGCACCGACGGCGATGCCGATGTCGAAGTAGTGCTTGAGCACCATCTCATCGCCGGAAATCTCGGCATTCAGCCGCGGGAACTCCCGCAACGCCGCAATCGTGGCCTTCACAAAAAACGACGAGAAGCCCAGGCCCACGCCATGACGATCCTTGAACGTCTGCTTCTGGCGCTCACGTAACGCCATCACGGCCGACATGTCCACCTCGTTGAACGTGGTGAGCATCGCCGCCGTCGCCTGCACTTCGACCAGACGCTTCGCGATCGTGGCGCGACGACGCGACATGCGTTCGCGAGACACACTTCGAGGTCCCGAGGTCCCGGAGGTCCCGGAGGTCCCGGAGTCCTTCCGCACGTCGTCACGGGTGACGCGGGGGCCGTCAGTCTTCACCGAGGCCAGGGGTACGTTCTTCTCACGAGCCTCCCGGCGAGCCGACGGCGTCGCCGGGACTTCAGGACCCTGGGACTTCGGGACCTCGGACTTCGGGACCTCGGACTTCGGGACCTCGGGACCGCGGGACTTCGAATCACCCGTGCCCTCCTCGATCGTCCCGAGCACTTCCCCGATCTTCACGTCCGCACCCTCCGCGTGGGCGATCGCGCCAAGCACGCCTGATTTCGAGGCGCTGACCTCGACATCGACCTTGTCGGTCTCGAGTTCGACGAGTGGTTCACCGACCGTGACCACGTCTCCGGTCTGCTTGAGCCAGCGACGCACGCGGGCATCGACCACGGACTCGCCCATCTCGGGCACGACGATCTTCACGGACATCAGCGTTTGCTCCCTTTTCTGGCCGGTGACGTCCGGACCTCGGCCACGGTCCACACCTGGGCAATCAGACGATCCTGGTTCTGTGCATGGCGCGCGGCCGACCCTTCAGCCGGACTCGAACTGCGCGGCCGGGCGATCACCTGCAACGGCAGGTCG
>Ga0163150_10009622_pt1 | contig 10638 bp, 8 predicted proteins | sample OliLakLV19P2IB_FD_148628 | JGI IMG/M metagenome (GOLD analysis project Ga0163150, IMG submission 148628) | Freshwater microbial mat bacterial communities from Lake Vanda, McMurdo Dry Valleys, Antarctica - Oligotrophic Lake LV.19.P2.IB | ecosystem: Environmental > Aquatic > Freshwater > Lake >...
AGCTTGCACGGTGCGCCAGAGAGGCAGGCCTTTGATCTGCTCCCCCCGGTCCCCCTCGCGACGAGTGAACGATTGTCGCGACTGGCGCTGCTCTCTTTGCTTCCTGCCGCTTGCGAGTCGCAATTTGACGAATTCAGCGAGGCCTTGTACGAGTTCGGCGTAGTGGCTGGAAGTTGCTTTGCCGCGCAGCAATTTAGCGAATTTGCGGATCCCGCAATTGCCGCGCGAGTTTCCGAATTGCGCAAGCTGGGAATTCGTGGTGTCGGGCAATCCTCGTGGGGGCCGACGGTGTTTGCGCTTTTGCAAACTGAGTCCGCCGCTCAATCACTAGTGAGCCAATTGCAAGGCGAATTGAGTGAGCCGCATGAGCTGGTCATTGCCGCACCGTTGAATCAAGGGGCTACAATTCTCGCGAAGCCTTCGATTTAATTTGATTGCAGGCGGGTTGCGCGCGGGCTAGCCCCAATTGGCCCGGCAGAAAATCCGGCTTCTTGCTTGCATCGCAGGCCAATTGTTGCCATTCTGGAGAGCTTGTTAGACCGACATTCGAGTTGGTCTGTACCGAGGGAGAATCTGCCTGCGTCGCGATTCCGGATTATTGAAGGACACGACTGTTTCATTGAGGGACACAACAGGGTATGTCGAGCAGCACGCCTACCGATGATATGCCGCAATCTAGCGCTCCGTTTGTGCCACCACACCCCGGCTCGCAAGAGATGCCGCGCTGGGACGCCGGTGAGTTGCCTGCTGCGCCGCGGTTCAACGCGCGCAGTTGGGCGATGTTGCTCGGGCCAGGGCTGGTCATGGGAGGAGCGGCGATTGGGGGTGGCGAGTGGATTACCGGGCCGGCGGTGACGGCGCGCTACGGCGGTTCGCTATTGTGGCTGGCGACGCTCAGTATTGTTTTTCAAGTGATCTACAATCTGGAAATCAGCCGTTACACGCTATACACCGGCGAGCCGATTTTTACGGGAAAGTTCCGTCTGTTGCCTGGCCCGCGATTTTGGATGGTGGCGTATTTGTTCTTGGATTTTGGTTCATTCTTTCCATATCTGGTGGCCAGTGCAGCCACTCCGCTCTCGGCGCTATTTTTGGGACATATACCCAATCCCGATCCACTGAATACTGCAACGACCAATATTCTCGGGATCGGCTTCACCGACAAGAACGTTGTAGACATCGCGACCTACGGCGCGTTCCTAATGACGATCTTGCCGCTGTTGTTTGGCGGGAAGGTTTATAACTCGCTCAAAGCGATGATGACGGTCAAGATTGCTTTTGTGCTAATCTTTTTGACGTTTTTGGCCGTGGTGTTTTCGTCGTGGAGCACGTGGCGAGAGATCGGCAAAGGTTTTCTCAGCATTGGCAATGTGCCGGTGCGGCACGCTGAAGACGTAAATGGAAATGGTCGGCTTGATCCGGGCGAAGACTGGGACGGCGATGGGCATTTGGATGTCGACGAGAGCCTCCCGCCAACCGTCGATACTAATGGTGACGGCAAACCAGATGCCTGGGAAGATAAAAACAAGGATGGAAAGGTGGATCGCCTCGACAAATGGAATGATTTGGACGGAGACGGTACCAATGACGGTGACAACGTCGACAACATTTTTGTCGCCATGTGGGAAGGCCGAGCGATCCCACCCATCCAGCTCAGCATGATTGGTATGCTTGCCGCCATGGCGGCAATTTCGGGATCTGGTGGATTGACGAATACTTCGATCAGCGGATACACGCGCGACCAAGGCTGGGGGATGGGAAAGCACGTTGGTGCAATCCCCAGTGCCATCGGTCGCAAACAGATCCGGCTGTCGCATGTTGGCATGGTGTTTCCGTTGACCACGGAGACCATCGCGCGCTTTCGCCGATGGTATCGGCATGTGTTGCGTGATCAACTTATCGTCTGGATGCCCGCCTGCTTCATCGGGATTGCACTGCCGGGCATGCTGTCGATCGTATTTTTGAAACGCGGAACAGAATCTTCCTCGGACTGGGAAGTGGCAGGTTTAACGGCGAACGGTGTGCGAGAAACAGTGGCAGGTTTATGGGGAGGTTCGACCGGGGAACTTTTTTGGTATCTGATGCTATTTTGCGGGCTGATCATTCTCTGGCCGAGCGCGGCAACAACCGCCGATGGTTTTTTGCGCCGCTGGGTGGATGTTTTTTGGACCGGCAGCCGCACTGCGCGGCAGTGGGGTTCGGATAAGATTGGCCGACTCTACTTTGGCGTTATCTGTGCGTACACACTTTTTGGCCTGGTGGCACTTTCGTTTGGTAAACCGGCCGTGCTGTTAGAGCTGGCAGCCACCGTCTACAACTTTGCCCTGGGCTTCAGTTGTTTTCACGTCCTGGCAGTGAACCAGATTCTGCTCCCCAAACCGCTCCGCTCGCGCTGGTATACGAAGATTGCACTAGCCCTGGCCGGCATCTATTTCTTCGGTCTGGCGATTATCACGACGCTGGAGAAAATGGGGGTTTTTAAGCAGGGGTAGCCGTTTTTGTGGCCGTTCCATGAATCGGACGCTAGCGACGGACCTGGGGGACAAAAGCCCTAAAATGTGACGGTACAGTTCTGTGTCTTGCATGATGATTCTCCTTCACGGAGAATTCTAACAGACCCACAAGAAGCCCCGATGGACTCAAATTACACTACCGTGTTCATTGGTGATTATCAACGCATGCCACTACTTCGCGCGAAGCTGTCGACGTTGCATTGCGAGTAGTCCAATTCCCGCTATGCCCATCATCAACAAAGTAGTTGGTTCTGGCACCGTTTCAATTGCCGGAGTGCCTAGTCCCCAATTACCAAGGACTAAATTGAGATCGTCTTGACTGACGAAGCCATCGCCGGTTGGATCGCCTAGGGGCCAGCTACCGGGTGTGACACTTTGCCCCCAGTGCTCGAGGATTTTAGTGAGATCAGCTTGCCCCACGAATCCATCAGCGTTGAGGTCGCCAGCGCGTCGCGCGTCGGTGGCGTCAACGGCGAACTTGCCACTCTCGTATGGAGAACCAAGATCGACGGCAGCCCAGGTGGGATTTGGAAAGATGCGATTAAACACCTGATCGCCGATGGTCCACGAACCGGCCGACACCTCCGACGTCGAGGTTGTGCCAGTCCAAGCAAAATCATCGCCCGGCGAACTGACCGACACCCAGAATGTTGTGTTGGAATTCAGCGTAGTGTCGATGGCACTAAAGGTAACCATTTGCTCACCTGCCGGAATTGATTTCGTTCCCAATTCGGCAAATAATGCTCCCGGCTTTCCCATCAGATCCCAATAGAGCTTAAGAGTGCCCTGCGTGTTATCGGCGTTGGCATAAGCGGCAATCGTTATGCTATTCAGATGGTACGGTATAGAATCAGTTGTAAACGATGACGCGTGTTCATACAGACCGAACGTACCCATCCCGAAATTATTATATTCGGCAAGATTGCTAACCATAGTGCCCGCAATTGACGTTGTTGCCGCACACAACAAACTGGCGTTGAGAGCGATCACTAGTATGCATCTTTGTATGAAAGACACTAGCAATACTCCTTGGTAGATACGGATTACGTAGACGGCGTTGAACGAGCGCTGCTTGCTATCCGCGTAAAGGTACAGACGTAAGACCACATCGTAACAAGGAAAGAGGGTAACGTCAATTTGCCCGGCGCCCGACGCTAGAAAACGATCCGAACGGTCCGTTTCCCCGGCCAAAACCGCATGCTTTGGGCGAGTGGCGAGAAAATGTCAAAATTTTCACAAAACGCTAGACGTGGGGGGGCGCGATGTTAGAATGCCGACCATTGCGAGACTGGATCGGTTTCAGGCTCGGTCCATACGGGAAATGCCATTAAAGAGGAATCGCTCATGATTTCGATCAGCAAACAGTCACTGGTGTTGGGAGCGGCTTGGACGTTGCTCAGCTTGTCGACCGTCGCAGCGCGGGCCGAATATGTCGCACCCGCTCGAGACCTGCCATCGCCCGGTCATACAACGTTAACTCTGGTTAGCTACGCCACCCCCGGCGGTTTGTACCAGATCGACTCGTTCTTCGACGTCTTTACCGAATTGCAACAAGTACCGCCGCCAGGGCCGGGCGCTACTTCCATTGACTCGTTCTTCGACGTCTTCACCGAGATTAGCCTGTCAACACCGGGCGGTCCATTTCAGGTTCGCGAATCACCCACTAGGCATTCGCAAATGCGGACGACCAACAGCGGACCCACACCAGCCGGCGATGGGACAGTGTTCGATACTGAAATGCTGTCTCTCGACCTGAGTGGCGGCACCATGCCACCGGGCTTAATGATCCGCGAAAGCCCAACCTTGCCGTCGACAGGAAAAACCACAATCCGTGAGAGCCCGTCACTACCAGGGATGTATCAGATTGACAGCTTCTTCGATGTCTTCACCGAGCTGAGTTTCGATGGCGGCCAGACCTGGACGCCCGGTGATCAGCCGATGCACCTCACTGGCGTGCCTGAGCCGTCGAGCATTGTGCTGGCGATGGTCGGTTTTGCGGCTCTAGGCTGGTGCGGCTTCCGTCGCCGCAATCACTGAAGATACGCGTGCGTCCAACCAATCCAAGCCGCCCCAGCAACGGGGCGGCTTCTTTATTGCGCCGCAGCGGCACTATCTCGGCACGAAAAACTCGGGACGGCGCAGTGAACCGAACGACTGCGAAGATTCGGGTTATGTGATTTTAGTCAGCTATAATCCCGGCCTCATTGATTGGTAAAGAATACCAATCTCCCAAGTGGATAACAGTTTACGAAACGGCTGGGCGCCGTACTATCACCAATTGGATTGAGCCCGCGGCGGTTCGTGCCGTCACGGAATCAGATCGTGATTCGCTCGACGATGTTTCGGGTTATCCGGCGCTGCCGGCGGTCGTAAAGCCGGGTCGTGCGAGGGTCGGCGTGCCCGGCAAGGTGCTGCACGTCTTCGAGCGTTGCCCCGTGCGTCAATAAATCAGTGATCGTAGCGACACGGAACGAGTGCGGGGACAAGTGGCCGGGCATGTCGGCAGTGGAACCTGACGTATTGCGTAGTTCATGGTACGTTCCACGCACCGGATGATTGTTGTGCAGAATCGGTTTAAGAATTGATGCAAACCGGTATGCAAGCTCAAACGGAGTGCGCGGTGCGTTGCACGCCCCCTACAACAACCCATACTCGGTCAACGTCTTGCGCAATTTCCCCTCTTCGGCGGTGCTGAGCGCCGTCATAGGGAGGCGGAGTTCGCCCGTATCGCGGCCCAGCATTTTCATCGCGGACTTCAGAGGGATGGGGTTGGACGCCAGGCCGAGCATATCGCGGCAGAGTGGAAAGAGCTTGCGATGCCACTTGGTAGCTTCTGCGGGATTGCCGGCTTCCCAAGCGGACAGCATCGCCAGCATGTCTTTTGGCACGATGTTACCGACTACCGATATCACTCCTCGGCCACCGATGCTGAGTAGCGGGAGAGTGAGGCTATCGTCGCCGCTGAGTAGCGTCAGGTTCGTTAGCGCGAGGGTTTGCGAAGCCTGATCGAGCGAGCCGGTTGCTTCCTTGACCATCGCGATGTTCGGCAGCTCGGCCATGCGTGCGATGGTTTCTGGTTCGATGTTCTTGCCGGTTCGGCCGGGAATGTTGTAAACGCAGATCGGTAGCCCGACCGCTTCGGCCAGTGCCTTGAAGTGCTGATAGAACCCTTCTTGCGTTGGTTTGTTGTAGTACGGAGCGACCACCAGTGCGGCATCGGCACCTTGCGCGGCGGCCCATTTGGTGAGGCGGAGCGCTTCGCGTGTACTGTTGGAGCCGGTGCCCGGCATGACCTTGATTCGACCAGCGGCCACTTCGACTGCGGTGGCTATCACGCGCTCATGCTCGTCGTGCGACAAGGTTGGCGATTCGCCGGTGGTCCCGACGGGGCAAATGCAGTGTGTGCCGGCTGCAATTTGAAATTCGATCTGCGTTTTGAACTTGGCAATGTCCAGCTCCCCATCCGTGAACGGGGTCGTCAAGGCAACGGAGAGACCGGCAAATGCTTCGCCTTTGGTGGGCATGATAATCAACTAACTGAATAAAGAGTCTGATTCCGTAGAAATAGCCGCGACAATTAACGGTACCGTGCGGCCTCACAATCATAAGAGACGCACTGCACCACTGTAAAGCGGCGGGGGCTATGTGTACAAGTTCTACCCGTTCTGCGCCTTTCCCTCACCCGCCGCTGGGGCGTCGACCTCTCCCGGTGGGAGAGGTGAAAATCTGAACCGAGCATGGACTCTTCAAACGATTAGATTTTTCATCTCACGCACCGCCTGCTGGAAACCGACCATCACCGCACGTGCGACGATACTGTGCCCGATGTTCAGTTCGCGCATTCCTGGCAGGCGGGCGACCGGCTGGACATTCTGGTAGTTGAGACCGTGCCCGGCGTGCAGACGCATGCCGGTCTGTCCGACCAGTTTGGCAGCGTTGACCAGCTTGATCAGTTCCCCTTCGTGTTTGGGACCGAGCCGGGCCAGGGCATAGCTGCCGGTATGCAGTTCAACGGCGTCGGCCTTTAGCTCTGCAGAAAGCTCGATTTGCTCTGGATCGGGGTCGATGAACAGGCTGGTGAAAATTCCCGCGCCTTGGAGACGCTTCAATGCTTGTTCGACCGCAGCGCGATGCTTGACGACATCTAGCCCCCCTTCCGTGGTCACTTCTTCGCGCCGCTCTGGAACGAGTGTGGCTTGGTCCGGTAGAACCTGGCAGGCAATGTCTAGCACTTCCGACTCGCAGGCCAGTTCCAGGTTCAGTTTGACCGTGACCGACTGCCGCAGCAACAGTAGGTCGCGATCCTGGATGTGACGGCGATCTTCGCGCAGGTGGACGGTGATGCCATCGGCACCACCTAGTTCGGCCAGAGCCGCCGTCCACACCGGATCCGGTTCATACGTTTGCCGTGCCTGACGGAGTGTCGCCACGTGATCGATATTAACGCCTAGCTCCGCCATGCTAATCCTGAACTTTGAGCTGTGAGAGTTGCCTGAAGGCTCGTTTTTACCTTATCAGGCCGGCAACTGGCAACCGTCCGGCAAGTCGGCGAAGTGAAAGGCAGCACGAGTAAAGATAGCCAGCGGGCGAATTGGTTCGCCTCAGGTGGCTCCGGCCCAGGCGAGGGCCAGCGGACAAGGCTGGAGGAAGTTTTGCAGCAAATGGGGCTGTGCCACCAGATTGATATGCATCCGGCTGCCGATCGCGTGGTGCCGGCCGATCAGGTTCAGTGGTCCAATGGATCGGTCATCGTTTTGCATTCGTTTGCCCAGCGTGTTCACCTTCGCAGTCGGCTCGATCGACCATCGTTCATTCAGGTAGCCGCGAACGCTGGCTCCAACCGGGCCGAGCCAATTGTCGCGTTGTAAGGTTAGTTCTTCGGCGTGCGGCGAACCGGCAGCGGGATTTAATCGCGCAACTGCCGGAAAAATGCCCAACATCGGCACTTGCTGGCCACTGGACAGTTCCAGACTTTGACACAAATAGGCCAAACCGCCCCCTTCTGCATAGATTCGCTTGCCGGAACAGACATGTCCCCGCAGTGCCAGTTTTAGCAGGTGATTCTCGGTCAGTGCCGCAGCAAAACGTTCGGGGTGTCCACACCCGATGTAGACGACATCGGTATCGGGCGGCAGCGTTTCGTCGCGGAGGGGGGAGAAATCTCGAATCGTCGCACCACATGCCTCCAGGACATCTAGCGAATCCTGAAAGTAACAGTGAAACGCATCGTCATAGGCAACGGCGATGCGCAGGTTGCACAGCCCGTCAGCGGGAAACCGGGGGCGGTCACCATGACCAGTATGCTGCTCGATTGCAGAGACTTCTGCGTGTGAGGCCAGCCGCATGATCTTGGCGGGAGAAAGGAACTGGGAAATTTGTGTCCCTAGCACATTGCAAAGCTCGCGAGATGGCACGTCGCCAGGGAGGAGAGCCGCGATGGTTGAGCGAACTGCCGGACAATGTGGCAAGCCGCCAAGGACGGGAATCCCCCACAGGCTTTCCAGGGTGGTCTGCCACCGACAGTAATCCTGCTTGCTGGCAACACCATCGAGGAGCAGCCCGGTTGCACGCCGTGGCCGCGCAGGGAGTTGGCAATGTTGCAGGGCCGATACATCGATTACGGCTAAACGGGGAATACCGAGCCAATTGCAGAGCGGCTCAAGACGGCCCCCTTCTGGTTCTAGCTCTGCCGGAACGTCGTGCGCGTCCAGTTGGCCATCGACCAGAGCTAGATCTATGTTACGACTTGAGCGACTAAGAATATCTCGGCACTGCTGAGGGGACATCAGCCAGCTATCCAGATGTCGCGAGGCGACCCCGGTGATCGAGGTGGCAGCATCCACCGGAGCAAACGTCGCTTGCGACCGATAGCTTTGGATGCGGACTCCAGAGCGATTCAGTAGCTCCATCAGGCCCCATAGCACTGCTTGAGAATCGCTCTGCTGCTGAACTGTGCCAACTGCAATTCGGGGTACCGCGGACATCGAACTGGCTCCCCTGACACTTGGAAGGAAAAATAGCGGAAGTTCGGTATGCTACCGTTGGCCCGCGCGTTGGTGCGGATGATGGCTCGTTACATGTATGATGCTCGGAGAACCGCCAAATGGCAAATCTAGGCTGCGTTCTCTCCACGTCAACATTGTTAGAGTGACAAAACTCCCGGTCAAGAGGGGGGCATAGCCCGATGGCGTCCGGACGGGTCCAGATTGTCGGGGTTTAGCGGATATGCTTGCATGTCCGGGGCCACCTTTCCTGACGAGGGGAGCTTTGGCAAACGAAAACCCACGAGAGACCACCAGGTCAGCCTCTCGTGGGTCGGAATGGATCTACCCACCAATCGACCTTGGCCGCGAACCGTTAGGATCGCGGCGAAGCCAATAGGCAGAGGGAGAGGTTTACTGGGGTTTTACAACCACGAATCGATTGCCAGCCGAAGTGCGGATGTGCAATAGCACTCCTTTTTCGTCCAGCTCTTTCTTCATGGCCTGAGCGAACTCTTCGACGTTCCTGACTTCGGTTCGTCCGACCTTGCGGACGATCATGCCGGGGCGCAGACCTTCTGAGGCGGCTGGTCCGTCTGGTGTGACGCTACGAATTTGAACGCCATCGATACCGGGCGATGCGGACTTTTCATTGTCGGTCAGGTCACTCACTTCAAAGCCGAGCTTTGAGTCGGAGAACGTGTCGGCCTTGGAACTGCTTTCGCTCGCCGCCGGTTCGCTTTCTTTGTGAAGTGCAGTCTGGCCCGGCAGTTGTTTCACAACCACCGTCAGGTTCTTCTTCGCACCATCGCGAAGCACAGTCAGGGTTTGCTTTGAACCGAGGGGCATGCGCTCCACGGCATCGACCAGATTGCCTGGTGTGCGAACGTTCAGGTCACCGATTGCAACGATCACGTCACCTGCCTGCACACCTGCTGCAGCGGCGGGTGAATTGGCCGAGACATCCCCAACCAAGGCACCTTCTGTCGAGCCAGCGTTCAGTTTTTCGGCCAGATCCTTGGTCAAGGCACCGATGCTGACGCCAAGGTAGCCGCGCTGTACACTGCCACGTTCGATCAATTGGGAGGTAACCCACTTGGCCAGATTCATCGGAATGGCAAAGCCGACGCCTTGATAACCACCGGTGCTGCTAGCGATTGCGGTGTTGATACCGACCACTTCGCCATCGAGATTGACCAGCGGGCCGCCGGAATTTCCGGGGTTAATGGCGGCATCGGTCTGCAGGAACTTGGCGCGTTTGACGCGATTCAATTCCCGCCCTTTTCCACTGATAATGCCGGCACTGACCGTCAATTCCAGCTCGAAAGGATTACCGATCGCAATGACCCAGTCGCCGATTTCCATTCGATCGGAATCGCCGATCTTGGCGGCTGGCAAGTTCTTGGCGTCTTTCAAACGGAGCACGGCCAGATCGCTAGAAGGATCGGTCTTGATGTCGGTCGCTGTGAATTCGCGGCCATCGGCCAGGCGAACTGTCACGACATCGGCACCTTCCACAACGTGATTGTTGGTCAACACGATTCCGCTGGAATCGATGATCACGCCGCTGCCAATGCCGTCCCGTTGGGGAACGCGGCCTTGGCCCATTCCCTCTGGCATACCGCCGCGGAACATGTCTTCAAAGGGGGTGCCTTTGAATGGATTCTCGCCCATGCCAGGACCGCCGCTCCGGTCGAGCTTAGCGGGCTTCATGTTTGTGTGAGAACTGATTTTCACTACTGAAGGAGTGGCACTTTCGGCAGCATGCCGGAAGGCGAGGGACAACGACTTGGCGTTTTCGACCGCCGGTTTGGCGATCCGATCGGGGATCGTCGAGGTCGTTTTTGGACCTTCTGAGGATTCCTGGCCAGTGACGTTTTGCTGCCACAGAGCGGTGCCGAAGGTGGCGGCACCTCCAATAACTGCTGCCGAGGCAAAGCCCCAGAGCTTACAAGAACTGAATCGAGTCATTCGAATTTTCCTCCTGATAAACTGCAAAAGATAGATGGAGTTCGGAGGCGAGCCGCACGTCCTTGGTGGCTGTTTCGACTTCGCCGTTAACTTAGAGCTACGCATCGCTCTTACAACCGGTTCATTTGATCGGCGGCCAAATACCGAGATTTTTACTTGCGATTCCCTCAGAA
>Ga0163150_10009624_pt1 | contig 10638 bp, 10 predicted proteins | sample OliLakLV19P2IB_FD_148628 | JGI IMG/M metagenome (GOLD analysis project Ga0163150, IMG submission 148628) | Freshwater microbial mat bacterial communities from Lake Vanda, McMurdo Dry Valleys, Antarctica - Oligotrophic Lake LV.19.P2.IB | ecosystem: Environmental > Aquatic > Freshwater > Lake >...
TCTCCGTCGGGCACTGCCGAAACCGGGGTCAAGAGAAAGTCGTTCCTGGATCCGTGAGCTTTGGTGAATGGAATGGACGGCATCAGTTCCTCCTGTAGATTTCGATGACGGGAGCGCCTTTCACGGCGATGGCTTCCACCAGTTGGTACCGCGGCCGCTTCCGGCTGGCTTTCTGCACCGCGGTTGCGACGCTGTCCCCCCCGATGGCCACGGCCCACTCCTCGTGCAACAGCAGATCTGGACGGGCTACCGCTCCCAGCCAAGCCGGATTGTTCCCGTCATAGAGCGTCTCTCGGATCGGGATTCCCGCTTCCTGGAAGATGCCGGTGAGGTCGCCGAATGACGTGAAGAGTCCCTGCCCTTGACGGTACCTGGGCTTCAGATAGTCGGCCGCGATACGGGTCCACTGCCGCCGCGCAATCGAGTTCACTTCAGACTCCTTCCAACAGATCCACGCGTCCGGCCGGGGGTAGATCAGCCAAGGCAACATGCATCCACCCACAAGTGCGACGGCCGCCAATCCGCGGAATCGCGGCGGCATCCACGCCACAATCGCCGCGACGCCGATGGCGAGCAGCGGAACGGCCACCAAGCCATACCGGGTGTTGTAATAGCTGTTGGGCCACAGGTGGGGGACAAAGATCGGCGAGCCCCCGCGGTACATGCTGAGGACGTAGAACACGCAGGGCAACAGCAGCAGCAGCACAGGCCAGAAGGCTCGTTTCAACAGCGCCGCAAAAATCCCAAGCACGCCGATGAGAGCCAACGCCGTCCCCGCGCAGAGTTGGGCGGCGGCGCCGTAGTATTGGACTGCTTGCGACCAGTCATGATCGCCCGCATAGCGTCCCATTCCCGCGTTGAGCGCGCGCTCGTAGATGGCGTTGTGAGAGTACGGGCCGTTGTAGAAGTCCAGCGCGTTGCCGGAATACCAGAAGTTATAACCCAGCCACGCCAGTGGTCCGATAGCGGCGATCGCGCCAAACACCACTGCCGCTGCGATCCGCCTCTCACGCGCCATCAGTAGAATATACAAGCCGGCAAACGGCGCGATAAACCAACCGTCGTAGCGGCTGAGACAAGCAAGGTTCACGAAAACGGCGGCGGCTGAAGCGGCCAGAAGCGACTGCGTTCGGGCAAACCACATCGTGCAAACCAGCACGCCCATGAGAGTCGCGAAAAAGACCGCCTCGGTCATGGGGATCGACTGCATGTAGAGGACGTTGGGATTGAGCGCAAACAGGGCCAGCGCCGTTGCCGCCGCGGCGCGCGATTCAAAGGTCCACCGCGCGGCCAGGTAGAGCAGCACCCCCGCTATAATGAAACACGCCGCTGCGGGAAAGCTGCCTGCAAGCCCGTTGCGCCACCACGCATCGTTGCCCACGAATGGGATCATCAGCAGGTGCGGCAACGGCAGCCAGGGGCTCCCCCATTGGTCAATGCCTGGAGTTCGCGAGTCGATGATCCGGCGCGCCGTGTTCAGGTGGGAAACAGCGTCGCCGAAGTAGAGCAGGTACCCTCGCGAGTGGCACCACCACAGCGCCGCGACGCTCAAGATCGTTAGTAAGACAGCCGCAAATGCAACGTCGAGAATTCCCCCGCCTGAACCCGGCGCCTGGCGGCGTTTAGAACTCCGTGAACGTTTTGAATTCTTCAAAGCGGGCATCAATCTCGCCGCGGGTTAGCGTACGGAAACGGTCGACTCCAAATTGTTCGCAGCAGAAGCTGCCCATCACCGAGCCGTAAATTACGGCGCGATGCAGGTGCCGGCGATCGATATGGCCGGCCTTGAGATCGAAGCCGCATTGGGCCAGGTAGCCGACAAAGCCGCCGGCAAAACAGTCTCCGGCGCCGGTGGGGTCGAACACTTCCTCGAGCAGGTACCCCGGGACGACGAAATAGGAATCGCGCCGGAACAGCATCGCTCCATATTCGCCGCGCTTGATCACGAGCGTGTTCGGGCCCATATCGAGAATCCGCGAGGCCGCGCGCTTGAGATTAGTCTCGCCCGAGAGCAGCCGCGCCTCGCTGTCGTTGATCAGCAGGAAATCCCAGCCTTTCAACGTCTCCAGCAGTTCGTCGCGAAAGCCGTTGATCCAGTAGTTCATAGTGTCACCGCCGGTGAACCGGGGCGACGTCATCTGGTCGCGAACCTGCCGTTGCAGGGAAGGTTGGATGTTGCCGAGAAACAGGTAGGGATGCGAACGGTAAGCCACGGGAAGCTTCGGCTGGAAGTCGGCGAACACGTTCAAGTCGGTTTGCAGGGTGGTGCGATCGTTCATATCCTCGGAGTAGACGCCGGACCAGAAGAACGTCTTTCCCGGAACCTTCTCGAGACCCTCCAAGTCAATCTTCCGCGATCGCAGGAATGCTTCATCCTGGGGATCGAAATCGTCGCCTACCACCCCGACGATGTTGGTGTGCGTAAAGTAGCTGGAAGAAAGGGCGATATAAGTACAGGCGCCACCGAGCATGCGATCGACCTTCCCGTGAGGGGTTTCGACGCAGTCATAGGCCACGGAACCGACAACGACTAGAGACATTAGTCTGATTGTACAAAGGGAAGTGGCGAGGAATATGGAAATAGCACGTTACAATGGGTTTTTCTGACGCATGACGTTCCTGATGCGCCACATCCCCGACGCCCTGGCAGCGGCGCTCGGTCTACTGGTCCTCCTGCTCACCGGCTACTGGATGCTGCGGCGTCCATTGGTGCGGTCGAACCGCGTGTGGAGATGGCTACTGCTGGCTGTGATGGCTGGCGTCGGCCTCCTCATTTTTATGGGCTTCGCCTTTCGGGCCGCCCCCGTCTCGCGCCACTTTCCGCCATCCGTCGTGACTTGGACCGGTACCGCGGCGCTTATGCTGATTTTCGGGCTGGTGCTCGTCAGTTGGGTGCTGTTGATCGGCTGGATCATCCCGAAGCCGCCGGTTACCCACAATCGAGGCCGCCGCGCATTTCTGAACGCCACCCGTGGCGCCGTATGCGGGGCTCCCATTGCGATGGCCGGCTATGCGGTGCTGATCCAGCGCGGAAACATCACCGGCAGGGAAATCGACCTTCCGATTCCCAATCTGCCCAAGGAATTACACGGTCTGCGCCTGGCCCAGCTAAGCGACATCCATCTGAGCCCTTTTCTCAGTGTTAAGGAATTGGCTCGCGCCGTGGATCTGGCGAATGAATTCCGGCCGCATCTCACTCTGGTTACCGGCGACCTGATTACTTCCGCGGACGACCCGCTCGATGCCTGTATCGCTCAATTGGGACGGTTGCGCGCGGACGCTGGAGTACTCGGATGCCATGGCAACCACGAGGTGTACGCCAACGCCGAGGACTACACTACCGAGCAATGCCGCCGCCTCGGAATCGAATTCCTCCGCTCGGAATCGAAGATTCTGACTTTCGGCGGAAAGTCTATCAATTTCGCCGGCGTCGATTATCAGCCCATGAAGGCTCCGTACCTGGTGGGCGCCGGCAAGATGGTCCAATCGGGGATGCCGAACATACTGCTCTCGCACAATCCCGATGTATTTCCGCTTGCAGCCGAACTGGGCTTTGAGGGCACTCTGAGCGGCCATACGCACGGCGGCCAGATCACGATGGAGATCCTCAACCAAAATCTCAGCATGGCCCGGTTCTATACTCCATACGTTTACGGTATCTACCGGAGCGGCAATTCGAGTATCTACGTGACGCGAGGAATCGGAACCGTGGGTATCCCGGCGCGGTTCGGAGCACAACCCGAGGTGGCCCTCATTCGCCTGTGCGCTATCTGATCCTCAGCGACATTCACGCAAACTACGAAGCTCTCGAGGCCGTGCTCGGAGCGGCTCAAGATCGCTACGATGAACTGCTGTGTTGCGGCGATCTGGTGGGCTACGGCGCCGATCCGGGCGCCATCGTCAGTTGGGCCCGCATTCACCTGCAGTCCGTGGTGCGCGGCAACCATGACAAGGCCTGCGCGGGGCTGGAGGATCTGGAGTGGTTCAACCCATCGGCCCGCGCCTCGGCCATCTGGACGCAGCGCGTGCTGGCCGACAGCGAGATCGAATATCTGGCGCGCCTTCCCAAGGGACCCGCCTCCGTGAACGGCTGCTCGATCATTCACGGATCGCCTGTCGACGAAGACGAGTACCTGCTGCAGGCGCGCGATGTCGCCGGCGTGGCCGCATACCTGGAACGGCCGGTCACTTTCTTTGGACATACACACGTTCAGGGAGGCTTCCTGGTGCACCGTAACGGTGTCCAGGTGATTCCGCCCGTACCCATGGAGGAAGCGTCCGCGGTTCTCGAACTCGATCCGGACAGCCACTACCTGATCAACGCCGGCTCAGTCGGGCAGCCGCGCGATGGCGATCCGCGGGCGGCGTTTGCGATCTACCACCGTGAGCGGAGCTATGTCGAGTATTTTCGCGTGATTTACGACGTGGAGGCGGCCCAGGAGAAGATCCGCGAAGCCGGTCTGCCACGGTCATTGGCTGACCGGCTCGCGCGCGGAACCTGAAGAGCGCAGGCCAAGCGCGGGGAGAAACACGCCGTCCCGGAGCGCCGTAGCGGGTCCGTCGTGCGCGTCTTCCTCGGAAAGAAACGGGAGGGATGCTCCGATCATCCCTCCAGAAAGCCAGAGCCCGACCGGGGAGACGGGGTCTGCAGTCACTATGTAAGCGAGAAAATCTCCACTGGAGGGCCAGAATTTTGCTTAAACTGCGGATTCTTGGCCAGAGCCTCTGGTTTTTAGTGCCCGCCGCCACCCGTCGGGACATGAGGCTCAGCCTTCAGCGGAAAGTGCGCACCCTGTGGAATGGGCGCGAGCATCTGTTCCTTGCGATAGATCAGGGTCGAGGTGTTGTAGCTGGCGATCTCGAAGTCGTGCCCGTGCGTGATCGCATCGGTTGGGCATGCCTCAACGCAGTAGCCGCAAAAGATACAACGGTTGTAGTCGATGTTGTAGACCTCGGCATACCGTTCGCCCCCGCTGATTCTCGACTGCTCGGTGTTCTCCGCCGCTTCAATATAGATGCAGTCGGCGGGACACGCGGCCGCGCAGAGAAAACACGCGACGCACTTCTCCAGGCCGTTTTCATCGCGCTGAAGCACGTGAACACCGCGGTAGCGTTCCTGGAACTTCGCTGGAGCTTCAGGGTAGTCCTCGGTTAACGTGGGCTGCAGCATCTCCTTGAAGGTGACGCTCATCCCCTTCGCGATCGCCGCGACTGATCCGGTGAATTCTTCAAATATCCCAGGCATGCGTAAACATCCAGGGTACCAGCTTCACCCGTTGTTGCGCCCCGACCGGAGCGCTAATTCTTCGACCCTCAACCCGATTTCCACTCGGGCACCGCCTCGCCCGGGCGAAAAATGCCGGTACCGGCCAGATTCGCCACCGCCTCCATGTCCCGTTTCGAGAAACCGGCCACCGCCATCGAAATCCGGCCACCCGGCTCCACCAGAAACATCGACGGAACATGCGTGATCCCGAAGGCGTTGCTCACCGCATACCCCCGGTGGCCATCATCGAGAAGCGTGGTCAGCGTTAACCCGTAAGCCTTGCGAAATTCCTGCGTGGCCTCGGCATCGTCCTGGGAAATCGTGATCAGTTCGAGGTTGTCGGTATGCGCCAGCCGTTCAAGGTAAGGCAGCGTCAACTGGCACACGGGACAACTGATTTTGTACAGCGTCAGCAGCACAGCCTTAGTCGACGTAAAATCCTTTAGCGATCGCTTCACACCGTGAATATCTTCGAGTGTGAAATCGGGAGCCTGATCCCCAACGCCCAGCATGAGTTCATCTTAACGCGGGAGCAGCCTACATCTGCTTCAACAACTGCTGAGCGGCAATCAGGACGGGATCCCATACGGGCGCAAACGCCGGTGCGTACGCCAGATCCAGTCCCGCGAAGTCCTCTACGCTCATGCCGCTGGTAATGGCCGCCGCAATCGTGTCGATCCGGCCGGCTACTTCAAGTTCGCCGAGCACGGTGGCGCCCACGAGCTTGCCTGAACGGCGGTCCGCGATCAACTCCACGGTCGTCGGCCGCGAGCGCATGTAGCCGGCCCGGTCGCGAGACTCGATGCGAGCCGAGACGGGGTCGAAGCCGTGCTTGCGGGCGTCCTTCAGGCAGAGTCCAGTGAAGGCCACGCCCAGTCCGCATAACCCTACAATGGAGGTCCCGATAATTCCAGGAAAGCGCTCGCGCCCCCCTGCCGCGTTAGCGCCCGCCACGCGGCCCATCTTGTTCGCGGTGGTGCCCAAGGGAATCCATACCGGCTGACCCGTGACACGGTGCATCGTTTCAGCGCAGTCCCCCGCGGCAAACACACCACGCAGGTTTGTTTCGGTGCGCTCATCGGTCGCGATCGCACCTGTCCGGCCCGTCCGGACTCCCGCCTCAACCGCGAGCCGAACATTCGGCGCCACTCCCATCCCGAGCACCACGACATCGGCTGTCGACGGTTCAATACTCCCGATCTCCTCGCCGAGTCTGAGATCGATGCCGAAGTCGGCGAGATGCCGTTGAACGGCGCGGGTCAACTCGGCGTCGGAGCGCCCAAGCACCGAGTCGCTTCGATCCACCACGGTCACCCGCGCGCCATGAACACGCAGTGCCTCGGCGGCCTCGAGCCCGATGTAGCCGGCGCCGATCACGAGACCGCGGCGCGGCTTCTTAGCGATCAGAAACTCGCGCAGGGCACGGGCGTCATCGGGTGTGTTGATCGTGAACACCTGCGCACCGTCGGAGCCCGCGAGCTGTCGCGACGCGCTCGCACCGGTGGCGATCACCAGGCCGTCATAACGGATCGCCTCGCCGCTGGCCAGCACTACTTGCCGCCGTGGATGTTCAATCCGCACCACCTCGGCGCCAGTCCGAACATCAATCCGCCGCTCGCGCCTGAAGTATTCGGGCGTGTACGTCACCAGTTGTTCCATCGCCGGCACAACGCCGGAAACGTAGTGAGGCAGGCCGCAGGCGCCATAGGAAACGAGGGGACCCTTCTCGAGAACCGTAATCTCGAGATCGCGGCTCACACGGCGAGCTCTTGCAGCTGCGCTCAGGCCCGCGGCTACACCGCCGATCACCACCAGCCGCATGGAGTCCGTCTATTGGTCCTGTTGTTCCTGAAGAAAATTCAGGATGTCGAAGCGCTTGATCTCGCGGCCCGGGAAGAAGCTGTTGATCGCGTCCTGCTCGTCATTGAACAGCTCGAACACCGTGCTCAGCTTGGTAAGAACGAGAAGTTCGAGGTTGCGCTTGTTCAGATTCGCAAGCTTCAGCATCCCGCCTTGTTTCTGGATCGAAGTGAAGCATAGCACCAACGTGCCAAGGCCGGTACTGTCGATGTAATCCACATTCTTCAGATTCAGCACAACGCGATTCTTGCCAGCTGCTTGGACCTTGCCGATGGCCTCTCGAACCGTCCCCGCCGGCGGACCCACCACCAACCGGCCATCCAGGTCGAGTATGACGACGTCTTCCTTCTCGCGCTGCTGAATCTCCAATGCGAACCCCCACTCACAGTCTAGCGAAATAATGTCCCCGGCACTTCTGTTCGCGAGGGCTCGGCGGGCAGTGGGGCGGCGATCGGGAGTCTCACGGTAAAACGAGTTCCCTTCCCCGCGGTGCTCTCCACCTGAATGTGCCCGCCATGCGCGTTCACGATCCATGAAACGAAACTCAAACCGAGCCCGAGCCCCTGGACGGCATGCGCCTGCGAGGAGCGCACCCGGTAGAAACGATCGAAGATATGCGGGAGCTTCTCCGCCGGAATTCCGATGCCTGTGTCGGCTACCCAGAACACCGCTTTCTCACCTTCACGTCCCACGCCCGCCCGCACGGTTCCCCCTGCCGGTGTGTACTTGATCGAATTCGACAGCAGGTTTGAAACGAGTCGCTCAATCTGCGTTTTATCGGCGCGGATTGTGACCGGTTCATAAACCTCAGCCGCAAGTGTGATTCGCGAATCCTCGGCCGGAATTTGAAACTGATCGACGATGTCGAGCACCACTGCGTCCAGCCGCACCGGGACCAGTTGAAGGGAAAGTTGCCCGGATTCAGCCTGCGACAACAGCAGCAGCGCACGCACAATGTTGGAGAGCTGCTCAACGTCCTGCAGAGCGTTGATCATCGCATCGCGAAACTGGTCTGGGGTTTCGGCGGTGATCAAAGCGACTTCGAGCTGCCCGCGAATCGCCGTCAGGGGAGTCCGCAACTCGTGCGACACATCGGTGGAGAACTGCCGGATCTGCTCGAAGGAATGGTTCAACCTCTCGATCATCCGGTTAAACGCCTCGATGAGGTGGTCCAGCTCGTCATCGGCCCCGCGCGAAGATAGACGCACGGTGAGGTTCGCCCCCGTGATCTTCTGCGCGGCATGGGCTACCTCAGTCACCGGGACCAGCGCGCGTCCAGCCACCAGCCAGCCGAGCGCGCCGCACAGAACGATCACCAGCGGCACGATCGTAAAATAGCGGACCGTGAACTGATTCACCGTGCCCATGCGATCGGCCAACGACCTCCCGATCAAGAGTAGATAAAGCCGGTGTTTTTCATCCGGAACCAGCCCGAAACGCAACAGATATGGGACGCCCTGCCGGTTGCTGCGGATCTCCCTCGCACCCTGTTGCGGATTCTTCCGCGCCAGCTCAATGTAGCGGCGTAGTTCCTGGGTGGAATCGATCTCGAGGGAACGCGCCAGATCCGACCGCAGAAGTATATTTCCGGCGGCGTCGGCAAAGAGATACACGCCGCCCTCGATGCGGGCAACGATAATCGCCTCCTCCGGATCGTACCGGTCGGCATACCATTGCGGCATCGCCTGTTCGATCCGCAGGTATCCTTTACTGGTTGCCCACTCCTCGTCGAGCAGGGCGTAAGCCTGGTTGGTTGCGACGTCGAGCAGTACCTGGCGAACCACAAAGCCCAGGGCGATCAGGACCAGCGCGAAGAACAGCAGGAACGCCGCGGCCAAACGGAATCGCAGGCCGTACATGAACCGGAGCCGGTTCGGCGGGCGCAAGCTGGCCGGCGATGCCAATGGAGGGTTCCTCAGTAATGGGGCGTCAGGGCGCCACTACCGGGATCAGGCGTCCGCTCAGCGGTTTCAGGGATATCGAGCATGTAGCCGATTCCACGGACGGTATGGATCATGCGCGCTGGAAACCGATCGTCAATCTTCGACCGCAGGTGTCGAATATAGACGTCGACAATGTTCGTCAGGCCGTCGTAGTCCATGTCCCAGACGTGCTCGACGATCATCGTCCGGCTGAGCGGCCGCCCGCGGTTGCGCATCATGTATTCAAGGATGCTGAATTCCTTGGGCGCAAGTTCGATGTTCTCGCCGCCTCGGACCACCTTCCGGCGAATGCAATCGAGGGTGAGGTCGCCTACCTGGAGGCGTTCGGGCGTCGGCTGGCCGCGGCGCTGCAACGCCCGCGCCCGCGCCAGCAGTTCGACGAAGGCAAACGGCTTCACCAGATAATCGTCGGCGCCCACTTCCAGCCCTCTGACACGGTCTTCCACCGTGTCACGGGCGCTCAGAATCAGCACCGGAGGACTCGTCTTGCGGTTGCGTATCTTCTGAAGCACCTGCAGCCCGTCGATGTCCGGAAGGCCCAGGTCGAGAATGATCAAATCGTATTCCGTCGCGTGCACCAGGTCGAGCGCGGTGCTGCCGTTGTTAGCGACATCCACGGCATAGCCGGCGCTCTCGAGTCCTCGCGACAGAAAGTCGGCGATGCGCTTTTCATCTTCGACAACGAGGATTCGCATAGAGATCTGTTTCAACAATACTACGGACACTCGAATAGCCCGCGGAAGGCGGCAAGCTTTTCCTCAAGGCCGGTCGCGAAGCACCGATAAGAAACTCAGCATGATGAACGCGGAAGCTCTCGGGCTTGTACACGGCCGAACGATCCCCGAGGTTCTTCGGGGACATAACGCTTGGCTTGCCAAGGCTGAAGGCGCATGGCGCGCCGACTTCAGCGGTCTCACACTGAATGACGCGGCTTTCCAGGACGCCAAACTGTCCAAAGCGCTTCTGATCGGAGCGACGCTGATCGAGGCTAACCTCGAAGGATGCGATCTGGCTGAAGCACAAATGACGGCAGCCGACCTGCAGCGCGCACAGCTCAGCGGCGCCGATCTCACGGGGGCGGACCTCACTCGCGCCCGGTTTGATTACGCCTGGATGCCCGGCGCTATTTTCTCGGAATCGAGGCTCCACGAGACCTCGCTGCGGAAGGCCAAAATCGCGGGTGGCCGTTTCCTCGACGCGTCAATTCGGGAGGCGTCGTTCAACGGCGCCGATCTTACGCGGGCTGCCTTCCATCAGTCGCAGCTCTTCGGTGCGGATTTTGCGGAATCAAAGCTCGACGATGCCATGCTGATCGGCGCCCGCATCCAGCTTTGCAAGTTCCGCGCCGCCGTCGGCCATGGGGCGAATTTTACGGGGGTCAGGGTTGAATCCTCCGATTTCACCGCGTCCGATTTCTCGGATTCGAAGTTCAGCAAGGCCATTCTGCCCGCCGCCGTGTTTTACAAAGCCACGCTCACAGACTGCGATTTCCGCGAAGCCCGTCTTCGAGGCGCCGACTTTAGCCGCGCGAAGTTGAACCGGGCACGCTTCGGCGACGCAGAACTACTC
>Ga0163150_10009625_pt1 | contig 10636 bp, 11 predicted proteins | sample OliLakLV19P2IB_FD_148628 | JGI IMG/M metagenome (GOLD analysis project Ga0163150, IMG submission 148628) | Freshwater microbial mat bacterial communities from Lake Vanda, McMurdo Dry Valleys, Antarctica - Oligotrophic Lake LV.19.P2.IB | ecosystem: Environmental > Aquatic > Freshwater > Lake >...
TCATCGTGAATGCAGCGCGCGGCGGCGTCCTCGATGAGGTGGCGCTGAATGACGCCTTGCGCAGCGGGCACCTCGGCGGTGCAGCGCTCGACGTATTCGGCGACGAGCCAACACCGGCCGATAATCCACTGCGGTCTGCTCCCAATGTAGTGCTCACGCCGCATCTTGGTGCGTCCACACAGGAAGCACAGCACAACGTCGCTGTTGAGATCACCGAGGCCGTGCGTGCCGCGCTGATCGATGGCGACCTCACGAGCGCGGTGAATGCACCCGCGATCGGCGGCGAGGAAATGCGCCGACTGCGGCCGCTGCTCGAGATCTCCGATCGAATCGGCAGGGTTGCTTCCGCGATGGTCGATGGCGCGGCGCGGAGCATCGCCATCCGCTATTCCGGCCCCGCCGATTTCGCGCTGCGACCGATTGCATCCTCCGTCATCGCAGGTGCGCTGCGACACGTGATCGGCGCCGGCATCAACAGCGTAAACGCCATCCACATCGCCGAATCACGCGGCATCACAATCGAGCGTGCCCGTGTCGGCGCGCACGGGCCGAACGAGGAATTCATTGATGTCCGGCTTAAAACGGAGAGCGGACAAATACGCGTCGCGGCAGCCGTGATTGCCGGACGTCATCCGCGAATCGTGCGTATTGACAAGTACCGGATCGTGGTGCGCGGACGCGGCAGCCTGCTGGTCATCAGGAACCGCGATGTGCCGGGTGTCATCGGCCGCGTAGGTACGGTGCTGGGTGAAGCCGGCATCAACATTGGTGAGTATCACCAGGCGCGCGTGCAGGCAGGCGAGGAAGCGCTCGCTGCCATCAGCGTGGATGGTACGTTGAATGAGGACGTCGTGGCGTCGCTCGCGGCATTACAGGACGTCCTCGACGTGAGGCAGGTGAATCTGGACTGAATTTCGAGCGGCGAATACACGGCTCGAACGTCGTGGACGCTCGTGCAATAGAGTCCCTGTTACCGGAAGGTTTCAATGGGAGAACTCCGCACCGCCGCACTCGTAGCCGCAGCCTTCGCAACGTTGGCCCTGCTCGAGATCGAGCAGGGCAGCAACACCGCGCCATCCCGGTCGCCGGCGCACGGGTTGTCTGACACGGAGATCCTGACGAGTCATTTCAAGACCCCGTCCCCAGCAGCGCCTACGCAGTCATCTCTCCGTCGCCGTGCAGAGCCGCAGTCAGATTTGCCGTCCTCGATCGACTCCCTGTCCCATGCAATGTCAGAGAACCTGTTCGAGGTATCCCGCTGTGCTGCCGCATGCCTGGACGCGGTTGCGGAATGGTCCATGCCGGCATCCGTCACCATGGATGAGCAGCGGTCCCTCTCGCTGATCTACAACTCCCGGCAGGCGTTTGTTGCGCTGATTGTCGAGATCTACGCCACGCCGTCGGCGAATCTCGCCGTTCCTGAGGCGATGTCGATGCGAGTCTCGATCAACGGCGGCCTCGCTCAGCATTTGGATGGAGGCGGCGTTACCGAGGCATTCTACACGTACAGCGACGTGGCGCGATCGGCACACCGGCTCGGCTTCCAGTTCGACGCGAACAGCTATGCAACAGGCGCCTATCCCTACACAGCATATGTTCGCTTCTGGAGAAGTGGCGTATCGGTGCAGGACAGCATCAAGGGGCGGGTGCTGATTGTCCGAAGGGACAGCACGTATGGGTGGGGCTGGGCGCCCGCGGGTGTTCAGCAGTTGAAGATCGCCGCGGCCGATAGCTCCGTCATGATCTGGGACGGAGACGGTTCGGCCTGGTACTTCCAGCGCGTCTGCTCGGGAAGTTGCACGTATCAATCCCGCGAGGTGACTATTCACGTCTCGAACGTGATACCGTGCCCGGCTATGTCCGCCGCTACCGTGACGGGACGCGCATGTATTTCGATTCGGTCGGCCGCATGGTAAGCGTAAAGGACATCTACGGAAGAATCACAACCGTTCAATGGACGGGAGATCGTGTCGACTTGATCCGCGACCCGGCCGGATGGCCGATCCGTCTGACCTACTCGAGCGGAAAGCTGAGCCTGATCGCCGATTCGGCTGGCCGCACGTATTCCACCACCTATTCCTCCGGCAGACTCACGAACATACGCGATGATCAGGACATGACCTCGATGACCTGGGGCTATTACACCACGTCCGGTATGAGCGTCTGATGAGTAGTAGGGCAGACCAGTTGTCGAACACTACGGGGTGGGATTACAGCTACGTACGCAAGGTCTGGGGCGTCGGCCCGCCACAGGTCGCGATTGCGGACAGCGGTTCACTCAGCCCGTACCGCAGCCACGGGGCACTCCAGACGACCACCGTCCCGTGGTTCGCAATCGGCGAGGGTGGTTCGCTCGGTTCGCCGGGGTATTACTACCCGCCTTCATACAACCGCCAACGGATCACCAATGCGCGCGGATTCCACACGTATGTCTATGTCGACAAGTTCTTCGCGGCGGACTCCATCGTGGAGCCTCTGGCGGGCCGTTTCACGAAGCTTGCGCGTGATAGCCTTTCGCAGGTGACTTCCGTCCGGGACGTGCGTGGAAATGTCACCACCCTGACATACGATACCCTCGGCAATGTACACACGATGTCGAATGCGACCACGGGCCGGATCGACAGTGTCAGTTACGAGGTCACGACAATCGACGGCCTCGCCGTTACCGTCGGACCCTTGAACATTACAAACAACATTCAGGCGCCGAGGCAATCGTTCCGGTACAGCGGCGTGCGGGTGGCGCAGTCATGGCTTTTCCCCGACTCGACGATTCCTACGCGCTATTATCTCCGTTCAGACGGACGCCCTGACAGCATCACCGACCCCGGTGGGCACACGACGCGCTTCAAATATGCTGCCGCGGGGCGCCAGAATCTCGACACCATCAGGGGACCTGTCGCCTATGCTGTGCACACCTATGACAGCTACGGCCGCATTGCGAGAACGAGAATGTCAGGCAGGGACAGTATGCGGTATGCGTATGACGCACGGAATCGTACGATCAAGACGCACGATCCAGCCGGGGACAGCACCGTCTACGTTTACGACGCGCGGGACCTGACCCAGGTCATCGATGCGCTTGGAAAGACCTACACGTTCGCGTACAACGCAGTGGGATGGGACACATCGTATGCGGACCCAGCGGGAAACACACAGCGATACGAATACGACCTCAACGGCAACGTAGCGCGCTGGACAAACCGGCGCAGCCAGATCACTGCGTTCGTTTACGATTCCCTGGACCGAGTCACGCGCCGCACTGCGGACACGGCAGTAACGACCTACACGACCGACGCACGCGACACGCTTCAAGTCATGTCGAACTCCGCTTCAACCGATTCGCTGTATCGTGACAGAGACGGCAGGCCAGTAAGGGCAGTGACGCTGCGTGGCGGCAGGAAAATAACCGTCCGAACCACGTACGATCCTGACAATGGAACAGTCTCGGGCGTGTACGTGGACACAGGGGCAATCAACACACAGGTTGGCAGTCAGCTGACATCTGTGGACAGTCTGGGAAGACTCGCGTCAATCACCGACCAGGGTGGCCTCACCACGACCTTCGGATACAACGCCGACCGACTCCCCGATCTCACGCGGTACAGTACCACGTCAAACGTCGATCTCGTCTACGATTACACATCAGGACACGCAGAAAGCAGCCTGTTCTACAGTCAGCCGGGCGTCACGGTTGTTGCGGGCCGCTACATCAAGCTGGACTCTGTCGGGCGGGTCAGGGAATGGTGGAAATCCAGCGCCACGGACACGTTCCGCATCTTTACGTATGATGCGGCCGGTCGACTGGTACTCGCGACGTCCAACGCAGCCAGCGCCCCTGCGGGTTCGTGTACGGACTCCAGTGGCTTCGGCTTCGACTGTCCCACGGCAGACACGCTCGAGCTTCGTGCTTTCGTCTACACGTACGACCGGGCGGGCAACTCGAATGCAGACTCGGTGAAGGCGGGTAACCGCCCTCGCTTCGTCACTCTCGATTTCCGGAATCCCGTGTCAGGAAATCCATGGATGGTGGACACACTCACGTATGATGCAGATGGAAACCTCACTGAAAGAAAATCACGTCTCGTGCGACAGACGTTCCACTGGAACGCGCTCTCCCAGCTGGATTCCGTGCTCACATACAATAGTGGCACGCTGCAAAACACGGGGGGCTACAGATACGATGGTTCGGGTCGCCGCGTCTGGAAAGGCCATCTGGCCGATACCGTCGGTTTCGTGTGGGACGGAGACGGGTCTGTCGCCGAAACAAACAGCACGAACCAGATCGCGGCACTTTACTCCTACACACCAGGCTCACTGACGCCATTCTCAATGACGCGGTCAGGATCAACCTACTACTATCTCCTCGATGAGGCGTCAAATGTAACAGCGCTGATGAAACACGACGGAACGATCACGAATACATACAGCTACTGGCCGTTCGGCTGGGATACGATCAGCAACAACGTCGTGCACAACCAGTACCGCTTCGCAGGCCAGTACAGTGATGAAACCGGGCTCTACTACATGCGAAATCGATACTACGATCATCGCACTCGGCGGTTTATCTCCGAAGATCCCATTGGCCTCGCCGGTGGCATCAACATGTATGCGTACGCCGGAAATGATCCCATCAATTCGAGTGATCCGATGGGGCTGCAGGAACGCCGCAGATGTCTTCGACACCACCCGGCTCCGCCGGACGAAAGTACGTTCATTGTCGGTTCTGGACAGGCCATAGAAGCGACGATCTTATGTGACGAATGGGGCGTCGTCGATTTGGCTAGTGCCTTCTCAAGCCGTTTTGGACAGAGGAACTGGGGTACTTTTTTTGAGAATATTGGCGCTGGGATGGGCGCATGGGGCAGTACAGATCGTGTGAATACAGGACCCGGTTATAACACGGGCCTGATTCTCGGCGCAGCTAGCTTATTCATAACCGGGGGGCGTTTCCAAATTGGCATAAGATCCGGACACGGGGCACGTCATCTCATTGGTACAGGGTTGAACGCAGCTGAGGTGGAAGCCGCAATCCTGGCACAAGTCGGTCGAGATGTTACTCGAGCATCGGCAGTCGGAAGTGAGTTCTGGGGCACGGTAACCGTACGTGGATACGATGTGACGTTCCGAGCAAACCAGTACGCACCTGGCAGGATCAACATTGGAACCTATTACATCCGCGGACGGATTTACTAAGTATGGATACCGAACGATACGTCGAACATGAGCTTACTGACGGGGAGCGTGCGATTTTGCACAAGATGCTATCCCGGCCTTTTCGTGGCAGCGCCGTTCTCTTCACTCAAGCCGAAAAGGCACGCGTCCGGTGGGTAGTAGCGAATGGCTCGCCAGCCCTGTTGTTTAATGTCTCACCGGGCGCAACGCGTGTTGACGTCCCCGAACGAACCCCAGTCGACGCTGAACTTCGTGCAAACGACGTTGATGGAACACCAATCTGTGTGGTGCTTCATGTAGTTGACGGGCTGCTCCATGAGATTGAAATGTATCGAGAGGATGGTGCACCCGTGCAACATATTCCAAAAGTGGCGGAACTCGAATACGCATATCCTGAACAAGACTCAGAAGAGTAAGAAAATGCGTGGTCAAGAAGCCTTCTTGGAATCGAGGAGCGCATCGCGGAACTTGAGAATGGCTTTCTGATCGGAGGTTGGTTGCTCTTTCCCGATAGTGCTGCGGTGAACGATACGCTGCGCGCGCTCATCAAGATCATCGAGCAACGGTCGAGCGCTGCGTAAACCGCGGGGCCGAACCCCGGCGCAAGTCAATCGAAGTCCGCACGAGTGAAAAACTGCATCGCGGGGTCGGACGTGCAAACTACGACAGCACAAGCATGATGCGAGCTGCTAAAGAGAGAAATTGCAACCAACTGCAGCTCGCTGCGTACGATTTGCATCGCTACCCGATGTTTATCTCCGAAGATCCCATCGGGCTCGCCGGTGGCATCAACATGTATGCGTACGCTGGGAATGATCCGATCAACAAGCGCGACCCCACGGGGTTGTGGTGCGAGCAGAGACCCAGCGGTACCGGGATACTTGAAGGCGTTCCCGTCCTCCACTGCAGTGACATTTGGTGGAATGATTTCTGGACCATTCGTGACTATCTTGGTGGCGAAGCAGGGCAGGCTGCCTTCGGCTTGTTCGCTTCGCTCGGGTGGACTGGTTTCAATGCCTCAACCTGTCAGGGTGGATTCTCCTCCAACCAATGCGAACTGATCGCGGGCGCGCTGTCCAGACTCATAAACCGAGATAGGGTCGTCTGTAGCAGCCTCGGAACATCAGCATCAGTACGTTTCCAGAGTGGAAAATTCCGCTTGAAGGGCAATCCTTGGATGTTTCCGTTTATTGACATTGCAGGATTTGCCAATCCGATCACAAAGAACACTTGGATAGCACGCGGAAGTTTCGGCCGCTCGTATGTAGGAAATCTTCACGGCCTGATCGCGCACGAGGAGGCGCACCACGTCACCCCGATATGGAGAGATCGCTTGTTTGAGTCATCGTCGGACAGGGCCGAGAGTCTTTGCACATGACCCGAGTATCCGCGTTGGCGTGGCGACATGTCGGTTGCTTAGCCTTGAGTCTGTACTTCTCGAGTTGCGCGTATTCAAAGACCCAGTCAACCAAGAACCGTGTGCGCTGGGTTCATGGCGCTGTTGCAAGTTTTGTCAGGGACTCAGCCAGGTTGCCCGATGCCATCGATGAGATATGCCCCGACGGTGGTGCGATCTGCTCGGGATGGCAAAGCAGCATCCCTCCTGTCGATGCGTGGGGCACAGGAATCGAATACCGGAAGATCGCGCAATCGTATATAGTAAGGTCGGCCGGCGCCGATAAACGGTTCGACACCGTCGACGATATCCAATTAGACCCACTGCCGGAGATCGCGTGGGCCAGAATTCTTGCCGGCTGCTACGAATTCTCACGGTCGATCAAACGGTTGGGTGTGCCTACGCCGGATCTTTGGCTGTCGGACGATATTACTGAAACCGGTAACTTTCGCGTTGTCGCCCCGAGGGCGCTGGATGGATCACCAGAATTCTATGCTGAGTGGTTACCGACAAAGCCTGACCAGCTGACAATCAAATGGTTTAGTCTTAGTGCTAACCTCAGGTTGAAGTTCGTGGTGTCGGGCGACTCGGTCCGAACTCGTTTTCACGACGAGGCGGTCAGCGCACGCCGCACAACTTGTCCGATCCGCTAACCATCTCATGCGGCTTTCTACAATTAGGGTTTTTGCAAATCTAGCTTGGTATCTGGAGTTGACCCTTCTCGAGACAATGCGCGGGATCCACGCCGCGAGCAGAGCGTCCTACGGCCGGCTGCGCATGCAGAGCGTCCTACGGCCGGCTGCGCATGCATAGCGTCCTACGGCCGGCCGCGCATGCATGCTGAGCTCCGGGATGAGGGTCTCGTGGTCAATCACAAGCGCGTCGGCCGCTTGATGAAAATCGACGGCCTCGTCGGGATCACGCGGCGCAGGAAGTGGCGGACAACGAAGCGCGACCGTGATGCGCGCCCCGCTCCGGATCTGGTGCAGCGTAACTTCGTGGCTGCCGGCCGTGACCAGCTCTGGGTGGCAGATATCACGTACGTGCCGACGTGGTCGGGCTTCCTCTACCTCGCCGTCGTCGTCGACGCGTGGAGCCGCCGTGTCGTCGGCTGGTCGATGGAATCGCACATGCGCAGCGACCTCGTGCTGCAGGCGCTGAACATGGCCGTATCACAGCGGCGTCCGCAGGACGTGATTCACCATAGCGACCAAGGCAGTCAGTACACTTCCATCGCCTTCGGCCTGCGGTGCAAACACGCCGGCGTCCGTCCATCCATGGGAAGCGTCGGCGATGCCTACGACAACGCGATGTGCGAGAGCTTCTTCGCCACCCTCGAGTGCGAGCTTCTCGACCGGAGCCGCTTCCGCAACCAGGCCGAGGCACGAATGGAAGTGTTTGATTTCATCGAAGGCTGGTACAATCCCAGGCGGCGGCACTCGGCCTTGGGGAACAGGTCACCGATCAACTACGAAAAAGCTGCCCTAGCGGCTGCTTGAACGAAAGCGTTCACCTGTCCACGAAAGAGGGACAACTTCAATCATCGTCAGATCGGGCGACGGCCGCTTCTCCACACACGGTCCCCATTCCTTAAGCCAGTCTAAACAGAAATCGCATTTCAACCAATCGGAACCATGTTGAAACTGCATCGCGGGGTCGATCGTGCAAACTATGACAGCACGCGCATGATGCGAGCGGCTAAAGCTAAAGAGAGGAATCGCAAGCAATTGCAGCTCGCTGCGTACGATTTGCATCGCGACCCGATGTTTATCTCCGAAGATCCCATCGGCCTCGCCGGCGGCATCAACATGTATGCGTACGCTGGAAATGATCCGATCAACTCGAGCGATCCTACGGGGCTTCAGAGTGAGGATTGTAGAATCCAATTAGGGCCACATTGTCCCCCAATAGTTTTAGCAGGAGTATCCACTGCATTGTGGAATTTTCACAGGCTTTCACATCCAGATTCGGATTCAGAAATTGGAACTATGATGATAACACGGGCGGGATGGTGCCAAGTGGTGGATCGACATCGGTAGCGTCGCAGGTGCCCGTTGACCGATCTGCCACCGTCCAGGCGTGCTATAGTGGCAATCGCTTTTCTTCGCTATTCGGATCCGGTGCCGGAGGTACTGTGATGCAATACGTTGAGACAGGCTCCGCGGCGTCACTCGCTCTCGATGCGGTAGCGGGTGCACGCAAGGGACGAGCGCTGCTGGGGTCGAAGACACCCTACGCGAGCGGATTCAACATGATCGGCCGTGAAATCGCGAGAGCTTGGGGACGTCCAGGGCTTATTCCCAAAGTCACTGCGATCGGTGACCGGGTTACGCCAGTTTTGGCTGTGACAGGTGCACTCACGGTTTCATACAACACGACGATCGACATCCAGTGTCGACTCGGGATAATCAATTGAGGCATGTCTATGTCGGCACGTGAAGCTATTCGCGAGCATTTCGATGAACGGCAAATTCTCCAGCCAGCTGAGCTTCACGCAAATTTTGACATTGCGCCGCGGATCGGCGAACAGGAGCTCTGGGAGAGTCTACGGGTGTTCGAGGAAGAGTATCAAATACCGGTGGGACAGCTTCGGGCAAACGATTCGCTCGACATTTTTACGCAGCCACCGGAGACGAAGAACCCCTTTTCATGGCTATTCGTCCGTGCGGCAACCGAGGATGCGGTCAGTGAGTTAAGCTTTCGTCTGAGAAGGCAACGCACGAGAATAGGGCTTGATCCGTCAGCGGTCGGGAAGCTTGAGACAGTTCGCGATTATGTCATTGCATGGTTTGGGACGCGATGATCAACGACCGGATTTGAGAGGGACATATGAAGCGTGAACGGGCTCAGGACACCTTTCTCGAAACGAGGAGCGCATCGAGGAACTTGAGGAGCGCTTTCTGATCGGAGGGTGGTAGCTCTTCGATGCGCCGAAGCCGCTTGAACAGCACAGCCGCAGAACCTCGCAGCTATGGGCAATGTGTTGGGAGCGCAGCTTGGCAGAATTATGTGAGTACGCATGAAGGAATGACGGGCGGTGCGAGGCTATTTTTTTCGGGAGCAAAGTGGGCAGCTGGCCTTGGATATGTAGCAAAGAATGGTGCCCCCGGCGGCTTCGGACTCTTGTTCAAGTCTCTAACGAATCCAGTCAGCAATACTCCCACTTACATTGATGAGTTCGGTCGTGTAATTCGTGGTAGCGCAGCTGTGAGGGCCGCGTTGGTGACGTCCGCGAAAGCTTTTGCGGTTGGAATAGCTGGGATGGAAATCGGAATCGGACTCGGTTCGGTTGCGACTGGTATTGGGGAGTGCCCGCCATGATCGGGACCAAATTCGTGTTAATTGGGTAGCGGCTTCTGCTTGTTATGTTGTTTTTTCTTACGTACTTGTTTTTGAGTGACTTAGTAGCAAGCCGGATCGTCGTTACAGCAATCGAATTCGTGGCATTTTCAGCGGCGGCATTGGCCGTTGCTCTGCCTCCCATCGAAGCAGAGCGTCGCGTGTTAAAAGTGCTGGAACGTCGTAATCGCTGAGCTGAGACGGTGTGGTCAGGAAGCTTTCTTCGAGTCGAGGAGTGCATCGAGGAATTTGAGGAGCGCTTTCTGATCGGAGACGGGTAGCTCTTCGATGCGCTGAAGCCGCTTGAGCAGACGTGCGGTTTTGGGGCTGGTCAATTCGGTAACGTCCTGCAGTCCGAGCAGCTCATCGCTCGAGATGGCGAGCACACGCGCGAGATCGACGAGGAGCGCACCGGGCGGCTGCTCGCCCTCGGTCTCGTAATAGGCGATGACACGCTGAGAGACACCGACGGCCTCACCGAGCTCCGCCTGGGTGAGGCCCCTGCTTTTGCGGATGCGCGCGAGCCTTTCGCCGAACGCTTCCTGCCGTTTTGCCTTCTTCTTCACCTCTCCCGTCCCGATCAGCAGCAGCAGCATGGATCAACCTCTCGGAAAGATAGGGCGGGTATCGGAAAGCGTAGGTCGCGCTTGCGCCTGATATACGGTTATCGTATAATCTCATGCACGGGTGGTCAACCCTTCCATCCCTCTTGACAGCTTTTCGAGTGAG
>Ga0163150_10009629_pt1 | contig 10632 bp, 12 predicted proteins | sample OliLakLV19P2IB_FD_148628 | JGI IMG/M metagenome (GOLD analysis project Ga0163150, IMG submission 148628) | Freshwater microbial mat bacterial communities from Lake Vanda, McMurdo Dry Valleys, Antarctica - Oligotrophic Lake LV.19.P2.IB | ecosystem: Environmental > Aquatic > Freshwater > Lake >...
TCCCACGACCGACGCCACACGATAGCAGTAGAGCGAGAGGTCTTCAAACGAGGCGTACCGCGACGCCGTCAGATCCATTTCAACCCCTTTGATCAGTTCATCGAAGTAGGTCTGTGGAATCGAGAGTTCTTTCACATGCTCAGCCAGACTAATCGTGACGGGGAAGGTCGGCCTGCCGTGGTAGGCCGCTTCGAGTTCGGTTCGCCACCGTCGTAGCTCGTCCTGGGGATTGCTTCCTGCCGGCGGCTCATCGACGGCATTGTCCACTTCCTTACAGAACGCATAGACCGTGTACATCGCGGCACGTCGTGTTTTTGGCAGGAAGAGAAAGGAGTAATAAAAGTTGCTCCCGCTCTTTTTGGTGAGAGCGGTGCAGTAGGCTTGCGCGTCAGCGACGGAGAGTGAAGTCATGGGCGTTGGTGAATCGGTCGTGGTCCCAGCCGGCAGGCGATGGATTCATGGATGTGGTCGTGGTCAGATGGGTGGAGGATGGCAGCCAAAATTTCGATCCCGTCAATCAATCGAGGGCCTGGCCGGCTGAAATAGGAAGAGGCGTCGACCAGGTATGTGTGTTCTGCCAATGCAGGAGAAAGTCTCCATTGATCCGGATGCTGCATCAATTGAAGCAGCTCTGTATGGGTTTTTTCAACGGAAAAACCGCAGGGCATGACCAGAAGAACGTCTGGAGCTGCCGCCAAGATCTCATCCCAGGTCACGACTTGTGAAGGGCTCCCGGGCTGCGCGAGGGCATCCAGGCCCCCGGCTCGTTGAACCATCTCAGGAACCCAATGACCTGCGACGTACAGTGGAGAGAGCCATTCTATGCAGACGACGCGAGGGCGGTGCGAGATGGCTTCGATCCGGCGGTGCACCGCATCGAGCCGATCGTGTAAGTGCGCGGCGAGACGGTGGCCTTCAGCCGACCGACCGGCGGCGTCACCAATCCGTACGACATCATTGATCACATCAAGGACCGAGCTGGGGTTCAATGTGAGGACGGTTGGCTGCCGAGGCATCGAGCCAATGGCGTCCTGGAGTTGGTCCGGCGTAATGGCACAGACATGACAGAGGTCTTGAGACAGGATGAGTTCAGGCTGAGCCTGTCGCAACAGTTGCTCGTTCAGCCGATAGAGTCGCTGTCCTGAGGCCACAAGCTGACGAACTTGTGTGTCGATGGCGGCGCTGGCCAGTCCATGAGGAGGAATCATCGGTTCAACCATGACGGGCAGGTGTCTGATCGATGGCGGGTAGTCGCACTCATGACTGATCCCGACTAATTCATCGCCTAGGCCGAGCGAGGCAATCACTTCGGTTGCACTGGGAAGCAGAGAACAGATTCTCATAGCATTGGGTTCTTACGTGGCCGGCCACAACTGTTCGCGAAGGTCATTCAGGCACATGCGTGAAAGGTTTGGGACAACCGCATGGGCCTCATGCAGATCTTGGACCCCGTGTGTATTGGCTACGGCAAGGACTTTCATTCCGGCAGTTTTTGCGCCGCGGATACCCGGGATCGAATCCTCGATGACCAGGCAGGATCCGGCGGTGATAACGTGCTCAGGGCGTTGTCGATTCAACCCGTTAAGAGCTTGGAGAAAAGGTTGTGGATCGGGCTTTCCTCTGGTCACGTCTTCTGCACTGGTAATGTGAAGAAATTCTTTTCGGAGCCCGGCGTGCTCGAGGATCACCTCGATTTCATGGCGGAGGGCGCCGGAGGCAATGGCCAAGGGATAGGCAGTGGCGGATTCACGCACGAACTCACAGACCCCTGGGAAAATGACTTGGTGGTCACGTACCGAATCGAGATAGGCATGGGCTTTCCGCTGCATCAGTTGCGTGAGCGTCGCTGGGTCTATGGGATGCTGGTGTGCGGTGAGTGCCGCGATAAAGCAGCCCCGATCATCGTATCCCAAGTAATGGGCATAGTAGTCGGATTCAGTCAGCTCGATACCGATTTCAGCGAGCGTGTGGCGGAAGCTGGAAAAATGAAGAGGCTCGGTGTCCGCAATCACGCCGTCAAAGTCAAAGATCATCGCTGCGAGTGTCGCCATGGGACCGTTTCGATCGTGCGGGTGTAGTTACGGGATACAAACTGGGGGGGATTATAGCACAGGGATCTCGCCTGAAAAGACGAGAATATGTCTGGGCTGTCGGTGGCCGATGTGAGAGAACGTCGAGGGTTAGAACTATAAGCGAAGGCGTTTCTCCGATATCCAGCCGATGGCGCCTTCGTCGGTGCGCACCGAATACACCCAGCCACCTGGTTGTAAATCACCGTCCATGACCGTCAGTAAGACTCCTGGACGAACGATTGGCCCAGGCTTGTTACTCGATGAATCTGCAAACAACGTAATGTTTCCGTCTGGAGCCGTGCTGTCTCCGGTGATGGTTACTTTTTGTCCTTCGCTAAACATCGGATCTGAAGACGTTGCAACCGGGGCAACGGGGGTCGCTGCTGTTTGGGCTGGTGGGACAACTGCGGGAGCCACAGGGGTGACTGCAGTGGGGGGAGCGGCGGCTGGGGTGTCGTTGCTCGGAGTGACAGCGGCTTGTGGTGGTGCGAGCACCGGTGCCGGTGGAGCCACTGATGCCTGGGGTACCGGCGTCGGTTTCAAGGCCACTGGTGGTGGAGTGCTCTCCCCCAGGTATGGGCTCAGCCATTCAGCCACCATGCCTTGTTCCATCGAGAGATAGGCGATGCCACCGACAAGCGCCAGGACAAGTACCCAGAGGATCGGGCTTCCTCCCCCGGATTTCTTCTGAGGGTTCACGGGGCCTCTCGCATTCATGGTGCTCGTTTGATCGAGTTCTTCTTCCGTGAATTCCAGATCCGGTTCCGGTTGGCGGGCAAAGAGAAGTGTCCAGTTAAAAGAACTCCACGTCGAAGTCATGTTTCCGACAAGCGCACCCATCGAGCACCTCCCTGCTGAACCTTCAATGCACGGGGATTCGTCTGTAGAAATAGCTATCACCATCGCCGAGCGCTGTCAATTTTCCCGATGAATCCTGCGATTGCGACATGTTTTAGCAGGGCTGCGTCGGACTGCAGGAAAAGACTTGCTGCTCTCTGCTGCCCGATCTGAAGACGGTGAGGCCCTTGCATTCAAGTCGATACGCGAGAAGAAAGGCTTCGGCCACATCGGCCTTGGTTGCCGTGGCAGGCAGATTGATGGTTTTCGAGACTCCACTGTCGCTATATCGCTGAAACACTGATTGCATACGCACATGGTGTGCGGGAGACACATCGTGCGCGGTGACAAATAGTCGACGGACCTCTTCGGGGATCTGAGTCACATGTTGAATAGAGGGGGAAGCCGCCAGGTCAGGCAGAAGTGATTCGAGGTTGAGGCCGAGTTCACGCGCGCACCGGAGAAAAGCGGGATGAAGCGAGGTCAGCACGACGCCGTCCATGACACGGCGGACCTCCTGCACGCCGTATAACGGTTCGATGCCGGGGGAGCAGCCAGCGATCAGACTGATGCTGCCGGTCGGCGCAATCGTGGTGACGGTCGCGTTGCGTTGTCGTCGGTGAAGCGGCTGGAGTCGGCTGCCTCGATAGGCAGGAAAGGTTCCCCGTTCGTCAGCCAACTTCACTGACGACAGGTGGGCGTGTGATTGAAAAAACTTCATGAGTGCCGTCGCCGTGAGGAGGGCGGCTTCGGAGTTGTAGGGGATATTGAGGGCAATGAGCAGGTCGGCAAATCCCATGATCCCCAGACCTATCTTTCTCGTCTGTTTCGTGATCTGCTCGATTTGAGGAAGCGGGAAGCAGTTGCGATCGATCACGTTGTCGAGAAAGCGCACGGCGAGTGAAATGGCGTCGGCCAATCGGGTGAAGTCAATGGCGGGGCCCGCATCCGATTGCGCGATGAAATTCGCTACATTGATGGAACCAAGAGTGCAGGATTCATAGGCTAGAAGCGGTTGTTCACCGCAGGGATTCGTCGATTCGATTGCGCCAAGGCGAGGAGTGGGATTCGCGCGATTGATGGTATCGAGAAAGACCAGGCCAGGTTCCCCGCTGGCCCACGCGGCGTCGACGAGCCGATTGAATACGAGCTGTGCTGGGATCCGCCGCGTTGGTTTATTGGTATGGGGATTGATCACGGTATAGGTGCGGCGGCGTTCGAGGGCCTGCATGAACGAGTCGGTGACGCCGACAGAGAGATTGAAGTTCGTCATCTCGGTCGGAGTTTGTTTGAGTGCGATGAAGTCGAGAATGTCTGGATGGTCGATACGGAGGATGCCCATATTTGCGCCGCGCCTGGTTCCGCCTTGTTTGATGACGTCTGTCGAGAGGTTGAAGAGGCGCATGAATGAAATTGGCCCGGAGGCCACACCATTGGACGACGCGACCTGGTCGTCGTGCGGGCGTACATGGCTAAACGAAAATCCCGTGCCGCCGCCCGATTGATGAATGAGGGCCTGATACTTCAAGCTATCGTAAATGGAGGCCAGGGAGTCTTCGACAGGGAGGACAAAACAGGCGGAGAGTTGCTGGAGGCGTCGCCCGGCGTTCATCAATGTTGGCGAATTGGGGAGGAAGTCGAGTCTGGCCATGCACTCATACCAGCGTTGGGCCGCATGGGGCAACCGGCCGGTAGGGTGATACCGTCGCTCAGCCTGCGCGATATCTGTCGCGACGCGCCAGAATAGTTGTCTCGGCGTCTCGACGATCGTCCCGGCCCTGTTTCTGGCAAGGTAGCGCGCTCGAAGGACGGTGTTGGCTTGGGCTGACAGTCGAAGCCGTGGATATTGTGGTGGGTCTGGACGCGCGGTCGTTTTCTTTCCCGACATCATGCCACTATATACCGGAAGCCGTCCGATTGATTCTTCTTCCCGAATTTCATGCGGTATGCAGAAGCGGTTTTCTATTGCGGGCGTGGGGGGACACGTCGCGCGCTTGCATCTGGAGCGGACAGTTCGGCAGAATGGACTCCCACTGATCTACGGCCATGAAATCCTATCGCGAAGAACTCTGGTTCGAGACAAAAACGCGGCGCGCGTACCTTAACATTACCCGGCAGGTTGAGGCGGCAATCAAGAAGAGTGGGATCCAAGAGGGGCTCGTGCTGGTCAACGCCATGCATATTACGGCGAGTGTCTATATTAACGACGATGAGCCAGGCTTACTCAAGGATTATGACCGGTTCTTGGAAGCGCTCGTCCCTCAAGAAGCGGTCTATCAGCACAACGAGTCGGGAGAAGACAACGGCGATGCCCACATCAAGCGTCAATTGATGGGGCGAGAAGTTGTGGTCGCAATAACCGAAGGGCGCTTAGACTTCGGCCCATGGGAACAAATTTTCTACGGCGAGTTCGATGGAAACAGGCGAAAACGAGTTTTGGTGAAGGTGATTGGATCGTGAACCGTATGCTGTCCAATCAGCGGCCAAAGCTTTGTGGGAATAAAATGTTTGAGCGCTTGCTACCACGGGAAAAGTTTGGCAACATGGGTCACGATGTTGGATGGTGTGATAGGAGTGTGTCGATATGTTGAGTTGGTCTCGCCCTGATCCTCTCACACGAGATCTTGTCCATATGATCAATGCTCGGCGCCATGACCATGGCGATACCGAAGCAGCAATCGATACGCTGCAAGCCTTCTTGGAGCAAGGGCGAGAATACGACCTCTTAACCGTATTGGCGGCGTTAGACGAGGATATGGCGGAATGGCTCTTCGATCTTCTCGCGGAGGCCTCTTGCTCCCTGCTCATTGATGGACCAGCCGATGAAAAGTTATCCTATGCCATTATGGCGGCCTTGGAACTTCCTCTCCAAGCCAATCTGGCCCACCCACTCAAGTTGAAAATCGATCCGGTTTCGACAGCTGAGTTATTACATCGACATCTTCGGCTCTCTGCTGGGACGGTGGTGCGTGTGGAGGCTCGCCTGTTGACCGACTCTACGCTGGAACCGCTCAGTCTCCAGGGTTTGAATGACCATTTAAGCACGGTGGTGGATTCCGAGCGGGCCACGTCAATTGCCGCTCGGCTTCATCCCCCTGTTGAAAGCACGGCCTTTCTCTTTTTTGAGTTGATCGGTGTGCCGGATTCAGGGTTGCCGGATTCACTGGAAGACCGGCACCGCCGGGCGCTTTTGGAAGGCCTTGTAGCGCAATGCCCCGAGTTGGCACTGGCTCCAGATATGATTGAAGCGCCGGTGTACGCCGCCTATGCCATGTTCGACGCGCAAAATGCCGTGCGACTCCATCGATTGGCCGATGAAACCGCGGCAGTTTGGCGAGACCTGGACCCGCTCGTCCGTGGCCGCACAATCGTGCATCTCCACACGCAGTGCGGGAACGGTGTCTATATGCCGGTCTGGACAGACCTATTCGATCCCGAACTTCCCGAAGACCACGGCCCCGTCTGGACTTCTCCGGATGTGTGGATCTTCACAGCTGATTTACCCATCGAGTGGCCTGGAGAAATGTTGACTAATCGGCTGCTCGCCGAGGGCTGTACCAGGTTTGAGAATCACATCGTCGAAGCTCCAGACAACTAGCCATTGCCCTGCTCGCTCTTCCCTCCCATCACCTGGTGATTCTCTTTGCGTGCCATAGCGTGCGAGTGTTCACGGTGATGACGAACCGCAACCTGTACAGGCTCCTGGAAGAAACCCGACAATTCGTGATTTTTTCGACGTCTTATCCTATGCTCGGTCTGACTAGCCCGCATTATTCATGAAGGTTCGTTGCGAAAGCGTGCAGACGCGAAGCGAGACGGGCACTCGGAGACGTGAAGCCCTGAGGTGTACTCGTGCAGTACGTCGAGGGGCTGAACGGCGAGACTGCCCGTCGCAGCCGCGTATCCGCGCTTGCAGCAGAAGCTTCATGAATCATGCGGGCTAGATAGGGAGTCATCATGGCTGAGCAGACGTCATCGAGCAGCACGATTGCCGGTGCAATCACCATTGTTGGTCTTGGGCTCGTGTGGGTGATTGTCGCAGGGAATTTTCCATCACAGGAAGAGTTGTTCCCAACTACGCCACCTGCTGAGGCTCGTTCGGTACCCCGTCCTTTGCCTTCACTGCCTGTGCCGCCCACGCTGGATCTCACCATTCCCACATCTCCTCCGCTTCCTTCAGACGCAGCGATTGCGAGTCCAGGCGACGATCGGTCGCACGACGCCAATGTTGACATTCCAGTTGTGTCACGGCTTGATTCTCGTGGGTTGCAGGCTGCGAGACTACAATGCGAAGCGGACATCGAACAATTATGTCCCGACTCTCCGGAAGGGTCTATGCGCACCCGCTGTTTGCAACAGCGGGCAAAACAATTACCGCCTTTGTGTCAAAACCAGTTAAAGGAGCAGTTTGTGAAGTGGAAGGAAGATCGAAGTCGGGTGATGGAGGCCTGCGACGAAGATGTCAAACGATTTTGTCGAGCGGTGAAACCTGGAGGTGGGCAGATCCTCCAGTGTCTACAGTCACATGGCCAGGAAGTGTCTGACCGATGCTACCAGACCCTTCCGAAAGGGACATTGTTCTTCAAATAGCACTGTCGTCGTTAGCGCGTTGTGCCGTTGGTTTCTGAAGAGACAGAGAATCTCAGCGTTACCCCCGCTACCTCGATGTGATCCCCATCTTTTAGGTCCTGTTCTCCCACTACCTGTATGCCGTTAATGAGCAGGGGCTTTGTGCTCTGAGAATGACTGATGGAATAGTTGCGGCCTCGTCGGGCGATTGTCGCGACAGTTTTTGGGGCAAACCAGCCGGTGAGCCTGATAGCCGACCCGTCTTGCGATCCAATGACCGTGACCTGTTTCATGAGTGAATATTCTGATCGGTCTGTTTTTCCAGCGATCACAAGAACTGTCGCAATGAGTGTCGGCTCGTTGGGGGTAGGGTCAGTTCTTTTGAGCACCATGGTTCGATTGAGATCGACAAATGGGGTTTGAGGCGCCGTGCCGGCTGCCGGGACTTCTTGGAAAACCAACCGGTGCCGACCGATTGTGATGACGTCTGTGTCATGAAGTTGATGGCGTGTAATTGGACGGCCATTTATGGCCGTGCCGTTGGTGCTCATCAAGTCTTCGAGAAAGAAGACGGCTTGAATCTTGACGATTCGCGCATGATGTCCTGAGACGGCAGGATCCTCAATTACGAGGCTGTTATCAGCTTTCCGGCCAATCGTTATTGTCTCATGCGTCAGTTCAATAGACTTTGAGTCGTGCCCCTGGAGTTTGACCAGTAGGGTGGCCGATTGTGGCAAAGTTTTTTGCATATTGCTCTCTCCTATGCCAAGTCCTTGTGAAGGGTTACGCGGCGAATCGTTTTTTCAGGCGCTCCCACAGGCTTGCTTGGGACTCATTCCGTAGGGTCACGAGGACTACGGTCGTGTTGTCGTCCCCCCCGGCTTCATTGGCCATGACGATGAGTCGATCGGCCATGGTGTGGAGGTCCTCCGATCCACTGAGGAGGTGAAGGATATCGTTCGGGCGGACAGCCCGGGTCAGTCCATCTGAGCAGAGCAGTAGCATGTCTCCGTGCTTGACTGGAGTCTCCGTGAGTTCGACGTCGACGGTGCTTTCGACTCCGAGGGCTTTGGTGACGATATTTCTACGGGGAGAGTGGAACGCTTCTTCTTCCGTGAGGAGTCCCTTGAGGACCTGTTCGGCCACCCAGGAATGGTCTGTGGTGAGCGCGTGAATGACTCCGTCTCGAATGAGGTAGAGCCGGCTGTCTCCGACATGGGCAATGGCGAGCACATCCTCGTGCAGCAATGCGGCAACGACGGTGGTCCCCATCCCGGCATAGTCCGATCGGCTCCATGACTCGCGATGTACGACGGTGTTCGCAACACGGACTGCGCTGGCGAGACGGTTGGCCGGTGCAGACACCGATGCATCACAGGGACCAATCAGCGGCAGGTCTGCCTGTTGGGCTGCTTCAGCCAGATGTGCCTGAATGGCATCCACCGCAAGGGCGCTGGCCACCTCGCCGGCGTTGCTCCCGCCCATTCCGTCACAGACGACATAGATCCCAAGTGGAGGATTGGCGACAAAACGATCCTCGTTGTGAGGCCGCTTGAGCCCGGTATCGGATTTTGCGCTATGCAGTCGTTCGAGTGCCAGACAATACCTCCCTTAGGCCGCAAGACTTTGCAGGCAGGCGCGGAGCTCGCTTGCGAGTTCATCCGCGCGCCGATAGCGGTGAGGCAACTCTTTCTGTAACGCGCGGTCCACAATTTCTTGGACCATTGGTGGAAGATCCGGTCTCACGGTCTGAATAGGGGGGTGCGGATGATGGGTGATGCTAAATAACACAGCCGACAGGTTGTCGGCCGTAAACGGCAGCTGCCCCGTGAGGAGTTCAAACAGCACGATACCGAGTGAGAAAATATCCGACCGACCGTCCACTTTCTTGCCCGCGATTTGCTCCGGTGACATATACGTCGGCGTGCCCATGACAATATTCGTTTGTGTCTTGCTGCTCGAGGCCATTTTTGCAATGCCGAAATCCATGACTTTCACGACGCGATCCTTTGTGAGCATGATGTTCGCCGGCTTGATGTCGCGATGGACGACCCCTTGCTGATGGGCGTAGTCCAGGGCATCGGCGACGGTGGCAATCGTCAGAAGAACCTCGTTGACCGGCATCAGGTTGGGTTTTCGCGCCGACTGACTCAATGGGGTTCCTTCGATGAGTTCCATGGCGATATATCCTAAATCGTCCTCTTCTCCCGCATCATAGATCGTCACGATATTCGGGTGAGAGAGACGTCCGGTGGATTCCGCTTCGCGGAAAAATCGTGCCTTGATCTCTTGCAGTTTGTCGTCCTGATCGATGTGGTCAAGCCGCATGGTCTTGATCGCCACAAAGCGCTGAATCGTAGGATCTTTTCCCAGGTAGACCAATCCCATGGCGCCGCGCCCGAGTTCCTTCAACACTCTGTACCGCCCCAACATGCTCGGTGTATAGCCATTGATCATCGGTGTAGCCGCTAGCCCTGTTGGGTCTGACGAAGCCGTTTCTTCTTCTTGCTCTATATCTTCGTGCTCAGAGAGCTCCTTCACGTCTTGACGTTGTGTCTGTCTAGATGAAGCGAAGGCTACACGTAGAGAGTTTTGATTCAGGACCCATATGGCTGTGAGCCAGAGAGCTGATCCGAGAAGACCGATCGCATAACCCATAGCGTATCGTGAGGGGCCTATCTGTTCAATGAGGGGGAGGCCAATGGTGTTGAACACTTTATGGGCGAAGAGTATGACGATAAGAGTTGTGAGTGGAAGGACGAGGCTGCTGAGAAAGCCTAATCCACGACCGTTGTCCGGGAGTTGTTGAGAGGCCGTAAAGGCGAGGATCAAAAGGATGGTGAGGGCAAGCAGGTTGGCAAACAATCGAATAGCGTGAGGGCCACTGAGCGGCACATACGGAATTGAAATCGATTGGGTCACTGCGAGGTTGCTCAGCAAGGGGCCGGCGAGGAGCGTGGCCAAGATGGCACAGATATAGGGAATGATCCAAGTCCAGGATTTCGACATGGCAAACGCGGTTGTCCGTGGATGTGCAAAGTGTAGCGGATAGGGAGAGAGAGTCAACGAATAGGGAGAAATGTGCAGCTGGCCTCTCGACACTCATGAAGTGAGATTGATGAGGCGTACCTTGCAACCCTGACAGATGATTGTC
>Ga0163150_10009630_pt1 | contig 10629 bp, 7 predicted proteins | sample OliLakLV19P2IB_FD_148628 | JGI IMG/M metagenome (GOLD analysis project Ga0163150, IMG submission 148628) | Freshwater microbial mat bacterial communities from Lake Vanda, McMurdo Dry Valleys, Antarctica - Oligotrophic Lake LV.19.P2.IB | ecosystem: Environmental > Aquatic > Freshwater > Lake >...
GGCGGTAATAATACGCGGTTTGGGTGGCTAGGCCGGTGTTGGCGTAGGTGGTGGCGTTGGTCGCAGGCGTGGCGATCTGGGTCCAGCCCGTGGAGCCGTTGGCGCTACGTTCAAGTTTGAATCCCGTCTCCACCGTGGAGTTGTCGGTCCACGTCAGGTTGATCTGAGAGGTGGAGGCGGCGGTGGCACTGAGGGCAGACGGTGCGCCAGGGACGCCGTTGGTGGTGGTGGCGTTAGCGATGTTGGAGTAGGCGGTGTCGCCGAGCGCGTTGGTGGAGCGAATGCGGTAGTAGTAGATGGTGCTGGCGGAGCGGCCGGTGTCGGCGTAGGTGGTGGCGTTGGTTGCGGGCGTGGCGATCTGGGTCCACTTGGTCGTGCCGTTGAGGCTGCGCTCAAGCTTGAAGCCGGTTTCGTTGTTGGAGTTGTCGATCCAAGCGAGGGTGATCTGGGTCGAGGAATTGGCGGTGGCCACAAGCGCCGACGGAGCGGCCGGGGCGGGTTCGGTGAAGGGGGTGACGGCGGCCAAACTGGTGCCCACGCGGAATTCGTCGAAGGTCATGGCGTTGGCGACGAAGGCGTTGGTTTGCAGATTCTGGAGACCGGGGAAGGAAATGCCTGTAACCGTGGCGTTAGCGGTGCCCAAGGCCACGCCCAGGGGCGGGTTCACCCACAGACTTACGGTATCGGAAGTGCCCGTGGTGAAGTCGAAACGCAGAACCATCAGGGTGGGGGTGTTGAGCGCGAGGACGGCTCCCGTGGCGCTGGTGCCATTGAGGCTCCAGCCGGTGGCCGTGTTGCTGACGTAGAAATTCACGGATGTGTCATGTCTGAAACTGAGGCGGAAGGCGTTGGCGGTGAAGCTGCTGGTCTGGGCGAGGAAGCTGACGAAGAGGCTGGTGCCAGCTACGCCAAAATTGCCGTTAGTGACCCCGCTGACGCGCTGGGTCAGGAACGGGTCGGTGGTCATGCTCTGGTAGATCAGCGGCGTGGCGGTGCCCCAGGTGGCGTTGTTCACGCGTGCTGCGCCAGCAGATGTGGCCAGTGTTTTGAGGCCCTGGGTATAGTTCAAACCGGCCACGACATCCGTGGATATGCCCCAGTCGCTACGCAGGCCGGTGCTCAGTCCCGATGGGTTGCCGCTGATGTTGGTGGCGGGCAGGCCGTTGTTGGAATTAAGTCCGGCATCCGGATCGGGCTTGTTGGTGCCGATAGGATACACGAACGACTCCGCGATGATCAGGTCGTTGGCCTGGGGCGTGATGATGATGGGCACCACAACGGCAGGGGAAGTGCCGTCGGCGTTGGTCGCGGTGAAGCTTGGGCTGAATTTCCCGGTGCTCGTCGGGGTGCCGCTCAACAGACCGGTGGCCGTGTTAAGGGTGATACCGCCGGGCAGGGGGCCTACGGCAAGCGCGAAGCTGATTGGGGCCGTATTGGTGGTCGCGATTTGATAACGGGCCGGGGTGGTTACCCGTCCAGCGGCCTGTTGGTTTGCCTCGATCACCGGGCCTCGTGGCAGGATGGTAAATACCAGTGTGGAACTGGTGGTGCCGCTGCTGTTGGTCACCGTAAGGACGGTGTTGGTCGTCCCGTCGGTGGCGGGCGAGCCACTGATCACGCCGGTGGCGGTATTCAGGCTGAGGCCGGCGGGCAGGTTGGTGACAGCATAGCTCGTGGGGCTGTTAGTCGCCGTTATGGTGTAACTGAGCGGGAGTCCGGTATCACCCGACTTGGTGAGCGCGCTGGTCACTGATGGAAACGGCGGAGGGGGCGTGCTGCTGTCCGTGTCGATGACATGGGTGGACATCCGCGAGATCCAGACCCGATCAGTGCGGTAAGGATCGACGTTAAGATTGTAGGTCGCGGGATAACGGTAGCCCGGGCCAGAAATCTCCACCCAACTTCCGCCGCCATTGGCGGTGTTGTAGTAAATCTTGTGCCAAGTGTCGCCCGTGCGTCTGCCAAAAACAGCGACCCGGCCGTTATAAGCGCCCACGTTGTCGGCGGCGGTGAAGCCGTGATTGACGGTTTCCCAAGTAGTGCCGCCATTGGTGGTGCTCTTTAGACCGGTGTTCTTGCCCGCGACCCACACGCGTCCCGCGATGGCGGGATCGGCCACCATTCCGGTGATCTCAATGGTCGTGGCGAAGGGTTGAGCCGCCGGTTTTGCCCAGTTTTCACCGCTGTTGGTGGAGCGCCAGAAGCCGCTGTTGGTGCCACTTCTTGAAAGGGTGAGGTAGCGATGCGTCGTGCTCACGCCATCGGTTGTGAGCCAGGAGATCTGCTGGTTGTAACGCATGCCAGTATCCAATCCATCGGGGATGTCGGTGATCTTGTAAAAGGATTCGCCGCCGTTGATGGTTCGATACATGCCCGGGTTGTTATTCGCGCCGCCGGCGTTGGTTCCAAGTAGCACGAGAAAATCGGTCGTGCTGCCTGGAGCTGCAACGGAGCGTTGGATGCCCTCGTAGCTGGCAGGCAAGCCGGAGGTGGTTAAATCCTGCTTTGTCCAAGACAGGCCGCCATCGGAGGAACGGATGATGAGGGAGGTGTTCGCACTCTGCTCGACGCCTGCGGCAATGAGGGTCTGGCCGTCATCGCTGGTTATGATCTCGTGAAAGTTCTGGTGAAAGTCCAGCGAGGCACGGGCGGAATTGGCGGCCATGCGACTGGCCCCCCCATCGTCGATGGTGAAGACGCCCTGATCTGCGGCAGCGACGAGGATTTTATTCGCGTTATTGCGCGGGAAGGTGACGCCGTAAGTGGGCACACCGGCAAGGCCATTGAGGGCCGGGGGATATCTCCAAGTGTTGCCCGAGTCGGTGCTGATGGCGGGGGATTTGCCTCCGGTGATCAGCCAGCGCGTTTCGTTGAGTGGATCCACGATGATTGCGTCACGCCCCTCGGCCACCTTGCTCGTGGGGATGGCGGGGGTGGTCCAGATCGGGGTCGGCGGCGTGATCAGGTCCGCGTTGAGCACCGTCCATGCTGCGCCCGATGCACCGGAGCGCCTGATCTCATAATCCGAGGCAGATATAAAATCGCCATTGGAGAGAACGGCGCAGCCCGAAGGGCCCTCCCCTTGCACCCGGGCAACGACTGAAGTGATTACGTAGGTTGAGGGAAGCGCGGTAGTGAAGTTGGAACCGGCGGGGACGGTCACAAGGTAGCCTGCGATGTTCGAGGTGAAGAATGCGGTGCCGTCATTACGCCGGACGATGGAGAGCACCGATGGCGGAGCACCGATTGTGCTTGTCGCACCGCCGTTGTCCCAAAGGAGCACCCAGTCCACGCCCCGGTTGGGGGAAACGTAAAGGGCCCCGCGGGCGCCAACCCAGACTTGATCGGGGAAATTGGGGTGCACATAAACCGTGTCCGCAACGAGGGTGTCGAAAGTGGTTCCGCCCATCTTATTCCAGCTCGAGCCTCCGTCTGTGGAGCGCCAGAGATTGCCGACCACATTGCTACCCTGATTGGTGGCGACCCAGATTTCATTTTTATCCGCAGGATGAATCATGACTGGGTAGGTGCCTCGCTGCCGCCCAAGTGATCTGGCATGGTATTCACGACTCACCATGTTGAGCGAAGTGAGATGATTCCAGGTGACGCCTCCGTCGATGGATTTCAATAGTTTGGCGTTACTCATCGTGACAACCGTATTCACGTCGGTTGCGGCAACCGCCATCCCGAACACGAAATCCTCGTTGGAGGAAATATCGCCTAGCATGTATTTCCACGAATTGCCGCTGTCATCCGATCGGAAAGCGCCGAAGACATCCCCGAAGCCGTAAATACGGCCACTGGAATGGACGGCAAATCCGCTGAACCAGCCGCCGCAGTCGTAGGGGATCGACTGGTGGGTGGTCTGGGCGATGGTGGTGGGGGGAGCGAGGAAGGGTGCAAGCGCACACGCGGCGAACACGACAGAACCAACTTTGGCCGAAAACCGGGCGAAGAAAGACATGGGGGACTTGAAAGCGGGGTGGCTAACGGCGGACAGGGGTAACTTCCAAATCTGAAGGGCTAATTATCCTCGTCAATTGTCTCTCTGCTTATCAGTTAATAAAATGAGTAACTTTCAGGTAGTCGCATTGAGGAAACAGGCCTGTCTCCGCACCTGCCGTGCTACTACATCGGGCGCCACGCTCGCCGAGCGCAAACCAAGAGCTTGGTGCCCGCTGAGGGCTAAACCTGAGGGCTAAAGGCATCGGACGGACACTTACACCAACGTCTTTAGGGTTGTGGACTTCAGGCGTAGCGGGGAGCACCAGCGACCCGATTGCTCTGGCCAAACATAAGCCCCTTTTGGACGCCGTCTTGTCGTGGAACCCTCCCACTCCGCCGAAGTTGGATTCAGCCCCGATCACTGGGCACCAAGCTCTTGGTTTGCGCCCGGGGACCGCCCCGGCAATGAACACCTCCGTGCGCAAGGTGGCCGGCTGGCGATAAGGCTTTTCCGGGGTGATCTGGCGTTGGTAGAGGCTGAGCAGGTTGAAGACGAAGAGCACCGCGAGGAAGGCGGACTCGATTGGTCACGAAGATACGATAGGTGTAGCCCGGCACATCGAGCAGCAGGCGGCCGCCCGCCGACTTGCCCTCGCGCACTCGTTCGCGCAGCACCACGAAGATCCGCTGGGTGGTCCAGCCATGCAGTTGTAGCCAAACTTCGCCGTGCGACCACGATATACGGGAGCTTTTTATCCTCCAGATACGTGAGTAACTCCTCGGCATATCGGCGAAAAATCCACTGTCAGCCCTCACGCAGGCGATCTTCAAACTGGCCGGAGCGCTTTGGGTTGTAGCCCTTGCGCGCACCCTCCTCGTTTCCCTCCCGGCACAGAATCATCGAATCCAAATCGAGGTGGAAGCCCTCTGGCGGGGTTACGACCAAGGTGAGTAACCAGGACCACAGCGGACGCCAAAACGCCTCAATGTGGGCTGAGTGAAACTCCGAAAAAAATGCCCGCACGGTGTCGTCGCCGGGAAATCGTTTGATGCCAAGAATAGCGTGCAACGCACGATCTCCTCGCAGCCAATCGGTATGCGCGAAACGGCTGGCCCCGGTCACCACCGCGAGCAAAAACGCGGTCAAAGTATGCGCCAGCGGGATCGCATTGTTTGACGTAGGGGAGGGAAACGCCTTCGGCGTTTCGCTCATCAGGACCTTCATTCCGCCGAATAACGGCGTGAACGCCGCGGCGGCGGTTTTGTGGGAGGCTTCTTCTTGGTTGTTTTCCATCCCAACTTACTTGCCCTAAAGAGCTTCCCTATGACTACATCCGATTTCACTTCGGCGCTCGGGATTATCAGTCACTTGCCCACTAACCGGATCGGCAGTGAGCGCGGGTTGGTTGGGTTGTGCAATCTAGAGGCTAAACTTGTGTGCTCAGGTCAGCATCTCCCGTGCGAGAATGGCGTGCCATTGAGTTTGTGGATTGAATCATGCGCGCGCGGTGCGCTAAGTATCGGCTTTATTCATGGCAGACGTGCATCACGAGTCGGTTTATTTCTCAGGCCATGTGCAAGGCGTGGGGTTCCGCTATTCCACACTGCAAGTGGCTAAGGAATTCGAGGTCACTGGTCAGGTCTGCAATCTCGCCGATGGTCGCGTGCAACTCGATATCGAGGGGAGCCTTCAGCAGGTGAACGCGTTCGTAGCCGCCGTCGAGGAGCGCATGCACGGCTATATCCGCCGCGTTGAACGCACGGGATCATCCGGCGCCGCCAAGTATCACGATTTTCGCATTCAATGACCTACCCGAACCCCGCCTCGGCGATCGAAATCACCGGTCTCACAAAGGACTTTTCGCTCAACCTCAGCGGCATCAAGTTGCGCGCGGTGGAAAACCTCACGCTCAACATCCCCGAAGGTCAGGTCTTCGGTTTATTGGGGCCAAACGGCTCGGGGAAGAGCACCACGATCAAGATCATTCTCGGCCTGCTCGAGCCTACGGTGGGCGATTGCAAAGTCTTCGGCGTGCCGAGCGGGCGCGTCGAGTCGCGGCTCAATGTCGGTTATCTGCCCGAGGCTCCGTATTTTTATCGTTACCTGAGCGGCACGGAGCTCGTGAGGTTTTACGGACGCATCTGTGGCGTCCCGCGCAAGCGTCTCGCCGAACGGGTGCGCGAGGTCATCGACTGGGTGGGCTTGAGCGGCGCGGCGAGTCGTCGGGTGGGCACGTATTCGAAGGGCATGTTGCAGCGCATCGGGTTGGCGCAGGCACTCGTCCACGATCCGAGGCTCATCATCTTGGATGAACCTACGGCGGGCGTCGACCCGGTGGGTTCGGCGGAGATCTCCGAACTGATCTTGAAACTCAAAACCCAAGGTAAAACCGTGCTGATCACCTCTCACTTGCTCGCTCAGATCGAGGACATCTGTGACCGTGTGGCCATCCTGGATCGCGGCAAACTGATCCTCGAAGGCGCGGTCGATGAACTCGTCGGCTTGAGTAATCGTCAGTCGCTCATTGTCGATTCGCTTCCGCCGGCCGAGATCGAGGAGCTGCGCGGGTGGCTGGCGTCACGCGGTCACGCGCTCAATGCCGTCGAGCAGCCCCGCACTCGCCTCGACCAGTTGTTTCTCAGCAAAGTGTCCCGTCCGCAGAAAGGGGGAGATGCGAAATGAACATGGCCAACCCTTCCTCCTCCGCACCCATCGCTGTGATGCGCTCCGTTCCGTTTTCCCTGGAGCGGCTCACCATCGTGGCGGGCAACACGTTTCTTGAGGCGGTGCGCCAGAAGTTATTCAACTTTCTCCTGCTGCTGGCCATCGCCTTGGTCGCGAGCGCGCAGTTGTTTCGCGAGTTCAACTTCGGTTCGTCGGAGCTCAAGTTCATCTCGGACTTCGGCTTCGGCGCGATGGTCTTCTTCGGCTCCACGCTGACCATTGCGGCGACTGCGCAGCTCTTCTTTAGCGAGATCGAAAACCGCACGGCGCTGACCATTCTGGCGAAGCCGATTTGGCGCACGGAATTTATCTTCGGCAAATTTCTCGGCGTGTTTGCGGTCGTTGGCGTGTTTTGCGCGCTGACCACGTTGCTGCTCCTCGCGCTGCTCTACCATCGCGAGACTGCGCTTATGGCGGCCAACCCGGAATCCTTTGAGTCGGGGCGGCTCATTCACTACGGCGACTTGGTTCTGCTGGGCGTGCTGCAATGGCTGAAGTTTGGCGTGCTGGCGGCGATCACGTTGCTGATCGCGAGCTTCTCGAACACCAACCTCTACACGGTTGTGATGGGCTTCTTCGTGCTGGTGATCTGCCATCTGCAATACCTCGCCCGGGATGCCTATGGCCAGGTGGCCGCGCTGCCGTTGCGCTTGCTGGTGCAGTTGCTCGGCTATGTGTTCCCGAATTTCCAAGTGTTTAACCTGGCCGACCAGATCGGAATTGGCGCCGGTATTGACGCGATGGTTTTCATGAGGGTCGCCGGTTACGCGCTGATCTACATCGCGGTGATTGGGGGCCTCGCGGTTTACAGCTTCCGCAATCGTGAAATTTAACGCCGACGCCTTCCGTCCCTTCGGGACCGCCTTGATGGCGATCCTGCTGCTGGCCGTCACCGGAGCCGTCCTCCGCCCGTTCGAAGAGCCGGCCTGGCAAGTGGTGCGGGCGCAACAACCCGCGTTGAAACTCGACTCGTTGCAAGGCGCCCTGGGGCAGGGGCTCACGGTGGGTCTCCTCGGCGGTTTCCGCGCCATCGTGGCGGATTTCTTTTGGATCAAAACAAACTCCGTGTGGGAGGACAACGACCTGCCCGCCACGCAGACGTTTATCAAGCTGGTCACGGCCATCGACCCGCGTCCGCTGTATTTCTGGCAAAATGGCTCGCGCATGATCGCCTACGACATGCCGAACTGGCGCATCACGGAGGCGGGCGGTTACGACACCGTGCCGCCGGCTGAACAACGCCGGATCGACGAAGAGCAAGCCACCGTTGCCCTCAACTATCTCAGAGAAGCGTTCGGTTACCATCCCGACGCGCCCCTGCTTCATGTGGAGATCGCCAACGTTTACTTGAACCGCCTCAAGGATACGGCGTCAGCCGCCGCAGCGTATCGGCAGGCGGCGGAGCAACCCGGCGCGCCTTACTATGCCGCCCGCATTTATCCGGAGTTGTTGCGCAAGCTGGGCCGCAACGCCGAAGCCTACGCGTGGCTTAAACAGCTCTATCCAACCCTGCCAAAAGCGGCCGATCCGGCCAAAGGTGTCTCAGAGTTCCAGGTCGATTCGGCGATGGCCTCCGTCGTGCTGGAACGTATTCGGGAGTTGGAGAGGGAATTGAATGTTCCTCAATCCGAAGTGTTTAGGCCGTAGTTTCAGGTTTTCCGTAGGAATTTATCTTGCGCGGAATGGTTACATCTAAAAGGTCATCAGTTTACTTAACTATATGGCCGCTTCCACGCCCGACAACCTTCATCCCATCTTCGACCGCGTGCTGGGTCGGGCGGAGAAAGAGGCTAAGTTACGGCAACGCGGGCGGGTGATCTGGCTCTACGGTTTGTCGGGTTCAGGAAAGAGCACGCTGGCCATCGCTTTGGAGCGCCGGCTGCACGCCGAGGGCGTGACCACGCACCTGCTTGACGGCGACAACGTGCGGACCGGCCTCAACCGCGACCTCGGGTTCACTGATGCGGACCGCTCGGAAAACATCCGTCGCATCGCTGAGGTGGCAAAGCTCTTCGTGCAAGCGGGCGTGGTGGTGATCGCGGCGTTTATCACGCCCCAGCGCGCCCATCGCCAGCTCGCGCGCTCGATCATCGGTGCGGACGACTTCCTTGAAGTTTACGTTTCGGCCTCGTTTGACACCTGCGCGGTGCGTGATCCGAAAGGCCTCTACGCCAAGGCGCGCGCGGGCGGCGTCCAGCAGTTCACTGGTCGCGATTCCTCGTTTGAGCCGCCTGCGACCGAAGATCACGACGCGTTGATCATCGACACCGAGGCTGGCCCGGCCGACGCCTCGCTCGCGCAGCTCCACACCGCCGTCACTCCCCGCATCACTTTCCAGTAAAACCGAATGAGTTCCTATAATCTCACGCATCTCGCCCAACTCGAACACGAGGCCATTTTCATCATGCGCGAAGTCGCCGCGCAATTCGAGCGGCCCGCCCTGCTGTTCTCCGGAGGCAAAGACTCCATCGTCATGGTGCGCCTCGCCCAAAAGGCGTTCGCGCCCGCCAAGATCCCGTTCCCGCTCGTTCACATCGACACCGGCCACAACTTCGAAGAGACGATCACCTTCCGCGACTGGCTCGCCAAGGACACCGGTAGCCGCCTCGTCGTGCGCTACGTGGAAGACTCCATCAAGGCCGGTCGCGCCCAGGAAGAGAAAGGCCCGAATCCATCGCGCAACGGTCTCCAAACCATCACGCTGCTCGATACCATTGAAGAGTTCCGCTACGATGCCTGCCTCGGTGGCGCCCGCCGCGACGAGGAAAAAGCCCGCGCCAAAGAGCGCTTTTTCTCGCACCGCGACGAGTTCGGCCAGTGGGACCCGAAGAACCAGCGCCCCGAGCTCTGGAACCTGTTCAACGGCCGCAAAAACGTGGGTGAACACTTCCGCGTATTCCCGCTCTCCAACTGGACCGAGATGGACGTGTGGCAATACATCGCCCGCGAGAAACTCGACATCCCTTCGATTTATTTCACCCACCAGCGCGAGATCGTAAACCGCAACGGCGTGCTCCTTTCCAAGTCGCCTTACATCACCCTCCTCGAAGGCGAGAAGTATGAGACCCGCACCGTGCGTTACCGCACCGTCGGCGACAGCACCTGCACCGGCGCGATTGAATCCACCGCCGCCGACCTGGGCGCGGTCATCCAAGAGGTCGCCACCGCCCGCCAGACCGAGCGCGGGACGCGAGCCGACGATAAACGCTCCGAAACCGCCATGGAAGACCGCAAGAAGGCGGGTTATTTCTGATCCCTCCGGTTTCTGATTCCACCGATCTCGCCGCCTTCGTTTCACTCTTTTTTTCTCGTATCATGAACGCTCCCGCCCACCAGCACACCGACCAGCATTACCTTGCCATGGACCTGCTCCGTTTCACGACGGCGGGTTCGGTGGACGACGGTAAATCCACGCTCATCGGCCGTCTGCTCTACGACTCCAAGGCCATTTTCGAGGATCAACTCGAAGCCATCGAGCGCGCCACCGAACAACGCGGCGAGGATCACCTCAACCTGTCTCTCCTCACCGACGGTCTCCGGGCGGAACGCGAGCAGGGCATCACCATCGACGTGGCTTACCGTTATTTCGCCACGCCCCGTCGCAAGTTCATCGTCGCCGACACGCCCGGCCACATCCAATACACGCGCAACATGGTGACGGGCGCCTCCACCGCCAACCTCGCCATCATCCTCATCGACGCCCGCAAAGGCGTCATTGAGCAGACCTGCCGCCACTCGTTCATCGCCTCGCTCCTGCGCATTCCGCACGTCGTCGTCTGCGTGAACAAGATGGACCTCGTCGATTACTCCGAGGCCCGCTTCAACGAGATCGTCGCCGCCTACTCTGAGTTCGCTTCGCGCTTGGAGATTCCAGACATCAAGTTCATCCCGATCTCAGCGCTGCACGGCGACAACGTCGTTGATCGCTCAGCCAACATGCCGTGGTATCAGGGAAGCGC
>Ga0163150_10009631_pt1 | contig 10628 bp, 9 predicted proteins | sample OliLakLV19P2IB_FD_148628 | JGI IMG/M metagenome (GOLD analysis project Ga0163150, IMG submission 148628) | Freshwater microbial mat bacterial communities from Lake Vanda, McMurdo Dry Valleys, Antarctica - Oligotrophic Lake LV.19.P2.IB | ecosystem: Environmental > Aquatic > Freshwater > Lake >...
TATCGAATGCAGGTGGTGTCCGCAATTCGCCGGGACGCGCAGCAGCGCTCGGTTCCGTCGTCATGCAGCTCTTCACCAAGCAGGCCAGCCGCTGGGCCGAGCCTGTCCTGTCCGATGACGACGCAGCCGCGTTTCGCGAACAGGTCTGCAGCCATGGAATTGTAGCGGCATCCGCCCACGACTCCTACCTCATCAACCTGGCTTCACCCGATCCGGTCCTGCGCGCGAGATCGATTGAATCGTTTCGGGCGGAACTGAGCCGTTGCCACGCCCTCGGCATACCGTGGATCGTTTCCCATCCCGGCAATGCCACCGATGATGATTTCGAGAGTGGCATCGCGCGCAACGCCGAGGGCATCGAGCAGGCCCTCGAAGACTCCACCGGCGTCGCCATCCTCCTCGAGACCACCGCGGGCACCGGCCGTTCGCTCGGCGCATCCTTCGAGCAGCTGGCCGAGATCATTAACCGAATTCCGGCATCGCTCCAAAACCGCATTGGCGTTTGCATGGACACATGCCATGTCTGGGCCGCCGGATACGACATTCGCGAAAACTACGCCGACGTGATGGCGCGCTTCGACGACATCATCGGAGTTCACCGTATTCGCATGTTCCACCTCAATGATTCCGTGGGCGCGCTCGGCAGCAGGCGCGATCGTCATGCGCACATTGGAGAGGGTGCCATAGGTGACGACGGGTTCCGCAGCCTCCTTCTCGATGACCGCTTTACGAGCATCCCAAAACTCATCGAGACTCCCAAGGATGACGATGTCCACGCCGCAGACCTCCGAAACCTCGCCCGGCTCAGAGGGTATCGGGGATAACGGTGGCAACGCGGCGCGGGCACGGCAGCAGCGTCCGTTTCGAAGGGTTCCGCGTGCAATTATGTTCGAGCGGTGTGCAAACTGTAGCGCCCTCGCGCGTTACACTCAGCCCGATCGATTTTTCTAAATTACGGTTTCCCAACAACTTGTGAGAATCAATCTGATGTGGCCGCATTCCTGCTTTATGAACGGGCACAACATGATAGTCTGCGGCGAGCGGGAACTCCGGGGAGAGCGCCGCAGAAAAGACGGGCGGTCGTTGCTTGCAACGGCCGCTCCGTCTTTTTTTGTCGTGGTGTCACTGCTGGTGTGCGCGCGTGACGTGAGTGCGCAGCGCGTCCAGCTGGTGCTGCGCGGCGGCGTTGCGATGTCGTCGACTCTGGTCCAGGAACGGATCGGGACACCCGGCCTCGAGCAGGTAATTGGTGCGCAGATGGACGACCTGGTGAGCGCGATTCCGACGCCGGCTGCTTCGGTCGGTGTCGGTGCACGTGTCGCGTTCTGGCCGCGCACGCTGCTGGAAACAGGAATCGAATACGCGCGCGGCGGCGTGAATGCGAAGGAAGACGGAGGCACCCGCCGGATTCAGGATCTCGGCGTGTTGCAGGCTCAGCTCGGAGTGAGCTGGTACGCGCGTCCGGGCATTGAGCTGGGCGCGAACGCGGCGCTTCTCCGATACGATACGGAGGAGCAGGGCATCTTCGCGGGCGGCGCCGGAATGTCCGGTGCCATCGGCGGGCGCGCCGCATGGACTCCACCCGTGCTTTCAGGCAGGATTGCGATCGAGGCGAACGCGCAGGGCCACCGCTTCGGTACGCCCGCAATTCAGCGCTCCGGCGGTATCGATGCCAACGTGCTGCGCTACGGTGTGAACCTGCGCGTGCAGCTTGCTGAGGTCGGCCGATGAATCACGCACGCACGATCCTCACTCTGACGACGCTGCTGCTCGCCGCGTGCGAGCTGCCCACGGTGCCGCCGCGGTCGGTGCAGGATGTCTACGATTTCAAGCTTGCTACGTCTCCACCGTCTGTGCTGCGCTGGCCGTCCGGCAGCACCATCAGCGTGTTCGTTGATGCGGGCACGCAGGCGCGGGCGCAGCAGATGATCGACGCGTTCAGGCTCGGCGCCGCGCAGTGGAACGCAGCGGCCCGTTACCGCGAGTACGTGCTCGCACGCGTCGATTCGATCGCGGATGCCGATGTTGTTGTGCGCTGGTCTGATGACCTCTCGCCGATCGACTTCACAGGCTGCGAGCCCGAGATCTCGAACGGTGTCACGACGCTCTGCCTGGACGATACGGATGAGTCGCGGCTGCGCGTGTTCCCGTTCAGGGCGCCGCGCACTGGCAGCCACATCAAGATTGTCGTCACGATTCTCGCCAGCGAAGCGAGTCGTCCGGATCGCGTCGAGCGACTCGTCGCGCACGAGCTCGGCCACGTGCTCGGTCTTGCGCGTCATTCACCCGACGCGAACGACCTGATGTTCGCCGGCAATCCCACGCGTTCCACGTTGTCGCGCCGCGACTCCGCGAGCGTACAGGTGCTGTACCACACGCGCGCCGCAATCACGCCCTAGTGCTCCGATTCAGAACACTGGCGATTTGCACGGATTACAAAAAAGGCCGCCTGTCGCGTGAGCGCAGGCGGCCTTCGTTGCATGACATACTGAAGGTGTTTTTGGAGCCCAGTCGTTACCGACTGGTGACCTCCCCTCGTCTTTCGCCTTCCCCGCAAAGGGCGTGGCGTCGTATTCAGGAGCCGGCCCCAAATAGAGTTGCTGTAGGCCCAAAAATGATTCCTTCAGTACGCCATATTCTACATGAGAAAATTAGTGGAAACCCTCGCGCCCGTCAACATCTTTGCACGCCAGAAGGAGTTAGCCGCACCGGAAACAGGAAATTGTAGAGTAGTGCCAGGATTGGCAGGTGTGTGCGTGTGCCTGTGCGTGTGCGTGTGCGAGGCCCTGAACCCGGCACCCGGCACCCGGTGTTCCGTTCGGGTCCCGGGTCCCGGGTCCCCGGCCTCGGGTTCCGCACACGCACACGCACACGCACACGCACACATTCACCTACACCTGCACGTGCACCACCTTCTGCTGCACGTCCTACTCGCACGACTGCGGTCCAGACACTAACATGCGGGCCTGACTCGAACCACCAAGAAGAAAATGCCGAAAGTAAGAGTTACACGCAGGCTCCACTTCTGTGCGGCGCACCGTCTGGGCCGTGCGGAGTGGAGCGTTGAGGAAAACCGGAACGCGTTCGGCGACTGCGCGAATCCGAACTGGCACGGTCACAACTACGAACTGGACGTAACGGTAGCGGGTGAGGTCGACCGGGAGACAGGGTTTGTTCTGGACCTGAAGGAGTTGCGGGACCTGGTGGAGAGCACCGTGCTCATCGACGTGGATCACCGCAACCTGAACATGGATGTAGCGTGGCTGGACGGCGTGAACCCGACGACGGAGAACCTCGTCGTTGCGATCTGGCGTCGGCTCGTCGACCACATACCCGGGAACGCGGAGCTCGTCCGGCTGGTTCTCTGGGAGACGCCACGCAACTATGTCGAGTACGCCGGTGAATGAAATGCGAGAGGACCTGAGTGCCGTTCCGTTCGACGCGCTTGTGAGGGAGATGCTGTCGCGGCTGGGAGAGAATCCGTCGCGACAGGGCCTGCTGAGGACGCCCGAGCGCGTGACGAAGAGCCTGACGTGGCTGACACGCGGACACGGCATGAGCGTGTCGGACGTCGTGGGCGATGCACTGTTTGACGAAGATCACCACAACATGGTGATCGTGAAGGATATCGAGATGTATTCGCTGTGCGAGCACCACATGCTGCCGTTCTTCGGCAAGGTGCACGTCGCGTACATCCCGAACGGCCGCATCGTTGGTTTGTCGAAGCTGCCGCGCATCGTCGAAGTCTTCGCGCGCCGGCTGCAGGTGCAGGAGCGTCTCACCTCGCAGATCGCCGAGGCGATCAACGAGGTACTCCAGCCGCAGGGCGTCGGAGTAATCATCGAAGCGCATCACCTGTGCATGATGATGCGAGGCGTCGAGAAGCAGAACTCCAAGACGATCACGTCGGCGATGCATGGAGTTTTCCTGAACGATCTTCGGACGCGTGAAGAATTTTTGCGGTTGATATCGATGAACGGAATACTCGGTTGATGCAAGACAAAGTCGCCGTAGTAACCGGCGGAACGAGTGGGATCGGCCTCGCGACCGCGCACAGGCTGGCGAGGGAAGGCGCACGTGTAGTGGTGGTCGCGCGCACCCGTGTCGGTGATGTAGCGCGTGAGGTGAACGGAATCCCCGTCGAAGCCGACGTCGCAACGGAGGAAGGCGTCGCGCGCATAGCCGCTGCGCTCGAGAGGGAGGGAATCGGGACGCCGGATGTGATCGTGCACGCAGCGGGTGCATTCGAGCTGTCGCGGCTCGTGGAGATGGATGTAGCGAGCTTCGATCGCATGCTCGGCGTGAACCTGCGCGCTGGATTCCTGCTGGTCAAAGCGTTCGTGCCGGGCATGCTGGAGCGGGGCAGCGGGCACGTCGTCGGGATCGGCTCGATCGCCGGGCGTCAGGCGCTTGCTTCGAATGGGGGGTACAGCGCGTCGAAGTTCGGTGCACGCGGGCTGTTCGCGGTGCTGGCCGCAGAGTTGCGCGGCACGGGTGTGCGGGCGACCTTCGTCGAGCCTGCGGCGACCGATACCGCCCTCTGGGATGCGGTGGACAGGGAGCGGAACCCGGGATTGCCGCCGCGCTCGGCCATGATGCCGGCGGATGCGGTGGCAGATGCTGTGTGGTACGCGGTGACGCGCCCGGCGGACGTCGCCATACCCAACATACTGATGGAACGGGCCTAACATGTTCATGGTCAGCGTGCAGGCGCATTACGACAGCGCCCATTTTCTGCGCAATTACAGGGGCAAATGCGAGCGGCTTCACGGCCATCGCTACGTTGTCGAGATCGCGCTTGCGAGCAACGAGCTGAACGAAGCGGGCATTGCGTTCGACTTCGTGGATGTGAAGCGAACGCTTCGCGAGCTTGCCGATCATCTCGACCACAACAACCTCAACGACCTGCCGCCGTTCGATGTGCTCGAGCCGTCGGCGGAGAACCAGGCGAAATACTTTTACGACGAGATGCGTCGGCTGCTGCCATCACCAATGAGTGACGCAGTGGTCTACGCGCGGGTCTGGGAGACACCGACGCAATGGGCACAATACACCGAACGGGTGCTGTACATCTGACATCCGGCACCGCGCTGTCGCGCGGCGGACGCGCCGCTTTCTGCGCACTGCTGCTCGGCGCAGCGGCGTGCGCGAGGACGGCATCCGAGTCGAACGACCCGAACACAATCCCGACAGGCGCGGGCGGCCGCGGCGGCGGACCGTCGACGGCACTGCCGCCCGCCCTGCCGGACACCACGGGCTTCGGCGTGCATGTGCTGGCGGTCGAGCGTGCGCCGAATGGCGCCACGTGGGTCGGCACGTACGGCGACGGCATCTACGTGGCTCGTCCGGGCGCGCGTGTGTGGGAGCGCCTCACGGTAGACAGCACCGCAGTCTCCTGGGGCTTCGTGAACAGCCTCGCGTTCGAGGACAGCAGCACGATCTGGTACGGCACGGTCGGCAACGGTTTCGGCCGGTCGACAAACGGCGGAAAGACGTTTCGTAACTGGACGTTCGGACAGCTCGGCCCGGATTGGCAGTACGTAGCTCCCGGCGGGATCGTTGCGCGCGGTGCAACAGCCTATATCGCGACCGCGGATGGCCTGCGCATCACGGCGGATGGCGGCGATACGTGGCGTTGCGTGCAGGACAGGGTGCGCACGGAAGGAGGCGCGGCGCGCCGTGATGACGGCTGCACCGAGCGCATAAACGCGCTGCCAACCGAATATCTGCTCGCGCTCGATGTCGGAGGTGAGCGCACGATCTGGGTGGGCCACCTCAAAGGGTTGAGCGTCTCGCGCGACAACGGCTCCACCTGGACGGATATCACGACGACCGGAATCGCCGGGGCGCGCGTGCGCGCCGTGCGCGTCACCGCCGACTCGTCCGTCTGGGTGGCGACGGAGGACGCAATTTTCGTCGACTCCACCGGTCATGCCGGGTTTGTCGAGGCGCCCGTGCGCGTGCCCGGCTTCGCCGGGCTGCCGGGTCGCCCCCGTGACCTCATCGCCGCACCCGTCTTCCAGGTGCTGACGCGGACATCGGACCCGAGGCAGCAAACCCAGTCCACGCAGCGCGGCCAGCAGCAGGACCCGCGGTACCGCGACATGATTCAGCAGTTCCGCCTGCCTCCCGCCATCGCCACGTCGTACGGACTGGTCGCACGTACCAACGAGGGCGGCTACAGGGTCCTCTACCTCGGAGCCGGTGATCGCTATCGGCCGGCTGCTGACATCTGGGCGGCAGCGTGGTGGCCGCCCTCCGTCCTGCTGGGCGGCTCCGCGGGCGGGCTGGCACGGATCCTGGCCGGCGACCTGCCGGCCACAGGCCTCATCAACGCGGGAATGCCGGCGGTGCCGCAGGCGCCGAAGCACACGTGGTTCGGTCGGCCCATCGCGCAGACCGAGGGCAATCCGCACATCGATGCCACGTACCGCTACGGCTCAACGATGGGGGGCAATTTCCAGCAGCATCAGGGCGTTGAGTTCAACAACCCGGCGGGGACCCCCGTCCATGCTGTCGGCGACGGCGTCGTGGTTTTTGCGGGTCCCGGAGAGGCCGGGGCGAACACCGTGGCGATACGTCATGACCGGCAGTGGGAAGGGCAGTACGTCTTCACGACATACTACCACAACGCGTCCCTCGCCGTGAGGTCCGGTCAGCGCGTGACGACGGGCGACGTGATCGCCCGCGTCGGCAACACGGGCCGTGCCACGAACGACCATCTGCACGTCGAGGTGCACGTAGCGCCGACCACCGATTCATCGAAGATCGTGCATCCCGACGTCAGGTTTCCCCCCTTCACTGTGAATCCGCAACTGTGGATCGAGCCGCTGCCGGGAACCGGAATCGTAGCAGGCCGTGTCCTCGATGCCGCCGGACAGCCCGTCCCGGGCGCTCGTATCTACGGGCTGGTGCTGCCATATCCGGAGGAAACACCCTTCTCGTATGCCGAAACCTATCGCGAGCGGGCGCATGGCGATCCGGCCTACCAGGATCATTTTGCGGTGGGCGACGTCCCGGCGGGCGAGTATACGGTCGGTGTGCAGATCGGAGATCAGAAGGTCTGGCGCAGGGTGCGTGTTGCGGCGGGTATGGTGACCTGGGTCGAGTTCCGGCCCTGAATCCGGCGGGTCGTTAAGGCGCAGTGACCCGAATGATGATCGGAATGGTGTAGGTGCCGGGCGTATCGAGCGTCCAGCTCCAGAGGACTCGATAGTAAACGTTGATCGATGTTCCTGAACTCTGGCCGCCACTGCCGAGGTTACCGGCCACGGCGGTCATCACGTTGAACGGTCCCGCGAGCGTTGTCCCCCAAAGCAGGTCAGCGCGCGGCTTGTTGATGCGCGCACCACCGGTTCCGGTCCAGGTGGCAGCTGCCGAAGAGATGCCGAGCTGCCAGTTGCTGGTGGACTTCACGAGCACAGTCTGTCCGAGTGCGGTGGAGAATCCGGCCAGGAGGTCGGCGGACACGGGTCCCGGCAGGGCGGCGACCGTTGGTGTGACGGTGACGCGCACGGTTCTGCGGATCGTGATGGACATGGTCCGGGTGGTCGTACAGCTGCCGGGAATGAGGTTGGCAGTGCAGCTCTGCGCCGAGAGCGGACTGGCGGCGATGCAGAAGAGCAGCACGGCGGCCAGCCGTGGCAGGAACGCCGTCATGGGCTGCGGCGGAGGATGAACGTACCCCGCGCGGCCCCGCCACTGAGCGCGGTCCACGCTCCGGCCACGGAATCGCGCCTCAGCGCACCCAGGTGCAGCCGTGTTGCGCCGGCAACGATGAACGTGAACTCGGCCAGCGTATCGGCGTAAAGGGTGCCAGCGCTGGTGCCGGACACAATGCGGACGCCGGCGGCGGTGGTTTCCGTAAACGAGACCGTTCCCTCGAAAGCATCGGCGCCTGTGGCGCGCCACATGACGTCTCCGCGCAGCTCGGCTGCGGGGGATTCCTGCACCGCTTCATAGCGCCATGTGCCGGCGAGGGGCGAGTCGGCGGGACCGGTCGCTTCACCGCCGCAGGCGGCGAAGGCGAGCAGGCTGAGGGCAGTACCGAGCCTCATGGTCGGGAGCCGCCGCTGACTTTACGGATGATGGTCTCGGTGCCGCGCATCCTGAGAGGCCGCGTCGTGAGAAGCAACTCGATGCTGTGCGGGGTGAGGCCGGCCTCGATACGCACCCGCGGAATCGAAGCAGGCAGGATCAGGGCAATGCCGATCTGCGTGAGGTCGGCGGTAAGCTCGTAGACGCCGGGTCGCAACGAACCGAAACGCAGCTTCCCGGTGGCATCGGGCGATCCGGTCCAGCGCCGTCCGAGCGAGTCCGTGAGCACGATGACGGCCGTTTCGAGCCGCACATGGACGGTGTCCGACCCGGTCTGGGGCGGCACCATCAATGTCAATTCGAGTGGCTGTGTGGGAAGCACGGCCAGCTCGAGGCGGGACTTGGAACCGGTGTGCGGCGCGGCCATCCAGCCTGCCGGAAGAGAACGGGGGTCCACGTCGATCCGCTGCACATTAGCGTTTCCGGCCCTGAACCGGCCATTGCGGTCTGAGCGTATGGAACGGCCGTCGATACGGACGACGGCTCCAGCCAGGCCATGTTCACCGTCGTCGCGCGTTCCGTTTCCGTTCATATCGCCGAAAACGGTGCCTGCGGGTCCGGAGGACGTCTCGAACGGCAAGCGCAGGACGCGGCTGACCTGGGCGCTGAGGACCCAGGGCGCGCCGGAGGACAGTGCAACGCCATTTCTCTCTGCGTCCACGACAATCCTGTGGATGCCGTCGACGTTGATTTCGACGCCAGCCGCCTGCGATGTGCCGCCCGACCCCGACCCGAGACGATGGGTAAGGAATTCCGCGTGGCCGAACACGCGTCCGCGGATCAGGGGGATCTGGTCAATGCGGCCGCCGATCGTCGCCTGACGCTCCGGAATGCCGACGCCTGCACCGGTCCGCTCGAGCAGCACATCCGACTGCCAGCTTCCCCAACGAGTCGTGCCTCCGAATGCCAGGCTGGCGGTGGTACGGGGGGCAGTCGCGTCGACCTCGAGGCCCGCGCCCAGGCTGCTGTAGCGGTCCACCGAAGCCCGCGCGACGGAGATGGTGGTACGGATCCCTGCGATGTCGCCATCCCAGGAGACGCCTGCCTCGATCTCCGAGTTCGTGAACTGACTGGCAGTCCGTTCCCAGGACCAGTCGGATCCGCGCACGCGGGCCGTGAACGTGCCGGCTCCCTTGAACGCAATCTGTTGCGCGGTCGACCAGCCGGTGGACGCGAACCGCTCGCCGGCACGGCTGTCCTGACTCGACCAGGCGCCCGCGCTGGCGGATCCGCGCGACCCGAGGCGTCGATAGCCATCGACCTGTACTTCGTTCTCTGCTCGCGCGAACGTCTGAGCGCCGCCGGGTGCGTGCGAGGCGAGCGCGTTCACCCCCCAGGTGTCGGAGCGGTGACCGCCCTGCGCAAGCAGAGTCGCGCCCTGCTGTTCGGCGCCCTGCCGGTAGCCGGTCTGAATCAACGCGAAGCCATCCTTCCAGGGCAGCGACACGTCGGCGGCAATCACGCGCGCGGACCGGTCGGTGCCGTCGGATTCGGACAGGTCGGCGATGGAGATGCCGGTCCAGAGCCGGCCCGTTCGAAAGGCAGTGTTACCGATCAGGTAGTGGCCCTGTCCACGGTTCGGCTGGATCGCCTGCGCCGAGCCCCTCCAGCTGTCCCGGGTCAGGCTGGCCGTCACGCCGTTTCCCCACAGACCGGCTCCGAGAAGTCCGGACGTGGCAGCGCCGACGCTGCCGACCGAGGCGTCCAGGCCAGGACCGTCGAGCGTCAGTGTGCCATGCGACCGCGCGTACCCGAGCCTGCCAAGCGATCGCTGTGCCCAGGGAGAGCTGTTCGAGCCGTGCAGAAAACTGCCCCTGCCGGTGAGCAGCATGCCGTTTGCCAGCCGTGCCGAGAGGTCGGCCCCGAAGGCGGGGGTCAACGTTCCCTCTTCGCCATATGCGACCGCCGCCGTCGCTGTCAGCGAGGGGTAGCCGCCAGCGTTCCTCGCGACGCCTTCCACGTGGACCGTAACCGAAGCGCGCCCCGTTTCGCTGCCGTTTGCGATCAGCGTGACCTCGTAGTCGCCTTCGCCGAACGAGCCGTCAGGAGTGACCTCGACCCGGACCGACTGCGTGTGGCCCGGCGCCACCAGAAGGGGCTGCCTGCTCAGAACCCGCGTTCGCCAGCCGGGAGGCGCCTCTGCACTCATCGTGACGCTTTCCACAACGTTGCCGGTGTTGGTCACGGTCGCATCGATCCGCGCGCGCTGGCCCATACCCGTGGTGACCATCGGATGGTCGGCAACCACGTGGAGGCCGCGCTGCTCGCGCACGTCGATCACCACCGGGACGTTGATCTCTTCGCAGCGCGTCGCACAGGTGAATCGCACGTTCGCTACCGTAGTGCGTCCGGCCGCCGCGTCGGCGGGAATGACCACCGTCACCGTTACCGGTCGTTCCAGGTCACCCGGCGCGAGTGATCCCGTGAGCCGGCTGAGCACCTGGTAGCTGTTGAGCCGCTCGAGCTCGAACCTGCCGCCTCCGTGCAACTCGGCCGGGACCGTCACGGCGACCACGCGGATGCTGTTGGGA
>Ga0163150_10009633_pt1 | contig 10622 bp, 8 predicted proteins | sample OliLakLV19P2IB_FD_148628 | JGI IMG/M metagenome (GOLD analysis project Ga0163150, IMG submission 148628) | Freshwater microbial mat bacterial communities from Lake Vanda, McMurdo Dry Valleys, Antarctica - Oligotrophic Lake LV.19.P2.IB | ecosystem: Environmental > Aquatic > Freshwater > Lake >...
ATAAACTGCTCGAGATTGCGAACATTGCCGCCGACGAACAGCGGCAGATCGACGAGCTTGTTGCGCTGGATGGTGGTGCCGAGATCCGACGTGGATGTCTGAAGCGTGGTGACGAAGGCGCTGACTTCGACAGTTTGCTCCACTTGACCAATCTCGAGAGCGGCGTCGAGCGTGAGCGTCTGGGCGACGTTCAACTGGATGTTCTTGCGGACGTAGCGGCGAAAGCCAGTGGCCTCTACCGCCAGCTCGTAACCGCCGACAGGCAGCTGTTGGATGACGTAGTTGCCGGTGTCGTTCGTAGTGGTCCGGAAGGCCAGATTCGTTTCAGCATTGGTGGCGCTCACAGCGGCATTGGCCACCGCCGAACCGGAGGCGTCCAGCACCCGGCCGGTAATGGTGCCGAGCACAGTCTGGGCCGACAGGGGCGCGAGACAGACGAGAAAAAACAAGGATGTGATGATTCTAACCACGACGTACAGACTCCCGAAGTTCGCCCTAAGGGCAAGTACTTCTATGTTGACATGAAGGACACGCCTGAATGTCTGGACGCGTTATTGCGTCGGCTCGTTTCGCGGCGTGGGGCGGCGGGCGCCGGGGGGCATTGGGTCCGCTCGAACCGGCATAACCGTCAACGGTAAAACGGTTGCCAGGTAAGCCAGCGCGGTCCGTACTTAGGCTCCGGTTTGCCAACTTCAAGCGCGCCCAGGTCCGGAGCGCGTCCGGTGAAGCCATCGTTCACCGTCGGAATGAATACGCCGGCGTCCACCGCCCGGCTGCCCGGCTTCAACCGGAAATTCAGGTCCATGGAGTGATACACGGCATGGCGCTTCTCCGGGTCCGCCGGCGTCATGCTTTCGAAAATATCGAAATCCACTTCAATGCCGTGTGCCTCCTGCCCGGTTGCGGCGCGGAAGTCCGCCAGAGTCGCGTAGCTTTTCCAGTCGCCGGGCTTCGGTTCATAGAGCCGCTGACCGGCCGCTGGTCCTAACCACATGTACTGTGCGGCTACTCCCTTGTTTGGCCGAAAACCATTGTAGTCCGAGCTATAGGTATCGGTGGCGTTCGCCCAGGCCATAATGCCGCGGCCCGCGGTGTCTCTTCCAAGGAACAGGTTATTGCGGTAGTGCATGTTCGAGGAAGGATCGCGAACGACGTGCTCGCCGATGATCGTGTTGTGATAAACGAATAGACCGGCCGGCTTGGCTGAGAACTTAAACGCGACGCCGCTTGGAACGTGATAGAGGACATTACGGATAAAGTAAACAGGCCCGCCGAACACCGGCTGCGAGCTGTAACCCCCGTGAGCGGCGTTGACACCGCGGTTATTAAATACGCGGATGTTGTGAACGCCGCCATCGGTCTCGATAAAGTCATCGCCGAGCAGGTGCAGGTCGTTGCCGTAAATATCAATCGACGAGGCGCGGCGATCGGGATCCTTCTCCGGTGTTCCATAAGTGGAAATGCCGATGCCGTCGTGGAAGTAGGCGATGGCATTGTGCGCGATGACGTGGCCCGGTCCATATACCTTCACCGCGTAGTAACTCCTCACCTCGTGCGAGCCGTAGGGCCCGGCGCTCGCCCACATCGGGCCGGTCCAGCCGATGAGCCGCATGCGGTCCCCGCGGCCCAGAAATAGGTTGTCGGCGATATAGAAGTCGCTGGAGCCGGCGTACTCGGTGGAGACGCCGAAGCCGACATCCTCGAACCGGCAGTTCTTCACGGTCAGTCCGACGGCCCCGAGCACTTCTTTCTGCCCGGCAAAGATTCCTACATCGGTATTTCTGATGGTGAGCCCATCGAAGATGTGGTGGGTGGACGCCATGACATCGAAGAGGCGATGGTTGCCCGCGCCGTCAAAGATAACCTCGCCATCGCCCGCGGCTTTGATGGTAATGGGTTTTTCCAGCGTTCCTTTGAGGGTCAGCGACATGGATCCATCAAACGGCGCCATCATCGGATCGACGTAGTTCAACCGCTCGGGTTTGTATAATCCGGCGTGGACGAGAAGGGTGTCGCCCGGCTGCGCGCGCCGCTCCCAGACAACGCTCCAATCGCCGAGGCCGGCGCCGTAGTATGCCTGCAAGATTCCAGTGAAACTGGGCTCGAGGCGCGGGCCTTGATAGTCCGGTGCGTAGACGTGCAGCGTGCGCCCTTGTTTGTAAGGCTGGGGCTCGGTGCGGGTCTTCACCTTTACAATATGTTCCGTCTGCCCCGATGCGCCGTCGGGGTCGGTGAGCTTGAAACGACATTCGTACTCCGTGCCTGGCTGGAGGTTTAAAATGCTACCGGCAAACCCATCCGGCACTGTGTAGTCGAGATTCTCGCGCCGTCGATAGACGTTTTCTCCGCCCACTCGCACGAGCGGCAGCGCGCGCCGCCATCCCGATTCGCCCGCCGCGCGGAACTGCACGTCGACGCTGGCATTGCGATTGACGTCGCCGGCGATTGCCCATTCGAAACCGAGGTTCAAGAGTGTGGGATGTTCGACGACGAGCTGTCCGGCTTGCGTAGCATTTTGCGCGCACAGGCCCGCGGCCGCGAGCAAGAGGAACGATAGCGTTCGGAAGAGCATAAGTAGACTATATGCCAAGATACCCGAGGAACCGAAGGATCGGATGTCCTTCGGGCGCTGCGTCCACGTGCTCCGATGAGCCCCAACAACCCCATGACGTTCCCCGCTCCTGTTCCGGAGATCCCCGCGGCCAACGTCGACAAAGCCGCGGCCTACTATGTCAACACGCTGGGCTTCACCTTCGATTGGGGAGACGACCAAAGCGGCATTGCAGGCATCTCAAGGGGAAATTGCAGACTGTTTATCACCAATCGCTCCTTCCGCGAGTCCTACGGCAACCTGGGCCCCACCCTTTTCTGGCTCAATCTCGACAGCAAGGCTGAGGTGGACGAACTCTTCGCACAGTGGAAGGCGGCGCAAGCGAAGATCGTTTCCGAGCCCGAGGACAAACCGTGGAAGCGGCGCGAGTTTGTGGCCGCCGATCTTGATGGCAACCTCATTCGCGTCTTCTATGATTTCCGGGACGACATGTCACAGAATCACGCATCGCGCAAAGTCGCCGAGTGGCGGCTCATCCCGGCCCTGCTCATTCGCGGGATCGATCAACCCTTCGTCTCCGATGACTACTGGACCCACCCGCAATGGCGCGTCGTGAATGGTCCGAGTTGCAGATCCGCCCGACGCCGGAAACGAGATGATGTTGCCCTGTGCCCCGCCTTCTCGGACGAAAACTGCGGCGTAATTGACACGAACCCAGATATGCTATTTCAGAACGGCACGTCGTCGTCGGTGATCCCCGCTTCAAACGGCTCGGCGCCGCCTTTTTGCGCCGGAGCCGAAGTTGGCTGGGGAGGCCGGTTCTGCTGAGCGCTGCGCGGCATCGATTGCATGCCGCCTCCGAACTCCTCACCACCGCCGCGCGATCCTCCGGCGCCGCGGCCGCCTGACGCACCGCCGAACTCCTCGCCACCGGCGCCGCCCTCGCCCCCACGGCCGCCCAGCAGGATCACTTCATCGGCGACCACTTCAGTGGAGTAGACCTTCCTGCCATCCTTATCGTCATAGCTGTAGTTCCGCAGCCGGCCCTCAACATATACCTGCTTGCCCTTCAGCAAGTAGTTCGCGACGTTCTCGCCTCGCCAGAGAACCACCGTCGACCAGTCAGTCTCCTCTTTCCAATCGCCGGTTTGCTGATCTTTCCAGCGACGGTTGGTTGCGACTGTGAAGCGCGAACGCGCGATGCCGCTGGGGGTAAAGGTCGTCTCCGCATCCTTGCCCAGATGTCCAATCAGGATCACTTTATTCACACTTCGCGATGCCATGCCTGCACTGTATCACAGTCCCGCGGGCACGGTAAAAACTCCCCAGGGTCCAGGAGAATTTGCAGCCAGGCGTGACACTCTTGTACGTGAATACTGATATCTGTATACCCTGCGAATGGCATCCAGATTGCAAAGGACCGTTCTTCGGGCGTGGCTTCACACAAACTTCCTCTTGAACTTTTTACGACTTAAGCCATAATCGAAAATACTGTAACGTGCCGATCATAGCGGGACAAGCGCACTCTTAGCGTTTCTGCCAAAATTGGAATTTCGGGCTCGTTGATGAAAGGGCCGCGCGAGCATGCTTCGCTGCTGTGTTTTTCGTTCGATGTATGAACGATCGACCTGGACGACTCTAGTTCTGAGTGTTGCCATGGCCGGGTGGGCTCCCTTACCCGGACAGACTCGCATTGCGTCCACTGCAGGCGGAGGAGCCCCCCGGCTGTTCAACAGCGACATGGCGGTTCTCGAAGCGGGGGATCCGCGTAAAGACCTGCCCTGCAGCGTCACCCCCTCGAAGCCGTTTCTCGGTTTCGATCTTCGTTTCCACGCCGGCTACGATGTGTCGGTCCCGCTCAAGGAACTAGCCGGCGGCGAGAACCTGCTCACGATTCTCTTCCGCGTGACGCCTGAAAATCATAAGGATGACCCGGTGTACTTCACGCAGAAGGTGAGGGTGCCGACAATTGATGAGAACGCCCAAGGGGATGCCTACTTTCAAGGGATGTACGACATTGGCGAGGGTAACTACCACGTCGATTGGCTGATACGGGATCGGGCCGAGCGGGTGTGTTCGGGCTATTGGGACGCGGAAGCGACGCTTACCACCCGCGATAAGCAAATGACCCTGGGGCTGAATCCCGGCGTGGTGGCTGCGGCCGAGGGCGAGCAATTCAAGGAAGAGCCGCCCATTGAGCGCATCAGTACGGAACCTCCCCTGAACGTCAAGGTTCTGATTAACTTTGCTCCGCAGAAGGCTGACTCGGCTGCACTTCGACCTCTGGACACCACCGCCCTCGTATCCATTTTACGGCACATTGCACGCGATCCCCACATCGCCAAATTCTCGCTCGTCGCCTTCAACATGCATGAACAGCGCGTGCTCTACCGCCAGGAATCCGGCAACCGCATCGACTTCCCCGCCCTCGGCGAAGCACTCAACTCGCTCGCCCTCGGCACCGTGGATCTCAAGCGGCTGAGCCAGAAGAATGGGGACACCGAGTTCCTCGGCGATTTAATCAAGGCGGAACTTGGGACCGGACCGGAGCGCCCGGACGCGCTGGTCTTTGCAGGCCCGAAAGTGCTTCTGGACGCCAATGTTTCACAGGATTCCCTCAAGGAAATCGGCGAAGTTCAGTACCCGGTCTTCTACATGAACTACAACCTCAATCCCCAGCAGACGCCCTGGCGCGATTCCATTGGACAAGCTGTACGCTTCTTCCGTGGAACCGAATACACGATCAGCCGTCCAAGGGATTTGTGGTTTGCCGTTACCGAAATGGTAACGCGTATCGTAAAATCAAAACATGGGCGCCCTATCTCAGCGATGTCTTCGCAATAGCTTGATCGTTCTCGGCATACTGGCCGCGACGGCGCTGCCTGCCGCGTCTCAGCCGCGATATCCCGTCTACTCTCAAAAGCTGGCGCCATTCGTTCCCTCGCCGCAGCGCGTCGTCGATCGCATGCTCGAGATGGCCGCACCCAAACCGGGAGAGACGGTGTTCGACCTTGGCTGCGGAGACGGCCGCGTGGTGATCACCGCCGCGCAACGCTTTAACGTGAAGGCCGTGGGCATCGAAGTGGACGAGAAACTGGTGCAGCGCGCCACTGAGCGCATCAGCAACATGAACCTTCAGAATCAGGTGAAGATCGTGAAAGAGGACCTCCTCCAGAGCGACCTTTCCGGCGCCGATGTCGTCGTGATCTACCTGCTCACCGGTTCAAACGAGATTCTGCGTCCCCGCCTTGAGAAGTTTCTAAAGCCCGGCGCTCGCGTCGTCTCTTACGCCTATGCGATCCCCGGCTGGAAGCCCACCAAGGTGGACAGAACCGACCAGCAGCACGGCCACCTTATCTATCTCTACCAGATGCCCGCCCAGAAGTAATCACCCGTGCGCACCGGGTTCAGTGGATGGTTGATCGCATTCTGTGTCGGTAGCGCTTTCGCCGCTGACGCTCCCAAGCAGCGCTCCGCCGTCGAACGCCTTGAAGAATCCCACCTCGCCGCCGTTCGCGAGGCTCGCCTCAAGTGGACCCGCGAGCGCGTTGTCCCACCCCCCATCGGCATCTACAACGACTATCGCGCCATCCTCCACGTTCACGCCGAGGACGCCGAACATACCCTCGGCACTCGTGACCAGGTGCTCGCCGCCGCCAAGGAAACCGGCGTCAAGGTAATCATGTGGACCGACCATCGCGGCCCCAAGCCCGAGACCTGGAGCGGCTACCGCGACGGCGTACTGTTCATCCCCGGCGCCGAGGATAACGATCACAAGCTTCGTTACCCGCGTCCCGATGGCGACCTGTTGTTCCTCTCTCATCTTGAGGAAGCGCCCGGCAAAACTTCAGAGGGCTTCGCCGGCATGGAGATCTACAACCGCCATACCGACGCGAAGCTGAACCAGGAGATGACGGCGTATTTGAAGAAGGCCATGGCGAACCCGCGTGAGTTCGGCCGCCTTGCAGACCGGCAGAAGAAGTATCCCGACGAAGTCTTTGCCGCCGGGACGGGGACCATCGCGCAGTACCTCGAGCGGTGGGACCGTGAACTTGCCACACGCCGCCTCACCGGCATCGCCGCCAACGACGCCCATCGCAACACCGTCCTGAACGACGTCGTGTTCGATCCTTATGAAGTCAGCTTCAGGCATGCGTCCACACACATCCTCGCGCGCGAGTTGAAGGAGGATCAGATCGTCGCCTCCCTTCGCGGGGGCCATGTCTACGTGTCCCACGACTGGCTCTGCGACCCCACCGGCTTCGGCTACTACGCCATCAACAACCTCGGCATGTTCGACATGGGCGACCGCGTCCCCATGCTGCCCAATACACGTATCGCCGCTCGCTTTCCCACCGCCGCGCATGCCCGCATCATCCACAATGGCAAGGTGGTGCACGAGAGCACCGGCACGCAGTTCACGTTCACGCCGACCGAGGAAGGCGCCTACCGTCTCGAAGCCTACCTCATGGTGGACGGCGAGGAGCGGCCTTGGATTTTTGCCAACCCGCTGTACTTCTCCAGGCCGTCGCCGGACGAATTGCGGCTGCCTTCAACGGCGCTTGCACCCAACGTGAAAGCGGTGCGCGACATCGTCTACACCGAAGGCAAACCGGAGGACGCCGGCAAGCACAAGCTCGATCTTTACTTGCCCACCGATAAAACAAATTTCCCGGTTTTGTTTTTTGTTCATGGCGGATCGTGGCGCAGTGGCGACCGCTCCCAGTACCCATCTTTCGGCAACCGTTTCGCCAAGCTCGGCATCGGCGTCGTCGTGCAGAGCTACCGCCTTGCACCCAGGAATCCGCCGCCCGCCCAGATCGAGGATGTTGCCGCCGCCTTCGCCTGGACAGTCAAGAACATCGGCGCCTATGGGGGCGATGTGACACGGATCTCCATCGCCGGTCACTCCGCCGGCGGCCACCTCGTAGCTGAACTCGCTCTCGACCCGAAGTGGCTGGCGAAGTACGGCCTCACGCCTTCCGCAATCCAGGCAGTTGCCGCGCTCAGCGGCGTTTACGACGTCACCGGTCTCGAGATCTTCGGCGCCGATGCGCAAAGCCGCCGGCAGTACTCGCCCATCGAGTTCGTCACCCAGCGCGCTCCCCGTTTTCTCGTGACGTATTGCCAGTGGGATTATCCCGGCCTCGGTCCGCAAGCCAAGATGTTTGACGCCGCACTCCGGCGCGCATTCGTTGAAACCAGCCTCGTGTTCATCCCCGGCCGCAATCACATTGACGAGATGGTGAACACCTGGAGAGATGACGACCCAACGGCCCTCGCGGTGTTACGATTAATTTCTTCGCAACCCTGATATGCCTCAATTTGACCTGGTCGGCGTTGGTCTAAATGCCACCGACACACTGCTCATCCTCCCGAAGTTTCCCGCCTACGCCGGCAAGGTTCCCTTCGAATCCGAGATCCTCAGTCCGGGCGGTCAGGTTGCCAGCGCTGTCGTGACGTGCGCGAATCTCGGCCTGCGCACCAAGTACATCGGCACGGTCGGCGACGACATGCGCGGCCGTGTGCAGATGGACAGCCTGCTCGGCAGCGGCATCAATTTGGACGATGTGGAAGTTCGGGAGAACTGCCCCAACCAGACCGCCTACATTCTGATCGATCGCACCACCGGTGAGCGCACTGTGCTCTGGAGCCGCCCCGATTGCCTGCGCCTCGCGCCCGAGAGTATCACGCCTGAGAAGATCACCTGCGCCCGCATGCTTCACATCGACGGTCACGATACTCCGGCAGTGGCGCGCGCCGCTGAAATCGCACGTCGGAACGGCATCCCGGTTACCGTCGATGTCGACACCATCTATCACGGATTTGACGGCGTGCTGCCCAACGTCGATTACCTCGTCGCCAGTTCCGAGTTCCCCACACAGTGGACCAGCGAGAACGATCCGTTCCGCGCCCTCAGGCTCATCCAGGCGGAGTACTCCATGCGTTGCGCCGCGATGACGCTCGGCGCCCATGGAGCGCTCGCCCTCATGGATGGCCACTACTTCTACTCACCGGCCTTCGTCGTAAACTGCGTCGACACCACCGGCGCCGGCGACGTGTTCCACGGGGCCTTTTGTTACGCCGTGCTCCAGGGGATGTCGATGCGAGAAACGCTCGAATTCTCAAACGCCATGGCGGCGCTCAACTGCACCGCTCTCGGCGCCCGCGGCGGCATCGCGACTATCGAGAAAGTGAAAGCCCTCATCGCACGAGCCGAGCGGCGCTCCAATCGCGACTATGAATCAGCCGCGTCCGGCACATGATCCCACTTCGCTCCACTGAACGGGTTCACTCAACATCGGTCGTCGTGATTTCATTGATCGCCGTCAACGTGGCGATCTTTTTTTACGAGGTATCGCTCAATCCGTTCGCCCAGAACATGTTCATCACGCGGCACGGCATGATACCGGACCGCTTCGAATGGGTCGACGTGCTCACGTCGATGTTCCTTCATGGCGGATGGCTCCACGTGATCGGCAACATGTGGTTTCTCTGGATCTACGGCCGCAACGTCGAGGACATCCTGGGCTCGGGCAAGTTCCTGCTCTTTTACCTGCTGTGCGGCATCGCCGGCGGACTCGGCCACCTGGTGCTGAACTATTATTCGCGAGTCCCCACCGTCGGCGCGAGCGGCGCCATAGCGGGCGTGATGGGCGCTTATCTCGTCAAGTTCCCGCGCGCCCGCATCGTCACCCTGGTCCCCATCCTGATCTTCTTCACCACGCTCGAAATTCCGGCCGCGCTGCTCCTGCTGTACTGGTTCGCCATCCAGTTCTTCGGCGGCTTCGGATCCATCGGCACCGCGCAACTCTCGCAAGGGGGAACCGCCTGGTTCGCGCATGTCGCGGGCTTCCTTGCAGGCATGCTCTTCATCTTCTTGCTCCGCCCCAGGGAGCGCTGGGGCAGCTACTAAGCAACCGCGGATCGATAACCGCCGGCATCGCAGTGGTGTTTCCGAGCCGCGCGCTTCACCGTCCCGCAAGCAAGCGCCACGCCACCCCAACCGCATGCCCGCCGCCCCACAATCCCGGCAGTTCAATTTCACAGTCCCGCAAGCAAGCGCCACGCCACCCCCAACCGCATGCCCGCCGCCCCACAATCCCGTTAGCGCAGTTTTTCACGGCCCGTCAGCACGCGGTTCTTGGCGGTGCATTCACCTCACTAATAGAACTTGTTAACACTCGCCGCGCGTTCTGCCGATACAATAAATAGCCTGAGCCTCAAGCAATGCGAATTCGCGCGAAATTAACGCTCCTTTTGTTGTTCCTCGGCGCCACCGCCGTCGTGGTGACGTCCTGGGTCGGGTACACCACCGCACGCCGGAGCGTTACCGATCGCGTTCTCGACCAACTCACCAGCGTCAACCATGCGGAGCGCTTTGAACTCCAGGCGTACTTCCGCGGAATCACCGAGCAGATCCGTTCCTTCAGCGAGGGGATGCTGTCGTCCACCGCCATGCAGGAATTCCGCGACGCGGTGGAGCGCATGGACGCCGTTGCGCCGCCGGCCGGCCTAAAAGCGGAAGTGGATCGGTTTTACCAGACCAGCTACCTGCCGAAGCTGGCCCGCTTCATGCCGCTTCGATCGCGGCCGGAAGAGTACCTGCCATCGGGGCTCGCTCCCTACCTTCTCCAGCAGCGCTACATCGTAAACAACCCCCATCAGAAACGCGCGGATCTGGTCGACCCTCGGGACGGAAGCGCGTATTCGCGTGCTCACGCCAAGTATCATCCGCTCTATAAGCGCATTACCGAACGCTTCGGCTACGCCGACCTGTATCTGATAGACCGCAAGACCGGCCGTATCGTCTACTCCGTCCGCAAGGATGTCGACTTCGGCACGAGCCTTAAGACCGGGCCGTATCGAAACTCCCAGCTCGCGCGCATTCTGAAGCAGTGCGAGTCCGCGCCCAATGTCGAAACGGTGATCCTGAGCGACTTCGAGTCTTACGAGCCCGCCCACGGAGCCCCGGCCGCATTTCTGTGTTCCCCAGTCTATGAAGGCGATACGGCCGACACCAAAATTGAAGGCGTTTTTGCACTTCAGCTGTCCATTCAAGAGATAGATG
>Ga0163150_10009634_pt1 | contig 10619 bp, 7 predicted proteins | sample OliLakLV19P2IB_FD_148628 | JGI IMG/M metagenome (GOLD analysis project Ga0163150, IMG submission 148628) | Freshwater microbial mat bacterial communities from Lake Vanda, McMurdo Dry Valleys, Antarctica - Oligotrophic Lake LV.19.P2.IB | ecosystem: Environmental > Aquatic > Freshwater > Lake >...
GCTGAGGCTTCGGAACTTCTGACGGATTCCGCTGATGGTGCGCGCGTCGGCCACGATGCTGCATTGTCGGCACTACGCCGCCGGTGCGTCCTGTAATTGCATCGGTTATTTTTGAGCGCCCACTTAGCTCCAATTGCCAAGCACGATCGCCAGGTCAGGGCCGTCAACGGAGCAATCGCCGTTGAGATCGGCCGCGCACGTCGGTGGACACGGCGCAGCGCACGAACCCCAGGCGCCAAGCAGGGCGGCCAGATCAGCTGCGTTGACAACGCCGTCGCCATCGATGTCGCCCGCGATACGAGGAAGCACATTGACGATCTGAGCCGAGGACGGAATGTCGTCGACCATCGCGAAGAGCATGTAGTGTCCGAGCGGCAGCACGTCTTCATCGGCGGGCAACGTGCACGTGACCGTTGATCCCCGTTGGGTCGGCGCGAGCACAAGGCGACGCGGAACGCCACCGTCGACCCAGTGCGTTGTCGTTGGCGTGCCCACGAGAACGAGACTCGTGATCTGCGCTTGGGCTACCGTCAAATCCTGTGTGTGGCGGTACCGACCCGTGGTGATGGACAACCTCTCCAGTCACAAGGGCGCGAAGATCCGCCAGGTGATCGAGGGCCGCGGGGCCAAGCTGATCTATCTGCCGCCCTACAGCCCGGACCTCAATCCCATCGAGATGATCTTCTCAAAGGTCAAGCAGACCCTGCGCGGCCTTGCACTCCGCACGCAGCATGGGCTGTGGACATCGATGCAGAGCGTCCTCAATCGCGTCACGCCTTCCGACGCCGCCAACTGCTTCACACACTGCGGGGTACTCGCTACAAAATGGTTGAAAGCGCTTTAGGCCCCGGTCGTGCTTTGTCTTCGCGCGGTGATCCGTGAGTCACCTGTCGGTGTGCGCACGGGAATAGTCTGCTCGACTGGGCTGTTCCCATCACGGGTGGGCAATCACATGGCCGCACAGCCCCGAAGATTTAGAGGACCCCCGTGAAGACACTCTCCGACCGATCGCTGCTTCCCGAGTTTGATTCGAACGGTCGGCACCGGGTGCCCGCAGAGCCGTGGCAGCCAACAGTCGCCGAGAATGGTTCGGCGCTCATCGAATTAGTGCGGGCGTCGATGCGAGAACTTCCCGAACCGCAGCGGTCCACTCTGCGTCTACACGACGGCTGCGGGTGGAGCGTGGCACGCATCGCCGAAGGTACGGGTGAGGCACCAGAGCAGCTGCGGTGTTGGGTGCACGAACGACGACAGATGCTCAGAACTCTTCTGGACCCCCACATGCGGTCGGCAGGGACGGGCCTTTGAGTTCCCAGCCAAAGTCAGCCGACACCGGCAGCCCGACAACGTCGCTGCCGCAAGTCATGCAGTGCATGGAAGTCTGGGGCGGCAACGTCGCCATTGAGAGTGGCATCTCCGTGCATGGCATCGACGCCTGGATCTCCAGCCAGCCGTACCACGGAGACGTGGGCGGAGGGGACATCCACTACGTCTCCATGTGCGGCGCGGGAAGGATTGCCCGGTTCGTGCTGGCCGATGTGGCCGGGCACGGTGACGCCGTCTCCGGCTTGGCTTTGCAGTTGCGCACGCTCATGCGGCGGCACGTGGGCACGGTCGATCAGACTCGGTTCGCCCGGGCGCTCAACCGGGCTTTCGGGCGGCTGAGCCGCGACGGCATCTTTGCGACCGCCGCGCTGGCGACGTACTTCGCGCCCACCGACCAGCTCATCACGTGCCTCGCCGGTCACCCGAGGCCGCTGTGGTATCAGGCCGCGACACAGCGATGGGCGCTGCTGTCGCACGAACTGTCGGACGGCTCCAACGCCTCGCAAGATGTCCCATTGGGGATCATCCACCCAACCGAGTACCACCAGTTCGCCGTGACGCTCGGCCGGGGCGACCTGGTTGTGCTCTACACCGATGCGCTCATCGAGACGGGCGGGCCGCCGTCGCGCTCGATCGGCGAGGCAGGTCTGCTGCGTCTGGCCGCCAAGGTTGGCGGGATCGACCCGGCGGGGTTCGGTCGTTCTCTCATCGCCGCGGTTGACAACGAGTTCGGCCTCACCGGCGCGGCCAGGACCGACGACCTGACCGTGCTGGTCCTGCACCACAACGCCGCTGACCCGCCGCCAATGTCGGTCGCCCACAAGCTGCGCATGATGGCCAAGATGATGGGGCTGTGAACGATTCGCAAGCAGCGCGGCGGACAGTCCGCGGTGATCCGTCCTGCAGTCCTGGCGTCGCTCACGCGGACCCGCCGAGCGCCCGGTCGAGGTTGAACGCGGCGCTGATCAGGGCTAGGTGTGTGAATGCTTGGGGGAAGTTCCCGAGCGCCTCACCGGATGGGCCGGTCTCCTCGGCGTACAGCCCGAGGTGGTTGGCGTACCCGAGCATCCGCTCGAAAATGAGTCTTGCCTCGTCGAGGTGGCGGCGTTCGAACTTGCCGGCGCGAGTGAGGGCCTCGACCAGCCAGAACGTGCAGATGTTGAACGTGCCCTCGTCCCCCGCCAAACCGTCGGCCCCGTGCTCCGCATTGTAGCGAAATACCAGGCTGTTGGACACAAGCCCGCCCGCCGACGGGGGCTTCAACATGGCATCAAGGGTCGAGAGCATCATGGGGTCACTCGGGGCCAGGAAGAACACGAGCGGCATCATCAGGTTGGCTGCGTCCAGTGCGTCACTCCCGTACGACTGGGTGAAGGCGCCGACCTTGGGGTTCCACCCCTTGGCGAAGATCTCGGCGTAGATTTCGTCGCGGGTGCTCATCCAGCGGGTGCGGTCCGCGGGAAACAATCGTTTGTCCGCCAGTCGCAGGGCACGGTCGATCGCCACCCAGCACATGAGCTTGGAGTAGACGAAGTGCCGCTGCCCGGCACGGACTTCCCAGATCCCTTCGTCAGCGAGTCGCCAGTTGTCGCACACCCAATCCGCGAGCCGCCGGAGTGTCTGCCACATCACGGCGGACACCGGCTCTCCCCATTTGTTGAAGAGATAAGCTGCGTCGAGCAGTTCGCCGTAGATGTCCAGTTGCAGTTGGTCGAACGCGCCATTCCCGATCCGCACGGGCTTCGAGCCCCGGTACCCGTCGAGGTGGTCGAGGGTCTCCTCGGTCAGGGTCGATCGGCCATCGATGCCGTACATCACCTGGAGCGGCCGGTCACCGCGCTGCTCGACGCACGCGCGGGCAAGGAAGCCCATGTAGGCCTTGGCCTCGGAGCGGAATCCCAGCCGGAGAAGGGCGTAGACGGTGAATGCTGCGTCACGGACCCAGGTGTAGCGGTAGTCCCAGTTGCGGGTACCGCCGATTCCCTCCGGGAGCGAGCATGTCGGGGCGGCGATGATCGCGCCGCTGGGCTCGTAGGTCATGAGCTTTAGCGCCAGCGCCGACCGGATGATCATTTCCCGCCATCGTCCGGTGTAGCGACACTGGCCGACCCAGGCGCGCCAGTAGTCCACGGTCTGCCGGAAAAGGCGTTCGCCCTCGGTCGCGGGGATGTAGCCCAAACACTCGGTCACCTGCTCCTGCTCGCCCGGACCGAGGAGGACGAAGACGAAGGTCTCACCCTCCTTCACCAGCAGGTCGCACGTGGCGCTCTTCCCATCGGTGGTCAGCGGCACCGGGCTGACGAGCCGCAACAAGGTGGTCCCCGACTTGAAGTCTGCGCCGTGCTCGCTGAGGTGAACCGCGTGGTCCGCTCGGGCGTAGTCGAACGCGGGCCGGCAGTCGAGTCGGAGGCGGACGCTGCCGCGAACGCCGGACACCTTGCGGAGCACCTGACGTCCGGACCCCGGCGGCAACCCCACGGGCATGAAGTCGGTCAGTTCAACGGCGCCAGCCTCGGACAGAAACCGCGTGACCAGGACGTTCGTGTCGGGCCAGTAGTACTGGTGGGCGGTCGCCCGTCCGTCAACGGGCGCGATCGAGAACGAACCGCCCTTCTCGTCGTCAAGAATTTTCGCGAAGACGCTGGGGGAATCGAACCGGGGCAGGCATAGCCAATCGATCGAGCCGTCGAGCCCCACCAGCGCGGCCGTGTGCATGTCGCCGATGACGCCGTAGCTGGCAATTGGGCGGTAGGTCATGGGTCCTTCCGAGAACCGCATTCAACGTCGTCGCCGCTGCGTCGCGGAACCACATCGTAACACCGCCGCGCAGCGCGCGAACCCCGCATGTGCGAGGGCCGCGCGCAGCCGGAGTGGGAGAACACGTCCGCATTGAGCAATCGTGGATCAACCGGAGGCGCACACGCACGAGGCAAAGAGGGTCCGCCGCTTGTCCACTCATCCCTTGAGCGCGGCCATGAGCGTGGACTTGATCTGCTTGACCTCCTGCTTGGAATCGATCGTGGCCACGACCTTCTTGGTCTTGGTGTCCACGAGCAGGACGTACCCGGTCTTGCCCGCGTGCTCCTTCCAGAGGTCGCCCAGGCCCAGCGCAGCGAGCATGTACTCGGCCTGGTGGGAGTTCTTGTCGGTCTGGTCGAGCTTGACCGTCAGGCAGGGCTGCCCCGCCGCGTCCTTCATGGCTTCGTCGAGCTTGGGCTGGAGGGCCTTGCACCCCGGGCACCAGTCGGCGTAGAACTGCAGGGCGATCACCTTGGGGGCCTCGGCGGCGGCCTGGACCCCGCTGGGCTTGCTGCCCGAGCCGGGCTGTTTGGCGGGCGCGGGCGTGCCGCTGGGTGCGGTACCCGACTGAGCGAAGGCGACGCTGGCGGCGGTGAGCGTGAGAGCGGCGAGTGCGGGGGCGACGAAACGAGCGATTCGGGTCTTCATTCGGATGCTCCGGGCGGCGACACGCGGGAACGCGTTCACCGTGGTTCTGCCCGCCCGCCGCATCGCACACTGCGGCGCGGCATCGGGCAAGGCGGGATGGGAGGCGGCCGGTCTGCCGCCGTGTGCAAGAGGGAACAGGCGAGGCGTGCGACCTATTCCGTAAAAACCGTGCGACGCGAGAGCAATCGTCATCACCGGAGCACGCGGCGCTCACTGGCGGCCCGTGATGGCCTTGACGGCACGGTCGCGGCGTAGGACGGACCGAGGCCCGCGTGGTTGGCGCTCCGCCTTCGCCTACCATGTCTTCATGAACGCGAGCGCAATCGCCGTCCTCGCCGCCGCTGCCGTGCTCGCCTCGATGGTCGGGTGCGCGGCCGCGCGCGAGAGCGTCTCGCTGGGTCTCTTTGGGGCGGGACAGACTTCCGCGCGCCCCGGCGAGTCGTGGCGTGCCGCGACGACCGGGGGGGCGTGCCCCTGGCCACTTGGGCAAAGCGCGAGGACAAGATTGCGCCCGGCGGCGGCGAGGTGATCGCGCTCACCGCGACCAACCACTCGTCCGGCTCCGCGTTCAACCTTTACCTGAGCGATGCCCGGCGGTTCAAGGATGGAACGTTCACGGTCCACTTCCGGGCCGACGCGGGGAGGGACGATCAGGGGGGCGGGACGGCCTGGCGCGTGCAGGATGCGGACAACTACTACGTCTGCCGCGCCAACCCCTTGGAGGACAACTTCCGGCTCTACGTCGTGAAGGACGGATCGCGGAAGCAACTCGCCAGCGTGGATGCCAAGCACTCGACGGGTATGTGGCACAGCCTCGAGGTCTCGCACATCGGAGACCGCATCAGTTGCACGCTCGACGGGCACACCTCCGTCGAAGCGACCGACGCGACGATCGCGGGCGAGGGCGGGGTCGGCCTGTGGACCAAGGCCGATGCACGGACCTCCTTCGTTACTCCCACGGCGTGGGGCGGGCAGGCCGCGGCCGCGCTCGACACCGCCGCGATCGAGGCCATCACGGGGTTGAAAGGGACCATGTTCGACCAGGAACCCGGAGCGCCGGTGTTCAAGGTCACGCAGCCAAGAACGGATGTGCCCATCACCGTGGAAGGGCGGAAGATGGAGCCGTTCATGGGCTTCACGTCGTGGGCGGCGTTCCGTCTCGGTGACAAGGCGCCCGCGATGCTCGCGGGCGACTTGGTCGTCTTCCAAGACGAGGTTGCTCCCGTGATGGATGCCTTCTTCGCACACGGCTGCACCGTGACCGCGCTGCACAACCACTTCCTCTACGACGAGCCGAGGGTCTACTTCATGCACTTCGGCGGAGAGGGCAAGGCGGAAGATTTGGCAAAGGGCTTCAAGGCCGCGTTGGATGCACGGAGGGCAGTCCGGGCGGCGAATCCTGATCCCAAGGCCGTGGCGGGCTTCGGCGGTCCCGAGATCCCGACCGCCAATGCCATCACCGCAGCGAAACTCGACGCCGTGTTCTTCGCCGATGGCAAGACGAAGGGCGCGGCGAAGGATGGCATGTACAAGGCCACCATCGGCCGCACCGTGGCGACGTCGTGGGGCTGCGAGATCGGCAAGGAGATGGGCGTGAACACCTGGGCCGGGTTCTGCGGCACCGACGACAGCGCCGCCGTCGCGGGCGACTTCGTGACGTTCCCCGGAGAGTTGCAGCCGGTGCTCGGCGCCCTGCGGAAAGCCGGGATCAACGTCGTGACCATACACAACCACATGGAAGGGGAGACCCCCGCGAGCATCTTCCTCCACTACTGGGGCAAGGGGCGCGCCGAAGAGTTGGCGCGGGGCGTGAAGTCGGCGCTGCATGCGCAGGCCGCTGTCGCCAAGAAGTAGCCATGAACGCACGCACGAGCGGAGGCCATCATGTTCTGGGTCACGCGCCGCCGCCCCAAGATCGACCGCATCGCCTGCCCTTGGCTCATCAAGCGGTTCGTGGACAAAGAGGCGCAGTTCATCTACTTGCCAGCCGATGAGGTCGCCGCCTTCGCGCAGACGTCCGGCGCGATTCCCTACGACATCGAGGGCGTCGAACTCACGCACGAGGGGCCGCTCTGCTCCTTCAACGCGATCATGAAGAAGCACGCGCTGCCCGACCCCCCGCTCGCGGAAATGGCAGCCATCATCCGCTGGGCCGATACTGACACCCACGGCCTCGCGCCGCAATGCCCCGGCGTCTACGCGATCTTGATCGGCTTGTCGCAACTTCGCCGACGACCCCGAGCAACTGGCCCACGGAATGATCGTGTGTGACACCCTCTACGCTTGGTGCAAGAATGCACGCGGCGAAAAGCACGATTGGAACCCGCAGCGCAAGGCGTAGTTGGCCGCGTGTTTCCGGTGCCTTGGGATTCGCGTCAAGGCGCCTCGCGCGCTCGCCGATCTGGCTCGCAGTGCCCCCCGCGCCCCGATCGACGGCTCTCGGGTAGCGGATGGGCTTTGTCCTGAGCGAGCCGCCGAATCCAGCAGTAAAGGTAGAAGAACATAGTTGATTACATCCCCGGTCCCGATGCGAACTTTCACGCGTGACAGTCCACTTCGTCACCTACACCAACGCCAACCTCGCCGCCGCCGTCAACGCCGCCCGCGCCGCCAAACAGACCAAGGATGAGGCCCCCGTCGCGTACGTCGCCGCGATCCGGCCCCTCGTGCGTCGCTTGCAGGCTTCCGCCCTGGTCAGCGATGCCGAGAAGGCCTCACTGGGCATCACCGTCGCGCAGAGCCCCGGACCATCGGGCCGCCCACCACCGCGCCCGTCTGTTCCATCGAGTGCGGCAACCGCCTCCAGCAGACCCGCCGCTTGGTGGATTCCGCCACGCCCACCCGCAAGGCGAAGCCGCGGCCGTGCTGGGCGTCGAGATCTGGAACAAGGTCGGCATCACCCCCCGACGGCGAGCGCGGGCCGTGGAGCGAGCAGGCGCAGGCGACGATTGCCGCCTGATCGCTGCGCAGCTCGGCGTAGGGGTCCAGTCCATTCCAACCAAGGCGGCCGAGGCTCCGGCTGGGGCCGCTGTGTTTGTGGGTAACCAGCTGTCCCGGGCGGGGAATAGGCGTGGCCACCTACCTGTTACCCTTGGACATGGACACTCCTCGCGCTCAGCGTCCGCGCTTGTGCGGTGCAAACGCCGTGCCCCCCTCGATGATCGCGGTGATGCTGTGCGCCCTGCCCGCGTGCGGGAACCAGGCGGAGCCGCCCCCCGCGCACGCTACCACCGCGCCGCCAAAGACCGCCGATCAGGAACAGGCCATGCACACCAACCGCCTGGAAAACGCCACCAGCCCCTACCTCCTCCAGCACGCGCACAACCCGGTGGACTGGTTCCCGTGGGGGCCGGAGGCGCTGGAGCGGGCGAAGAAGGAAGACAAGCCGATCTTCCTGTCAGTGGGCTACTCGACGTGCTATTGGTGCCATGTCATGGAGCGCGAGGTGTTCGAGAACGAGGCCATCGCCGCGCTGATGAACGAGCGGTTCGTGTGTATCAAGGTGGACCGCGAGGAGCGGCCCGACCTCGACGAGATCTACATGACTGCGACGCAGTTCATGACGCAGAGCGGCGGGTGGCCGAACAGTTTGTTTTTGACGCCGGACCTCAAGCCGTTCTTCGCGGGGACGTACTTCGGGGCGACAGACCAAAACGGGCGGCCCGGGTTCGGCACGCTCGTGACGCAGTTGGGCGATGCGTGGAAGAACCAGCGTCCCAAGCTCAACGAGGTGTCCGGGCGCGTGGCCGACGCGATCAAGAACGTCCTGGGCGAGCGGCTGTCTGCCATTCCCAAGGCCGCGCTCGATGCGGCGCTGGTGGACAAGACGGTGGAGCAGATCGCCGCGGGCTACGACCCGACCAATGGCGGATTCGGGCTCGCTCCCAAGTTCCCCAATGACTTCTACTTCTCGTTCCTGCTGGACGTTTACGCGCGCCGGGTCGCAAAGGGCGATGCGGACGCCGCCACGCTCGCGATGGTGACCACGACGCTCGACACGATGGCGGCGGGCGGCATCCACGACCATGTGGGCGGCGGGTTCCACCGCTACGCGACCGATGGGCAGTGGAAGGTGCCGCACTTTGAGAAGATGCTCTACAACCAGGCGTCGCTCGCGGTCGCGTATCTGGATGCGTTCGCCGCGACCGGCGACGCGCGCGATGCCGACACCGCCCGCGGCATCTTCCGCTTCGTGGGCGAAGTTTTCACGGGGCCCAACGGGCAGTTCTACTCGGCCCTGGACGCCGAGACCGACGCGGTCGAGGGCGCGTACTACACATGGACACGCGAGCAGATCACCAGCGTGCTGGGTGACCCCCCCAAGGACGCGGCGGTATTCCTCGCCGCGTTCGAGCTCGCCGATGTCCCGATATTCGCCGGGCACAAGCACCCCGAGGGCGGAACGTTGGTGCGGAAGGCACGCGGCGAGGCGAACACGCCAGAGATCAACGCGATGTTGGCCAAGCTCGCGGCGGTGCGGAAGGGTCGCAAACTCCCACGCCTTGACGACAAGGCAATCGCGGCGTGGAACGGGATGATGATCGACGCCTACGCGCGCGGGGCCGAGGTGCTCAAGGATGATGCGTACCGCGCTGCGGCGGTGAAGGCGGCGACGTTCGTGCTGGAGAAGATGCGGACGCCCGACGGACGGCTGCTCCGCTCGGTGCGGCTCGCCGCCGATGCGAAGGGTGCCGAGGCTGTGCCGCAGGAGGGATTCCTGGAGGATTACGCCTTCGTGATGCGGGGGCTGCTGGCCCTGCACCGCGTCGAGACCGATGCGGCGGCGAAGGCAAAGTGGCTCGATGCCGCTAAGTCGCTCGCGGCCAAGGCGGACGAACTCTTCTGGGACAAGAACGGCGGCGGAGGCGGCGGGTACTTCTTCGCCACACCCCAGCCCGACCTGATCGCGCGCGGCAAGGACATCGGCGACAACGCGACACCCGGCGGCAACAGCGTGATGGCCCACAACCTGCTCACGCTGGCCGCCTCGACCGGCGGCGGAGCGGGGGCCGCGTACCGCACGAAGGCCGACGAGTTGCTCAAAGCGTTCTCCGGCTCGATGGCGCAGTCGCCGCGCGGGAGCGTCCACATGGTGCACGCGCTGGAGCGGCTTCTCGCGACCGCTCCCGGCGCTGCTCTTTCGGGCGGTGCCCCGGCGATCAACATCAACGCTCCGGCCCCCCCATCCCCATCCGTGACTCCCGGCGCTGCCACTGGTGCCAACGCCGTCACCGACTCCTCGGCCCACGTGAAGGCCGCGGTGAGTGTTGAGCCTTCGTCGGCCTCGCCCGGCGAGACCGTCACCGTGACGGTGGCACTGCGGATCGACGATGGCTGGCACATCAACGCCAACCCTGCCTCGGCCGACTTCCTCGTGGCGACGGTCATCGACGTGCGATCGGCGGCCCCGCCCGGCACCGCGAATGCGACGGCGCTCGAAGTCTCGGACATCACGTACCCGAAACCCTCGACCCTCAAGGCCGAGGGGCTGGGCAACGATGCGATCAGCGTCTACGGCGGCACGGCCCGCATCACCGCGAGCGTTCGCGTGCCCAAGGACGCGATGCCCGGCACGACCATCCCGCTCCGCGTGCTGGCCAAGTTCCAGTCGTGCAGCGATGCGGGCGTGTGCCTGTTGCCGGCGGACTGGACCGGGGAAGTCGTCGTGACCGTGAAGGCCAAGCCATGACGATGTCGGTGGTCAATATCGTCCGGTGTGTGCTGCTGCTCGGCGTACTCACGCTGGGCGCGTGTGCCTCCTCGGCTGTTGTCCATTCGTCCGGCGGAGCACTCATGAAGATCGAACTGCTCGGCTTCCCCGGCTGCCCGAACACACCAGCGATGCG
>Ga0163150_10009635_pt1 | contig 10619 bp, 9 predicted proteins | sample OliLakLV19P2IB_FD_148628 | JGI IMG/M metagenome (GOLD analysis project Ga0163150, IMG submission 148628) | Freshwater microbial mat bacterial communities from Lake Vanda, McMurdo Dry Valleys, Antarctica - Oligotrophic Lake LV.19.P2.IB | ecosystem: Environmental > Aquatic > Freshwater > Lake >...
CAGCAGCATGAGGCGGCGATGGCGTTGCTGCGCGATCCGAACCTTGTTGATCGGATCGTGGCGGATGTGGAAGCGACCGGTGTGGTCGGTGAAGCGTCAAACGCACTCGTTGCCTATCTGGCGTGCGTGAGCCGCAAGCTCGACAAGCCGCTGGCGATCTTGATCCAGTCGTCGACTGCGGCGGGCAAGAGCACGTTGATGGATGCGCTGTTGGCGTTGATGCCGGAATCGGAGCGCGTTCACTACAGCGCGATGACCGGACAGAGTTTGTTCTATCTGGGCGAGACCAGCATGAAGCACAAGATTCTTGCGATTGCTGAGGAAGAGGGTGTGCGCCAAGCGGGGTATGCGTTGAAGGTGTTGCAGAGCCAGGGAGAACTCACCATCGCATCGACCGGCAAAGACCCGGTTACGGGCGATCTGAAAACCAAAACCTACACCGTGGACGGGCCGGTGATGTTGTTCTTGACGACCACGGCGATCGATATCGATGAGGAGCTGTCGAATCGGTGCTTGGTGTTGACGATCAATGAATCGCGCGAGCAGACGGCGGCGATCCAGGCGAAGCAAAGGGCATCGCGGACGTTGGCGGGTTTGTTGACGAAGGCGCACTGCGATGAAGTGCTGGCCACGCATCGTGCCGCGCAGCAGTTGTTGTTGCCGTTGGCGGTGGTCAATCCGTTTGCGGAACAGTTGACGTTTGCGAGTGATCGGGTGCGGTTGCGGCGCGATCATCAGAAGTATCTGGCGTTGATCGACTCGATTGCGTTGCTGCACCAGCATCAACGGCCGATCCGCTGTGCCATGCACGCGGGCAAAGAGATCGCGTATATCGAGGTGACGCTTGATGATATTGCGCTGGCCAATCGGCTCGCACATGAAGTGCTGGGCCGTTCGCTCGATGAGATGCCGCCGCAGACGCGACGCTTGCTGGGCCAGGTGCAGCAGTTCGTTGTCGAGCGTGCCGCAGCACAAGTGATTGACCGCAACCTGGTGCGCTTCACGCGGCGCGAGTTGCGCGAGCACACGCACTTGAGTTTGGCGCAGCTTGCGGTGCATATCGAGCGATTGCTGGAACTCGAATACTTGATTGCGCACAACGGTCGTGGCGGCCAGCGCTTCGTTTACGAGCTGGTGTTTGATAGTCCCGCTGATACCGATGAGCGACGTTTGCCCGGCTTGATTGATATGACGCAGCACACCGCTACGACGGTCAACCTGTCGGCCCTGAACAGCAACCTGCCGGTCTCTGAAGCCAACCTGCAGGGCCGATGCAGGGTCGATGCAGGCCCGATGCAGGCCACCTGTCGGCCTATCGAAACAGCGCATTCCCCGCGCCCTGACGCGCATCTTCCTTCTTTAGTTGCTGCTGTTGAAGAAACCGCACTTCTGGAGGAGAAAAAAGTGCGCCGTCGTAGCAATGGCACATCGTACGCCGAGCAGGCGCTGCATCAACCGGCGCTGCCGCTGTGATGCCGGTACGTGCGTACAAGCTGCTGCATGCGCCGGTGGCGGCGGACAGCATGGCGGCGTGGATACGTCGGTATCTGGAGGCGCAGGCGGTGGTGCAGGTGAGTGTGGGGACGCGGCGCGGTTGGCAGAGCGATCTGGGGATATTTTTTGGCTGGTGCCAGGAGCGCGCGATCGAGTCGCCGGGTGCGGTGAGCCAGGCGGTGTTGGAGCGCTATCAAAAGCATTTGTTTTACTACCGCAAGCGCGATGGTCATCCGCTGCGGGTGACGCGTCAGCAGCAGCATTTGCGCGGGGTGAAGCGGTTCTTCCGGTGGTTGACGCAGCAGGGTCATTTGCCGGCGGATCCGGCGTCGGGGCTGGAGATCCCGCGCGGCCCATCGGGGACGTTGCCGGAGGCGTTGAGCGAGGAAGAAGTCGAGCGGGTGTTGGGGGTGTTGGACCTGGGCAATTTATACGAGCTTCGGGATCGGGCGGTGCTGGAGGTGCTGTACTCGACGGGACTGCGGCGCATGGAGGTGCGCAACCTCACGCTGTACGACATTGATGGGCAGCGCGGCACGGTGTTCGTGCGTCAGGGCAAGGGGCGCAAGGATCGGGTGGTGCCGATCGGGGAACGGGCGCTGGCGTGGGTAAAAAAGTATGCGGATGAGGTGCGCCCGCACCTGTCGATTGATCCAAAGCAGGTGCATCTGTTTTTGAACAAAGTGGGCGGGCCTTTGAGTCTGACGGTGCTGAGCCAGCATGTGCGTGGCTACTTCAAGCGCGCTGGCATTACCAAGGCGGGAAGCTGTCATCTGTTGCGGCACACGATGGCGACATTGCTGCTGGAGCATGGGGCGGATATCCGCTATATCCAGGAGATGCTGGGGCACAGCAATCTAGCGACGACTGAGCGTTATACGCATGTATCGATTGTCAAGCTCAGGGAAATCCACACGGCGTGTCATCCGGGGGCGAAGTTGCAGCGGCGTGCTGCCGACAGCGACGCGTCCAAAGAGTAGAATCGACGCACCTACGCACAGGAGCGTTCTATGGCTGCCGTCTTCAAACAAGAAGCCCATAATCTGATTGACGCGTTGCCGGATACGGCTTCGTGGCCCGACCTGATCTATCAAGCCGCGATGCATCGTGCGATCGAGCGCGGCTTAGCAGAGGCAGATGCTGGGAAATTGATCCCGGTCGAGGAGTTGTTCAAGGAATACGGTTTGATCGCATGAAGGTGTTTTGGACGCCGAGCGCCAATCTGCGCCTGAAAGAAATCGAGGCGTATATCGCCAAGGAAAGTGCCCCTCGGATCGCACGCGATGTGGTGATCGGGCTGCTCACTGCTTCGCGCACACTCGAACAACCGCCGCTGCTCGGCACGCGTTTAGCGCACTACGCGGGTGCTGATGTGCGTCAGCTACTGGAGCGGCCGTATCGGCTGATTTTTCGTGTATTGCCCGATCACATCGAGATCATCACGGTGCTGCATTATCGTCAGCTGTTGCCGAGCGATTGGCAGGACCTCAGCGCCGATGTGGGCGGCACCCCGAGCTGAAATCTTCCGGACGCAGAGGAAGCGCCAGCGGCTTAGCGCTGGCGCGCTCAAGCCGACTGGCGCGGATGCAGTTCGGTGTGTTTGAAAGCATCGGACGCTGCGCGGCGAAGACTCGACACGATCGCAGACCGAGCATCAGAGCCAGAGCAGAGCGCGACCTGTTGTGCATCCCGCCGCTGTCACGCGCTTGCGATGCGCTGCATTCCTCGGTCGTTCCCTCCCTCGTCATTGCGCGCAGGCAAGCCCGCGCCAGCTACAGGCGCGCTGTCCTGCGCGTCTTCGTTTAGCTGCTCGCTTCGAGCAAGCACGCTCGGCGTCCTGCCTCACGAAGGTGCGCATCCGCTCACGCGCATGCGCCTTGTGTTCCAAGCAAGTGCGCATCAGCGCCGGCACACAACGCCTGCGCTCATGCGCACTTGCCGCTTCGCTCGAAGGGCACGCCCCCATCCCCGTTCGCGCAGCCCGTCCGTGCTTCGCATCGCCCGCAACGCATGCGCTCACGGGGCAATGGGCCGCCACTCGACATAATGCTGGATTACGCGCACACCTCCTGTGTGTACGCGCGGCATGCGGCGTCCTGCCGCATGAAACCCCGCGCTCGCGTAATCAGCATTATGTGCAAGTGGCTGCCGCACTTCCGTGTGCTGCGAAGGTGCGCCGCTCCCGGCGGCGCATCGTTCAAGCTCCTGCACGCTACGCGTCTGCGCGGCTTCCTGCCTTGCTTCAAAGGTGCCGCTGTGCGGCGATTGCCTCAGCTTCCTTGCACGCGCTGACGCGCGTCTGCGCGCCATCCATGGCTTGCCGCATCGTGCAGTTGCGCACGAGGTGAGTGCGTGTCCGTCTTGCGCGGCTGCATCCGCTGCGCGTATTCCGCTGCGCGCAAGCCGGCCCCGCTTGGGCGTCTGCGCTTCGCTCGGTTCCGTTGCGGTGCGCGCAGTTCCGCGCGGGGTTTACATCACGGCTTTGGTTGCACTTCGGCCGCGCGGGTAAGTGCAAGTGCGTTGAGCATGAGCGTGGCCAGGTGCAAGAGCGTGAGCCAGTGCGTTGAGTGTAAGGAAAGGTTCGCTGTTGTCGTCTGAGGTTAGCGACGTGCTCGCCGCCTCAAGGCCAAGCCCTTCGGGCGCAGGCTGCATGAAGCCGCACCCTGCGGCCTTGACCCGGCTGCGCGCGTCGCTGGTGGGTGTTCGCCAACAGCGATCCGCCCTGGGTCGCGGGTCAATGGAGAACACCCTCATGAAAGCCGATGACATCCGCTATGCACTGGCCAAGCACGTTCCTGATTTATCGCGCCGTGTCGTGTTCCAAACCAACTATGGTGCACTCATGCTGTTCGATCGCGATGCGCAGCGGGTTGCGGTGCTGGTCGATAAGATCCTCCGGGCGCAGCTCAAGCGCGAGGAGAAACACGCAGCGCAACGCGCAGCCCGCAAGACGCTGCGCAAGTCCAAGCGTTGAAGCCGCTCAAACGCCCAATGCCGCGCCCGGCCGCCGGGCGTGGTGTTGGGTATGCATCAAGCCCACTTCGTCGCGTGTGCAGCCTTACGCGCGGCCACACGCCACGTCTGCGGTCACACCCGGTGCCGCGCGTGGCACCAGCGCAGCCGCTAAAAGGTAAAGGCAGCTTGCGCGACGCCGCAGCCGCAGGCGACACTGCGGCCTCGGCCGCCGTTCCCGACGCGGCCCTACCTCCTCCATCCATGGAGTCGCATGCTGCTCCGCCGTCTTTACCTTTTAGCCGCTGCTCTGGTGCTTGCTTGTGCTGGCACACAAGCGCACGCCATCGCGCGTGCGTTGTCGCCTGAAAGTGAACTTCCCGCGCGCGCGAGTGCCTGTGCCGGCATGCCAGGCAAAACGCTCGATGTAAGTGCAAGTGGCACCAAGGAAAAATGCGTTGCGGGTGCAAAGTTCGCGTTGGGGTTCATCGTTCACCCCGATGATCAACTGGCGTCGATCCGCGATGCCCTCACCCATCAAGTCACGTTGAGCAGTGATGCACTGGCACGCATCAGCGCAAGAACCTATCCGGGCGGCGCCACCTTCACCACGGTCTTTGATGGCGAAGGCAACGCCAGAACCGAAAGCACGCCGGACACGAACATCACGCGCAGCTTCGATGGTTTGAACCGCGCTCCCGACGAAGCGTTCACGGGCAGTGGTGCGCCTGTCACCTTGCACACTACCTTCGACCCCAACAGCAACCCGATTGCGCATACCGCAACGCAAGGCGGCCGCACGCACAACAGCACACGCCGCTTCGATGATCTCAATCGCCTCGAAGGCGAGGAAGCGCAAGTCAACGCCGATCCGCCCGCGATCGCGCAGGGCTACACCCACAGCCAACGCTACGCGCTCGATGGCAATGGCAACCGCACCAGCGTCACCGATGCGACCGGCAAAACCAGCACGCAAACCTTCGATGCCTTCAACCGAATCCTGACCAGCACAACCGCAGGCGAAGGCACCACGACCCACACCTGGAACAAAGACGGCACGCTGCAATCGGTCACCCAGGCCAATGGCACGCACAGCCGCTATATCTATGATCGCGCCAAACGCATCACCAGCATCACCCACACCAAAGCAGGCGCCACCACGCTGAGCTTCGTCTACCAGTACGACCTCAACGGCAACCGCAGCAACGAAGTCAAAACGCAATCGGCGATCAACGGCCAAGCCGGCAGCATCACCACCACGGTCTACGGATACGACAACGATGATCGTTTGCTCAGCGCGGACGTCAAACAGCAACCGCCGAGCCTGACCACGCCAGATGAGAACACCGTGTGGACCCTCGATGGCGTGGGCAACCGCAAGACCGAAGTCGTCACGCGCACGCAGACCGGCACGATCACATCGAGCAAAACCTACAGCTACAGCGCCAGAGACCAGCTCGAGCTGATGACCGACTCGGTAAACCAGCTCACTGTCGCTTACGGCTATGACGGCAACGGCAACCGCATATCGCGCACGGTCACGAAGCAAAGCCCACCGTCAACCGAAACAGTTACCTACACCTTCGACGCCCGCGACCGAATGATCAAAGCGCAACCCAACGCGCCCAACGATGCGAATGCGCCCACCGTCAATTACGTTTATGACGCTGACGGCCGCCAAGTCGAACGCATAGAAACAGCAGCAGGCGGCGGCACACCCACCGCAACGCTCTACGTCTACAACGGCCAAACCCTGCTGCACGAAGCCGATCCATCGAATGGTGCCGGTGGTTTACGCATCAGCGACACCTACCGCCACAGCGCGCTGCTCGACAGGCATATCGCTTACGCGCAAGGTGGCGCGATGACGCTGAGGTCCTATCAACTCGACGCGCTGAACACACCGGTCGCGATGACGGACAGCAACGGCGACACCGTCAATCGCACCGCATACGACGCCTGGGGAAACATCGAAGAGCAAACCGCGAACGGTGTTACGCAAGCGCCGTGGCAGTTGCCTGCCTACAACCCCGATGAAACCGGGCAAGCTGCGTTGCTGAGCAACGACGGCCAATCGATTGGGTTCGCGTCCTATAGGAAGGACTCGGCCACGGGGATGTACTACGCCGGTGCGCGCTGGTATGACCCTCTGATCGGCAGCTTCAATGCCATGGACCCGTGGGCGGGCGACAACCATGCGCCGATCACGTTCAACAAGCAGCTTTATGCCAATGCCAATCCACTGATCTACATCGATCCCACAGGTCGAATCGCGGTGCTGGCCAATGGCGCGAACATGCTGGCCGGTTGGAACCAGTGGCTGGGTCGCCGCACAGGCGAAGTAGATAAAGGGAACGTCGGCACTGGCGTTGCCATCGGCGTGGGCATCGGTCGCGGTCTGCTCATGCTCACCGAGGGCGGCCTGCGCGGTGTGAACGCGGTTGCGAATATCGGTGTTGTCGCTTCGGCGACGGTGGTGAATGCAACCACGGGCACTTTGCCGCGCTATGCCGAAGGTGCGGCGGGCGAACTGATGGGGACGCAGGAGGTCACCGAGAAAACCGTCACGTACCTGGGCGATGATGGTGCCTTCAAATCCTACGACGCTGCGGTAGCAAGAACCACACAGGCATTTGAGGGCGATCACGAAGCGATCAGCGATGTCGGGGCAACGCTGACGATGGTGGCCGCGCCCTATGCCAATCGGGGGGCTGTGAGCACTACGTTCACCCAGAACGTGCAGCAGCAGACGCGGCAGGCTTACGAGAGTGCAAAGACCCTGGCAGCGAGTGAGCTGCAGCGATTGAAGACGGCGCTCGGCAAATCGGGAACGGTTGCTGAAGCTTCGAAGGGCGGTGGTTTTATTGGTCCTGGCATTGGCAATACGGGATACAAGACGTGGGAGGAGTTCAATGCCGAAGCATATGCTCGATATCAGCGATATGTGGACGATGCCTATGATGCCGCTACTGAGGCTGAGGCTGACGGGTTGCTGCGTGGGAATAAGAATACGAGGGTCGGCAACTTAGTTGACCAACAAAGTCGCGCGCGAATGCGTGCTTGGCTTGAATCAGAAGGTATTCCAGAAGGTCCCGGTGAAGTTGTCCAGCTGAACCGTTGGCTGCGCAACCCCGATGGTAGCGGTGGCTATGTTCGTCCGGATGTGCAGTTGCCGGGCCTGATGATGGATGCCACCGTGGGTAAAAAGCCGCCAGGAACGACACAGTTGGATCTCAATGCAGAGTATTCCGGCGGGACGCCAACAACCGTTGTGCGGCCGGCGAAGCTTGGCGGTAGCTGCACGGTTCTGCCGTGTCCGGAGAATTAGAATGATTCGTTGGGTCCGACATCTTGCGGCCTTGCACGACTTTATCGGGCATGTCGTCTTGGGTGCGCCTGATCGCTTTCCCAAAGAGAATTTTTTATCTGATGCCGATCAACTTACGCTTGATCGCGCCTTTGATGAGCTGCGCAATGGCCTTGAGTTCGTGGCGACAAGTGATCGCGATCCTGGCTTCCATGATCGCTTGCGCGCCCTACTGGATGAGTCGCTCGCCGCATATCGTGCTGGCGAACGCAAGAAAGGCGCACACCTGCTGCAAGATTTTCAAGACATGATCTTCGGCGACGGCGAGCGGATGTCGTAAGGTGAGTGCGCGCTGGTGGCTCGAAGTGCCGAATCCGCCTGGAGAATGGCAGCTCGGTATGCGTGAGCAATAACTGTTTGGCTTGATCGGTGATCGTGATTATCGATTGTGCGACATACGCTGTCCGATTGGCAGAGACCATCTGAAGCTGGTGCTGGGCGTTTACCGTGGCAGCGCGGCATCGCGGCAAGCCTGATCTACCTATGTGCTGGTTGTCTTTAACGTAAGCGTTGCCGGAGGCTTGATCAGCCGATTCACTAACTCTTGTGCCTTCTCCCACGCACTGACTTCGTTGACTGCGATGTTGACCGGGATTCTGGCTTCGTGCGCTTCAATCAGATTTGCTGCGTGAACCTTGACCCTTAGCAGTGCCGATACTTCGGGAGAGCTCGAGTCTAGAAGAACCGTCACGCGAAAACACTCTGCAGAAATCTGATGCCGCCATTGCGCACACTCCAGCTCCATGCTGGCTACGGGCAAAGACGGGCGCTCAGGCCTCCAATAGAAAGCGTTTCGTTCCCTATTTAGTTGCGGCATTGACGGCAAAAATTGGCGGGGCGCGATCACAGACATTGCCAGTTCTGCAGCAGCTATGCCCTTCCAATAACTCCCTCTTGGAACATTGGGCGGTTTTGGAAGGTCGCGCATGTCTGGAGCGATCGCTTTGTCGTCATCGTCCGATGAGCTGATGGGCAATATGAGAATCGAACCTTCCGCTGCGAGGGAGACCAGCGCATCATCTGCCGGCTTAGCGCCGGTGTTCTCGATCCATACCCACAACTCTGGTCGGGGTGCTTGGTCAGTCAACTCGACGTGCAGCCTGCGCAAACGCGCCTCGCATTGCTTCAGCCAGCGCGCATGCGCATCTTTGTATTCATCAATTTGGTCGGCGCTGGCAGGAATGAAGCCATCATGGTGTTCGCCGAGTTTGCTTCTGCCTTCGGCTGTGCCGCGCGTGAGCCATTCCCGAGAGCCGAAATCTTCTGCCACCGGATAGCGCGCAGTGATGCGGTCTATAAGGGAAGCTATTTGTTTTGGATCAAGCGCCGAGAACGCGAGACAATTTGTCTTTAGAACAGAGATGCGCTCGCCATCATGCTCGAACCAAGTCTTGAAAGCGGGAGCAGCCTTCTTGTACTGATTGAGGTCGGAGGTTAGTGCAGCTTCTCGCTTATCCCGTTCATCCGATTCCGGGGCAAGCAGCCAGTCGTCTGGTACATCATCGAAATTCAAGCCCACCATCTGGGCGCTGGCTAGGGGTCCCGCATCGTGCGTGAGAATCCGGACATCAAGATCAGGGTTGGTCTTCGCGAAACCCCAAGCAATCCCAACAAGCTGATCGTCCCGCTCTGTGTAGTCGAGCAGTTCTGACGAATTTTGGTCGGGCTTCAAATCTTGTCGGATATGCAGGCGAATCGATGGGTTTGAGGTCCTGACTACGTGCGCCTGTCGAGAGGTGATGATTTCCTTGAACAGGGCGGAAGCCTTACGCGCTCGCGTCGCAATCCTGCCTTGCCCCTTGCTTTTTTGATGGTCGATCTCAGCGACGACTGGGCGCGCCACATACAGTGCTATCTCCTCGGCGTTCCCCCATAAGGTCCACTGCACCTCGCGCAAGTCTTTGCACTGTATGAAGACGTTTGTATCGGGGAAGAGGACCAGTTTCTTTTTTTCCATGGTGCCCTCACCTTGTGGGGATCCGTTCGTTGCGGGGTTCATAGCAACACACATCGAAAACCCGGGTTTGCAATTGCTGCTGCGCTCAGAGTTAGCCGCTATCGCTTGCCCTTGTTCTTCTTATCCTCATGCACCACGAAGCCAATCGGCCGCTTGGGTGGATCGACGGGTGTCATCAGGTCGCGCAGGGCATCGAACACCTGTTTGAGTTGCACGCGGGTGTTGCGGCTGAAGGCATCGTGCTTGAAGGCCAGCGCCTGGGTCTTCTCTTCGAGTTCGTTGAGTCGCTTGGCCAGATCGCCGTGTGTGGTGGCCAGTGCGCGCACGCGCACGAAGGTGCGCATGATCTCTATGTTCATGGCGATGGCGCGCGGGCTACCGAGTACCGAAGACAGCATTGCCACGCCTTGCTCGGTAAACGCATAGGGTGCACTGCGCCGACCACCATGCCCTGGACTTGAGGTCACAGTTTGTGACCTCAAGTGGGCGAACTCATCGGACGAAAGCTGAAACATGAAGTCGGCGGGGAAGCGTGCAAGGTTGCGCTTGACCGCCTGCACCAGCACTTTGGTCGGCACGCCATAGAGTTCAGCCAGATCGGCATCGAGCATGACGCGTTGCTCGCGCAAGCTGAGGATATGGCTGCCGATCAAAGACTGTAGGGGCGCCGTGCTCATCGTTGGTGGTTCGCGTGCGCGACTCGTTTTGCGGCTGTGGTCTTGCCCGCTGGTTTTGCGGACGCAGAAGTGTGCTTGACGGCTTTAGCCGTGGGCTGCGTGCGCATCACTGCCTGCTTGGCCTGGTGCTTGAGAATCAAACTCTCGAGCACATCCTCGGCGACGTGGCGTT
>Ga0163150_10009636_pt1 | contig 10619 bp, 7 predicted proteins | sample OliLakLV19P2IB_FD_148628 | JGI IMG/M metagenome (GOLD analysis project Ga0163150, IMG submission 148628) | Freshwater microbial mat bacterial communities from Lake Vanda, McMurdo Dry Valleys, Antarctica - Oligotrophic Lake LV.19.P2.IB | ecosystem: Environmental > Aquatic > Freshwater > Lake >...
GAGGATTCCGAGGCTGCCAAAGCACCGGGAAAACATCGAAACCTCACAGCGCCGGGCAAGATAGGACGGTCCTTCGACCTGGTCCTCTGTCCGACAAGTATACAACCGTGGGCCATTGCCAACCCGATCAAGCCTGGGACCGAATCCGGCACACTTGCTTTTTGGCGATCTTGAGAATCTTCGGGAAGGCTTGCACTGCTGTTCGATCCCGCTCCTTGATGTCTTCGGGCAACTCTGCGAACGGCACAAGAGAGGGATGAATTCGCCGTGCGTTGTCCCGGACCTCGCCATACCGCCATCCATTCTTGAGCCGGTACTCCATCCACCGCTCGTGTTCGACCTCGGCGAGGATTGGCATGGCTGCCTCAAGGATCTCCAACAGTTCACTTTCACTCACAGGGGGGTGGTCGGTCGACGGGACAATTTTGAAGTTCACCAGCGCCAGGATTTCCGCAATTCGGCTCGCGGCTTCCCGGTTGTCACGTTGCATATCCGGAACCAGCTTCTCGAAGATCTCGGGGTAACTGATCTCTGCTCCGCTGGATTCCATCCCCTGCAAGTAGAAGCCATGTACGAAGGGTGCGAGCATCTGAGCTTCATGCGCCAGGGACTGCGAGATGCTCATCATCTCGACGAAATCGTCATACTCCACATGCATGTGGAGCGTGTCCCGGGGGGGGAGATCCGATCGATGGATGTGCTGAGTATCTGGCAGGCTAAAATTCTGGAGTACCTTTTCGAGGCAGCGGCTCCCGTGGCGATAGCTGGCGGTCGAGAGTAATGCGAACAGGAGTCCCTGGTCGATTCTTAGTTGCCGATCCGACCCTTTAAAGCCCAGGACCGCCCGGAGGAAGAGTGCCCGGCGTACGGGGTAACTCACATCCTGTGGATCTGGACTCGGCCGTCCCAGCTCATCTCGAAGCTGACGAGGATTGGGCCCGAGCACGTTGAGGTATCCGCTGAGCCGGCTGACGAAGTCTGGCCCCTTGAGGAGACGAAATTTTTCAAAGCGCTCTCGCAGTCTCTGGTGCTCAGCCGGCGAGAGCGGGGAATCAACAACGGTGGTGGAATCTTTCGGCGAGAAGCCGGACATCTCATCACAGGTTCCGCCAGCGAACACGAAAATGCAGCGGCCTATCGGATGGATGAGTTGTCCTTCCTGGAACTTGCCATCCTGCATGGGCGCCAGCAGGTACTGCAGCCACATGTATTCGCGCGAATCGAATTCATCCCAGAAGACGACCGGGGTTTCACCTTTGAGGACTGCATCCCGCACCAAATGGAAAGCCCCAATCAACTCGGTGGGATTGGCGAACTGGGCCAGGTTGAACTCGAGTATCGGCGCCTTTTCCCCAAGCACCGCTTTGGCCACCTGCTTCACAGAGAAGGACTTGCCCGATCCGGGAGGTCCGAAGACCGCCAGGGAGAGTGGCGTTTTCTGTTTGCCATCTTTCAGATAATGGGTGATCAATCGACGTAGCCCCATCAAGGCCTCTATTTCATCACGATCCACACTCAGCAAATCGCCAATCTGCAAGCTGGGGACTGCTCCCAGTCTGCTGGGTCCCCACACGGAGACATGCCGGGCGATCGCGAAAAGCGGATCCGCCAGCGCCTCGCCGCCAGGAGCCGAACGGCCATTGAGAATTTTCCAGGGGGAGTTGGACGCGTCCATTCCTGGTGTCAACAACGGAATGGAAGTCTCCGTAAACTCTTGCGGGGGACTGATCATCGCGGCAATCACTTCGGATAGCGGGAAAGTTGGATCGTGGTCGGGCTTTTCCTTCACGTGACCGCACTTTGCAAGTTGACGCAACGCACTCAACCCGGCCTTGATGCCAGCGGTCAGATCCAGGTCTCCTGCTCCTGCATTGGTTCGCACAATTTGCTCGACCACGCTCGCTCCCAGCAACGCCGATTCCTGCAGGTTCACATCTGTATGCTTGCGGCCCCACTCGCCTTCCAGGTGGTGTGCATCAAATATCAGGCGCCAGGTCCGTTCCTTCTGAGGCAACTGGCTGGTGACCAGGGCGCCTTCTGTCCCAAAGTTGATGACCAGGTGAGCACATTGGAGTAGATCTGAAATGGCCAGGTTGCTGGTCAATTCATGCATCAATTCGTGTGCGGAGCGCTCCCAGGAGATCCCGCGACTGATATTGACATTCTCATGGCGGATGTCATTGGCCGACACGACGACAATCAATCGATCCATGCAGCCTTTCTGCAATCTGGTCCAGAGGTCACCCACGCCAACGGAGGTGGACATGCTCATCACAATCCAGCGGGGCACTTCCGCGCTCGACTCGCTCTGCAGAAAGACCGGCCAGGCCGGGCGCGAAACGACAGACCGGAACCCCTTCCCAGCATCGTCGATAACAAGCACATCGGGGACTCGCTCGCACTCGCTGCTCGCGAATTCCTGGTAACTGAAATCTAAGGCGGACCCGGTTCCGCCACCGAATGGTCGATTGAGCCGCCAGCATTCCTTTGACTCACCGTTTTTCTCGGTTACCTCCCTGCTCCATAAGGTGTAGCTATGCAGTGCTGGGGGGAGGGCCTCCTGAATTGTCGGGTTCAGTCCAAAAGCAGGTGCCATGACCTTTGGCTCAGGCAGATCCGCCAAGCCACGCAACAAGTCAAAGAGCAAGGCCGCTCCGCCGAGTCGAGGGACTTCAGCCACCCCCGGCACATCCTGATAAAGATGATGCTCGACGGTCACATCGCCGGTGACCAGGACACGTTTAGGAGTCATGAGTGGGGCGCTTCCGGTAGCGGATGGAAAAAGAGTCCCCTCGCACATGAGCGCGAGTCAGTGAAGCGAGAGTCGATGTCGAGAGTTGCCTGGATCATGCGGAATCGGTACTGAGACATGAGCGAGATCTCCCGTGACAGGACTACAAATCATGCCCCACACATATGGAGCATCCCTTGACTAACCCGAGGCGGCACATAGTACCGTACAGCGAGTAACGGTGTCGAGAAGTGCCGCATCGCTCATCGCCACGACCAGGGCGGTCAGCGCAACGAAAGTCCCTTCGCAGTTTCCCGAACGACAAGGGCACCCACACGGGGTGCCCTGACGATTCGATCCGATTTCACGCGGGGGCCTATGAAGGGCGCTCCTACTTCACGTCGGTCAGCTCGATCTCGAAAACGAGGGTCGCGTTGGGGCCGATGACACCACCGGCGCCCCGCGGGCCGTAGGCCATGTCGGGGGGAATCTGCAGCTTGCGCTTCCCGCCGACTTTCATGCCGAGCAATCCCTCGTTCCACCCAGCGATCACCTGGCCGGGGATCTTCGTGCTGAACGGCTGCACATGGCCGAAGCTGGGATCGACATTGCTGTCGAAGGGGGTCCCATCCATCAGCCAGCCGGAATAGTTGACCGTGGCCGTTTTACCTTTAGTCAGTTCCGCGCCTTCGCCCACCACCAGGTCGGTGATCTTGAGTCCGCTATCTGTCATGGTGCTCTGAGCCTCCTCGTCGGGTCGCCAGGGGAATACGATGGATTCACCCTCTAGCGTGATCAGTCGTATTTCTACCACGAGAGGCTCGGAGTCCCCCTCGACGATGTGTAGTTCGCCGGGGACCCACACCTTGCGACGTTCCCCAGGCTTCAGCCCGAGGAGCGCATTGCTCCATCTGCCATCGATGTTTTCAAACTCCGCTGTAATGGGCTCGGCACCGGTTTTTTGGCTGGTGTCCAGGAGCAGGCCCTCGGCAGACCACATATTGAAGTCATAGGTCAGGATCGACCCGCGCATGACTGAGCTCTCCGCCTTGCCGATGAGCGACGACTTCCACTTCAGGCCACCGGGTCCCTCGACGCACCCCTTCGCATCCTCCTCAGTCCATGGCGATGCCACCGCGCGGATTGCGAGTAACTCTACCTGGAAGACCAGATCCTGATTTTCGCCGAGCTCAGCGCTGCGACGGGTGGGGCCATACGCCAGCGCGGAGGGAATGTAGAGCTTACGGACTTCGCCGATTTTCATCCCGATCAGCCCTTCGTTCCAGCCGCGGATCACCCGGCCGGGGATGATGGTCGTGAAGGGCTCAACATGCTCGAATTTGGGATCTGTGTTGGAATCGAAGGGAGTGCCATCGGGAAGCCAGCCGGAGTAGTTGACTTCGACCTCAAAGCCTGGAGTCAGCATCTCGCCGGTGCCTTCGGTGAGAGTGAGATACCGCAGCCCCTGGTCGCCGATCGCGGTAGCCGCGAGGTCGTCGGCCGCGATCCAACTGTCGACCAGGGCCACGTCCTCGGCGAAAGCGTGGGTCATGAGACAGAGGAATCCGAGGAGTAGCGCAATCGGCAGTCGGATCATGGGGGCCGCCTCCGGGAGGGTAGGATGAGTAGAGCACATCTTGACATAAGCAGAAGCGGGCAAAATTTGTCCAATGGCATCCTTCACGGTGTCTGTAGCATCGCGTTTTCAGCAGTTTGCAGGAATCAACTGATTGAACGCGAAGAAGTTTAAATTGAACTTCTATACTGCCGCGTGCGAAAAGTCGAATTTTCGCCACAACACGTACTTCACCGCTACTATCACGGAGGCTGAGCATGAAGAGGCATGGACGTACTGATTATTTCGTCGTCGGGGAGGGGATCTACAGCGAGACGGTTCAAGACAAAAAGCAGCTGGAGAAGGATCCCAATTCGACTGCAGCAGTTCGGAAGTTCCAGTTTTCTCGCATGCTGAAGAATCAAATGGGCAAGGATCTCCCGGAAGCGCTGCTGCAGAAGGTCGCGGAAGCGATGACGAAAGTCAACCCGCAGGGCGATTCAGATCCTGGCATTCCCGCAGGCTTCACCTACCTGGGGCAGTTTATTGATCATGACCTGACGATGGACGTCACAGCCGTGCAACTGGGAACTGATGTGTCCGTGGCCGACCTGCTGCAAGGACGTTCGCCAGCCCTGGACCTGGACTCGATGTACGGATGTGGTCCTGATCATTCAAGCAGTGCGCACATGTATGTCGATGGGGTCCGTCTGAAGCTCGGACGTACACAGGCGACTTCTTTCCCTGACGAGCGGACAAACATCGAGCTCGAAGGCTTCGACCTCCCTCGTGTCGGGGCCGGATCGGAAAAGTCTGCCAGGCGCAAGGCTCAGATTCCTGACCCGCGCAATGACGAAAACCTCGCAGTGGCACAGACTCATCTGGCCTTCATGCGATTTCACAACCGAGTGGTCGATCATCTGGCCAGCCAGGGTGTCCCGAGCAGCTTGTTGTTTCGGAGAGCTAAGGAAGTGGTGGTGAAGCACTACCAGTGGATGATCTGGACCGACTTTCTGCCACGCATCATCGACCCGAGCATCGTGCAGGATGTCTTCCGTAGTGGACGACGCTTCTTCGAGGTAACCCCGAAGCCGGGCGACTTCCCGACTATGCCGATCGAGTTCTCAGTCGCCGCCTATCGCCTCGGACATAGCATGATTCGGCAGAGGTACACCTGGAACCGGGTCTTCGCGCCGGCCACGCTGGAGCAGCTATTCCAGTTCTCTGGCACGGCGGGCAATCTCAGCCCCGATGGCGATCCCCGGGATCCGAACAGTGGCAGTTTTGAGCGGCTGCCAACAAACTGGATTGCAGACTTCTTCCGGCTGTTCGATTTTTCGCCGTTGGGCAATCCGAAGTTCCCCCACGATCCGGCGAAAACCAACATCACCAAGCTCATCGACACGGCGCTCGTGCTCCCATTGAGCATGCTGCCGGCGCGAACCTTTGGTGGGAACCCATCCGCGCCGGTCGGGATCATGCATAACCACGCATTCCGCAATCTGACGCGGGCCATGATGGTCGATTTGGCCACAGGGCAGCAGGCAGCCGCAGTGATGGGGATCTCGCCGCTCACGGATGACCAGATCCTGCGCGGGAACGGTGCCTGTGCGGATCTCTCAGGGCTCAGCGAGGCCGAAAAGACGGAGTTTCTGGCGCATACCCCCTTATGGTTCTACATCCTGCGGGAGGCCGAACTCAACGGGGGCAAAATGACTGGCGTCGGTGGCCGCATCACTGCAGAGACCTTCCACCGCGCAACAGAAGGAAGCCGGATTTCCTTCATGCGGGACGCAGTCTGGACCCCCTCGCTGGGGCGCGATGGTTCTCCCGGTACCTTCGAGATGACCGACCTGCTCCACTTCATGAGTGGAGGAAATCCCGAGCGTCTCAACCCGCTCGATGCGCCTCCTCGCCTGTAGAGGCATTCCCCGCAAATTGCGAGCCGCCGGAAGCATCTGCAATCGGCGGCTCGCTGGTTTCTATATGCTATGCCCATGGACACCCGCGCGCATTGGGAGCAGATCTACTCGACTCGCGAGGCGGGGAAGCGAAGTTGGACCGAGACGGTTCCCGCGACCTCGCTTGAGCTGATCGCCCACTGCACATTGCCGCCTGATGCGCCGATGATCGATGTCGGAGGAGGGGCATCGGAACTGGTTGATGTCCTGCACTTCATCGGGTACACCGATCTGACAGTCCTCGATATCTCCGCCGCCGCTATTGAAGAAGGCCGTGCTCGCATCGGGGAATCCGGCAATGAGATCAACTGGATCGTTGCTGATGTTCTGGAATTTCAACCCACACGGCAGTACCAGCTCTGGCACGACCGCGCCGTGTTTCATTTCCTCACGGATCCTGCTGATCGCGCGAAGTACCTCGCGACCATGCACGCCTCCGTGGAGTCTGGTGGGTACGCCATCATCGCGACCTTCGCGCTGGATGGTCCAACAGAGTGCAGCGGATTGCCGGTCCAGCGCTATGACGCCGCGTCGCTGGCGGCCGAGCTCGGGGGAGAGTGGCGACTCATCGAATCACGATCAGAGATGCACGAAACCCCGTGGGGGACCACGCAATCGTTCGTGTATGGGCTATTCCGACACAGTCAATAGCCTCTGTCTACAGAACCGCCCGGCGTAAGCCCGCGGACCGCGATGATGTCCTGGTCCGCGGGCTTACGCCGGGCGGTTGTATAGGAGGGAGATCAGAATTAAGGACGAGCCGTGGACAGTTCCCCGCGGCCTTGACGAAGCGACTCGATGGTCCGTTCAAGACGCGGTACGACTTGCTCTTGCGCGTACCGGATCAGATGCTCACCGTGCAGCGCGTGCGCGACCGCCTGATGGAACACCTTCGGACCACGTTTCGATGCTGCGGCCAGCAGATGCCAGAACTGACGTCGGCGCGGACTGAGTACCCCGATCTTGAACACGATTTGCAGGAACACCGTGAGCTCTCGCCAGGTGATGCTCCGCATGACCGGATGGTCGCCGACCTCGGCGATGAATCGCTCCACCCGGGCGTAGTAGGCCGTCGGCGTGAAGATGCCTCGAATCAGTTTCGAGTAGCCCTGTAGCAGGGTCAGTTCATCCATACTGGGTACAAAATTGGGACGCTCAAACTGATCGCCAGTCGAACGGTCGCGCATCCGGCCTTCGCGCTCCATCCGGTGCCACAGCTGGGTGCCCGGCAGCGCCGAGAGGAGTCCAACCATCGCGAACGGAATCGGCTGGCTCTGGATAAATTCTTCCTGTATTGCGAAGATGCCCGCATCGTCGGAGTCAAATCCGACAATGAAGCCGCCCATCACTTCCAGGCCCATTTTGGTGAGTGTTGAGACCGTTTCCGTGAGGTCCATGCGCAGATTCTGGAGCTTGTTCGCATCCTTGAGCGCGACTTCCGAGGGCGACTCGATGCCGAGGAAGACTCCTGAGAATCCAGCGGTGACCATGCCTTCCAGGAGCTTCTTGTCGCTCGCCAGATTCAGGCTCGCCTCGGTGATCAGCTCAAACGGGAAGCCGTGAGCGGTCTGCCAGCGCATCACTTCCGGGAGCAATTGCATGACCGCCTTGCGATTGCCGATGAAATTGTCATCGACCATGAACACGAGGCCACGATGCCCCGCCGCCAGGAGCAATTCGAATTCATCGAGCACCTGCTCAGGCGATTTCACGCGCGGGACCTTGCCGTAAATCTCCACGATGTCGCAGAACTCACAGTGGAACGGACACCCACGTGAGTACTGGATACTCATCGCGCCGTACCGACGCACATCGATGAGATCGAAGCGCGGCGGACGGGTCTGCGCCATCTTGGGGAATCCCACCGGCGCGGGAAGAATGATCTGTTCCATCGCCGGTGTTTCGAGCGCGGCGACCAACTCCTCAACGCGGCCTTCGGTTTCTCCCTGGAAAAGCACATCAGCATCGGGAAAGAGATCCGGTGCGGTGGTCGGGGCTGGACCGCCGATCGCGATCCGCTTCCCGGCATCGTGGGCTCTCGCGATGATCTCGTTGATCGAATCCGCCTGAATCAGCATGCCGCCACACAGGACCAGGTCCGCATCAAGCAGCGCACGATCGGTGAGGGCATCGATGTTGAGATCGACCAGCGTCAGATCCCAGGAATTCGGGAGCAGCGCTGCGAGCGTGAGCAAGCCCAGCGGTGGAAACAGCGCCTTCTTGCCGATGAGCTGCAAGCCGTACTGCAGTCCCCAGAAAGTGATGGGGAACTCCGGGTAGATAAGGAGGACTTTCATGTGACGACGCTACCCCCGGACTGGTACGACAGATGTGCCGCTGATCACTTTAAGAGGCATTAATTATTCCATTAGTTCAGCCAAACCCATACCCTGAGGACTGCTACGATTTCGGCATGACCACTCAGACGCTACCCATCGACTTTACGCAGCCCTGCAAACATGTGAGCGAGTCGATCAGGCGGCAGGTGACGCGTCCGGTCGATGGCTGCGAGGAGTGTTTGAAAACGGGAGGACGGTGGCTGCATTTGCGGGAATGCCTGAGTTGCGGTCACATCGGATGTTGCGATTCCTCACCGGGCAAGCACGCCACCGCGCATTTTCATGCGACTTCGCATCCCATCATGACCTCCGCTGAACCCGGTGAATCGTGGACCTGGTGCTACCTCGATGAACGCATGTTGTAGGACTACACTATTCCGGACCCCGTGAGTGCTTCGCTTGCGATGGCCGCGATGCACTGCTCCAGATACCACGTCTCCTGCGGATCCTTCGCCGCCGCGAGCGCCTGCTCGTAGTACCCCAACGCTGCCTCCAAATTATCGAGTTGCCATTCACACTGACCGAGGGTGAGCGGCGGCACCGTCGCGCCCGCCGCCTGTGCCGCGAGGAGCATCTCCTTCGCCCAGTGCCAGTCGCCGCGCAGATGACACCACTGCCCCAACGACAACAGTGCGTCCTTGTTTCCAGGTTCTTTCGCCAGGGTTTCCAACGCGAGGGGGAGCTGCTCGCTAAGCGCGAGATATGCCGGCGCGGAATCGGTCCGCCAGATTTCCGGCGCAATCGACCATACAGTTCGCGAGCGATTCGATGAGAAATCTTCGGGGATTCCCTGCGACACCGGCATCTGGACCAGGTCCTGCCTGGACTCCAGATCCCAGACGCGGATCACCGTCTCACGCTCACCGAGCGACACGAGGCCGGAGCCATCTGGGAGGGGGAAGACTTCCCGCACCCGTCCTTGATGTCCTTGTAGCGGCGGGGTGGCTACTTTCGTTGTGGGATCGAATTCCCGTATCGTGCGGTCCGCGCCCCCCAAAATGATCTGGTTCGGAGTCGCCCAAAAGAGCGAGGAGATGGTCTGAGTCTCCATCGCAAATGGCGGTTCCACCGACCCATCGCTCACTTTGCCCATGATTAGCTGCTGATGATTGGTGCCGCAAATCCACTGGGTACCGTCGGGCGAGATCCGAACTCCGCGCGGGACCGCATCGGCGAATGGGGCGGCCTGTGCCCACCGCACCGAGTTGGACGCGACATCAATGCCGGTAATCTGGCCTTTGCCGTAGCCGCCCGAGTCGCTGTTTTCCCCGCCGCTCGCTGCGATGATCAATGTGTCATCCCGCGAGAACGCCGCGCCTTGCGAAACGCCGCGATCGATCTCCGAGGGGTCGAACGTCAACGGCGACGTCGCTTTGCCGGTGACCAGATCCAGAAACTGCACGGTTCGGGCATCACCCAGCATTGCGACCTGCGTCCCGGCATGATTGAGCGCGGCATGGGAGGGGTTCAGAATCCACTTGGGGTAGTTGCCGATACGTTTACCGGTGCCCAAATCCCAGAGGTCGACCGACCGGTCCTGCTGAGTTACCAGCGCCCAGCGACCGGCATCGTCGAGCAGCGCCATGCGGTAGCCCTGACCTTCCGCTGAGAGAGGAACGCGCAGCACATTGGGCTCTTGCTCCAGGCTCCAGAGCTTGCTGCGTCCTCCCTGGGCGATGGTCATCATGTGTTCGCCGCGCGCATCGAAAGTCATCGAGATAAATGGCGAGGGGTCGCCGATCCAGACTTTCGTCGATTCGCCTGTCAGCAGATCCCACCGGCGAATCGTGCCATCGCGGCTCAGCGACAGCGCGGAGAGATTGTCCGGCAGGCACATCAGACGGTCGACCGAGTGGGTATGTTCGCGCATCTCCTGGAGCAGCTTGCCATCGGGAAGACTCCAGACACGTACCGTCCGGTCGTAGCTGCCAGACACCAGCTTTTTTCCATTGGGCGTGCAGTCGAGGCCGAACACGCCCGCACCATGCCCCTCAAACGACGCAACTTCCTTGCCAGTCGCGGTATCCCACATC
>Ga0163150_10009638_pt1 | contig 10617 bp, 14 predicted proteins | sample OliLakLV19P2IB_FD_148628 | JGI IMG/M metagenome (GOLD analysis project Ga0163150, IMG submission 148628) | Freshwater microbial mat bacterial communities from Lake Vanda, McMurdo Dry Valleys, Antarctica - Oligotrophic Lake LV.19.P2.IB | ecosystem: Environmental > Aquatic > Freshwater > Lake >...
GTTCGTCTAATTGATTAAGTCCCATTGTAAACCCTCCTTGGAAGCCCATTTCAATCTGCTGCTCCATGCGTTCAAGAGATTCATTGTAAATAGTAATACTCACTTTTGTTGTTCCGTTTTGTTCGCTGAAATTCAAATCCCAGTCAGAACCGGGCAATTGAGGGTTTTCATCTTTGTCTGCAAAAGCGTTTAAATACTTAAAATTACTTTTTGGAGTAATGGAAGTAAATTTCTGAAGTGACCAATACTCTTGCCCTTCCGGGCTTACCATAGCGTAAAATCTTCTTCCACCAACTTCAAAATTCATAAATTTTGTTCTTGCCTTCCAAGGTTCAGGAGCCCACCATTGGTCAAGAATTTTACTGTCGGTAAAAGCTTGCCAAACTAAAGGAAGTTCGGCATCAAATTCTCTGTTTACGAATACCGTTTTTGTTATTTTATCAATGGTAAAATGAAATAGCAAATTGTTTTTCATTTTTTCTCTTTTTTAAGTGTTGATAATTCTTTGTCAAGTTGATTAAATCGGGTTTCCCAAATTTTGCGGAATTGTTCAAGCCATTTGTCTATCTCTTTCATTTTTTTTATTTCAAGGGAGTAATAAATTTCTCGTCCTTGCTGCTCTTGTTTTACCATTTCACATTCTGTCAGAATTCGTAAGTGCTTTGAAATGGCTTGTCGTGAAGTATGAAAATTCTCCGCAAGTGCATTGGGTGTCATTGCCTGCAATGCAATCAAACCAATAATGGCTCTTCTTGTCGGGTCGGCGATGGCTTGAAAAATATCTCTTCTCATTTTGTTTACTGCTTATGTGAAACTAATCGGTTGCAAAGATATGTGCAACTTTTCGGTTTCGCAAATTTATTTTGAAATTATTTTTTGTCTGAGTTCGAAATGTTGAGAAGAGTTTCGGTGTTTCGAGAGTTCGCCCTACAATGACCGTAATAACGGTTTCGGGCTTGGCGAAGGTGGCGATTTTACCACAAATTTTGATGCGGAGAACCAATGTTTAATTAACAACAAATGTGTCTGCGAAGCACTGAACCGCCATTTTTGCCAAACCCGTGTTATGCCCAGTTTTTATTTTGTCCACGTTATTACAGCGTCAATAAATTGTGTCTGTTGGTCAATGAAAACATTGTGAGAGCAGTTGTCAAAATATTTTAAGTTGCTTGAACCAATTAGGTTTTGTAAGTCGGTAATTTGTTGTGCAGAATAAAGTCCATCGTCTTTACCATAAAGTCCCAATACTTTAATTTTCTGTTTTAGTAATCCTTGTAAATTTTTTGTCAGGTCGATAGTAGTGTATTTTTCATTTTTCCAAAAGCCTTGTGGTGCTTCATAAGTCATTTGAGAGGCATATTTCGTCAAGAGTGTATCTGTTCTAAATTTTGAATAAATATTTTTCGCTTCTGCTGTCGGAGTTTTGGGTGTATAAAAGCCGTTTTGCATAGCGTGTCCAAAACAATATGAACTGTATTCAATACTTGCATTGTCCATGTTTTCAAGCATTACAATATAATTAAGATTTACGCTATCTTTTTTTGTTTGATAAATATCTTTTGATTTTGAAAGAATATTTTTAAAAGTTGCTTGCAATGAAACAGGTGCACCAACTAGAATAATAGATTGAACGTTTTTAGGATTTGTTTCTGCAAAAAGTGTCGCAACAACACCACCAAAACTATGTCCAATTAGCGTTGCTTTTTTCAGATTGTACTTTTGGTAAATACTGTTTAAGTCATCAAAAGTTTCCTTAAAGGTAAACTTAGCATTTGGGTCTTTGCTTCGTCCTTCTCCACGTCTGTCATAAACGATGACATAAAAACCTTTGTCTGCAAGTTGTTGAGCAGATGTTGCTTCAAAGTTTACACAATTGTAACCTGGTCCACCGTGAAGAAAAACAATTGGCTTGTCTTTACTATTACCAAATGTCTTGGTGTAAATACTTTGTCCGTAAGCAAACATTGTTGCTATTGCAAAAATTGTTGTTGTGATGATTCTTTTCATTTTGTTTTTTTTAAGAGTTTTTTATGTTGTTGTGTCTTTCTAAAATTGGGCATAACGTTTTGGCGCTTGGCGAAGAAGCGGTCCCGATAGCGATCGAGATCGAAGCACTAAACTGCCTGCCCGTCCGAAACGAAGTGAAGGCGGGTCTGCCAGCACTGAACTTGATACGAAGCACAAAGCTTCATTTAACTACTGAACCGCCAATTTCTTGTGGTGCTATTATGGGCTGGGCTTTCTTGTTCAGTCGTCAGCCTCTTTTCTTTCATGCATCCAAATTTTTGAACCACTTTTTAGCTGAATCTCTCCGATGTGGACAACCGGGCCAGCAGCACGGACGCTTTTTACCATCCATTATATCTTCGCTTAGTCGTTGAATATGTTCCTTTCTAGTTTCCTCCTGCTTAACAATTGTCGTCCAGCAAATCCATTCATTTCGAGCAAGCGGTGTCAGTTTATTCCATTTTTCTAACAGGGCAGGATGAGAAAGCAAAACCACTTTTATGTCATCAGGCACTAGGTGTACAACACCTTCTTCGATAGTTGAATTTTTCATTCGGCTTAATGCTTTAGATAGATTTAATAAAATCGATTTTTCTATCAGCAGGTCTGAAATACCACGACAATACAATTACAGTCATTAATATTAATGACGGAACAGCTTCTACAAATGCTTGTCCAACTACCATATGAGAAATAAAGGCCCCTGACATGGCAAAGAAAAATCCCGCATAAGCCCATTCCTTTAATAATGGAAATCTAGGAATGAGGATTGCTATAACACCAAAAATTTTCCACACACCAAGAATGCTTAATAGATAAAGTGGGTAACCAAGGCTAGTAACTATTTCGTTATACCCACCTATTTGAAGCATTTGTTGTATGCCACCTGCAACCATTCCAAATGATAAAAATATGGTCGCAACCCAATAGATAATTTTGTTTCGTTTTGTCATAATTAGTTATTTTAATTCGTTTACGATTTCTTGTAGTTTGTTATGTGCAATATTGATGCCTTGTGCAAATGGCATTTGTAAAAGTTGGTTTCTGAACTCAAGGGATTTAAAAACGATGTGCATTGTAAGTTTACTCTTGTCGTCCGATATTTTTTCAAATTCCAAATATTCAAGCTGAATAGGAAACGGTGTATTTTCCATCTCAAAGGTTCGTGTAATTTTTTGGTTCGGAACAAATTCATGTATTGTTCCATTTGCACGAAACACTACCTTTCCGTTGTATGATGTCTCAAAAGCGTATGAGCCGTGTTTTTTGTTTTCCATTTTCAGCACTTTCGTTCCCATCCATTGCTCAAAAAGTTCGGGTTCTTCATAAGCCTTAAAAAGTAATTCTAAAGGCAAATCAAATTCCCTTGTGATTACGATTTCCTGTTTACCGTCTTCGGCATTGACTTTTGTTTTTTGTTCCATTGTCTATTTGTTTTTATGCTTTTTCATAATTGCTTCCAGTTTATTGAACTTAGTGTCCCACATTTGTCTGAATGGTTCAATGAAGTCGGCTATTTCTTTCATTTTGTTTGGATTGAAATGATAGTAAATTTCTCTGCCTTGATATTCCTGTTTCAGGAGTTCGCATTCTGTCAAAATTTGTAAGTGTTTTGAAACTGTCGGTCTTGCGGTGTCAAAGTTGGAAGCAATTGCTCCAGCTGTCATTGATTGAGCTGTTAGCAGTAGAAGTATTGCTCTACGTGTCGGGTCGGAAATGGCTTGAAAAACGTCTCGTCTTAAATTCATTATGAAGTCATTTGACTACAAATGTAAGCGAAGTTATTTGGCTACACAAATATTTTTTGAATTTTTTTTGTCTGCGGTAAAAAGTCAGTCTAATTTGTCGTTGTATTCGGTCTGTTAGCCTTGCCCATAACTATTAAATATACTTCATTGTGACTTAGAAAACCATGGAGAATCAATGTGAAGTTATACCAGTTGCAATTTAATTTATCCAGCTAAAATTTGTCAGAATTGCGATGAATTTCGGACTCTTAATTATCTTTCATCAGTGAGGTATCTTGTTGAAAATATTGAAAGATATCTGGGGGAAGAACACCTAATTATATAAGGAATGTATAAACTGGACTATTACAACCTGATTTCCTTTCAATGTCATATCCTTAAAATGACATCTTTGCTTTTTTCATAGAAACTACTCCTCATTTCATATAGCCTTACTGCCATTCGCTTTCGACATTTGTATTCATAACAAATCCGACAGCTATGTTTCAATCTATTTCCTGGTCGCAGTACTTTCTCGTCCTCCTTGTTGCTACACTTCTTTATTATGTACTGGTGTGGATCATTTTTTTCAACGCAAAGATTCCTGCTCTTTCGGGGCTTGCCAATTTCAGGTCGCCGCCCCTGCATAGTGAAGATGAGCCGGATGAAATGCTGAGCACCGTCCAGCATATCATGGATGAACTGCGCCCGGCGTTTACCAGCACCAATAAAAATGAATTGCTGTATTCCCTGCAACAGCACTTACAAAAATACCGGGACTGGGAGGTTAACGGGTTCCGGGAACTGCTCAACGAATTCATTGCGAAAGAAAGCAATCATAAATGCTCCATCCGTCTTGATGTGGATGATCTGAGGGAGGTTTGGACAGGATAGGGTGGAGCACCCAACTACCCCCGTCCCCTAAAGGGGCGTACCTATATATGAAACTAAAACATGTGAACATGAAAAAATCGAGTGTGTTATTACTGCTGCTTCTTTTTACTATGGCAGCTCAATCCCAGGATGGCAATGCCGGTATCAATGAAGCTAATACCAAAGTGCGTTCTTATTTCGCTTCCGGGACTAATTTAATGTATGCAGTAGGCGCCGTTCTCGGATTGATCGGTGCGGTGAAAGTGTATAGTAAATGGAATAGCGGTGACCCGGACACCGGCAAGGTAGCCGCTGCCTGGTTTGGCTCTTGCGTTTTTTTAGTCATCGTGGCAACGGTGATACGTTCCTTCTTTGGCGTATAAACGCCCGCCTCACCCTAAATCCCTCTCCTCTACAGAGGGACTTATTAAAAAGATTTTTTAAATCATTATTCAAATTTAAATCACGACTTATGAAAACATTTTTCACTTTTATTTTTAGTATATTCATATTGGTTAGTCAAGCCCAGTACATCGGGGTGAAAGCCCGGTACACTGAAACCAGAACCGTAGCTAATTCTCCCGAACCACCCAGCCGGGAAAGCCGACTCCTGCTTACTTTTTACGAAGTCACGATAGCCGGTGTCTATATACCAGTTAGCTTATCCAATTACCCCATTCATATCTATACCGACGGTTTCCAATACGGCAGTTTGCAAGGCGGTGTCTATGATTCTTCCGGAAATAATTATCCAGGTTATGCCTATACAGCTCCTGCCGCTGTTGCCTATGGAAATTCATACGGCCTTAACTATATTGACTGCAATCCAAATGTCACTACCCCTTTTACTGTTAATGGTCATGAACTGGATTGTGGATTTATCCGTGTTTCCTTTTGGGAGTCTGGCAATGAATCTTTTACGGCTCCGAATATTTGTCTGCCGTATTATCGCCCCGGTGATCCTTATTTCCTTGCCCCCGGTAACGTGAATTTTACCTGGCCCGTTTTTCCTACGCCCCCTTATAACTTGTATTCTTTTTCCTGTGCATTTAGTACTCAACAAGCAGTAGTCCGGGGTGTGCTGCCACATTAAGATGGTACCAGCGTTATACCCTTACCGATCCGCTTTGATGCCATTAATGGCACTCTCCAACATGACCAGCAAGTAAAGATAAGCTGGAGCAACCTGACCGAAACTCATGTTGATCGTTACGAGGTTGAAAAATCAAGCAGTGACAAACCCTACCAAATCATCGGAACCGTTTTACCTGTCCACAACAATGGAGGTAAAGCCTCGTATGATTTTTTTAGCCTTCAACCCGAAGCCAGTGCCTTCTATCGTATCAAAGCCATCGAAAGCAACCAAACCATTTTTTACAGCCCTGTTGTTCATGTAAAATCAATTACAACTACCAGTTATACTCCCATCCCTACGCTATCAGTTTTTCCTAACCCCAGCAAGGATGGGCAGTTTACTTTTCATTTACCGGATGCGGACAAAGGACGCTATCTCTCCTGGATCGTTTCTACGGACGGGCGATTTATCAAGCATAAAATGATCAATCATACTGGTGGTCCTATTTCTCGCCTCGTTAATTTAACCGGGTTGCCGAGTGGTGTGTACGAGGTGGTGTTACAGTCCACGACGAAGCGATTCACCCAAAAAATTATCCATGTCAACTAGTGTCTATACCATCAATAAAGGTATCAACCGGCCGATTGAATTCAAAGGGTTGAAAGCACAATATATCTGGTGGTTGGGAGGAGGGTTGCTGGCATTGCTGATCGTTTTTTCCATCCTTTATATCAGTGGTGTCAACACCTTCTTTTGCCTGGCCATCATTGTTAGTGCGGCCATTTATTTGTTCCTGCGGGTTTATAAACTCAGCCGGACTTACGGGCAGCATGGTATGATGAAGACCTTAGCGAAGAGAAGTATTCCCGGTGTTGTAAAAATTTATTCACGTAAGTTATTTATTCAACTGTGCAAAAACGCTTAGACGATATATTGCCGATTTTTGGTGTGGAGCATGATTGCATCCTGAGCAAGCAAGGTGATGTCACTATTGTCTATGAATTGCAGTTGCCGGAACTGTTTACTTTATCCGCCCCGGAATACGAATCCCTGCACCAATCCCTGGTCAAGGCCATCAAGTTGCTTCCAAAGAACACTGTCTTTCATAAACAGGACTGGTTCACGGAAAGTAAAGTGGCGGCAGATTTTTCGGCTATCGGGGTGAGTTTCCTTTCCAGAAGTTCGGAACGTTTTTTTAATGAACGTCCTTACCTCGATCACCAGTGTTATATTATGCTGACTAAAAAACCTGCGGGAAGAAAAGCAGGCAGTTCTTTGTTCTCTAATTTATTGCGGCGTTCTATTGTTCCTGAAGAAACATTGAAGCCTGCCTTGTTACAGGATTTTCTTGATGCAGCGGGGCAGTTTGAAAAAATATTAACTGATAGCGGTTTTATCACCTTGAAACGATTAGACAATGCAGCCCTCACCGGCAACAAACAGCATTGCGGTTTGGTGGAACGATACCTGAACCTGCAACCGAATGAACAGAGCTTCATTTTAAATGACATTTCCTTCAATGATGGAATTCAAGTAGGCGGAAAACATTGCCAATTGTTTACGCTGGCTGAGGCTGCAGACCTGCCCGGTCATTGCGGCTCCCGTATTAATTACGATAAGTATTCTACGGATAAAACAAAATTCTCTGTTGGCTTTGCCTCTCCGCTGGGCCAGTTACTTTCCTGTAACCATATTTATACCAGTACCTTTTTATTGGTGACCCGCAAAAAACCATTCAACAATTAGAAAGTAAACGTTTGCGGTTACATAGTTTGTCCGCTTATTCAAGAGAGAACACGATCTCCCGTGATGCGACGAATGAATTTTTGAATGAAGCCATCGGGCAACAACGACTTCCTGTGAAAGCCCATTTTAATGTATTAGTCTGGACGGATTCGAAAGAGGAGTTGAAGGACACAAGGAACCTGGTATCATCAGCCCTGTCCCAGTTGGATGCCGTATCGAAGCAAGAGCTATCGGGTGCGCCGCAAATTTTCTGGGCAGGCATACCAGGGAATGCTGCCGACTTCCCCATGAATGATTCCTTTGACACGTTTGCTGAGCAAGCCTGTTGTTTTTTGAATTTGGAAACGAATTACCGCTCCAGTGTTTCTCCCTGCGGGCTTCGGTTGGGTGACCGGCTCTATGGCAAACCGGTGCATGTGGATATATCCGATGAGCCGATGAAAAAAGGCCTTATCACTAACCGTAATAAATTTATTCTTGGTCCTTCCGGGAGTGGGAAAAGTTTTTTCACTAACCATATGGTGCGGAGTTATTATGAACAGGGTACCCATATTGTCCTCGTTGACGTTGGACATAGTTATAAAGGATTGTGTGAGCTACTTAATGGATATTATTTCACCTACGACGAAGCTAATCCAATCCGGTTTAATCCTTTTTATATTGGAGAAGGCGATGTACTGGATACCGAAAAGAAAGAAAGCATCAAAACTTTGTTGCTCGCCTTATGGAAAAAGGACAATGAAACTTTCAATCGTTCCGAGTACGTCGCCCTTTCCAATGCGTTGCAACTCTACTATGCCCCCGCCCCTGAAGGGGAGCAAGAAGTATTCAAGTGCTTCAATAGCTTCTATGAATTTCTTCAAACAGATTTTCTTGAGGTGTTGAAAACCGATAAGGTGAAAGAAAAAGATTTTGATGTTTCTAATTTCTTGTATGTATTGCGCCCTTATTATAAAGGCGGTGAATTTGATTACCTGCTGAATGCCACAAAGGACCTTGAAATGCTACAGGAGCGGTTTATTGTTTTTGAGCTGGATAATATCAAGGACCACCCGATACTATTCCCGGTCGTGACCATTATCATTATGGAAGTGTTCATTTCTAAAATGCGGAAGTTAAAAGGTGTAAGGAAGATGATCCTGAACGAAGAGGCCTGGAAAGCTATTGCGAAGGAAGGGATGGCCGAGTATATCAAGTATTTATTTAAGACAGTCCGTAAATTTTATGGTGAAGCGGTGGTAGTGACGCAGGAAGTGGAAGATATTATTTCTTCTCCCGTGGTGAAGCAGGCCATCATTAATAATTCTGATTGTAAAATTCTATTGGATCAATCGAAGTACCAGAACAAGTTTGACCAAGTGCAGGAGCTGTTGGGACTGACGGAGAAGGAGAAGGCACTAGTGCTATCCATCAACAAAGCTAACGACCCCGGTAAAAAATATAAAGAAGTTTTTATCTCCCTGGGTGGCATACAATCAAAGGTTTACCGGACTGAAGTTTCGCCGGAAGAGTATCTGGCTTATACTACCGAGGAATCGGAGAAAGTAAAGTTGATGCAGTATGCAGCAAAGTATGGCGGGGATATAGCGAAGGGGATTGCTGCGATGGGGGATGAAATCAGGAATCAATAATTATTAATAACAAAAACAATGAGTATGAAGAAAAGATTCTGTGCGTGTTTATGTTCCCTTGTATTGCTGGTGGCCTGTCATAAGAAAGAGCCATCCTCCAATGTTCCGGCCTTTGTGTTTACCACTGATACCAAGTCCAACTGCGGAAAGGAAATTATTGCTGTCAAACCGGTCAAAGCAGGGGAGACGGGTATTGTGTTACCGGAAGGAACTGTTATTTGTATCAGCCAGGATTCCATTGCTGTTACCGTGACCTTACCGAAAGGATTTGCATTTGTTGTTAAGGGTCTTGCTCAAAAAACATTACCCATCGGCCAAGCAACGTATAACTGTGTTTGTTCCGGTACGAATGCCTGTCATGTTTTTTATGCAGAAGGATTGGGCTTTGGTTGTTTGCAAAGCAATTGCAGTGGCAGTTGTTACGGACGATTTACGTATAAAGGGTATAGTGTTGACCGGGTGATTGACCTCTCTCAAAACAAGGTTGAATTCTTTTCTAATGAATTGGTTCAGTCCACCATCCTTCAACAATATGAAGCATACTATAATGCCAGTACTATTCCTGATTTTGATGGACTGTTCAGGAACAAGTTGCTGCTGAAAGATTATGTCTTTGTGAAAGAAAAAATGGGAGAGGTGACTTATCATTTGTTAGTGCTCCGCTCCGCAGTGACAGATAAGGATACTGAGCTGATGGACCCAACAAAAGCCAGTTGTAACTGTGAAGGTACTAACGCCTGCCAATTAAAGACGGCAGGTATCGGAAAATTCAAGATCTACTATTGCGATGGCAACTGCAACGGCTGTGAATTAACTATTTGAGGTTTAGGTTGTGGCAATTACGGTGTCCCTGTATCGTCGGGGGCACCTTCTTTAAAACATGCAGCTATGAAAAAAATAATGATCGCCTTTGCTTTACTTGTATCTGTCAATGCGCAGGCGCAATTTCCGATTCTTGAAATTATCCGGGCCGGTATTAAAAAAGTGATCGTGGCGGTTGACCTGAAGATTCAGCGACTCCAGAATAAAACGATCTGGTTACAGAATGCACAGAAGGTGATGGAGAATGCGATGTCGAAATTAAAGTTAGAAGAGATCCGGAATTGGACGGCGAAGCAAAAAGAAATCTACGCTTCCTACTTTGATGAACTGCGTCATGTGAAATCAGCTTTGACCTATTACCAGCGTGTCCGTGGTATCATTGAACAACAGGTTGCGTTAGTGAATGAATACAAAGCGGCCTGGGCATTGTTCCGGCAGGATAAAAATTTTACGACAGATGAACTGACTTATATGTTCAATGTCTATTCGGGTATCCTGGGCGAGAGCAGCAACAATATTGACCAGCTTTTTTTGGTCATCAGTGCCTTCACCACTCAAATGAGTGATGCCAAACGATTGGCCATTATCAATACTGTATCGGAACAAGTGGAAGCGACTTTGATGGACCTGAAGGAATTTAACCAGGAAAATAAAATGCTTTCGCTTCAACGGGCGGCGGAGCGAAATGATATAGAGTACGTGAGGAGATTGTATGGGTTGTAGCCTCACCCAACCC
>Ga0163150_10009642_pt1 | contig 10613 bp, 7 predicted proteins | sample OliLakLV19P2IB_FD_148628 | JGI IMG/M metagenome (GOLD analysis project Ga0163150, IMG submission 148628) | Freshwater microbial mat bacterial communities from Lake Vanda, McMurdo Dry Valleys, Antarctica - Oligotrophic Lake LV.19.P2.IB | ecosystem: Environmental > Aquatic > Freshwater > Lake >...
TTCACCACCACCGAGCTCGACTTGATTCTCGGTAAAAACTTCCTAGTCACTTTCCACCTTCAGCCGCTCAAGCCCGTGCAAGCCGCCATCGAGCGCTGCCTGCGCACGCCCACTATTCCCGTGCGCGGCCCCGACCGCTTTGCCCACACGCTGCTCGACCTCATGGTCGATGCCTACAAGCCGGCACTCGAAGAACTCCGCAGCGAAATCGAGTGGGTTGAAAGCGCCGTGCTCGCCAACGTCAACGGCCGTGAGCTCTTCCCCCGCGTGGTCGCCTTGCGTAAAGAGCTCGCGCAACTCCGCCAGATCGTGCGCCCGCAACGCGAAGTCGCCGCCGAGCTGGCTCAAGGCAAGACACGCCTCATCCGCTCCACCATTCTCCCCTATTTGCGCAATCTTTCCGAAGACCTCGCGCACATCGAGAACCAAGCAATCTCCTGGGCCGACCAATTGATCCTCTCGTTTCGCGTCTATCTCAACAAATCGAGTCACGAAGCCAGCGAGGGCATTCGCGTGCTCACCGCCCTGACCGCGTTGACGATTCCTCCGCTACTGGTGGGTGGCTGGTTCGGCATGAATTTTAACGACATGAGCGAACTGGAGGCGAGTTACAGCTACCCACTGGCGGCCGCGTTCACCCTCGCAAGCATCGGCGGTATGGCGGTGTTCATGCGTAAGAAGCGCTGGCTCTGAGCACGTAGGGGAGGGACGAGCTCGGTCTCGTCCGGCCTCGACCGGTATGGGCAATCGCTCGGGCCATGTTGGGGTCAGCACCCCCATGCGAGACCGCCCGTGTCAGGGTAGTCTATGCGCACCGCACTCAGCGCTACCTCAACGCACAACGCCCCTCGCTATGGACCACCGACGCTTCGAATCCAATCTCGCCCAAGCCTACGACAACAACGCCGATCAATACCGCCGGGATGATGAACTCGAAGCGCGGACCGAGAACCACCAGCGACTCGGTGGCAACCTGCGCCGCATCTGCCGCTCGTTCCCCCATCCCATCCGTGTCTTGGAAATAGGCTGCGGCACCGGCCGCTATTTTCATTGGTTGGAAAATACCGACCTGCTCGTCGGCACCGACATCTCACCCGAGATGCTCCGACTGGCACAGCATCCGTTGCAGGAAGCGGACGTAACCGCACGCGAGATCCGCCTGATTCGGAGCAATCTCTACGAAACCAATTTCGATCCCGGGTCCTTCGATTTCATTTACTCACTGGGAGTTTTTGGCTTTGGTGCGGAGTTGACCTCCGAGCTGTGCGAAAAGTTCGCCCGGTGGCTCGCGCCCGGCGGGCGCCTCTACTTCGACGCGCTGGAAAAACACCACTTGGGCAAGATCCCGCTCCTGAAAGAGGCGATGAAACAGTCGATCAAGGCGACCGTGCTCCCGCTCCTCCCGCGGGCGACCCGGGGCCGCATCGAAGAACGCGCCAAGAATGCCGTCCCGACTTTCAATTACACGCGCGAAGACGTGGAGAGACTGATGGCCGAAGCGGGCTTCCGCGATTACGTGCTGTCATCCAACACCTGTCACTCGCCCCTCTGGAGCGGACTACACATTGAGTGCTCCGCGCAGAAAGAAAATCTAAAGGTGCCTCTTAACTCCGGGCCCAACGCGTCCGCTAAACTCGCATCCGAGCGAGCGGTCACTGCCTGACGGTCGAGTGATACCCGTGACCAAAGAGTTTTGAATCTGAGGGAGGGACCGCCTCCGTGCGGTCCGCTCCGAAAAAACGGACGAGACGGAGCTCGTCCCTCCCTGTTACGACCAAAACATTCAGCTGTTGGTATGATCTCTACCTCCGCAAATGAAGAGGCCGGGCTCTCCTCAAAGCCCGGCCTCTTCCGTTAACGAAAACCGTGGTTCAGCGTGTGACCGAGCGGCGACGACGCACCAGCGCACCCGTCAGCGCCAGAGCACCAAAGATCGCGGCGTAGGAGGACGGCTCGGGAATCGCGGAGATCGACGTGACTTCATAAACAGCGATGGAGCCGTTTGTGCCCGTGCCTTCATAACCTACAATTAGGATATTCTTTCCGGCCGGGTTGCTCGCCGCGTCAAGGAACAGTATGGACTCCGGCGAGATGAACGCACCGCCACTATCGGCGGACCCGGTGACGGTGTTGTAATAACCGAAGATGGTCACGTTGTTGAGATCGGTGATGTCGAACTGGAAAATGCCGTTCTGGCGCTCGGCACCGACAAAAACGAAATCCTTGCCATCGATGCTACCGAACGCGAGCGCCTCGGGCTCAGGCCCCTTGTCGTCAGAACGGGTGTCAAAGTTACTCGTCAAACCACTGTTGATGTTGTGGGAAGTCGGATCGTTCTGGATTACGAACTGTTCAATCATCGCTCCTGAATCGAAAACAAGGGCGCCCGTGGCCGCGTTCCAAATGGAAAAGCTACGCGTGCCCATCATGGTGGGTGTATCAATGTCACCATCGAGATCCGTGTCGCCTCGATCCTTGAAAATACTGAGGCGACCGATACCGGTATTATTGACGATGGGATCAACCGTGGGATCAATGTCCGGGGCAGTCGAACCGTTGACCACGGTGTTCTGCAGGGAGGCGCGGAAGATATCTTTGTCGTCGGGACGGGCATCGCCCTCGTTGGCCGTGACAAGGTAAGTGGTGCCGGAGCGCTCAAACTTCGTGATCGTATCGGGCATGGGCATGCCGGCCACGACATCGTTACGACTGGCAAGTCTGGCGTTACTGAGACCATCTTGATCCGACGCATCGATCGTCTGCGTGATGGTGCCCAGATCGGTAATCTTGGTGAATTTACCCGTGGCGAAATCGAGGGTGGCGATCGCGTTGTTCTCCTGAAGAGTGATGTAGGCAGTCGTGTTGCTTGCCGTGATGTATTCCGGCTCGATGTCGGCGATGCTGGATGTCTTGACGGTCAGAGTATCAAGACGGGGGTTACGTATTCCATTAATGGTGACACCGGAACCGAGATTACCCGCGCTGAAATCATAGGTGCTGACCGCGCTGGAATCCAAAGCGGCAAGTGAACTGACGTAATTGCCTGAAGTGACCCCGGAGATGTTCACGACGCTCACCGAGCCGGCACGGTTCACCGTCTCGTTAACGCCGGAACTGGTAGAACCATACTCGCCCTCGTTGGCGATAATGAGCTTGGTGCCATCCGGCGTGCTGGTGACCGAGTCGGGATGGTAGCCGACATCAAGGGTCTTGATAATAGCGCCGGTGCCCTTGTCGAAGATCGCAATGCGTCCGAAATTGGCCGCACCGCTGAGGGTGGGGATGACCGTGGCCACGCCGAATCCGCGTGCGTCATTGAGCACGCTGGAGACCGAGGCCGTGTCGGCCGCCGAGCCAAACACGGAATTGAGATCGACCGACAACCCGCTGGTCAAAACCCCGCCAGAGCTCAGCGAGTAAGACTGGATCGCGTGGTTGGGCATGACGCCAGCTAGGGAATTGGTGCTCAGCAGGCTCCCATTGGCATACGAAACAATCTCACCGCCGCTGGGCAGAGCGACGCCGGAAAGGAACGTGATTTCGGCGAACGCCGAGAGCGGAAGCAGCGAGAAAGCTGCGAGTGCATGAAGTGAAGGAGTGAAGCGCATGATGAAAAAACATTCATAAAGTTCACGCGGCCTCCCGCTTCCAGCCTTCTACTGTTAAGATAACGTGACTCCGTAATACGCTCGTAACCTATGTTACGGAATGCCGGAAAACGTGCTCCAAACGTGCTAATTTCACGAAAAAGCCGGGCCCACGAAGGAGCCCGGCTTGCGGTGCGGTTACGATGATAACGTCTTCAGCGCTTCTGGTTACGCACCGTCGGACGGCGGCGCCAGAGCGCGAGGCCCAATGCACCGGCGCCGAAGATTGCCGCGTAAGTCGAAGGCTCCGGAATCGCGGAGATGCCGCTGATGCTCACGCGGTAGGCGAGAAACATGGTGTCGTTTTGCACCGGCACTCCATTTTGCGTGAGTGCATTGGTCGTCGTGAGGGTGGTGCCGTCCAAAGCGACCATCTTGGTCGCTCCGCTGATGAAGTCGTTGTCGTTGGCGACAAACAGAAAATACTCATCGGCGTTGCCCGTGGGCGTGAGCGCAAGCCCTTCCCATTTTTCCGAGAGGCTGTTGGCGTCCGCCGCTAGGCCGGCATTCAAATTAAGGCCGTAGATTCCGAGCTGGGCGGTGTTGAGGATATTAAGGGCCTCCACATAAGAGACAGGCGTAATCCCGGGCGCGAGGGTCGTGCCCGAAGGCGTGATATCCCCGCCCGCATTGTCATAAGCGGTGCCGGCGATGTTGGTCGCGTTGGCCAGATCGATGAGCAGGATGCTCTTAAACACGGGGACCGCCGACGTGGAGGTGCCCTTGCCAATGCCATCGCGGGAGAGCACCAGGATGTGCGTGTTGTTGATCGCGATGATCTCGCTTTGAGCGGCCGTCCTGTTGGGCGTCCCACTGCCCGTATCGTTGAAGACGGGCAGTTTTAAAACATATTCCGCCACCGACGCCGAGGGCGTGGCCTCGGCGCTTACATCATACACAAACAGACGGGTGTTGAGGCGTCCTTGGGCGCCTGTGCCCGAATCCTGAATGGTCGCGCTTTGCATCATACCAAAGAGCCGGGTGCCGTCCGGGGAGAGCGCCACACCCTCCATGCCTTGATTGCCACGCCGGCCGTCGGCAGGAGTCACCTCAGAGCTGAAGTTGACCGTCCCGCTCACCCGGGGCGTCACGGCAGCAGGAGGCGTAATCACGCCGTCAATTTGATTGGAGGAGTTAAAGTGGTAGATATTGGCGCCGTATTCGTCGCTGGCGTAGCCCGAGCCGTCCGCTTTGAGCACCAAACCCTCCGTGTCCAGGGACACGCGGTTGATGGTCGTTCCGCCGCTGGTCGGAAAGGTGGCGGTGCCGTTCGAAACGGTGACATAAGGCACCAATCGTCCACCGATCGTCGTGCTGCTGTCGGGCACCAGTCCAGTGGTGGCGACATAGCCAGTCCCCGAGTCATAGGTGAGCTTGGTGGAGCCGGCAGCATCATACGTCAGCGCAAATTGATTCTTAGCCACGCCGCTGGTCGCGCCACCGGTGTAGGGGTTGAAACTAAAATCCACCTTCTGGATACGGGCGGCATAGTTCGAGAAATTGGGAGCGGAGTTATAACCGCGATCCGGAGTAAAATTGAAGCTGCCGCCATAGGTGCCGTTGCCATTGATCGTCCAATTGGACACTTGCAGGCCGGAAACGGAACCCAAGGACTCGCCCCAGCCGTCGATCGCCGCCGCATCGATGCGACCCACCCCGACCAGGCCTTTGTTCACAAAGGTCACGCCATTCAGCATGGCGGAGACCTCGCCCGCCGCGCTGGAGATATTCGTGCCCGTGACGATACCGGTGCCGACGTTCAATTGAGCGTGAAGAGAAACAGGAACAGCCAGCAGAGGGGCCGCCCCGGCAAACCAGATGTGAAGTTGCGAGGATTTCATAGAGGGAGGCGGGTAGCCAAACCACCCTCCCCCCTTCCGACCGTTCCGATCCGTTCTAGGGTGTGAGTTTGCCTGCCTCGGCTTCGAGGCGGGTGACCAACTCGTCCATCTGGTCGATCACCGCTTGCACCGTTTCGCGTTTCGACAGGTCGACGCCGGCCTTGCGGAGCTGCTCCATCGGGTGGTCGTTACCCCCGCTCTTTAGGAGCGTGAGGTAGCGCTCCGTCGCAGCGGCGCGCTCGGCGGGTGTGCCGGTGTTCATCGCCTTGTAAAGCTGCGCCGAGGAGGCGAAGCAGGTCGCGTATTGATAAACGTAGTAAGGCGAATTGTAGAAATGCGGAATGCGCGTCCACGTGTAGCGGTAAAGCGGATCCTCGGCTACAGCGTCCCCGTAATAGTCTTTGAGGAGGTTGCCATAGAGCGCGCTGAACACGTCGGCAGTGAGCGGTTCGCCCTTCTCGGCCAGCGTGTGCGCACGATGCTCAAAGTCCGCGAAAAGCACCTGCGTGTAGAACGTGCCTACGATCGAGTCGATGGCGTGCTGAAGCAGGAGGAAGCGCTCCTTGGGGTCCTTGCTCTCGGCCAGTAGCTTTTCGAGCAGGAGCCGCTCGTTCACGGTCGACGCAACCTCGGCCACGAAGATCGTGTAGTCCGAGGTCACGAAGGGCTGGTTCTCCTCTGACAACCGTGAATGCATCGCATGCCCCATCTCGTGCGCAAAAGTGAACACCGCGTCCTGCGTGTCGTTGTAGTTCATCAGCACATACGGACCCACGCCGTAAACCCCCGCATTGTAGGCACCGGAGCGTTTACCATCGTTTTCATAAACATCGAGGCGGTTACCGTCGAGCAGCTCGGAGAGTTTGGCCTGATACTCAGCGCCAAGGGGCGCGACCGACGCGCGCACGAGGTCGCGGGCCGGTTTGTAGGGCCACTGGGTCTCGTCCTTGATGAGCGGGATCTGTCCGTCGTAAAGGTGGTAGGTTTCGAGCCCGAGGATTTTTTTTCGGAGCTTCAGGTAGCGCTGGAGGGGCGCGGTGCCGGCGCGAACCGTGTCGACGAGCGTCGTGTAAACCTCGACTGGGATCGCGTTGCCATCGAGCGCGCGGGCCAGCGTGGTCGGATAGTCACGGGCCTGCGCAAGAAACCAGCCGCGCTCTAGGATGCCGCGGTAGATCGCGGCGTAGGTGTTTTTGGTCGCCTCGTAAGTCTTGAGGTAGGCCTCAAAGGCTTTGGCGCGGTCGGCTTGGTTGTAGTTGGTCGCGAGGATCGATTGATAAGCACCGGGCGAGAGCTTGACGTCCTTGCCGTCGGAGAGCGTGACCGTCGGAAACTTGATATCGGAGGTGCTGAGCTCGGAGTAAACGGAGCGTGGCGTCTCGTTGAAACGCGTGGCGAAGGAGAGGAGTTTTTCGCCCTTCTCATCGAGGACGTGTTTTTGCTGGCGATAAGCGTCCAGAATCGGAAAGCGGTAGGGCGCGAGGTCGGGCGTGGTGTCGAGCCAGCCGCGCATCGTGTCTTCGGGGATGGCGAGTAACTCGGGGTTGAACCACGCGGTGGCGGTGCCGAATTTCGCGAAGAGCGCCTGCACGCGTTGGAGTTTCCCGGCGATATCTTGGTTGCGCGTATCGGTGTCGCGTTGGAGCTGCGGATACCGGAAGGCACGGTATTGAATGATACCGACTTCATCGTAGAGGCGGTAGGCTTTCAACACGGCGGCAGGGCCGTCGTTGAGTGTGCCCTTGAGCGCTGCGAACGCCGCCATCTTGGCCTCCATGGCTTTCATACCCTGCTCCCATGCGGCCCAGTCGGCATAGATCGGGGAGAAATCCCACTTGTAGTCAGCGGCGATCTCGTCGCGGTTGCGCGTCGTGGGCTTGGTGTCGGCGAAGGAGTGGGTCATCAGGATAAGGGAAGCGGTTGCAACCATCAGCGGACGTGCCGCGGCGGAGAGGAGGGAAGAGCCAGTCATGGGGGCCAGTAAAATGCTTTCATCGCTTGCGTCGAGCCGAGCTCAGCAAAAGGTGGAGACAATTTTTCCAATATGCTGCGCGCGTTGATTTTTGATTTCGATGGATTGTTGGTGGACACCGAAACCGTTCTCATCGACGCCTGGGTTCAGCTGCACACTGAAGACGGCCTCACCTGCGACCGGGGCACGCTCCATCACATCGTGGGCCACACCGACGTCGTTTACGATTATTGGGCCGCCTACGCGCCGGAGATCGACCGCACGGCGTTGGAGACGCGTTACCGGGCCACGGCGCGCGCCCTCACCCTCGCGGCGCCTCCGCTGCCGGGTGCCCTCGCGCTCCTCAACGCCGCTCGCGCCGCGGGCCTGAAGATCGGACTCGCCTCCAACTCCACGCACCACCACGTCGAAGGCCATCTCGCCCATCGGGACATGCTCGGCTTCTTCGATACCATCGCTTGCCGTGACGATGTCACCATCGGCAAACCCGAGCCCGATGTATATCTAGCCGCGTTGCGCGGGCTCGGTGTCTCGGCGCACGAATCGATTGCCTTTGAGGATTCGGTTCCCGGTCACGTCGCCGCACACCGGGCGGGGTTGCGCGTGGTCGTCGTCCCGAACCCCTCGACGGTCCACTGCGAGTTCGCACACTCCACGATCAAGCTGCACTCGCTTGCCGAGACTTCGCTTCAGGCGTTGCTCAGCCTGCGGTAAGTTGTGCGCGTAACCAGCCCGGCCGGTCGGTGGTGATACTCGCCACGCCGGCCGAGACCAGTTCGCGAGCCCGCTGTGCGTCGTTAACCGTCCATACGTGCAACTGCAGGTTCTCCGCGCGCAAACGGTCGACGAGGCGCGCATCGATGGGCCAGCCGGAGCTCACGCCAAGGCCGTGAAAGCCCTCGGCTTGGCAAAATCGGATGAGCGCCGGCAGCTTCACCGGCCTGCCCTCGGGCGTGTCGGCAAGGAACAACGCCCCGCACCGGGGGAGCGCGCGTTTTGCTTCGCGCAGCGCCCCTGCGTCGAAACTGATCAGCACGATTTGCTCCGGCCTGACCGGTCCGGCGGCGACCGCTCGTTCGAGCGCCGGCACGAGGCCGTCGGCTGCTTTTAACTCGATAAAGAGCCTTCGACCCGCCGGCACGGTGGCGAGGATTTGTGAGAGTGAAGGCACGCGTTCACTCCGCCATCGCGCTCCTTTCCAGATGCCCGCATCCAGTTTCTGGATATCCGCGAGCGTCAACGCATCGACCCGTGCATCGCGCCCCGTGGTGCGCAAAAGCGTGGGATCATGAATGACCGCCACCTCGCCATCGCTCGTCAGGTGCACATCGATCTCGACGGCGTCCGCCTGCTCGGTCCAACCCAGCTTCGCCGAAGCCAGCGTGTTTTCCGGAGCCTCACCGGACGATCCTCGATGCGCGACGATTTCGACGGTGAGTTTCATAAGTAGTGTGTCGGTTTAGAAAAGCCCGCCTTGGCGCATTTCATCGCGCCGGGTGCCGTCCAGAGTGCTCATTTCCAAAAGCCAGGCAAGCGATTGCCCGGCGATTGAGGGCTCCTCGGCGAGGCGCGCGAGGAGCAACGCCCCGGCCAACGCATCGTAGAGTGCCGCGTGATAGTGCCGCCGTTGCGCCGGACAATGTTCCACCGCAAGCGCATCCAGCCGGGTTTGTAACGCAAACGCCGCCACCACGTCGGCGAGTTTCGCGGACGTGAGCGACGGATACAGTTGCGGGTAGAGCCGACCTGTATCGATCCAGGCACCCCAATCCGTCGCCACCGAGCCCGGTCGCGCGAAATCCGGCGACGTGCGCGGATAAGGCCACACGGATTTGACGAGCGTGTTTTCCGCATTGGCAAAGTGCGCCGCCAGCGGACCGGTTTCACGCCAGCGCGCAAAGGTCTCGAACTCGTCACCAAAGGGTGCGTGATCCGCCACGGTCTCCGCGTAGAGACCGTGAACCGCCACATCCTCCGCCCTCACACGACCGGTGGCGCGGCAAAGCCGCGTGTGCGTCTCCACGATCACGGAGCCACGCATCGTCACCACACCGTATTCGAGGATACCGGACGCGACGCTGCCCTCGAAATCGACAAAATGAATGAGGTGGTCGGTCCAAGGCATTTTTCACCACGAAACACACGAAACCCACGAAATCCACACCTTACTCCTAATTCCTTAATGTTCGTAATACGAACATTTGCCCGTTTCCGCGCCGTCATATTCGCGCCGATATTTCCCGCCGCCGGTATTTCCGGTTGATGGTTTTTTCGGTTGTTGGTGTTTCCGGTTGGTGGTGTTTCTCACCGCGCAACACCATGAACCCCCGCAGTCCTACAGCCCTCCCCCAAGCTCTTTCCGAGCTCTGTGCACTCTGTGTCAAAAATCCGTTTTAACGTCCGTTTCTGTCTTAATCCTTTCTTCACATTGCCCATGCGCATGGGCATCGCCCGGCGCCTTTTTTCGTGTGTTTCGTGTCTTTCGTGGTTTCAACCTTTGTCGTGGATCTTTCGCCCTACCGCACGTTTATCACCGAGCTCGCCGTCCAGAGTGGCGAATTCATCCGCCCCTACTTCGCCAATCCCGCCCTGACGGTTGAGATCAAATCCGACGACTCCCCCGTCACCGCCGCTGACAAGGGCGCGGAACAACTCCTGCGCGCTCTCATCGCCAAACAATTCCCCGCCCACGGGATCATCGGCGAGGAGTTCGGCGAGGATCGTCCGGACGCTGAATTCGTCTGGGTGCTCGACCCGATCGACGGGACCAAGGCCTTCATCACCGGCGTGCCGCTCTGGGGAACGCTCATCGCGCTGCTGCACAACGGCCAACCCGTGCTCGGCGCGATTCACCAGCCCATCTTGCAACAACTGATGATCGGCGATGGCACGACCACGACGCTCAACGACCGCCCCGTGCGCGTGCGTGCGTGCGCGCGAATCGAAGACGCCACCTTGCTCACCAGCGACCCGTATAACCCCGCCAAATATCAAAACGGCCCCGCCTACGAGGCCCTCGGCAAACGCGCCCGCCTCGTGCGCACCTGGGGCGATTGTTACGGCTACCTACTGCTCTCGGCGGGCTTTGCCGACATCATGGTCGACCCCATCATGAACCTCTGGGATCTCGCCGCCGTGGTTCCCATCGTGCGC
>Ga0163150_10009644_pt1 | contig 10612 bp, 15 predicted proteins | sample OliLakLV19P2IB_FD_148628 | JGI IMG/M metagenome (GOLD analysis project Ga0163150, IMG submission 148628) | Freshwater microbial mat bacterial communities from Lake Vanda, McMurdo Dry Valleys, Antarctica - Oligotrophic Lake LV.19.P2.IB | ecosystem: Environmental > Aquatic > Freshwater > Lake >...
GCACCCGCCGTCGGAGATGACGCAGCAGTCGAACTTGTGGAGCGGGTCGGCAACCAGGCGTGAGGACATGACGTCGTCGACGGTGAGCGGGTCGCGGTACATGGCGTTCGGGTTGCGGCCCGCGTGCTCGCGCATCTGCACCGAGATCGACGCGAGCTGCTCGGCCGTCGTGCCGTACTGGTGCATGTGGCGCTGCGCCGCCATCGCGTAGGCGCCGACGAGCGTGAGGCCGGTGGGGAACTCGTAGGCCATCGGCAACGGCATCGCCATGCCGCCGCGGCCGCCACCACCGCCGGTTCCGAGCGTGCGCCCCGAGGCCGAGAGCTGGTTGTTGCCGTACACGATGGCGATCGTGTCGACGTCGCCGTTCTGGATGGCACGGTACGCGTGCATCGTGTGGAACTCGAAGCTCGACCCGCCGCATTGCGTCGACTCCAACCAGTGCGGCGTCAGCCCGAGGTACTCGGCCAACTGCACCTCGTGCATGCCGCCGTAGCCCGCGCTCGCGAGACCCTCGATGTCGGAGGTTTCGAGCCCGGCGTCGTCGAGCGCGCGCCGGAACGACTGCGCTTCCAGCATCGTCGCGCTCATGTCGGGAGTGACGGGCCCGTCGGAGAGCCCGACTCCCACAACACATACGTTCCGTTTCATGGTGGGCGGACCGTAGTAGCGCCGGGTTGACCGAAGCGACCCCGCCAGGTACTACGCGGCTGAGCGCCGGCGAGCGATCGCGACCAGCGCGATACCCGCGGCCGCGGCCGCGGAGCCGATCACCGCGAGCGCACCGTTGCCACCCGTCACCGGAAGCTGCGCCTGCGCCGCAACCGTGGTCGTGGTGGTCGGGGCCACCGTCGCCGCCGCCACCGCGACGGTCGTGCTCGTGGTGGTGGTCGGCGCGACGGTCGTGGTCGTCGTGGTCGTCGTGACCGGCGGTGCGCCGACCTCGATGAACACGGTCGCGATCGCCACACAGACAATGCCGCTTCCGGTCTCGAAGCATTCGCCTTCGTCGAAAGCCGCCGGTTCGAAGCTGTCTTCACCGAAATCGAAGAACGAGATGAAGGCGTAGTCGAACTGGTCGGAGCCGGTGAAGCCGGGGTCCGGCGTGTACGTGACACCGTCAGCCTCGTCGCCGATCACGCGGTCGAGCGCGCCGTTCGTCGGCAGGCTGTCGATCTCGGTGAACACGTCGTCCGCTCCCGGTTCGGGGACGTCGTTGTCGCTCGGGGCCGGGGCGCTGAGCACGACCGGCGTGTTGAAGGGCGTCTCGTACAGGTCATCCTCGGCGCCGAAGGTTCCCTCGCCGGCGGAGGCGATACCAGCGGTCAGCAGCAACCCCATCGAAGCAACACCGACAACACACACAACTCGCAGCCCACGCTTCACAACACGCTCCCACTTTTCGCGAAACCGAAGCTTCGGAGCGTAGCGATCGCCCCAATGAGAGACAATGGGTCACATGGCTCGCGACCACGTCCGCCACAACCGCAAATTCTGGGACGCCGACTCCGACGCGTACCAGGCCGACCACGGCAAGCACCTGGCCGAGACGCCACTCGCGTGGGGAGTCTGGCGCCGGCCCGAGTCCGAGTTGGGGGTCCTCGACGAGGTCGCGGGGCGCACGGTCCTCGAACTCGGCTGCGGTGCGGCGCAGTGGTCGGCGGCACTCGTGCACCAGGGCGCCCAGGCGGTCGGCCTCGACTTCTCCGCCCGCCAACTCGACCACGCCCGTAAGCACAGCGCGGCGCAGGATGTCGACGTTCCGCTCGTGCAAGCGAGCGGCGAGCAGTTCCCCTTCGCCGATGCCAGTTTCGACATCGTGTTCTGCGACCACGGCGCGATGAGCTTCTGCGACCCGCGCCGCACTGTTCCCGAAGCGGCCCGGGTGCTGCGGTCCGGCGGTCAGCTCGCGTTCTGCATCACCGATCCCCTCGTGTACCTGACGTGGAACGAGGTCAAGGAGCGCCAGACTCGGCGGCTACGACGCGGCTACGACGCGCTGGGCCGCATGCACCTCGGCGGCGAAGGCACCGTCGACTGGGTGCTACCGCCGGGCGAATGGATCGCACTGTTCCGCGCCAACGGGCTCGTCGTCGAGGACCTCATCGAGGTGCGCGCGCCCGAAGGTGCGACGACGACCTACGCAGACTTCGTACCGTACGACTGGGCCCGCCGGTGGCCCGCGGAACAGATCTGGCGCGTCCGCCGGGGTTAGACGCCCGCGGCCGACCACTCGGGCTGCGCGCACTCGGCAACCGTGTCGATCGACGCGAGCTCGGGCGCCTGCCCGAAGGTCGTGCCCGCAGGCGTCTCCGCGATGCAGTACCACGTGCCCGTCGTGGTTTCGCTGACCATGACGAAGCCGGTCTCGCTCAGGTCACCGAGGCCGACCGTGTCCGCGTCGGCGCTCGACATGATGTCGAAGTCGAGCGTCGGCTCGATGGCCTCGAGCGACGCTGCAGACAATGACACGTAGGTCCCGTCGTTGGTGTACTGCGTCTTCGCAACGAGGAGGCCGTTGCGAAGCGTCGTCTGCGCGGCGCGCCCGGCGTCCACCTCGCCCGCCGGCGGCGCGGCCTCGTCCGCGGGCGCGTCCTCCTCTGTTGTCGCTGTGGTCTTCTCCGCACCGGTCGACCGCAGGGCGAACACTGCGCCAAGTCCGACGCCAACGACGACGACCACGACGAGGAGGCCCTTCAGCACGGGCTTCGCACCCGACTTCTCGACGGGCTTGATGAGCGAACTCGGGGCCGGGTTCAGTGTCACCACGGCCTTCTTGCCGGCGTCGCCGAGCCCGGGCGGCTGCAACATGACCTCACGGTTTGCCCACCGCACACCGGTTTCCGTGTCGGGGCCGGCGTCGGTGTCGGCGTCGGTGTCGGCGTCGGTGTCGGCGTAGGCCTCGTTGAGGTCGGTCACGCAGTCAGCTCCAGGGAGTCACGCAAGGTTTCGAACAAGATGTCGTTTCGCTCGGTCGCGTGCGTCAGCAAGACGTCCACGCGCGAGCCGTCGATGATTGCGAGCACGCGCACTTCGTATCCTTCGGGGTCTTCGAGGACGGCGTCGGTGGCCGGCCGGCCCTCGTACTCGATGCGCGTCTCGCTCTTGATTTCGGTCCCGTCGCGGTCGCCGCCATCGCGGGTGCCGGGGCGGCCGCGGCTACGGGCGCGCCACACTTCTTGCACATGTCCCACGCTGCAAGGCAGGAGGTAGCCGCACTTGTCGCACTGCCGCACGGTCTGAGGTATCGGTGTCCCGCGGAGGTGACGTGAGCAGGAATTACGGACGAAAGCCCTAGATCGGGCAACGATATACTTGACTCACCTTCGCGAGGCATAAGAAAGGCCCCCGTGAGGTCCGGGGGCCTATTGATCACCGGTTCTTCGGTTGCATTCAGCCCGAGGGCCTACTAACCGAACCGCTGACCAAGAACATCGTACCCAGTCTGGCATGTCTTTAGAAGAGCTGGATCAAGGGATTATATGTCCGCTTTCGACAGGTTCGTAGGCCGATCGGCCCAACGCTCCTAGTGGCAGCTATCGCCATATTCGTCGTCACGAACGAAGTGTCCCCCTCTGCCGTGCGGCGTCGAATCCCAGCGATGAGGTCGGCAACCTGGATGGCCTGCGTCGCGTGGGAACTCGCGTAGTACACACAAGGGTGGATCTTGAGCCTGCGCGAAACTACGAAACTAGCCACGCATCGACTTGCATGCTGGTCGGCCTGGTGCGAACACCAGTCAGAAATAATCATGCCCGTTTCGCCGTGGTGCTGGCACTCCACGGAGAAGTGCTCGACCAGTGCCTGCATCTGCAGCGGCATCGTCTGGTGCAGGCCCATCTGGTGCTTCATCGCAGCCTTATCAAGGGTCACAGAGTAGATAGTCCCGTTGAGCCCACCGACGATCCGGATGAGTTCGTCGGTAAAATCGCGGTTCTTCCGCCGTTTCCAAGGGTTCGGCTTGATGATGTCGCCGGCCTTGACCTCCCAGTCAACGGGCCTACCTCGACCCCGGAAGTACTTCGCCTTAGCACCGAGAATGCGACGCGATGCGAGGGTGACCTGATCCGAAGGTATCGAGAAGCCCGCGATGACAACAGCTGTAGATACGTGTTGAGCGTCGGGCTTTCCCGAATCATCGAGAAACAGGATCCGGGTGCCGCTCATGTTGTCGCCGCCTGAGTCATACGTGGACGAACGGTAGACTTTGTCCCCGTAGGGACGCCCCCGGACCGCGGCAAGGTCTTCCGCTAAGTCGTCCGAGCCCGCTAAAGGGTCCGGGGGCGACCAGTTTTCATCCCGTCGTCTCCGTCTCTCCCGGCTCCTTGAGAAGTCGCTCGATGCGGTCCAAAAGGTCGGCATCCAGACCGTCCGACGACTCGGCCTTCTTGAGCAGCAGGTCGAAGTACTGCTGCTTCATGTCCTTTGGCTTACCGCCGCCTGTGGCGCCACTACTGCTTCCGCCCGACGCGCCGTCACCGCCGCTAGGGCGCTGACCGCGCGGCCTACCCGGCCTGCGCGGGCTGGAGGGGGAAGACTTAGCCACCTTCCACAACGGACTCTTTGGGAGTCCGGCGTAGTCGATGGCCGAGAGAAAGAAACGGATGGCCTTCGTGCGGGACGCGCCGGTGATTCGCGGAAAGGACTCGGTGAACGCAGCTTCGAGTTCTCCGGGCGTCGCGTTTGTCTCGCCGAGCGTCACGGGCACGGCGTAAAACTGTCGGAGGAGGTCGGCGACCAGGGCAGGGCGCCGGTCGATGTTCACGGCCAGTTCCCTCAGGGCGTCGGTGACGGTCCCGTCCTCCTGGATCAGCCCGAACCCGCGAAACGCCGCGATCAGGTAGCTCTGGACGCTCCCCGACTGCGAAGAGAGGTAACTGCGGTCGAGGCGATTCGGCAGGTCGCTCGCGACCTTCTCGACGGTGTTGAGGAACGTGGCCCACGGCACGTTGTACGGCGAGGAGAAAGTCGGCTCGGCGTCCATTTGGATTCCTCCGTAGCTCGTTGCCCGGCCTCAACGCCGGATGTTCCACAACTCTAGGCCGCGGAATATTCCGCGTCAATCGGGAATCGGCGGCGTAGAAGATTGTCCTATGACCGTCATATGGAATATCCGATGATGGAGCCCATGAGCATGGTCGAAGTCCGCCCTGGCGACACCGTGGTTGTGGTGAACGCGTTCGGGCAGAGGGACCAGCGGCGCGCGTTGTCGGGTGTCGAACTGGAGGGTCACGATTTCCCGGTTATCTGGGTGTGCTCGAACGACGAGTGGCAACTAGCGACCGCCGAAGATCGCGAACCCGAGGGAGTGCCGTGGCCCGCCGACGACGTGCATCGATGACGGCTCCCAAGTCGAGGTCCGGCAAACCCGCCGAGAGGGAGTACGACAAGTTCGAGACTCTCGCTCGCAAACTTACGAAGGTTCCGAAGCGCGAGATCGACGAGAAGCGGGCGAAGTCGAACGGCAAGGGCCGCGACAACTACGACCCGACGAGTTCTGCGTAGGTCAGCCGTCGCCCAGCGGCCTGACGGAGCACCCGGTTGAAGCGACCAAGGTCGCTGTCCTTCCGCTGGTTGTATGTGAACACGCGTTCCGAGACGTAACGGTGCAGGTGTTCGGGCAAGACTTGGATGTACGTGCCGTGAAGACCGCGCTTGAGCAGGCTCCAGAAGTTCTCGATACCGTTCGTAGTGATGTGGCCTGAGACGTACTCGACCAGGTGATCGACCGTTTCGTGGGTGTAGTCGTCTCTGAGCGTGCGGTACGGGACGTTGCCGCCGATCACGGAAATTCCCCAGTCTCGATCACTGAAATTCCCCAGCTGATCGACCGGGTGGTGTTGGTGTGAGGTTATGCGTCGCGGGTGGGTTTCACCGCCTTGCGGAGGTTGTCGGCGCGGGCACGGTGGGCGCGCATGCGGTAGCTGTCGCCGTCGATGTTGAACACGACCGAGTGGTGCAAGAGCCGGTCGAGCATCGCGGCGGCGACGGTCGGATCGTCGAAGATCCTGCCCCAGTTTGCGATGCCGAGGTTGGTGGTCATCACGATCGAGGACTTCAGGTAACGCTGGGTAACGACTTGGAACAACGCGGCGGCGGCTTCGGAGGCGAGCGGTAGGTAGCCGACCTCGTCGATGATCAGCAGTCGTGGTCCGGCGAAGAAGCGCATGGTGGTCGCCCATCGTCCTTCGATCGCGGCGCGGTGGCAGCGCGCGGCGAGGTCGACTGCGGTCGTGTAGTAGGTGCGGTAGCCGGCCTCGATCGACGCGCGGGCCAGTCCGACGGCGAGCATCGTCTTGCCGACACCGGGCGGCCCGATGAACAAGACGTTGGTGGCGTCTTCCAAGAACCGCAGCGTGGCGAGCTCGCTGACGAGTTTGCGGTCAATGGACGGTTGGGCGTCGAAGTCGAAGTCGTCGAGCCGCCACGGCGCGGGCAAGGACGCGAACCGTTCGAGCCCCGCCTTGCGGCGTGTCTCAGTCGCGGCGACCTCAACATCGAGCAGTCGTTCCAGGAACGCGCTGTGCCCGAGCTTTGCTTTGGCAGCATGATCGAGCTCGCCTGGGAGCGCTTCGGCGGCGGCGGCGAGACGTAAGTAAGCGAGATGGCCGCGGAGCTTTTGGTAGGTGGAGTTCTCGCTCACGACGCTCCCTCGACGAGTTCGGCGTAACGCGCGAGGTCCACGACGACATCGCGACCTTCGACGCCCAGCAGACGGGCGGCCTCGATGAGCGCGTCGGGTCCGGGCGGCCGGTTCGATTTGCGGTCACAGGGCCGCGCCGTCGTGAAAGACGACAGCACAACGGACTCGAGCGCGCGGTGGTGCTCGGGGGAGCGCACGATCGCGCCGGCGCCGGCCGGTGCGAGACGATGCGTGACCATGAGCGCGTCGGCTGGTGAGTGAACCTCGACGGTTGCGGCACCGAGCCGGTGCCGCAACGTCAGTTCGACACCGCTGAGGCCGGGTGGCACCGAGTAACGGTTCCCGCGAAACGCAACCGTCGCATTGTCGCCGACCGTGCGCGTGACCTCGATCGTCGCCGGGAACGCCAGCGGCGGCAACGCCAACAACAGCTCCGCGTCGGCGAGCGCGCCGACCGTTGTGCGCGCACCAGTCGCGGTGCGGCGCTCCCGGGCATCGCCCGCCCCCGCGAGGAACCGGTCGAGTGACAGTTGCGCTTCCTCGGGTGTCGTCGCGGTCATCGTGCGCCACCAACGGCCCGACGTGTAACGCACGGCCGACTCGACCGCACCTTTGCGGTTCCCGCGCCGCGGTGGGCACGGCTCCACGATCGCGCCGTAATGCTTCGCGACCGGCGCGAACGACGGCTGCACGTCACGAGTGCCCGGCACGATCACCGTCGCGAGCCGATCAGTCCGCCACACACGAGCGGTGCCACCCAGGCGGCGCATCACCGCATCCATCGCCTCGATCAGATGCGGCTGATCCAACGACTCCGCCAACACCCCGCGCGTGCGCGACGAGTGCGGCAACGCCCCCAACAACACATACGCGGTGCCACCCCACGGCGCCCGGCGTCGTTCGAACCAATCCCACTGGATCTCCTCGCCCGGCGGGTGGTCGATCTCAATCGTGTCGCGGCCCTTCACCCCCCGACACGCCTCACAATGCGGGCGCAGACCACGCTGACGGACCTGACGCACGAAACTCGGGTAGCTGCGCCCGTAGCCGAGCACGACGACCTCGTCGAACAACGCGCTCGCCCACAAGTGGCAGTCATCGTCGAACCTGGCCCGGACATACGCTTCGAAAGGCCCCAGCGGATCGGACGTCGACGACACCCGCCGGCCCGGCACGCGTTCGCCGTTCAGATACGCGCGGATCGTCTTCGGGTCTCGTTGTAGATGGCGAGCAATGGCCGAGATCGACCACCCCCGTTCCCTCAACGCGTGAGCTTCCACATCTTCCCCTTGTGTGAGCATGGGAGGCGGGACTCCTTCGGGCTGGCAGCTTGGTCGCCGTCAGCATCGAAGGAGTCCCCCTCGCGCAGGTGGACCTTCTCGTGGTCCACCCAGCCGCTCAGGGGTGGGGAATTTCAGTGATCATCTCTGGGGAGATTCCAGTGATCGTCAGCAGTAGAGGCCGGCGGAACTTCCGCAAAGGTGTACGTCACGAATCTGTACAACACTGTCGTCCCGCTCATCCGGTTCGAGGTCACCGACGAAGTCAGGTTCTTGGAAGAGCCCTGTCCGTGCGGGTCTGTGATCCACCCGCACGTCCTTCGAACATGTCTGAGCCAACAACATCTCGTCGAGTACCAAGTCCGCCAAACCGCACGCGGCGCGGACATTTCCGCAGTGACCTCAGCCTCAGACGCGGTGGACACCAACGCGTTGGCAGCGCGAATCGAAGACGCACTCCGGAACCTCGGTCTGCCCGCACCTACGGTGACAATCGCGACCGTCGACAGCGTTGATCGTCAAGCAAGCGGCAAGCGCAAACGGTTCGTGCCCTACAACTGACCGCTACCGCGTTGTCCACCCCTGCGGCAGTGCGAGCGACCTTTTTAGAACTCCATTTCGAGGGATTCGGCCTCGTCGGCCAGTGAAAGCCAGCGTTCTTCCGCGGCGTCGACTTGGCTCTGGCTGGTTGCCAACTCCGCGCCGAGGCGCACCAACTCCGCGTGGTTCGTGCTCGCTGCGAGGAGTTCGGCCTGCACCGTGTTTCGCGCCGCGATCGCCTCGGCGACCGCGCGATCCGCGATGGCGAGCTGGCGGCGCAGTGTGCTCGGGCTCTTCTTCGACACGGCCTTCGGGGGAGTGGCACTCCGGCGCGCCGTGGTCGGCGCGGCCGGTTGCGGCACGCGTTGGGCCAGCCACCCGGCGACGCCGCCGCGCACAACTCTCGCGGCCGTCGCTGTCGATCGCCAACACCTCGGTGACGGTGTGATCGACGAACACTCGGTCGTGGCTGACAGCAACGAGAAATCCCGGCCAGTCGTCGAGGAACTCCTCGAGGTACGCGATGGCGTCGAGATCGAGGTGGTTGGTCGGTGTGTCGAGCACCCCACCCACGCCCAGGCGCGACAGCATAAGCGCGCCGACCCGAGTGTTCCGACCGCGACGCACGACGCCTGCCTGCGGCTCGCGTTCGCCGCTCAGCATCGAGAGCAGCGTGCTCTTCCCGCAGCCGTTGAGACCGACGACACCGATGCGGTCGCCGGCGCCGAGCGTGAGCGACAGATCGGTGAACAAGGGCCGGTTGGGGCGAGATGCCGCCAGGCCTTGCGCATCGATCAGGATCACGGCTCAGGTTACGGGCCGGATCGGGGGCACCTATAGCGAGTATTGCGCAGGAATCGATAGATAGGTACTATTTCTGCTGGTTCGAGTCGCATCGCTCCAAGACACGGAGGTCACGGTGAAGAAACTCGTTCTCGTCGTTGCGTGCGCGGTTGCGTGCAGCCTCGTTGCCCCGCCATCCGCCCAGGCGGCCACGGAACCGGCCGCGGAACCGGCCGCGGTGTCGTGCGAGAAGCAACTGAGAACGACGAACAACTTCAACTTCACCATCCCGTACAACACTCCCGGCGCGCAGGTGTTCATGCAAATGACGGCAACGAGCTCGATCTGCTGGTCAGGTGCCGCTGAGGTGCCGAGCCTCGTGGCGAGCGACCTGCAGTGCCGGATGCTCGTCAACGGGACGGCGAAGGCCGGGCGGGTGGAAGTCACGGCGACTGGGGTGGCGGGCGACGCCCACGCGATCAAAGTGAAGTTCTCCTGTCGTGCGAGGATCCCGAACTTCAAGGGTCATTACTCGGTCTACAGGGTCAACGAGTTCCGGACGCTGTCGCTGGGTGCATGGCTCAAGAAGCCCTACGTCGTCAACATCATTCACCAGCACATTCAGGTTCGGTAACCGCGCGTCCCGCGGTCGGGAGCCGCACTTGGAAGCCCGGGTTACGGTGCGGCCCGATGACGTTCGAGGCGTACCGCAGCGACGACGGGACGGCCGTTGACGCGGCGGCCGCGCTCGAAGCATGGGGCCGGGCCGCGCGGCCGGTGCTCGTACAGGTCGCGCGCCGGTACGGCGCGGTGACGACCGCGAACGACATCGCCCACGAGGTGCAGGTGCGCTCGGGGGTGCGGACGCGCGTACCAGCCGCGGTGTGGATCGACGACGTGCTCGACGGCGTCGACGTGGAGTGTGTCGCCCGCGCCGAACCGTTGCTGTCGGCGTTCTGCGTTGGTCCCGACGGACGCATCGGCGACCGCTACGAGCGGCTGGCCGTCAGCCTCGACGCGACCGCGGCGGTCGACATCGAAATGCACGCCGCCACCCGGCACAGCTGGCGAAGCTGCGTGCGTCGGCGCCGAAGCCGGCGAAGACCACCCGCACGCGCACGCCGCGCACCAAGACACCGGCGCCAATCAAGGCCAAGAAGTTCGAACCGACGCGCGCCGTGTGTCCCACGTGTTTCTTGCAGCTCCCGGCCACCGGCCGCTGCGACAACTGCGACGACTGCGACGACTAGGGCAGGGCTAGCCTCCGGGCTAGCCGTGGGCTAGCCGGCGATCGCGTCGAAGAGATCGACGCCGGTGCCGTCGGGGTTGCGCAAGGTCGCGTACCGCCGGCCCCGGAACGCGTCCC
>Ga0163150_10009647_pt1 | contig 10611 bp, 9 predicted proteins | sample OliLakLV19P2IB_FD_148628 | JGI IMG/M metagenome (GOLD analysis project Ga0163150, IMG submission 148628) | Freshwater microbial mat bacterial communities from Lake Vanda, McMurdo Dry Valleys, Antarctica - Oligotrophic Lake LV.19.P2.IB | ecosystem: Environmental > Aquatic > Freshwater > Lake >...
TTATATACATAAAGTTACATATATAATATGTGTTTTAATGTTCGTTATTGGAACATTTATAGTCATTTCTGTCTTCATTTATTTCGGCCTACTAATTCTAATAAGTTATTGTAACAGAAGTAGTTAGTCAGCTGAACTGACACTACATGACACACTGGTAAGGTAATTGCTCTTATAAGGGGCGTCATGGAAAAGATGCCCTATCAAGAACAGCCATTACTCGTCCAGGCCGGGTCGATTCCCTTCGACTGGCACTTTGGCCTTCCGACCATCCGCGGCGACAAGGTCACACTGCGGGAGGTGCGGCAGAGCGACGCCCAGGCTTTGCTGGCGATGCTGACCAGCGACGAAGTCGCCGAGTTCGTGTCGCCGCTCCCACGCACGGTAGAGGGGTTCACCGGGTTCATCAGCGAGGCCCTTCACGAACGTTCGCTGGGCAACAGCTTCTGTTTCGGCATCGTGCCCGACGGGTACGAAGACGCCATGGGCCTCTTTCAGGTGCGGCAGCTCGAGCCGGGCTTCGGCAGTGCCGAGTGGGGATTTGCGATCGGCTCGCCCTTCTGGGGCAGCGGGGTGTTTCTTCAGGGCGCGAAGGCCGTCATCGATTTCTCGTTCGGCACCGTCGGCGTGCATCGGCTCGAGGCGCGGTCCATCGCGTCGAACGGGCGGGGCAACGCCGCTCTGCTGAAAGTCGGCGCGATGCAGGAAGGCATCCTGCGGCGTTCCTTCCAGCGAAACGGCCGTTTCTTCGATCAGATTCTCTGGTCGATTCTGAAGGACGACTGGCGTCAGGCGCACCCCGTGCTGATGCCGAAGTTTCACTGAGGCGACGATATGAAAAGGAGTTCCACGATGAAGCGCAGCCCAGCCGGTCCGACGCCAGGCGTTCGTGCCAAAGCGGTGTGGGGATTCCGCGCCCGCTAGCGATTTCCTGCGCAAACCTGCGCGCATCAGCCCCGACTTACCGGGACAATAACGTCAATGAACGTCTCCGATTTCGACTTCGATCTGCCCGACGGGTTGATCGCCCAGGCGCCGCCGCCGGCGCGCGGGACATCGAAGCTGCTCGTCCTGCGGAAGAGCAGCGCCGAGATCGAGCACTCCGCCGTGGCCGGCCTCGCCGAGTTTTTTCGCGAGGGCGATCTGATGATCGTCAACGACACCAAAGTGTTTCCCGCGCGGCTCCTCGGCACGCGTGTGCCGAGCGGCGGCGCGGTCGAGTGCCTGCTGCTGTCGAGCCTCGACGAGGGGCGTCCCTCGACCCTGCTCGGGACGCCCCGAGCGCCAGTCGAGGGGCGTTGGGATGCGCTCGTGCATCCGGGCCAGACGCTGCAGCCCGGCTCGCGTGTGGAATTTCGCGCTGCGCAGCATGTGCTGCACGGCGAAATTCTCGAGCGCCATTTCCATGGGCGGCGGACGATTCGGCTCTGGACCGACGCCGGCGGCTCCGTCGAAGAGGCCATTGACGCCCTGGGCCATGTTCCGCTGCCTCCCTATATCAAGCGCGGCGACGAGCAGGACGATCGGGAGCGGTATCAGACCATCTACGCCCGCGAGCGTGGTTCGATAGCGGCTCCGACGGCCGGCCTGCACTTCACCCCGGACATCCTGACCGCGCTCGACCGGCGCGGCGTCCAGCGCGCGGCGATCACCCTGCACGTCGGGTATGGCACCTTCCAGCCTGTGCGCGTCGAGCAGGTCGAGGCTCATGCGCTGGACGCGGAGCGGTTTTCCATCAGCGAGGCCGCGGCGGACACCATCAACTGCGCCAGGCGCGAGGGCCGACGGATCATCGCCGTCGGCACCACGACCACACGCGCCCTGGAGGCGGCGGCGCGCGCGGGCCGCGGCATCATCACGCCCCAGTCGGGCTGGACCGATCTGTTCATCTATCCCGGCTTCGATTTCCGCATCGTCGATGCGCTGATGACGAACTTTCATCTGCCGCAGTCGTCGCTGTTGATGCTGGTCAGCGCGCTCGGCGGCCGCGAGGCGGTGCTGGCCGCCTATCGTGAGGCCGTGGCGCGGCAGTACCGGTTTTACAGCTACGGCGACGCGATGCTGATCCTCTGACACTGAGAGGGGCAAGGGGTGTAAAATCCATTATTTCGCCGGTGTAGCTCAGTTGGTTAGAGCACGCGGCTCATATCCGCGTTGTCCGGGGTTCAAGTCCCTGCACCGGCACCACCCTTATCTGGTGCGAGAGGTGCGAGAGGTGCGACGGGTGCGTCAGGTGCGCGCACCCGCACCCGTCGCACCCATCGCACCTACCGCATCTGTCGCACATGAAATTGATCGAGTCCGTTCGGCGCACGATCCGTCGATTCGGACTGCTCCCGCGGGATATCCGTGTGGTCGTCGCCCTCTCAGGAGGCGCCGACTCGGTCGCCCTGCTGTTCGCCCTGAGGGAGATGGCCGCGGCCGATGGCTTTGCGCTCGCAGGCGCGGCGCACCTGAATCACCAGCTCCGCGGCGCCGAGGCGGACGCGGACGAGGAGTTTTGCCGCCGGCTCGCCGGTGAGCTCGATGTGCCGCTGGACGTCGAGCGGCTCGACGTCGCGGCGCTCGCGGGTGCGGCCGGCGTATCGCTGGAGCAGGCGGCCCACGACGCGCGCCACCAGTTTTTTGCCCGGGCGGCGTCCCGCGCCGATGCATCGGTCGTGGCGGTGGCGCACACCAAAAACGATCAAGCCGAAACGTTTCTCTTGCGGCTGCTGCGCGGGGCAGGCCCGCGCGGGCTGAGCGGCATGCATGCGCGGTCCGGCCTGGTCGTGCGGCCGTTCATTGACACCTCGCGCGCCGAGGTGCGGGCGTTTCTCCAGGCCGGCCGGATCTCGTTCCGGGAAGACGCCACCAACGACGACCGCGCCATCCCACGCAATCGTGTGCGTCACGAGCTCATCCCCTTTCTCGAAGCCCGCTTCTCACCCGGGATCATCGGCGTCCTCGATCGCGAGGCCGCCATTGCCCGCGAAGACGCCGAGTACCTGGATGCCGCTGCGACCGCCGCGGCCGCAGCGCTGATGACGATCACGGCCGCCGGCGTTGAGTTGCCGATCGAGGCGATTGTTGCGCACCCGCCGGCGATCGCCCGTCGTGTGATTCGAGGGGCTCAGCAGATTGCGTCGGGCGGTCGTTTCACGGGTTTCGACGCGGTCGACGCCGTACTCGCCTTCGCGGTGTCTAACTCGGCAGGGCCCATCGATCTTCCCGGCCATCGAGTGAACCGTCGCGGCGATACGCTCGTCTTAACCAGTAGCCTTCCGCCACGGCGCCACCGGCATCGCGGCGCCCCTCGACACGCTCGGGGCGGCCCGGGTTCATCGAGGGCCGTGGCGATGGGTGTGAACGCACAGCCGCACTTCAGCTACGCGCTCGACATCCCGGGCCAGGTGCACGTGCCCGAGGCCGCGTGCGCGATTTCGGCTGACGTGGGTACGGTCCCCCCGGGCCAGTCCCCCGCCCAGCTCTGGCGGCTCGCCGGGCGCAGCGACGAGGCCATTCTGGAGGCCAGCGGCCTGACGGGACCGCTGGCGGTCCGCAATCGACGGCCCGGAGACCGTTTCCGGCCCCTCGGGCTGCGCGGCCGGAAAACGTTGCAGGATCTGTTCGTCGATGCGAAGGTCGAGCGCGCCCGGCGCGACGTCACCCCTGTCGTTGTCGATGCTGCGGGGCAGATTATCTGGGTCGCCGGGCACGCATTGGCTGAGGCGTTTAGGGTCACGGACCGCACAAAAGCCGTGGTAATCTTGAAACGGTTACCTGTCTAACGTCGTGGGAGGCAAAGGTTGAACTCCACGTTGAAAAGCTTAGTGTTCTGGATGGTTCTGGTCGTCGTGGCGGTCGGGGTGTGGAATTTTTCGACCAAACTGGCGAGCCAGTCCACGCCCGTCCCCTTCAGCGATTTCATGACGGCTGTGGATGGCCTGAAGGTTGAGAAGGTCACCATCACCGGTCAGGACATCAGCGGCATCTACCGCGCCGACAAGGAAACGTTCCACACCTACGCGCCGGCCCAGTACGAGGGCCTGGCCAATCAGCTGATTGCGAAAGGCGTGCTCGTGACGGCGAAGGAGCCGACGCAGAGCCCGTGGGCGCAGCTGCTCTATTCGTGGGCTCCCATCCTTCTGCTGATCGGATTCTGGATTTTCTTCATGCGCCAGATGCAGAGTGGCGGCAACAAGGCCCTCTCATTCGGCAAGAGCAAGGCGAAGCTGTCGTCGAGCTCGCAGAAGAAGGTCACCTTCAAAGACGTCGCAGGCGTGGACGAAGCGAAGGAAGAGCTGCAGGAAATCATCGAGTTCCTCAAGGAGCCACAGAAATTCCAGAAGCTCGGCGGCCGCATTCCCAAGGGCGTGCTGCTGATGGGCTCTCCCGGAACGGGCAAGACGCTCCTGGCGCGCGCGGTCGCCGGCGAAGCGAACGTGCCCTTCTTCTCGATCAGCGGCTCGGATTTCGTCGAGATGTTCGTCGGCGTTGGCGCCTCCCGCGTGCGGGACCTGTTCGAGCAGGGCAAGAAGAACGCCCCGTGCATCGTCTTCATCGATGAGATCGACGCAGTCGGCCGCCATCGCGGCGCCGGACTGGGCGGCGGACACGATGAGCGCGAGCAGACGCTGAACCAGCTCCTCGTGGAGATGGACGGATTCGAATCCAACGAGGGCGTCATCCTGGTGGCCGCCACCAACCGACCCGATGTGCTCGATCCCGCGCTGCTGCGGCCCGGGCGCTTCGACCGCCGCATCGTCGTGAACCGCCCCGACGTGAAGGGCCGCGAAGGCATCCTGTCGGTTCACACGCGCAAGATTCCGATGTCCGACGATGTGGATGTACCGGTGCTGGCGAGGGGCACGTCAGGGTTTTCGGGGGCGGATCTGGCGAACCTGGTGAACGAGGCGGCGTTGAACGCCGCGCGGTACAACCGCAAGACCGTCCGGATGGTGGACTTCGAGTTTGCCAAAGACAAGGTCCTGATGGGTTCCGAGCGCCGCTCGATGATCATCAGCGACGAAGAGAAGAAGATTACGGCGGTGCACGAGGCCGGCCACGCGCTGCTCAGCGTGCTCCTGCCGCACGCCGACGACCTGCACAAGGTCACGATCATCCCGCGCGGCATGGCGCTCGGGCTGACGCAGCAGCTGCCGGTCGACGAAAAGCACAATTACTCGCGCGACTACCTGATCGACCAGATCGCGATTCTGCTCGGCGGCCGCATCGCCGAGGAGATCACGATGTCGGGCGCGATGACCACCGGCGCCGGCAACGACCTCGAGCGCGCGACGGAGCTGGCGCGCCGCATGGTGTGCGAGTGGGGCATGAGCGAGGCGATGGGCCCGCTGACGTTCGGCAAGAAGGAAGAGCAGATCTTCCTTGGCCGCGAGATCGCGCAGCACCAGGATTACAGCGAAGACACGGCGCAGAAGATCGACCACGAGGTAAAGCGCTTCATCACCGACAACTACGAGCGCGCCAAAGGCGTGTTGAGCCAGTACAAGGCCAGCCTGGAGAAGGTGGCGGCCGAGCTGCTCATCCGCGAAGTGCTCGACGGCCAGCAGGTGCGCCGCATCGTGGCGGGTCTGCCGCTCGAAGAGATCAAGCCCAAGACCACCGCCGGTCCCGCGGCGCCGACGCACGAGGAAGAAACCGGGCGACGGAAAGAACGGCCCGGAATCGTCCCGCCGCTCTCGGATCCGCTGCCGCAGGAATAACGAAGGGGTAAGGGGCGAGGGGCGAGGGGCAAGTGAACGCGCGCTTGCCCCTTACCGTGACACCACGCGCCACCTTCACCATCCCGCTCCCCGGCGGCCGTACCCTCCAACTGGGGGAACGGACGCTCGTCATGGGCATCCTCAACATCACCCCCGACTCGTTTGCCGACGGCGGGCTCTACGTCGATCCCGGCGCCGCTGAAGCGGCAGCGGTGGAAATGGAAGCGCGCGGCGCCGATGTCGTGGACGTCGGCGGAGAATCGACCAAGCCGGGCGCCGACGTGATTTCCATCGACGAAGAGCTGGCCCGCATCACGCCCGTCATCCGGCGGTTGTCCAAAGCCCTCAGGATTCCTGTTTCCATCGACACCTCGAAGGCCGCGGTGGCGGAAGTGGCGCTGGGAGAGGGCGCGGTGATCGTCAACGACGTGACCGGCCTGCGATATGATGCCGCTCTCGCAGCGATCGCCGCCCGCGCCGGCGCGGGATTGATCCTGATGCATGGCCGGGGACGCTCGAAGGACATGTACCAGGAAGCGCGCTACGCCTCGGTGTCACAGGAGGTCGCCGGCGAGCTTCGGGCGAGCCTCGCGCGCGCGCTGGACGCCGGCGTGGCGCGCCAGTCGGTTATTCTCGATCCCGGGCTCGGATTCGCGAAGCGACCCGAGCACAGTTACGCGGCGCTCGCGGCGCTCCCGCTGCTGGCGGCGCTGGGCCGCCCGCTGCTGGCGGGGCCGTCGCGCAAGTCGTTCCTCAACGCGGCGATCGGCGAGCGGGCACCACGCGACCGCGACATGGCGACCGCCGCTGCGGTGGCCGCCGCCGTGCTGCTGGGCGCTCACATCGTGCGCGTGCACAACGTTCCTGACATGGTGGATGTGGTTCGCGTCGCCGACCACATCAGAGGTGGCGCGGGGCTGTAGCCCCGCCTGCGGGCCGGCCTGAAGGCCGGCACCACAAACAATGCTGAACTGGCTCCCCGACATTGCGCGCCTTCCCGCCATGACCTGGTGGGACATCCTCGATATCGCCATCGTGTCGCTGGTGATCTACGAGGTATTGAAGGCCATCCGCGGCACGCGTGCGATCCAGATGGCCGCCGGTTCTGCGCTCCTGGTCCTGATGTTCTACGTCTCGCGGTGGGGGCACCTGCAGACGGTGGACTGGCTGATACGGAACCTCCTTCCGTATATCGTGTTTGCCGCGATTGTCCTGTTCCAGGCGGATATCCGCCGCGCGCTCGCGCATTTCGGTCGCGCGCCGTTCTTCCGCTATTTCCTCACGCAGGAAGGCGCCGAAGAGACGATCGAGGAGATCGCCGTGGCGGCCACGCAGTTGTCCGCGCTGCGCCACGGCGGAATCGTGGTCATCGAGCGGCAGATCGGCCTCCGCAATTACATCGAAGCGGGCCTTCCGCTCGATGCGCTGCTCACCTACGATCTGCTGGTGAGCATCTTCCAGCCCAAATCGCCGCTGCACGACGGAGCGGTCATCGTGCAGAACGATCGGGTGGCGGCGGCGGCTTGTTTTCTGCCCTTGACCGTGAACCCGCAGCTCGCGCGGAGTCTCGGCACTCGTCATCGCGCCGCGATCGGACTGACGGAAGAGAACGATTCGGTCGCCGTCATCGTGTCCGAAGAGACCGGTCGCATCTGCGTCGCGCTGGACGGCAAGATCGAGGGACCCTTTGACGGCGAAGCGCTCAAGCTCCGGTTGAGGGTGCTCCTCAAATGATGCGCTATCACCCGTTCGCGCACGCCGGCCTGAAGGTGGTCTCGGTGGCGCTCGCCGTTCTGCTGTGGGTGATGGTGTCGTCGCAGCGGGCGTCGGTCGAGCGCGGGCTGCGCATTCCGCTCGAGCTGCAGAACCTTCCCGAGAATCTGGAGATGGTCGAGCCGCCGCAGGAATCGGTGGACGTGCGCGTGCGCGGCACGGCCGACACGCTGGGCCGTCTGGTCGCCGGTGATCTCGTGGCGACCGTCGATCTCAGCTCCGCGCAGCCCGGTCGCCGACTCTTTCACCTCGCACCAGAGCGGGTCAAGGCGCCATTTTCCGTCGCGGTCACGCAGATCGCGCCGTCAGCAGTGGCTATCCGATTCGAGCCTTCGGCCACGCGCGTCGTACCGATTCATCCGTCGGTCGAGGGGGAACCCGCTCCCGGGTTCATCGTCGGCAAGATTTCGGCCGTTCCGCCTACCGTTGAGGTCGTGGGGCCGGAGAGCGTGCTGCGGCGCGTCACCGAAGCGATCACGGAGCCGCTCTGGGTCGGCTCGGCGAAATCCGAGCTCCAGGCGACCGTCATCGTCGGCGTGGCCGATCAGGGCGTGCGGCTGAAGAGCGCCCGGAGCGCCGTGATCACGGTTGGAATTGTGCCGGCACCCGAAGAACGCCAGTTGACGTCCGTGCCGGTGCGGGCGCGCAATCTCGCGGCCGGTCTGTCGGCGCGCATCACGCCGGCAGTCGTCAAAGTCCGCATACGGGGAACCAAGCCGGCCGTCGATAAAGTCAGGGACGCCTCGATCGTCGCGTATGTCGACCTCGACGGTATCGGCGAAGGCGACTACGGCCTTCCGGTGCGCCTCGAACCGGCAGCCGACGTCGGCGTCGATCAACTCGAACCCACCATCGTGAGCATCCACGTCCAATGACACAGTTGTTCGGGACCGACGGAATCAGAGGGACGGCCGGCACGTTTCCCCTCGACGTCCGCACGGTGCGCCGGGTCGGCGCAGCCCTGGTGAAAGCGCTTCCCGGATCTGGCGCGAAGCTGCTCATCGGACGGGACACCCGGGAATCCGGGGAATGGATCGAACGTGAGCTGGCGCAGGGCGCGCGCGCCGCGGGAGCGACCGTCTTCAGCATCGGAGTCGCCCCGACGCCCGCCGTCGCGTACCTCACGGGGTCGCTCGACTTCGACGCCGGCGTCGTGATCTCCGCTTCGCACAATCCCTACCAGGACAACGGCATCAAGGTGTTCTCCGGGGCCGGTGTGAAGTACGGCGGGCACTTCGAGGAACGCATCGAGCAGTTCGTTGCCGATGCGTCATGGGATCTGCCTCCTGGTGAGGCGCCCCAGGTGTCCAGAGCAGAGCACCTTCGGCAATATCTGGATCATGCACGCACCGTTCTGCCTCACCCGGCCTCGCTCGGGCCCGTCCGCATGGCCGTCGATTGCGCGAATGGCGCGATGACGGCCGTGGCGCCGGCGCTATTCAAGGAGCTCGGGTTCGACGTCGCGGTCATGGGCGCGGACCCCGATGGCCGCAACATCAACAGGGGCGTCGGCTCGACCCATCCCGAAAAGCTCGCGGAGATTGTTCGCGGCCATCGGTACCGTCTCGGCGTCGCGTTCGACGGCGATGGCGACCGGGCTATCATGGTCGACGGCAGCGGCCGCGTGCTGGACGGCGATCACGTACTGCTGATGTGCGCCAAGCAGATGAAGGCCGAGGGCCGGCTGCGCGGCAACGCCGTCGTCGCAACGGTGATGAGCAATATCGGCCTCGAGCTGGCGTTGAAAACGCTGGACATCGAACTGGTCCGCACGAAAGTCGGCGACAAGTACGTGATGGAAGAGATGCAGAAGCGGGGGCTCTCGCTCGGCGGCGAGCAGTCCGGCCATCTGATTTTCTCCGAGCACCTGTTCACCGGCGACGGCTTGATCACGGCCTTGAACGTGCTTCGGACGATGGGGGCCAGCGGGAGGGAGTTGGCCGACCTGGCCGACGACCTCACTACGTATCCGCAGGTGCTCATCAACGTTCACGTGCGCGAGAAGGCGGATCTGGAGACGATCCCGGAGGTCGCCACGGTGATGAGAGAGGTGGAGGAGCGGCTGAGCGGCAAGGGCCGGCTTCTCGTGCGCTACTCGGGAACGGAGCCGCTGCTTCGGGTGATGCTGGAAGGGCAGAACAAGGAAGACATCGATCGGTGGGCCGAGGATGTCGCCGACGCCATACGAAGAACGATAGGCGCTCAGCCTTGATCAAGTTATCGGTCAACATCAACAAGGTTGCCACCTTGCGGAACGCGAGGGGCGGCAACGATCCCGATGTGCTCCAGGCGGCCGCCATCTGCATCAAGGCCGGCGCGCCGGGCATCACCGTGCACCCACGCGCCGATCAGCGGCACATCACCACCGCCGATGTGCATCAGGTTGCGGAGCTGTTGAAGGCGTACGCGCACGTGGAGCTCAACATCGAAGGCGATCCGCGCCCCGAGCTACTCGACATGGTGTTGAAAGTGCGGCCGACGCAGTGCACGCTCGTGCCGGTGCAGGCGGGGGAGATGACCAGCCAGGCCGGATGGCCCGCCGAGACGCCCGCGGACACGCTGAGCAGCGTCATCAGCGGGATGAAGAAAATTGGCGTTCGCGTCAGCCTCTTTGTCGATCCGACGTCCGACGCTGTGCGCTGGGCCGCCGACATGGGCGGCGATCGCGTCGAGTTCTACACCGAGCCGTTCGCGCGCGCTGTCGAATCGCGCACGGGACCTGACAGCTTCACGATCTACGCCGCGGCTGCGGAGCTCGCGCACTCGCTGGGACTCGGCGTGAATGCCGGGCACGATCTCAATCTGCAGAATCTGCCGCTATTCCGGAAGCTTCCGCATCTTGCTGAGGTGTCGATCGGGCACGCCCTCATCAGCCATGCGCTGCACGTTGGCCTCGATCGATCGGTTCGGGATTACCTCGATGCGCTGCGGTGACGCCGGGTCTCAAGAGCAAGACCCGGCCTACGTACGGCAAGACCCGGCCTACGTGCGGCGCTGCGGTGACGCCGGGTCTCAAGAGCAAGACCCGGCCTACGTACGGCAAGACCCGGCCTACGTACGGCACGATCCGGCCTACGTACGGTACGTAGGGCGGGTCCTGATCTGTGGACCCGCCGTGCTGGCGCTGCTG
>Ga0163150_10009649_pt1 | contig 10609 bp, 13 predicted proteins | sample OliLakLV19P2IB_FD_148628 | JGI IMG/M metagenome (GOLD analysis project Ga0163150, IMG submission 148628) | Freshwater microbial mat bacterial communities from Lake Vanda, McMurdo Dry Valleys, Antarctica - Oligotrophic Lake LV.19.P2.IB | ecosystem: Environmental > Aquatic > Freshwater > Lake >...
CCGTCCTTGAAAAACGACTTACCTCCGTCTGCCCACTCGATGGAGGGCAGGCCTCCGTCACGATGGAGCTGGCCGTTTTTATACCACGACTTGCTTCCGTCCGCTCGCACAACGGCAGGCAGGCCGTTGTCACGATGATACAGACCGTTTTTATGCCACTCCTTACCGCCGTTTTCCCACTCGATAGCAGGCAGGTCTCCATCACGATGAAATTTACCGTCTACGCACCAAAACTTGGTTCCATCGGCCTTTTCGACAGCAGGCAATCCACCATCACGGTGGAGGGAACCATCCTTATACCATTTCTTGTCACCACCTGTCCACTCGACGGCGGGCAAGTCGTTGTCGCGATGGAGTTTTCCGTTTACGTACCACTCCTTACCACCATCTCCCCATTCAATGGCAGGCAGGCCGCCGTCACGATGGCGTTTCCCGCGTACGTGCCACTCTTTATGTCCGTTTGGACGTTCAATGGAGGGCAGGCCTCCGTCACGATGAAAATGGCCGTTTTTATGCCACTCCTTGCCTCCATCTGCCCGCTCGACGGCGGGTAAGTCGTTGTCACGATGGTTCTTGCCGTTCTCATACCATTTTCGGGTCCCGTTTGCCGACTCGATAGCAGGCAACCCTCCTGCTCGATGGAGAAGACCTTCTTCGTTACGCCAACAGGTATCCCCTAGGTCAATGGTTACTGTATATTTTTTCATTCGCGCTCCTATGACGGTGGTCGTTCACAAATCATTGCCCGTCCTTGAAAAACGACTTACCTCCGTCTGCCCACTCGATGGAGGGCAGGCCTCCGTCACGATGGAGCTGGCCGTTTTTATACCACGACTTGCTTCCGTCCGCTCGCACAACGGCAGGCAGGCCGTTGTCACGATGATACAGACCGTTTTTATGCCACTCCTTACCGCCGTTTTCCCACTCGATAGCAGGCAGGTCTCCATCACGATGAAATTTACCGTCTACGCACCAAAACTTGGTTCCATCGGCCTTTTCGACAGCAGGCAATCCACCATCACGGTGGAGGGAACCATCCTTATACCATTTCTTGTCACCACCTGTCCACTCGACGGCGGGCAAGTCGTTGTCGCGATGGAGTTTTCCGTTTACGTACCACTCCTTACCACCATCTCCCCATTCAATGGCAGGCAGGCCGCCGTCACGATGGCGTTTCCCGCGTACGTGCCACTCTTTATGTCCGTTTGGACGTTCAATGGAGGGCAGGCCTCCGTCACGATGAAAATGGCCGTTTTTATGCCACTCCTTGCCTCCATCTGCCCGCTCGACGGCGGGTAAGCCTCCTGCTCGATGGAGAAGACCTTCTTTGTTACGCCAGAAGGTGGTCCCTTGGTCATCGATGATTACTGTGCTTACTTTGTTGTTGTCCATTATTAAATCCTACAGAAAATTGGATTAAATGTCAATAGGTTATTATTTATCTACTCACTCGGTGGTAGGTAATTCACCTTCGCGGCGGCATTCTCCCCTTATCCACCACTGCTTAAGCCCGTTCCTTCCTTCAATAGCGGGCAAGCCTCCATCGCGGTGGAGCTGACCATTCACTAGCCACTCTTTAGTTCCGTCTGCCCACTCGATGGCGGGTAGTCCGCCTTCACGGTGAAGTTCCCCATCCACCCACCACTGTCTGCTTCCGTTCGACCGCTCGACGGCGGGCAGGCCGTTGTCACGATGACGTTTCCCGTTTACATACCAGTACTTCTCCCCGTCTGCGTGTTCGACGGCGGGCAAGTCGTTGTCACGATGGCGGAGGCCGTTCACGTACCACGACCTATCCCCGTTTGAGTGTTCGACGGCGGGCAGGCCACCGTCACGATGGAAACGACCTTCTTTGTTACGCCAGAAGGTGGTCCCGTCAAAGTCGGCAGTCACTTTACTTCGATGAGGAGCTTGTTCCATAGCTCATCATACATTAATTCCCTTCATTCGCAATAGTTTTTTTTCAAAAACTGACAGCCCCCTGGTAGCCATATGGAGGGCCCCCAGTAGTTCAGAGTTTTCCGTCGCTATATCCGGTCTAGTCTCTTCGGGGGACTCTAGGCTGTTGATATGTCCGGTCGATACTTTGCACTCCATACCTCCAGACCCGTTTTCGGACTGATTTTTAGAATTCCCTATAGGGAGAACTGTGGCGGCCGCTAGCAAGTTGCTAATTTCATTTTCGCAAGTCAACTGCTTTGTGTTGGCTCCGTCGTTCACGGCGGCGACCATTCCAGGGGCTGCCCAGTCGTTTTTGTCGTTCACCCTTTTTGACAAGAATTTATTGGCCCGATAAATCTTGCGCCTATCAGTGGGGTAGAAATGTAGCATAGTGTCTGAGAAATTCTCAATCAAATTACCCACCATTCTCCCGATAGCCACAGAGCAAAAAACGGGGGTATAAGGCAAGACGAATTTGTCTACAGCCGCCAACAACCCCTCGGTCGAGATTGAGATGAAATCCATAAAAGACAGATGCCCTTTAGGAGTTCGAGACCAAAAAATCCTAGACCTGGAAATAGCCAGAGGCAAATTTAGTTCCACTAGTTCTGTCCGAGCTAGTTTGATTTGCTGTGCCAATAGAAACACCTTGGACTTCTTAGGCCAATTAATCGTGCGCATGATAAACGAGATAAACGTCCAATTAATATGAAAAGGATAAAGGCGTTCGTAGTCGGCCTGCTTGAACGCTGGCGAGATACTGGCAGTAAATACTGGTTGACGTTCCCTGAAGTACGGCCTAGCGGCCAGAATATTTCTACGCTCTTGCAAAATATGAAAAACGAATGCCTTATAAGCCGACGCCCCCAGTCTATGCGCGATGACGGCCTCTCTCCACTGTGTCTCCAGAGACGTTAGATTCTCTATCTGGATTTTCTGAGTTGCTACAACATCCTCTTCGGAAGCTTTGGCATATTTGTTTTTCGCTATTACTCTCTCTAGTGAAAGAGCGAACTGTCTAAAATGCAAACTGGAATCTTCCAAAATCTAACCTCTGATTTCTACTGGCCCATAAATGTCGTCAAAAATTGCTCGACGTTTTTCCGCATGTTTTGATAGTTGAGGAATGTTCCAGATGTCGTAGTCCACATAGAGAAAATCGCTCTTAGTGGCAGTCCTCCTAGTACCTCTGCCGACATTTTGCCGAATGCGGACCTCGGAAGCTAGCCCCACTAAATCAATTACTACGTTCGCAGTCTTAATGTCAGTACCGGTTCCAATACACTGAGTGCCGACCAGAACCGACAAAATACCCTTATCAAAGTCTGCCACTAATTGAGTCGAATCCGACCGATGGTAGGCTTGTGGAATTGACTCCTTAAGCTTTTTGTCAACTCCTCCGTGCGCAAACCCTATACTGGAGATTCCAGTAAGGTGAGGCAACAAGTGAGAGAATTGAGAAACCTCCTCAATCAACACTAAGGGACGCCTACCGTTCAGAACGGCCCAGCGAACTAATGCTCCTGCGTGTCTATACACGTCTTCGTTTTTGTGCAAATGAAGACGGTTAGCTTTAATGGAGTCGAATCCTCCCTTATCTGGGATTTTTGACCGCAGCCGGAACTGTACAAATTTAGGCAAGGCCAGGAATTTTTGGTCCACACCTTGGCGGACACTCATACGCATCGCAACGTGACCCGTAATTCCCTCCAGCAAAATACCTAATCCGTCCGACCGTACCTGAGTACCGGACAGAAAAAACCGATAAGGGACGTTGCCGAACGTCTTCAGCACTACCTTCGCCAAAGTCTCCGCTGGTAGTAGATGGGATTCATCACCGATGAGTACCATTTTCCCCGCCAGTAAATTATAGTCCACGGAGCCTGGGTCTAGGCCTGTTAATGACTTTGAGACCGCTACGACAAATTTCTTAGCCGCTTCTTTTTTGCTGCCAAAAAACTGACCTACTGCTCCAGTCCCGAACATATTTACCAGGTCAGACATTAACTGACGAGCAATTGACAGAGTCGGGGCCACTACTACAGCAGGCAGTCCAATTCTATGGACGAGCTGACAAATAATATGGCTCTTTCCTAGCCCGGTTGCGAGTTCGACGGCCCCGTGACCCATAGCGATAAGAGTATCCTCGGCCTCCTGTTGGTACCAGCGAGACGGAAACGGTTCTTTCCGATACGGAATCAACCTCATGTTTGGCATCTCATATGCCCGAGTGACTGCAACCCCGTACGTAGTAGATATCCTGTGCGATAGGCCAGAATAGGTGTACAAATGCCCCTCCCGCTTGAAGAGGGCAGATTTTACCCTCTCAGCCTCAAGCTGGGCTATCTGTTTCTCTAGGGCGTCCAATCCATACTTCTGGACGTACCAGGAGGATTCCCCTCTTTTTTTCTGAACCCGCCATTTACGCAGTGCAAAATCTACCTTGAGGTCGATATACTTCAAATCCTTGGCGAGAGTTTTCTCGATAGACGAGCCTATCCACTCATCCGGTAGTAGCAGCTTCGTAGGGGTAGTTAATACTAGTGGCAATCAGTTTTATTCTATCACGGATATAGGAGGTCTGCAAGTACTAATCCATGCACTTTTTACGATTTCTGTTATAATGGACTGCACGTCCTCTACGGGTTGTCCTAGCTCTGTATTTTTCTCGACTATATAGTCCAGAGCGTATTTAACCGATTTTTCAACATCGGAATCGAATTTAACCAGACAGGCAGTGACAAAGTCGTGCATATTATTGCACACCCTCGCTACATCTTGCCCATTGATTAACCCTCGGAGTTTAATGCTGGAGACCACCGCCACCGAAATATCAGCAGCCATCGTCCGAAAATACCGCACCTCCCGCCACGTACCGACGAATGAAATGACGCTCCTGGTAAATTTCTTGGAGTCGACTGATAGGTCGTCGCGTTTTTCTTCTCTATATTTTTTGACAGCCGACAAAAAGGACCATCTATCCACAGGGCGGATATGCCGAACCCAGAACGACAGAGAGTCGTCTTTCGCAAACGACTTTCTTTCAAATTCTGGATACCACGCCCAAACAGCTTCAAACGCATCTAGCTCTTCGGTAGATGGAGCCGAAGAGGCGCGGTCGACCCATTCCTTGAATTTTGACCCGTCAGTCAAAAAGTTGGTCAAGTGATAGGGGTGAACTATACCTAATGCCGGGTTGCCAAAGCTAGAAATGTAGAATTCACAAGTCTTTATTACTATTTTTACCCCTACTCGCCGGACAGCCCCCTTCCAAGACCCCCATGCAGTGTCTTTATCTTCTGGCCACTGGGTATTCTGAGGCCAGACGGTCCAGACTTGCAGGAAGTCGACAATTGACTGTCTGTCGGTCTCGGACGGTTCGTATAGTCCTTCGAAGGCCTTTTGAGACTTGACCTTGTTTTTCTGCCTGACGGTCCGGAGCTGTTCGACTAGCCAGCTCCAAAAAGACTTTGCCCCTAAAGAACCATCAGCTAGCTCATATTCAAAAGCCTTAGAAAGCTGTCCCCAGTCCTCCTCTTGAACTTTTTCCAGGAAGAGCCTACGGGCCTCTATCAGACTGTTCCTACGGTGCGGAGTAGGCCACTTCTCCACCAGCGTTTCGAGGCATTCTTCTAGAGTGAGCATGGCATTACGACAGATTCGGTATGTTCAGTTTAACATGGCTTATGAAGTTTCGCAAGTCGTAGATTACCAATACGCCTTGCTTCCCAATCGCATCCATGCCTAGGGACTGCATCCTAGCGACGGTACGCCGAACCGTACGGATATCACACATAGGGTATTTTGAAATCTTTTTTTGAGAAAAAACGACTGACGTATCGCCTGGTCTCAAAAGCGCCACGATACCTAGCGCTACGAGAATCTCGCTAGGCCCGAACCCCAAGACGGCCAGACAGGCAGGTACTCGGTGCGGTAATTGTAAATATGGGCCGGGCTGGTCCCAAGGTGACCACTCTGTTCCCGTTTTTTTGTTTTCTGTTTTCATCCCCTTTCTCTTCTACCATCTTGCCAGAAGCTCGTCAATTATTATAACAAAAAGTGGACAAAATGTCCTATATGAAGTAGGACATGAATCCCTAGGGTATGTAGGACATGAATCCCATGTATCTAGGACATTTCTGTCAAAAAAAACCCTCTGAATTAGGGCACCATGTCCTACATATAAGAAGTTATATGATAAAGAAAAAAGAAACATACACCAAGAAGGGGAAAAAGGGGGGACTCAAAAGTGGGTAATCGACACAGTGAGTCAGATGGATAAGTAATCTTTGCGGTCGCCTTCCCGGGAAGGGCATCTGAAATTTGGTTCAAAAAATTTTTTCAAAATGCTTGCGCTTTCGGAAACGGCAATGTATGCTCGAAGAGATTCATGGAATACGCAAAAGCTAAATCAGCCTGCAAGCAAGTAATCCCCAGCGGCTCTCTCCTGCGAGAGACGATTTTGAAAACGATGAGCGTAATTTCCAGGGTCGTAGGAGGGACTCTCGGCCCTGGTGGGCATCCGGTGCTGATTGAGCGGGCCGAGCACGGCCTACCGCCGATTGTCACCAAGGACGGGGTAACCGTGTTTCGCGCAATAGGTTTTACCGACGCATTGAGCCATTGCGTCATGGAGTCTGCCCGAGACGCCTCTATTCGCACTGCGTCTGACGCTGGTGACGGGACCACAACTGCCACGATTCTCTCCGAAGCGTTCGTGAGAGAGACCTTCAATTTCTGTGCGGCAAATCCGTCCGTCTCTCCTCAGCTTGTCGTAAGAAAAATCCAAAAATTATTTGAAGAAGTAATTCTGCCTTTAATCAAAAATTTTTCAGTTAAAGGCAATCTGGAGACGCCAGAAGGGCGGCGAAGGTTGGAGGCTGTTGCCTCGATTTCCGGGAATGGCGACGTAGAACTCGCCACTGCGGTTATGCAGTGTTTCGATATTTGCGGAGATGACGGAAACGTTACCCTCGTGGAGGGTACTGGCAACAGTACCTACGAGGTCGAAAAAATTGAGGGGTACCCCATCGCTATGGGGTACGAAGAATCTCTTCAGAGATTTTTTCCGGCGTTCATTAACCGGGCGGACCTACAGCAAGTCCACATAGAAAAACCGGCGGTGCTGTTGTATTTCGGTCGCATTAACGACATTCAAACCCTGGTCCCCATCCTCTCCAAAATCCAGGAGGCGTGGGCGGGCGAATACCTCCGGACCCCTAACGTCGTGTTATTTGCTACTGGGTTTGCTGAGTCAGTAATTGCCAACCTGATGAACAATTGGGTATCTCCTGGGTCGATTAACATCCTACCGTTGCTGGTTCCCAACAACTCCCCTGTGCATAACGCTCAGCGTAACTTCCTCGACGACGTGGCGGCGGTAACCGCCAGTGTGGTGTACGACTCAATCACAAATACTCTGGACATGGCAGACCTGTCAGGTCTGGGCAATATCGCAGAGGGGGATTCAGTTTGGGAACCGCTAGGTGTAAAAAGCGTTGAAGTATCTAGGTACCGGTCAACAATCATCGGGATAGCGGACGAGGACTGGTTGCTCAGACGTGCGCAGGAGGTCTCACTCCAGAATGCTCAAGCGGAATCGCAACTAGATTCGCTGATAATCAAAGAACGCCTCGCCAAACTCACCGGAGGTATCGCCAGGTTGAAGATTCTGGGTTCGAGCAACGGAGAGACCAAGGAACGCAGAGACCGTGCTGAGGATGCCGTGTGCGCTGTGAGAGGTGCAATCAAACATGGTTGTACCATCGCAGGAGGTTGGATGTTGGCCAAAATCATCAGCACAATCAGAGGGAGTGATGACCCCATTATCCAGCAGATTGTTATCCCCGCTATCATCGCCCCTGTCGATAGGCTCTTGACAAACGGAGGAGTCCCTAGCGATGAAAAAATCAAAATAATCGCTAACCTATTGGAGAGTTCTCGCAATACTCGTCCGACTACGATGGACGAGGTTGAAGTGTACAACGTAGCCAATGGGAAATTTGAAAAAGCGGTCGAAGCTGGCCTGCTAGACTCCGCTCCTGCGGTGACCGAGGCCTTGCGCAACTCGATTTCGATTGCCACTCTGCTAGGTACTCTGGGAGGGGCAGTGGTATTTCCTCGTGATTCCGATTTTGAAAAATCTGAAGCGACTGCTGCTGCTAATTGGCAGCGAGATGCTAATATAAACCCAGCGGATGAGAGAGGGCATTAATGACCCTCACGACCTCGCAAAAAGATTCCATCCTACTGGCCAAGGAAGTAATTAGGCGAGTCAACATACATTGTTCTAATCGCTTTTTTCTTTCAGCCTTACCCCAAGCTGTGCTCGGGATGATAAACAAGGTTCTTCTAGAAATCGAAGAAGAGTCTGCTAGAGAGGCGACCGCCCAAGGAGCCTTACCAGATGACTATCAAGCGTTGGACTAATCAACAAAATCTCCTCCACCGTGACGACGACTTGCCTGCCGTCGAATATTCGGACGGCTCTAAACAATGGTACAAAAACGGTCTCATCCATCGTGATGGGGGATTGCCTGCTCTGGTATGGGAAGACGGGTACAAGGAGTGGTGGGTGGGTGGCCAGCGCCATCGTGACGGTGGATTACCTGCCGTCGAATATCTGGACGGAACCAAGGAGTGGTGGGAAAACGGGCTAATCCTGAGTAAAGGACAAAGAAGTCTTGCCCCTAGACCTCGCCAGTTGAGTTTTAAATGGATGTAGGCCCAAGGCCCAATGCCTTCTTTTAACTTATTTTGCCAATCTTGCGGAGCTAGTACGAAAAAACTAGCAGACTCCTGGCTCGCTTTGATAACATCCCCCACTAAGAGGCTGTGTGGATGTGGGGCAGAGTGGACCAGGAACGCTACAGGCCCCTCTGCTTCTAAAATTGAGAGGTTGGACAACGGCATCATGACCCGCGCCCTAGAGCGCCCTGCTGACGCGGAGGAGCTGTTCCGGGAACGAGCGCGTACGTCAGACCCATTGGCAGGAGGCGTTCAAGGACACGGAACAAAATAGTCCTTTACTTTAAAAGGTAAAAAATATAAGATATTTTTTGGTGAATTAGATGGAAACATACAAGGTCACAGTTACCGGGGGGACCATCCGTTGGTACAACGAAGAAGGTCAGCTCCATCGTGATGGTCTGCCAGCCATTGAGCGGGCAGACGGAACCAAGTTCTGGTACCAGAATGGTACCCTCCACCGTAATAAAGGCTTGCCTGCCGTCGAATGGGTGGGCGGAGTCATCAAGGATTGGTACAAAAACGGTCAATTCCATCGTGCAGGCGGACTACCTGCTAGAGTAGGACCGGACGGGCATAGGGAGTGGTGGAAAGACGGTCAGCTCCATCGTGCAGGCGGACTACCTGCCGTCGTCCGGGTGAGCGGGACCAAGGAGTGGTTCGTGAATGGTCAGCTTCATCGTGGCGGAGGCCTGCCTACTATCGAATGCGTAGATGGAACCAAGCATTGGTACCTGCGCGGTAAACGCCATCGTGATGGAAGGTTTCCCGCCATCATATGGGCAGATGGAGGCAGGGAGTGGTGGAAAGACGGTCAACTCCACCGCGAAGATGATTTGCCTGCCATCGAGTACGTGGACGGGCACAAGGAGTGGTGGGTAAAAGGTATCACTCATCGTGACAACGACTTGCCCGCCGTTGAATATCCAAACGGGCATAAGGAATGGTGGGTGGGAGGGGAACTCCTCGAAGGTGGGAGGCCTGTAGATGGAAAGTAATAAAAAAGTGGTCGATTCAAAGGGTACCCGTTGGTATGACGAAAAAGGTCTTCCCCACCGTGACGGAGGCCTGCCCGCTATCGAACACCCAGACGGAAGCAGGGAATGGTGGGTAGATGGGGAACTCCATCGTGACGACGACTTGCCCGCCATCGAGTGGGCAGATGGGGATAGAGAGTGGTATATAGAAGGGTTTCTCCACCGTGACGGAGACCTACCCGCTGTTGAATCCACAAACGGACATAAGGAATGGTGGGTAAGAGGTTTTCTCCACCGTGACGGTGAACCTGCTGTTGAGTGGGCGGATGGAGGCAAGGAGTGGCACGTAAACGGCCTTCCCCATCGTGAAGGCGGGTTGCCTGCCGTTGTGCGAGCGGACGGAAGTAAAGAGTGGTATGTGAAAGGTATCTCCCGTGGAAAGTAATAAAGTAGTAGATTCTAAGGGTAATATCCGTTGGTATAACGAAAACGAGCAACGCCACCGCGACGACGACTTGCCTGCCATCGAGTGGGCAAATGGAACTAAAGAGTGGTACAAAAAAGGGAACCTTCACCGCGATAAAGACTTGCCTGCCATCGAGTGGAAAGACGGAACCAAGTTTTGGTATAAAAACGGCCTCCCCCATCGTGACGACGACTTGCCTGCCATCGAGTGGGCAAATGGAACTAAAGAGTGGCACAAAGAAGGGAAGGTCCACCGCGATAACGGACTGCCCGCCATCGAGTTGTCAGACGGAACCAAGTTTTGGTACAAAGACGGCCTCCTCCACCGTGACAACGACTTGCCTGCTGTCGAGTGGGCAAATGGAATCAAGGAGTGGTACAAAAACGGTAAGCGCCATCGTGACGGTGATTTGCCTGCTATCGAGAGACCAGATGGATATAAAGAGTGGTATGTGAAAGGTATCTCCCGTGGAAAGTAA
>Ga0163150_10009650_pt1 | contig 10608 bp, 8 predicted proteins | sample OliLakLV19P2IB_FD_148628 | JGI IMG/M metagenome (GOLD analysis project Ga0163150, IMG submission 148628) | Freshwater microbial mat bacterial communities from Lake Vanda, McMurdo Dry Valleys, Antarctica - Oligotrophic Lake LV.19.P2.IB | ecosystem: Environmental > Aquatic > Freshwater > Lake >...
AGTCGGCGTCAAGAACAAACGCCTCCTCGCCGCCTGCAGCGAAGAATACCTGGAGGAAGTCTTGTTCGACACGTAACTTATGACGCAATCGCCCTGCCTGTGCTCGGTGGTTTTAAGTCTTGTGATGCATGGCCGTCTTGCGGTGTACTGGATTCCCGCCTGCGCGGGAATGACGGCGTGTTGGGAGGTTGAGTTAGGGGCTCTAAGCCTTTGTAGCTCCGCGTTCATCATTCCGTGTTGCGATTTATCCTCCATACCCGCTGTACCGCTTCAATCCCAACCGGTATGCCGTGCGGCTGAAGGCGAACAAAAACACGACCCAGCCTGTTTGCACGACAAGTCCCCACACCAGGGCCGAGCCCTTGATTTTTCCCAAGAACACGGCCGCCGGAAAATACGCCAGAAACTGCAGCGGCATCAGCTCAACCGCCTGCCGCCAACCGTCGGGCAGGATGGAAATCGGGAACATCTGCCCTGAAAAAAAGAAGCTCAGCAACTGCACGACAAACAGCAGCGAGCTGACTTCCAACAGCCAGAAACCGATCATGCCGATCGACGTCTCGAAGAAATATCCCAACAAGAATGAGAGCAACAGCGACACGACATACGCCGCCATGACCGGGGGCTCGGGCCAGCCGTTCGTGAAAAAACCTCGGCACAAGTAGAACACCAGGGCAAACGGCCCAATTGCCACGGCGTAGTACACCAGCTTGTGAGCCACACGCGATATGAGCAGGAAGCCGATCATGTCGATCGGCTGAATGAGAAATTTCTTCACTTCGCCGTTGCGGATCTGCAGGGCAATACTCGACGCCAGACCCGGCATGCTGGAAAACGCACGTGTGACGTTGGTCAACAACAGATAGGCGATCATCTCCTCGTAGGTAAAGCCGCCGATGCTGCCGTTGTCGCGCGCCTTAAACACCGCCCCCCACAGAAAAATCTGCGTGACGAACGGCAAGAACCGCATCAGCGTGCCCAGCGCGAAGTCGCCACGATAGACCAGCCGCTCTTCCAGACAGATCCGCAGAATCGTCCACCAAACACTGATCCGCGCCCAAGGCGCTGCAGTCCGGTGAAGAGTGGAAGTCGCTGAATCTGAAGCCATGATGATTAAGGCGGAAGCAATGAAAGCGGTGAATTGGCCACGGATGAAACACGGAAACGTCTTTAAGTCCAGAGTCTTTTCCGTGTTTAATCTGTGTTCAATCCGTGGCTCATCAACTATTGATTTCCAAACATCGCCCTTCGCTGCGCTTGTGGGAATTCCAACCCGTTCTGGTCACTACTTTATACTTACCACTGCGGCACGATTCTCCGCCGCGGCTTGTTCGCCGACTAGCGAAAACATCTCGGCGATGACTTCCTCGAGCGGCGGATCCTCAACGCTGACGTCCTCGATCGCGTGCTGGGCAAGAATCGCCGCCAGCACTTCCGGCACCGCTCGCCGGGCCACGCGCAGCTTGACCTTGGGTGGTTGTTCTTCGAGCACTTCGCCGAAGCGATTCAAGCTGCCTGGCACGCCATTTTCATCGGCAAACAAGAGCGTCAGGACCTTGTGACCGCTGAATCGGTCGATGATGCCCGAGAGCGACCCATCGTACATGATCCGCCCTTGGGCGATGATCACCACGCGGCGGCAGAGCGCCGCCACGTCCTTCATGTAGTGGCTGGTCAACAGGATCGTGATCCGCCGCAGTTGTTGGTAGTGCCGCAGGAACGACTGGATATTGTGCTGGGCGATCACGTCCAGACCGATCGTGGGCTCGTCGAGAAACAGCACCTCGGGCGAGTGCAGCAAGGCGGCCGTGAGCTCCATCTTCATCCGCTCGCCCAGCGATAGTTCACGCACCGGCTGCTTGAGCAGCTCGCGCACGCCCAGCAGGTCGACCAGTTCGTCCCGAGTCTTCTCGAACTGCACGGGATCAATCTGGTAAATCTGTTGGTGCAGCCGGAAGGACTCTTGGGCTGGAAGGTCCCACCAGAGCTGATTCTTCTGGCCCATCACTAGCGCGAACCGGCGGCGATAGGCGTTCTCGCGTTTCCAGGGAACGTGCCCCATCACGTGGGCCGTGCCCGAGGTGGGCGTAATGACGCCTGAGAGTAACTTGAGCGTGGTGGTCTTGCCCGCCCCGTTGGGGCCGAGAAAGGCGACGAACTCTCCCTGTTCGACGGCCAGATCGATGCCGCGCACGGCCTCGACAGAGCGGTACTGACGGTGAAACAGTCCGCGGACCGAGGCCAGCAGCCCCTCTTTCTTCTGGTAGACGCGATAGGACTTGGTCAGCCCTGAAATCTCAATGAGCGACATGTTATGGCGATTATAGATGGGGGCGCCGTGGACGGAAAGGTGGAGTGTCGGTGTCTGGAACCTTTGGCTGGGAATAGCGCTACGATTGTCCTCGCAAAGACAGCCAAAGGTTCCTGACACCTTCGGCCCAATCGCAGGATAAATGTTGTAGCACGGTCTCCTGACCGTGCTACGTCTCGACGATGGCAGTAGGCAGTCCATGCCATCGTTTGGGGCTGCGCGATAACCGCCGTGACGAAACGGGGGGCTTACGCCGCCCCGCTCGCCGGGAATCACGAAGACCTTCTGGGATCCGAGCCGCGTTGTCCAGTTACGCCCGTTTCGCTATAATCCGCCCGCTGCTTGCAGCCAATGGCAGGTGCCCTGGTTTCGAGTCGCAAGCCCGCAGCTCAGGAGATCGAATCACGCTAGCCGCTCGCGTCGGAATCGGACACGACACGCATCGCCTCGCGCCCGGCGGCCCGTTGCGGCTGGGCGGTGTTGAAATCCCGCACGGTTACGCATCGGTCGGCCATAGCGATGCCGACGTACTACTGCACGCCGTGACCGACGCTCTGCTGGGCGCGGCGGCACTGGGCGACATTGGCGAGATGTTTCCAGACACCGACCCGGCAAACCGGGGCCGAGATTCTGCCGAAATGCTGGCCTTGGCCGCGAGTCGAGTGACCTCGGCCGGATACCGCATCGCCAACCTCGACTGCATCGTGTTTGCTCAACAACCGAAGCTCTCGCCGCACAAGGACGCCATCCGCCGCCGCATCGCCGCCATCCTGTCGATCGACGTCGGGCAAGTGGGCGTAAAGGCCAAGACGGGCGAATGCGTCGGCCCCATCGGTCGCGAGGAAGCTATCTCGGCCGAATGCGTCGTGCTGCTAGAAAAATCAACGACAAACACAAACGAATAAGAACTTCTTGTAAACGGTCTGACCCGATCAAAACGGCCCCTCCGCTTGCGGCTTAGGGCTCGTACAGAAATAGCTTGAGCAGTTTTATAGCCACGGATTAAACACGGATCGACACGGATGAAGAGAATCACAAGGACAGGAACGAGCAGAAACGAGGAAACAACCTTTGTTTTCGGACTTTCGCACTTTCTGTCTTTCGCGATTGCATCTTCTTGTCCGTGTTTAATTCGTGTTCAATCCGTGGCAAATTGAACAGGTTATTTAAGCGCTGATCCTTAGCCCTTCGCTGAAAACATCACCCATGCCCATTCGCGTCTACAACACGCTCTCGAAAACCAAGGAAGCCTTCGAGCCGGTCACGCCCGGCAAGGTCGGCATCTATTTGTGCGGACCCACGGTCTACAAGCCCAGCCATATCGGCCACATGGTCGGGCCGGTGATCTTCGACGCCGTGAAGCGCTACCTGGTGTACTGCGGCTACCAGGTCAATTGGGTCGTCAACGTGACCGATGTCGACGACAAACTGATCGTCGAATCGAATCGGCTGGGCGTTCCCATGTCGCAATTGGCCCAAGACATGACCGACGACTACCTGCGCAACTTGGCGGCCATGGGCGTCGACACCATCGACCACTTCCCCCGGGCCACCCAGCACATCGACGAAATCATCCGCCTGACGCAGACCTTGATCGAACGAGGATTCGCCTACGCGGCCGACGGTGACGTGTACTTCGACGTGGCGCGCGACGCCGAATACGGCAAGCTCAGCCACCGCAGCATCGAAACGATGCTGGGCGACGGCGGTGACATGGCCGGTCGCAAGCGCACCGCCGCCGACTTCGCACTTTGGAAAGGCGCCAAGCCCGGCGAACCTTCGTGGGACAGCCCCTGGGGTAAGGGCCGGCCCGGCTGGCACGTCGAGTGTTCGGCCATGAGCCGCAAGCTGCTGGGCGAAACGTTCGACATCCACGGCGGCGGGCTGGACCTGGTTTTTCCGCATCACGAGAACGAGATCGCCCAAAGCGAGTGCTGCCACGACAAGCCGCAAGCCAAGTACTGGATGCACAACGGGCTCATGCAGGCCTCGAGCGAAGTCGGCAAGATCGGCGGCCGCGCGACGCGCGAGATCGACGCCGGCGATCAGGCCGCCCAAGAAGCCGGCAAGATCGGCAAGTCGAAGGGCGCCAGCGCCTTCAGCGAGATGCTCAAGAAGCACGCCGGCGAGACGATCCGCTTCTTTCTGCTTTCCACGCATTACCGCCGGCCCATCGACTACAGCGAAGAACGCATCGAGGAGGTCGACAAGGGCCTGTCCACGTTCTATCGCTTCTTTCAGCGCTACCAGAGAGTGACGGGTGAGGATTTCTATTCGCTCGTCGCGGCTGCACGGCGCGAGAAAGGTGAGTTCGATCCCGGCGCAGACGCCATGCTCCGCCAGGTCCACGAGCTGCGGCAACGCTTCCTCGAGGCGATGGACGACGATTTTAATACCGGTGGCGCGATCGGAGATCTGTTCGAGCTGGTCCGCGGCCTGAATAAGTTCGTCGACACCGAAAACCTGGAAGGCGCCGGTCGCGAGAATCGCGCGGCGTTAGATGTTTTGCGCCGCGGCGCCGCCGTGTTGCGAGAATTGTCAGCCACGCTCGGGCTGTTCCGCGCGCCGGTTGAAAGCGCCTCGTCCGGCGGAGATGAGCTCGTCGGCAAGTTGATGGAGCTGCTGATTTCGTTGCGGGCCGATGCGCGTAAGAACAAGAATTTTGCCATGGCCGACCAGATTCGCAAAGAGCTGACCGCGATGGGCGTGACGCTGGAAGACCGGCCCGACGGCACGCTCTGGACGCGGGGATAGTGATTGCGATGGGACTAGTGCTGCGTCAAAGCTTCGTTTGCGGGTAGCGGAACTCGTGAGAGTTCCGTATTACCCTGATTCTGCGAACATCAGAAGTCTCACGACTTCTGCTACCCAAAATCTGAGCATTGACACAGCACTAGGGTGGCACGTCCCTGAGGAACGAAGGGCGTGGTCGCCACGATTCACCACGCCCTTCGTTCCTCAGGGACGTGCCACCCCATTAAGGAAGCTGCACACGGATGTCTTCTCCTCCCCGCGTCCTGGGCATCGACCCGGGCCTGAACACCACGGGCTACGGCGTGCTGGAAGTCGCCGCTGGCGGGCCCAAGCTGTGCGAAGCCGGCGTGATTCGCGGTCGCACGCGCGATTCGCTCACGGCCCGACTGGTGGAGATTCACACCGGCGTGTGCGAGGTGATCGCGGCGCTAAAACCCACGGTCATGGCCTTGGAACAGCTCTACTCGCACTACAAGCGGCCGCGGACGTCGATTCTGATGGGCCACGCGCGGGGTGTCATTTGCCTGGCCGCGGCTCAAGCGGGAATCCAGGTCATCGACTACAGCGCCACGCGGGTTAAAAAGACCCTCACCGGCAGCGGGCACGCTAGCAAGAGCCAGATGCAACGGGCCGTCGAACGCGAGCTGCGCCTCAACGCGCCGCCCGAGCCCCACGACGTGGCTGACGCCTTGGCCGCCGCGCTGTGTCATTACTACAGCGATCCACAGTGGTCGGCGCTGGCCCGCAGGAAACGTGCATGATGTGACGTGGTGATTGGCGCATCACGCAATGCAACGCGAAGCAAGCCCAGGGATGGCGGCCGTCAGCCAAACGATTCATTTCGCGGGTCGACCGCCTTCCCTGGGTTTGTTTTGCAAGCCGCTTCCGCAATCCCCCCCTTCTTACAGGCGCCTGCTTCGAAAAACCCCACTCTTTGCGGTGCTGGCAGATGCCCTTGTCCGGTACTTACCGATCTTTTACATTCCTTGGACTTGCTGGTGACACATCTAAGTGCTGACAGCACTAGAATTTGGCGACGTTACTCAAGGGGCAGTCATACGCCGTGCGGCGCGACTTTCAGGGGCACTACCGGCAGCAGCAGTACAGATCAAGAGAACAGGGAGATCCCAACGTGTCACCAATGGTGGATGCCGACGTGCTCGAATGCAATGTTCTGGAAGCGATCGAACCGGCCACACTTGAGACGCCGGTCATTACTCGCCCCAGCGAACGTACGCGTGCCCGCAAGGGCGTCGCGACGCCCGCCCGGCGGCCCAAGCTCAGCCGCGAGGATCGTGAGCTTTCGCTGTTGGAGAATCGTTGGAAGAAAGGTCTCGATTGGCCGGTCGTGTTGTGGATTGGATCGCTGCACGCCGGCGCCTTGGCGGCGCCCTTTTTCTTCACGTGGCAGGGCGCGCTGGTTGGCATCGCATTGGCCTTTATCACCGGCTGCCTGGGCGTGACGCTGGGTTACCATCGCTGCCTGACGCACGGCAGCTTTTCGACCTATCGACCGGTCCGCTGGCTGCTGGCCTTTGTCGGCGGCCTGGCCGGCGAAGGCACGGCCCTGACGTGGGTCTCCGTGCATCGCAAGCACCACGTGTTCAGCGACCAGGAAGGCGATCCGCACACGCCGCGCGAGGGCCTCGTCTGGAGCCACATGCTGTGGTTCATGCCCAACTTCGGTGGCCAATATCACAAGAAGCTCGTCGATCGCTACGCACCTGACCTGGGCAAAGACCCCGTGATGCGTTTTCTCGACAAGACGTTCCTCCTCTGGCACTTTGTACTGGGCTTGGCCCTGTTCGGCGTGGGCTATTTCTTTTGGGACACCTACACCGCCTGGTCGCTGGTGATCTACGGCATGTTCGTGCGGTTCATGTACGTGCTGCACGTCACCTGGTTTGTCAACTCGGCAACGCACAAATGGGGTTACCGCAACTACGAGACCGACGACGACAGCCGCAATCTGTGGTGGGTCGGCTTGCTGGCCTACGGCGAGGGCTGGCACAACAACCATCACGCTCATCAGCGCATGGCGCGGCACGGGCACCGCTGGTGGGAGTTCGACATCACCTACTACGTAATCCGCGCGATGGAAAAGGTCGGCCTGGCCTGGCACGTCGTACACACGCCCGAAGGGCGAAGCACGTAGGCCGTTCGTCGTGCAAGAGCGATCGTGCGAGAGCGTTAGCCGCCCCGCTTGCGAGGCGTTCCGCCGTTCAGGGCCATCGCGGAGTCCACTGGAGTCATTGCAACACGAACTGCGTCGGCGAAGCGCCTCGCAAGCGAGGCGGCTAAAAGTCCGTCGTTCGTCTGCGATCAGATCCGGCGAACGATTTAAGCGGCCCGGCGACGCCAGACGAAGTACACCGGCAGCCCTAGCAGCACGAGCACCAGGCCCGGCCAGGTCGTCATGGGCCGGTAGACGACTAGCACGCCCACGATCGTCGCGGCGCCGGCCATGTACAGCGCGGGCACCACGGGGTAGCCGAGCGCCCGATACGGGCGGACTGCATTCGGCCGCGATTTGCGCAGGCGGAAGATCCCCCACACGGTCAGAATGTAGAACAGCAGCGCCGCCGAGATCACGTAGTCGAGCAGGTCGCCGTACAGGTTGCCGTATTTTCCGTCTCGATACGTCCGAGGCAACACCAGCGCCGCCGCCCAAACGCCTTGCATGGCAAGAGCCCATGCCGGCACACGGGCCGCGTTCAGCCGTCCGGCCGCTCGAAGGAACAGCCGATCCCGCGCCATGGCGTAGTAGGCGCGGGCGCCGGAGAGAATCAGGCCATTGTTGCAGCCGAATGTCGAGACCATGATGGCCACGGCCATCAGCGACGTTGCCACACCGGGAAAAACCCGCTCCATCATGGCCGTCGCTACACGGTCGGCCGGGGCGGTTTGAATCGCCTCGAGCGGCAACACTACCAAATAGGCCACGTTGGCCAGCAAATACAGCAGAATCACGGTTCCGGTCCCCAGTCCTAGCGCCAGGGGCAACGTACGACGCGGATTGTGAACTTCGCCCGCGGCAAACGTGATGTTGTTCCAGGCGTCGGACGAGAACAGCGAGCCGGTCTGCGAAACGCACACGGCCACGAACAATCCGAAGGCCGTCACGGCCGAGACGCCTCCGATGCTCTCCATCGGATGCGCGGTCCAAAAATTGGCGACGTTCGTTTCGACCGCGGCGGCGTTCCAGCCCAGCGTCAGCCCCAGCGCGATCATGACCAATAGCGCCCCCGTCTTGCAAACGGTAAAGAGATTTTGAACGACCTTCACGTACACCAGTCCGCGCATGTTGGTGATCGTTAGCAAGACGATCATCAGCACGGCGATCAACTGCACGACCGAAAGGGAGACCGCGTAACCTTCCGTCAGTCGAATCGGCGAAATGAGATAGTTGTCCTCCCTCACGACAGGCCACAGGGCGCCGGCAAACCGCGCGAAGGCTACGGCCACGGCCGCGATCGTGCCGGTTTGAATCACCAGGAAGAGAGTCCACCCGTATAAGAACCCCCAAACGGGCGAATAGGCTTCGCGAAGGTAGACATACTGTCCGCCGGCCCGCGGCATCAGCGCCGCCAACTCCCCATAGGAGAGGGCGCCCGCCACGGTCAGTACGCCGGTGATGATCCAGGCTACCAACAGCCAGCCGGGACTGCCGATAAAGCGACTCATTTCGGCCGAAACCAAAAAGATGCCCGAGCCGATCATTGAGCCGACGACGACCATCGTCGCGTCGAACAGGCCCAACCCGCGCTGAAACTCCGTATCCAAGCCGTCGTCGACGACGGTGGCCGTTGCACGGTCAATGTTCCCCTTATTGGCGCTCATGGTTGAACTCTCCGAACCCTGCATCGTGGACTCGCGCACGACTAACGTAGTCAATTCACCTCGGCTTGAACACGGCCCGGCATAGCCGGAACCAACGGAAAGGGGTCGGCAAGTCGTTTTCGGAGGCCGGTCCTGCGAACGGCCGAATCGCGCCGGCGACAACGAGTCCCGACCCCCGCGGTGCCCATTGAGATCCACGCAAGGCGCGTACAAAGTCAGAATTTGCAGTGCGGACGAACCGTGAGCTGTCGCCACGAGATGACGGTACCGGCAGTGGGCCAGTCTGAATTCCATTTGCAGAGTGCCTGGGGTTGAGCGCAGCGAACCCCCAGATCGGCACGCTTCTGTGGGCCCACTTCGTTCGACCACAGGCACCCCGACATCAAACTGACCCACTACCTCGGTACCGACTTAATTGACGCACCGTGTCGCGCGGCGGTAGGCTGGCTGCGGTTGCTATTGGTCAACACGCCCTTGCCCGCCGCTGGAGATAATTCCTATGATCCGCGCCGCAATCGCCCCGAGTCGGAGTTTCGCATTCGTCGTACCGTGCATGGGTCTTTTGCTGCTGGGCACAAGCACGATCCGCTACAGTGCTGCCGAGCCGCCTAAGAAAACAATCGCACCCGCAAAATCAGATGCGGCGAAGTCGGGATCGACAAAGCCAGACGTCAGCAATCCCGCGCCCGTCAAGGAAACTCGCACCCTCGGCGTCGTGCTCTATCCGGGCTTCGAGCTGCTCGATGTCTGTGGCCCCGTCGAAATGTTCGGCAATGTCGGCAAGCCGCTCAAGGTGATCACGGTGGCTCAGAAGGCGGGCGATGTGAAGTGTACGCAGGGCCCCGCGATGAAGGCCGAGTACGGCTTCGACGATTGTCCGCCCCTGGACCTGCTGCTGGTGCCCGGCGGCTTTGGCACAATCCGCGAGCTCAATAATGAAAAGCTACTCTCCTGGTTGCGAGAGCGGGCAGCCAAGGCCGAGATCGTCACCAGCGTCTGCTCGGGCTCGGCGATCCTGGCCAAGGCGGGCCTGCTCGACGGCCGTCGCGCCACGTCGAACAAGGTCTACTTTCAGATGGCAGTTTCCAGCGGACCGAAAGTCGAGTGGATCAAAAAGGCCCGCTGGGTCGACGACGGCGACCGCGTAACCAGCTCGGGCGTATCGGCCGGCACCGACATGGCGCTGCACGTAATCGAGCGCTTGTACGGTGAGCAGATTGCGCAGAAGATTGCCGATGGCACGGAGTACCAATGGCACCGCGACGCGGACGACGATCCGTTTGCGAAGTAGTCTTAGTTCAAGTTTCGCACTTTTTGCTAGCACGATTCATGCATTGATAGCATTGACTGCTGGCCGGTTTTTCGCGGACGGCGCTAAAGCGCCGAAATTTCGGCGCTTGGTTTTTGCATCTCGTAGACAAGCGGGCACACGCAAGAAACTGCTCTGAAGTAGGTATTTCCCGAGGAAAACCGGAATTCGCGTCCAAAAAAGTGCGAAACTTGAACTTAGAGCCCCTAACTCAACCTTCCAGCACGCCGGTCATTCCCGCGCAGGCGGGAATCCAGTGCATCTCAATAGGGCGTAACTCGCGTTCCGCTATGCCGCAAGTTGTCCATATAACGTGGTTTGTTCAGTTTCCATATGATGTTTGATGAGGGCATCCCAGTCGCCGTTGAGGTGGATGGCGCGCAGGCTGAGCATC
>Ga0163150_10009651_pt1 | contig 10607 bp, 24 predicted proteins | sample OliLakLV19P2IB_FD_148628 | JGI IMG/M metagenome (GOLD analysis project Ga0163150, IMG submission 148628) | Freshwater microbial mat bacterial communities from Lake Vanda, McMurdo Dry Valleys, Antarctica - Oligotrophic Lake LV.19.P2.IB | ecosystem: Environmental > Aquatic > Freshwater > Lake >...
TCACAACCGTAGACATCATATCCACGACGACGCAACTCCCGTGCCAGTGGTCTTCCGATGGTGCCTGTCCAGCCTGTAATAAGAACTCGATTATTCATTGATCCACTCCATGATTGCTTTAGCAGCGCGAACTCCGGCCTTTCCGTCCCAAAGTGGAATTTTCCGCTTCTGACGACCATGCTTAGTTTCTAACGCCATTGTTACAAGTTTATCCGGTAGTACTCCAACAAGCCTATTTGTTCCTAAATCAACAGTCACCGGGCGCTCTGTATCCCAACGATATGTAAGACACGGGATGCCAAGGGCTGTTGTCTCTTCCTGTATTCCGCCAGAGTCAGTCATTACGACGCGAGCATTATCCATGAGCGCAACGAAGTCGTTATATGGAACTGGATCTAGGAATTGAATCTGTGATTTAGCTCTGAACGATTCTGGAACCATTGCAAGGAGACGTGGGTGACAGGAAATGACAACGCTCAACTTTGGAGGCATCGTATTTAATGCGTCAAGAAGAGCAAGAACATCATCCTTATTCGACAGAAGCTCCTCGCGGTGGAAGGTGGCTAAAGCGTACTCTCCTGTTTTCAAACCATACTTATCTATCACATCTGGATCTACCATTGAGATCATCGAATATAGAGAATCAATCATCGTATTTCCAACGAACTTAATTACTCCAGGAACGGACTCTGAGCCAAGATTCACATTCGCACTGTGTTCGGTCGTAAGAAGAAGAGATGACATTTGATCAACAAGAACGCGATTACGTTCCTCTGGCATTTTGCGATTGAAGGAACGTAATCCGGCTTCAAGGTGAACTATTGGTATCCCCCGTAGGGATGCGGCGAGAGCGCCGCCCAGCGTCGAATCAACATCTCCAACAACAATACATGCGTCTGGCTTTTGATATTGCAGGACGAGTCCAATACGATTCACCAAGTAGGAAAGACGTGAAACGTGAGTTTGATGACCTGATGCGTCAAGCTGCACATCTGGTTTTCCAATACCCATTTGACTGAGGAACGACCCAGACATCGACTTGTCATAATGCTGACCGGTGTGGATCGTCAAAACAGTGCAGTGTTTGCGAAGCTGGTGAATCAGCGGGGCCGCCTTCACAAAGTTTGGTCGTGCGCCAATAATGATTGTAATCTTCATGGTAGCAGTCCAGTTATCAAGTATCTCTGAAACAGTCTTTGATCGTGAATCATTCTCTCGTCTTGCGTCATACCAGCACCGCGACCGTGCATGTGATGATGGTGAAAAAACTTCATTCCAGTCCGGCACTTTGTCTCAATACCGTTTTTACCGAGCTGGTGAGAAATGAAGTCATCAGTAAAGTAGTGTGCCGTAAACATTGGGGCAATGTAAAGATTCCACCACGAGCCAGCGAAGAATGGGATGACAGATGTTCTTGTTGTCTTCCAATCACTCATGTCGCTCGTAGGTGGATGACCATAGTTGATATCCGTCCCAAACTCCCCCTGCTGATTTACCGTGTCGAGGTGCGGCGCTGGCTGATAACGTTCATCTACGGCTTCGGCAGCAGCCTCAAGCCATCCTGGCTGAGCCTCTAGGTCGTCACATGTCAGGTGGATGTAGTCCGGCTCAAATCCTGAAGCAAGCGCCCTCTCGACGCCATCAGACCACCCCTTGCCGCACGTTGGACGATTATTGACCTTCTCAAGTATCGTTTCAACATCGGGAGGTATCGTTTCGTGGTAAGAATTCAGCAGCCGATTAAAGCTGTCTTCGCGACCATCAATAGTTGGACATACAATGAGCAGCTTCATTAGATGTGATCCGTAGCAGAGCCGTGACCGCCAACATCTCCAGATGCAGCCTCTAGAGTTACTCCGCCCCTTGTTCTTGCCGGAGGTGTATGCCCACGGTCTGTGAAGGTCTTAAGGTAGTAGTCATAATAGTCATCCGTGTTACCAAAGCTCATCTCAACACAGAGATGCGGAAGCATGTTTGCAAAGAAATACCCCATAGACTTAACTTGAAGAGACAACTTCACGTCTTCCTGCGGAGTGGGAATATTTGGATCATGCGCAGCCCACGCCGATTCGTCATATCGCAAGCCCATATCCCACAAGTCTCGCCTAATAGTGTTTGGGCCACCTATTGAAGTCCACCACGTATTTACCGTATAGTCACGCTCAGTATGTTCGACAACTGGCATGGCGGGAGTCTTTCCCTTCCACTCTTCAGAGTCAACGAAGCATTGCTCCTGATTCATGAGGCCAAGCTGACCAAGTAGCGGCATGGCATCAAATGCCTTTACAACCTCAGAGCGCCAGCCCGGCAACATTAGCATGTCGTTATCGACGCGCACCAAAAGGTCTATATCTGAGTTTACTTTCAGACATTGATCCCACCCCTTATTCGCAGAAAAGCCTGGATACATATTCTTAGTCAGAGCAACTGTCCCCTTGAACTGTGGATAATTTCTTCCAACCTCGCCATCCCACATCTCGCTTATCCATTCGAGAGTGCCATCTGTTGATGCATTATCAACAATTATTATCACATCAGAGGGGCCTGTTGTTTCCAGAAGTGACGTGAATGATCTCTTCGAATATTCGACGCGATTGTGCGTTATGAAGCAAATTCCAAGACTCAAGATTCCATCTCCGGCTTTAGGTTAGAAATCATATCAGGGTTCCGACAAATAAACGCCATTGTGAACATTCTAAAATCTTTATCAGATAAATCGAGGATGTCCAGTTTAGTGAAGTCGCGAACGGCACCATCATTCCGCTGAACGGTCATAATGCCAGGGCTAACCTGCTCTTCTCTGAACTTTCCAGCGGTTATTGTCATAGACGAGATAATAGAGAAACCGCCGGACGCGATGCCGACGGTTTCCGGTGTGATGCCCTGTCGCTGTGTCGAGCGGTGGGGGCAAACTTTTCAGACATTATGACTCGTTTTGCCCAAACACGTCAACAGCAACGCGAGCAGCAAGCCTGTATGCTTCATCATCAATCTCAACGTCCCTTGGAATGACTAGCTTCATGACATATTACCATGATCGCTAATCCAATCATTACCATCACCAAGTATCACTGGTGACGATTGACCGCACGAGCAGCTAACAACGCACCTGCTAATATAAAATCCACAATCAAGGTTGTTGTTTTGAACGACCTTTAACGCGAACCTGCGCATGTCATGTTCCTTGGATTTGAATAAATCTGGTGTTGTTGGCTTTTCCACACCACAATAATAGACTTGTCATCGGACGCTACGAGCACCCACATTTTATCCACCGCTTAAGCGAATACACGTGATGAAAAACTGGTATTCCGTGAGCCTCTGCGTATGCAACCTCGCCATCAGCGCCGGTTGACTTTCCCGGCATTCTAAGAACGGCATCGCAACGCATCAGCCAATTCATAGATATATCGATCCACTGTTGATAGTTGTATATGCCATTTCCAAGCTCGTGTTCATCAGCTCTCATTGTCTCAGCCCAGAATACGGATAGATGTGGTATAAGTGGAACCGCTCCGGTTTCGTAAATAATGTGTTCAGCGGTTCGACAAGCGCGTATCGCATTCTCTCGAAAACGACCCTTTGGCAGTGTTATCGGGCCAGCAATATAAACTAGACACTTTTTTTCACTCATAATCATCTCCCGTTATCGAAAGGTGCTCGCTCGCGAGACAAGCTCGCTATGGCTGACATCATTATTGTGCTCCATTCTCGTCCCTTCATAGGACGATCCATGAAACAGGCCCGGCCGGCGTGTTTGTTCCACCAAACAGCGAAGTCGAACGTGGGTACGAAGAAGTTCGGCCAATCATCGTGACCGATAATATCATCAGATAGACCGCTCGTTGGGCGTATTAAGAAGAAGTCGGTTTTGACGCCCTCCCTATTTGCCGTAGCAGAGGTGAGCGGGGGTTGACTGAATCCAGTTATCGCCGCCTGCTGCTGTGCGATCAAATCTGCAAGCAGGTGTATCCCAGACTCGACATATGAGGCAACCTCAACGCGACCAATTCTGAACGTTGGCTCCGCAACTTGATTATCGACACTATCTCCCATGTCGTACCAACACTCGAAGCAATGCTTCCATCCCCTGCACGTCAATCTCGATCCTGGCGGCCGATAACGCAAGCATCCCGAATCTAAAGAACATTCTATTGGAGCTTTCTCTTTTGGGTTACGTGCTTGACGTGCCATTTATCTACAATCACGATTCAAAATGTCTTTGGAACTTCGATGAGTTTTTGCAGCCTATCTATCCTGGCATGGAGAATTGCTATTTCGATTGTCAGCGCATAACAGTTCGCGCATAAAGACGAATCTCTGTGCAGAACAGGGATCTTATCAGGCTTGCTGTCCCTTGGTGTTTCAATCAATTCACGCATTTGATTTCCAACGACCATCATCGCGCATCTCTGCAGCAGACCCGTCAATAAATTCGATCTTGTTTTCGCCGACATTAGAACCAACACAAAATCTCAATGAAAGCACCTTAATATTTAGACCAGTAATCGAATCTGGGTCGAATGCAATCGACTGTAAAAATCTTCTGGCATTCATCGCATCAACGAATTTCTCTGCGGTTGTATTCATGGATTGCGAGAAACAAATGCCGCCAGCGCGCGATCTGAAACGAGCTTGTTTTCGTCAGAAGGATCGCGATGTGCCGCAACGCTAGAATGTAATGTTTCGAGGGCATCATTGACGTATCGACTTCTAATTATACCGGAGGTATGGGTCACACATGACACGATTGTTTCACGAGCAAAGTCCACAGTTGGTGCATCGGGTTGCATCGATTGGAGAGCGACGGCACCAAGCGCATTCTGAACAGCATTGGCAATCTCCTGAACATCACTCATTAGTAATGAACCATTCCACAAGCCCCGCGTAAGCGTAGGGTTCTCCTGTTCTGGAATCTCTGGATCATCGTCTTCGACAAGCAGTTCAACATCGCTCTCCAAAACAGCATCCTGCTCGTTCGCTGCAACATCGACTGCGGGAGCGTCCTCTGATCGTACCTGAATTCGTGTTCCCTCTGGAAGCTCGGACATTGCTGATGTTCCTTTCATCGATATGAGATATCAAGATAATATGAAGTGAATCGGACACATGTTACACCATCAAAACAGCGAAGGATCTAACCCCTCATACTCTTCCATGGCCATTCGGCGAGGCTTTGCGTCAAGACCAATCACAATTATCCTAACTGGTTTTCCAAGCTTGATAGAACAATCAATTGTATGTTTAGTTCCCTTGGACTCGCCATCCCACACGGCTAGAACCTTATCGCCAAGCTCTGCGACAATGGGATTTCGTCTAAATCCAGCAGCAGACTTGTAGCGTTCCCAGTTAGCGGGCACGTCAATGAAGTCGTGACCAGTCTTAATGGCCTTCTGACGCGCCCAATTGTCAACACCAGACTTTGCCGCTCCAGTGCAGATAATAGTCCTCACATTAAGGTGACGCACAAACTGCTCAACGTAGATTGCAGCGCAAGTTATCTGCTTGTGAAGTTCGTCACTATTTAGCTCGTCACCATACGGCAGCGGGTATCGTGAACCGCATATAGAAATTATTTCTCGCTTAAGCATCCTGTTCCTTTGTCCCAAATTGTATTTAGTTCACGCATTCAGTGAAATCGTTACAACGTAACACTCTGTTGCGTACTGAAGCATATCTGCAGTAAGGGCAAGATTAGTGTTATCTTCATTTTGTGCGAACTTTCATATTATTTTGAAACTTCAACATGGCCTTGTTCCAATGTTTGTCTATGTTGCTAACCCTTACCGGGCGTCCGGTGTAGCAAGGGTTGTGTCGCCATCCAGCCAGTCTGGTACACAGTCGTAGCGGTGTGCGCTTACGGTACCTACCTTGGCGGGAAGTCTCATACTGAAGCATCCCATACTAGCCCTCCCAGACCTGTTAGCTAGGCGTTTTCTATTGCCCTGCTCGCCTTACAGCTAGGACAATCCTTATTGCCGCTTCCGTCTTTACATTTCCCATCGTGAGGTAGATATGGGTAGCCGAGTCGTAGCGCCGCCGCCATTTCCTCGCGTTCTCTGGCGGCTTTATCGCGTTGCGCGGCCAGTTGGTCACAACGCTGCGTCAGGTGTACGATCTCGCCGCGTAGTGCATCGACCCTACCCGCCCAACACGCGGCGCAGCCGGTACATACACCGCTGCATACGACCGCTTCGCGCACTGCATCATGCTCAACTGCGGGGCATGGAATCTGTATTGGTAGAGCGTTGCAGGTGCAAGCGTATGTTTCTTGTGTTTTGTGCTCACTCATGCGCGGACTATCTTCCAGCCGTCGTGAATCGTGGCACCACTCAGGGTGGCATAACTCAGGTCGGCACCGTACAGGTTGGCACCGCTCATGTCGGAATCGCGCAGGTCGGCATCGTGCAGGTTGGCATCGCGCAGGTTGGCACCGATTAGGTTGGCATCGCGCAGGTTGGCATCGGTCAGGTTGGCACCGCGAAGGTTGGCACCGCGCAAGTCGCAACCATTCAGGGTGGCACCACTCAGGTTGGCACCGCTCAGGTTGGCATTGTGCAATTCGGCACCGCGCAAGTCGGCATAGCGTAAGTTGGCATTGTGCAAGTCGGCATAGCTCAAGTCACCGCCGATTAGGTCGAGTGCGTTCCATGTCTCCACGTCTTTACGTAGCAGGGCCACACGGCCCTCAAGTGTACTGGTGTCGATTGTTGTCTCTGAATCACTCATATTAGTCTCCTGTTGTGTTGGATTATGCGCGAACTATCTTCCAGCCGTCGTGAATCGTGGCACCACTCAGGTTGGCACCGCTCAAGTCTGCACCGATCAGGTTGGCACCGCGCAAGTCGGCACCGATCAGGGTGACACCACTCAAGTCAGCGCTGCGCAGGTTGGCACCGCGAAGGTCGGAACCGCGCATTTCGGCACCGCTCAGGTTGGCACCACTCAGGTTGGCGCTGCGCAAGTCGGCACCGATCAGGTCGGCACCACTCAGGTTGGCACCGCTCAGGTTGGCGCTGCGCAAGTCGGCACGGTGCAAGTCAGCGCCGACTAGGTCGAGTGCGTTCCACGCCTCCACGTCTGTACGTAGAAGGGCCACACGGCCCTCAAGTGTACTAGTGTCGATTGTTGTGTCACTCATGTGCTGCCTTCCAGTTTGTCGTGCCTCGCAGCGCATGGCGGGCAGTAATACTCGCCCTCATCCTCATTATTTCCGTAATCAACGGTATGCCATCCCTGCGACGTCGGGTAGAATCCATCGCCGTCGTTGGAAGCATCACAAGACCAATCGCAGTCATCGTGATCTCCGAGCCAGCCCTCACAGGTAATCGTCCAAGATACACTGACACTCATGTGTTGCCTTTCCCGGTTGGTGTTTTGTACTCGCCGCGTCGAATGCTCGCGGCAATATTTTGGCCTATAACTGACCACACGTTTCCGTGCCTGCTTGCAGACCGATTTATCGCCTCGCAGTATAGCCACGCCGCTATGTCCCGTTCGGCTTGCGCGTAGCCTGCGTCGTGCGCCTGCGCGTAGCCAGCATCGTATGCGGAGGTAGGGTGTCGCGTACCCGCTTCCGTTGCCGGTTCTGTGTGCTCACTCATGTGTTGCCTTCCTCGATTGGTGTTTTGTGCTCGCTCATAGCGTCTCCTTCGTTCGATGCTCGCCATTAGTGATAGCGACTGCAAAATCATTGCAGATGAGTGATCTACCGCCAGATTCGTTTCGGTGGAATCGAAGCCACTCCGCAATATCCTGTTCGGCTTGCGCGTAGCCCTTGTGTCTCGCCGTCGGTGCCTGATCCTGCGCAACGACTTTCCATACCTCAACCTGCCCGTCGTGGTCGTCATCACATTCGCAGGGCTGTATCGACTCGTCAAAGTCGTACATGTGGTGGTACATCAACGGGCCCGCAACGGACAGTGCGTATTCCTGCCAGTCGTCGAAGTGGGCAATGTACTCAGCGAGGGCATCGGCGGCACTACATACTTGCGCGCCGCTGCTGTCGCACACCGCGAACATTGCGTAGCCGTTCTCAAATCCCCACGGCCCCATGGATTCAGCGGCTTCGCGCACTGCATCGTGCTCAACTGCTGGGCATGGAATCTGTATTGGTAGAGCGTTGCAGGTGCAAGCGTATGTTTCTTGTGTTTTGCGCTCACTCATGTGATGTACCCGGCTTTCTGGTATGCGTCGGTATGGGCAACGTAGCTCGCGTCCCTAGTGTCATAGGCGGCATTGAGCACGTCGATGGCGTTCTGTGCCGTGTCGTAGGCGCGCTGGTACGGCCCGCTGAGCTTGGGGAGTGGCGCGTCCTCCATCAGTCCCAGCAGGGCGTCTGCTGCGTCGTCGGTTGCTTGTTGTAGTGCCTTCGCTGCGGCATCAGACGCTTCGTCCGCCAACGGGCACATGTGGTCACGTTCGTGCTCAGTCATACCACCATCTCCTTGTGGATCTCGCAGGCCATCATGATGATGTATGTCGGGCGGCGCTGGGGTGCTTCAATATCACTCATGTGTTGCCGTCCTGTTTTTGATCCGCGACCGGGTAGCGGCAGTAAGCGCACACGGCCTCCACCTTGCCCCCCTCACGATACTCTCCAACGTCGCCACTATCGTGAGACTCGCACATCGAAACGGCGCTTAACCGCAACGCCCAATAGCCATCCCCCCTGTTGATCCACGTTCCGATTTTTCTGCTCTCGCCGTAGATGTTCTCCACTTCAACAAACCGGCCTGATTGATGGGAAGGCCCGCCGTCAAACACTATGTCAATGTGCTCCCCTAGCCCAAGCAGGTTCGGGTTAATGCCGTCTGGAAATCGTGTCATGTTGTTTTCTCCTACTTGAATGGTTGGCCGGTGTAATGATGACTTACTCATGTGTTGCCTTTCTGTTTGTCGAATCGAGCGAGGGCATCGTCCACCTCTTGCTTTACTGCGGTTTCCTCGTCGCTATCAGACGGGCAGTGATCGAGGTATCCCAGACGCCCTAACTCACGCAACGCTTCTGCGAGTTCATGCATGACACTATCCGCAATACAACGACGATTGAGCCGCGCCGCTATGTCCCGTTCGGCTTGCGCGTAGCCCCTTGCATCACATGGGCATGGACTTGACTTCAGCAGGCATCCGCATTGAGCCATTCCAGCTACGCAGTCCTCGTCACTCATGTGTTGCCTTCCTCGATTGGGTTACGTGCTGCATCGTATTTAGCTAGGGCGCGAGGCCGCGGGCAACGGCGCGAGCAATCACCGTCACCGTCAGTGTCCTTGCATGTCTTTGCGTGATACAACGCACTCGCCAGTTCATCACTTAATGCACGCTCGACAATGCCCTTCTCTTCCGCCTGATTAGCACGCAATGTTTCGACAGCGAAGGCTTCGTCCATGTAGTCGGCGTGCGCAGCTAGCTCCACTTCAAACGCGGTGCAGCTACCGTTAAGCTGATGCTCAACCAGTTGTTCCGTATCGTACGAGCACTCGCTTTCAATGTGTCGCTCTGTTGCGGTCATGTATCTCAGGTCTTTGCGCTTACTCATGTGTTGCCGTCCTCGTCCCGGCCGTAGGTGCCTGCCAGAATCTCGCGCACGCAGCGAACATGCTCGCGCTCCGCTTCCTCAACCGTATCGCACTTCCGGTACATATCTAGCCCGCGCGAACCGTCAGCTTTCGGTGCCCATACCTGCACCTCGTACAGGTAATCGCCGTACACGTCCTCCACGGGCGTCAAATGCCGGAAACTGGTGACGTGCCACTGCGTGTCGGTGACGCCGTGATACACGGTGCTATGAACCGCGCCCCGCTGATTACGAATCAGATCATCGTACGTTTGCATATCCTTGTCGGACGCCTTTTGCGCGTCACGGTAACCACTAATCATGTGTTGCCTTTCTGTTCGCTCGACGCGTTTCGGTAATATGTTTTGTAGTCGCGTCTGTCATGTGTTGCCTTCCTCGATTGTTGGTGTTCGCTCGTGTCCTGGGATTCGCCAACTTCCTCGAAAACGTGGAAGGCGAGCGACCCGTCTGGAAAGACGACCGACCCCACATAATCCCCTACTTTGAAATCGGGGTGGTTTGGGTGTTGGAGCGGCTGTCCGGTGCCCGCGACCCTGAACCGTCGCGTCTCCACGGGTGACTTCGTTAGCACGCGCGCCCATAACTTGAGTGCCTGCCCGCCGATGCCCTCCGGCTGGATGCCGACGTGAAGCACGCGGGCGGCTTGTGGAATCTGCACTTCGGCGATGTCGGCCCAGGGTAGATCAAACTTCCAGATTGTCCACGCCGATTCGGGAAGCGTGTCACTCATGTGTTGCCTTTCTTATTGTCTCAACTATTTTGTGGAGTCGCAGATTCTCTTCCTGTAATCGCTCGATAGTTTTATGATATTCGTTGAGGGTGCGCACCATTGCTTCTAAACTCGCTATTGGCGTACCCGGGGATGGTTCTGATTTCTTCGCCGCTAGGATCGTGCCGGTAAGATCGGCCTCCTCAAGATTCGCGCGCAGAAGATTCGCGCCCTCAAGATTCGCATCCCGAAGATCCGAATAGCGAAGATTCGCACCCTCAAGATCCGCACCCCGAAGATCCGCACCCCAAAGATCCGCAC
>Ga0163150_10009658_pt1 | contig 10600 bp, 6 predicted proteins | sample OliLakLV19P2IB_FD_148628 | JGI IMG/M metagenome (GOLD analysis project Ga0163150, IMG submission 148628) | Freshwater microbial mat bacterial communities from Lake Vanda, McMurdo Dry Valleys, Antarctica - Oligotrophic Lake LV.19.P2.IB | ecosystem: Environmental > Aquatic > Freshwater > Lake >...
CGATTATTGAACAGTCAACAAAGCGTCAAACGAAAATCGATACCATCTTCACGCACCGCAACCCAAGTTTCCCCCGGATATCCCGCAACAGATATACTTTCGGGACACCCACTAGCTACGTCTGGCATCGCGCAAACCACCGCTTTCCTCTCCTTTGGCGTTTTCATGCAGTTCACCACTCGGACGCGGCAATGGATGTAACTACTTCAGGCCGTTTTCACGTTGCTGAACTCGGAATCGCTGCGATTATTCGACTGCCGATTCTCTACGCGTTTGGCATTTCGACGACCGCACTTGTCGGCTATGAAACGGCGCTAGTTACTGTCTCGATGCTACATCACTCAACGATTACCCTGGGACGATTCGATCGCCTATTCCGGGTCGTGTTCGTTACGCCATCGGTCCATTCGGTCCATCATTCCCGCGATCCGGCTCTTTACGGGTGCAACTTCGCTTCCGTTCTTTCTTGTTGGGACCGCGTTTTCCGCACTTTCCGTCTGTCACAAAATCCAGTGTCTCACGGTTTGGAGGGCTTCGATGATGAATCGCCTCATTTGGTGCTGGCATTACTTGCCTCGCCCTTCCGTAAAAACGATAATCGCGGGTAACCGTCGCATGAGCACGGAGGCCCGTTGTAGCAACAAAACAATGTTTATGGTTGAATTGGCTTTTTTGAAATGCGCGTACGTTTAGCGCGAGTACCTGGTACCTGATGGTATTTTTTTGGAACAGGAAATCCAATGACCCGGGGTGCTGGTGACACGGCCCGGGCAGATTTTGCTGGTTCGTTCTCACCAATCTCTCCCCCTGATGTTTCGCGGCAATACTCACACAAAAGGCAAGTCGAAATGGCGCGATACATTTGGTGGAGAGGGAGCCAGAAAACTGGACTCTATTGGACCGATTTGATGAAACTGGTGCTGTCCACCTATTCGCCGGGTTCGGCGGGCCGGCCGTAGAATTTGCTGAGGTCAATTCCTTTTTCACGCTGTTCGTCTTCGAGCATCTTCAAACGAACTTCCATTTTCTCCAGTTGTCGCAACAGTCTGGGAATTAGGACGGTAGCCGTATCAGGCTTTGGAGGCTCGGGGATTTTGGGGTAGTTCAGTTGCCGCTGCAACGCCGCGAAAAAGAACAGCGGCTCCTTGCGGCGGTTGGCCATCGCGATTCGCCCTTCCCGTTCGCCAAACAGGATCGTCGCCTGCTGCCCTTCCGCCGGGTCGATGTTCCCCCGTTGCCTGGCGAATTCGCTGTGGACGTAAACCAGGTCGGAAAGATCGACCAGCCCCAGGCGGTGACGGATCTGCAATATCCAGGCTGTCCATTCCGGACTGTAAACCGGATCGCCAGACATGGCACTCAGTCCTGTGTCGTAGCTCAAACGGTTACGGCTGAGCGACTCGAACTGGAAAAAGAACATGCCTGCCGGCGAACCCCCATCGGAGCGATATTGTGCTTCACTCGCCAGAATCGTTGTTGCCCGCTGCATGTCGAACCGGCCAACATCGGCTTCGGCCATTTCAACCAGGAATGTCTGGTACGGCGAAAAATAGTGATCCATCCGTTTCATGGCCGTCCCCATCGTTCCGGCATGATTCAGTTCGGCCAACAGGAAATCAATGGCCATCGGCAACCGCGTAGTTACCAGGATTTCCTGCTTCAACATCAACAGCAGTTCCTGGACGGGCTGGGACGGATTGACCCGTTCGGACAGGGCCCGAAACATATGGGCCTGTTCGATGTATTCTTCGCGTTCCAGAATCCTGCTTTTTTCGGTCACTTCCGGCGATCCACGGGTAAAGTTGTCCTGCCGGTCCGAACGGCGGTCAAAACGCTATAATCAGGCACTGTAACACGAACCTCGGTCGACAAGTGTGCGTCGTCGCTGTTTTTTTCGATTCCCGCCAGGTAGTTCCATGCAAGGTTTTTCCTCGATCGCCGACGCCGTCAAACAAATCCGCAATGGTGGGGTCGTGATTGTCCTGGACGACGAGAATCGGGAAAACGAAGGTGATTTTATCTGCGCCGCCGAACTTGCGACACCGGAAACGATCAATCTGGTTCTGAGTGGCCGGGGTGATTTCTGTGTTCCAATTTTGGCGGAAACAGCCAAACGGCTGGATGTCGAACCACTGGTCCAGCGGAACACGACGAGGCTGGAAACCAACTTCATGACGCCGATCGATCACGTTTCGGCCCGGACCGGTATTACCGCCGCCGAGCGGGCCCATTGCGTTCAACAGATTTGCGACCTTTCGAGCAAGCCCGACGATTTTGTCCGGCCAGGTCACGTCCACCTGCTGCTGGCCAGGGATGGCGGGGTCCTTCGCCGGGCTGGTCATACCGAAGCGGCAGTCGATCTGGCCCGGATGGCCGGGTTGCAACCGGTCGGAGTCCTGTGCGAAATCCTCGATGACAACGGAGACCGCGCCACGCGGGACCAGTTGATGGCCGTGGCCAAACGGCACAATCTGCCGATCATTACCATCGAAGAACTGATCGCCCACCGGCGGCTAAATGAAAAACTGGTCACCCACGTTGCCACCGCACGCCTGCCAACCCGTTTTGGAGAATTCCAGATCGTGGGCTACGAAGTCAAGTACGAAGCCCAGGAGCCGATCGCGCTGGTCATGGGCGAACCGCACAAGCAGTCCGACCCGCCGCTGGTCCGGATGCACAGCAGCTGTTTTACCGGTGACCTGCTGGAATCATTGCGATGCGATTGCGGTGACCAGTTGCAGACTGCACTCGCGATGATTGCCCGCGAAGGGCACGGCGTACTCGTCTATCTGCCCCAGGAAGGCCGGGGAATCGGTCTGCTGGAAAAGATCCGGGCTTATGCCTTGCAGGACACCGGAATGGACACCGTCGACGCCAATTTGGCGCTCGGGTTCAAGGCCGACATGCGTGACTACGGAATCGGTATCCAGATTCTGAAAGACCTTGGTTTGACGAAGATCCGGTTGCTGACCAACAACCCCAAAAAGACCGAAGCGTTTAACCTGCGTGGATTTGATCTCGAAGTGGTCGATCAGGTGCCGATCCTGCCGCAAGTTACCAAGCACAACGCCAAATACCTGGAGACCAAACGCGACAAACTCGGGCATCACCTGCCTGCCCTTGATCACGGCCAGCCACTTTGACCGGATGAAACCCTACTCGACCCGGCCGTTCACCAGGTTGACACAGCGGTCGGCCTGGCTGGCGATACGGTCATCATGTGTCACCATCACCAGCGTAATGCCATCTTCGCGGCACAGCCGGAACAAAGTGTCGAGCACGATTTGGCTATTTTCCTCATCGAGATTGCCGGTCGGTTCGTCGGCCAGCAACAACGCTGGACTGGTAATCAGCGACCGGGCAATGGCCGTCCGCTGCATCTCACCCCCTGACATCTGTCCGGGACGGTGGCTCAACCGGTGCGACAGTCCGACCCGATCCAGCAGTTCCCGGGCGCGATCCGAGAATTTCTTTCTGTTGCGAAAATACGAAAACATCCCGTGCCCCACCATCTGTGGAACGAGTACGTTTTCCAGAGCAGTAAGCTCCGGCAGCAGATGGTAGAACTGGAAAATCATGCCGATCGACTGGTTTCTCAGCCGGTCCTTTTTCCTCGCCGGCAAGTTGTCGATTCGCTGGTTGTCGTACCAGACTTCTCCGGCGTCCGGCACGTCGAGCGTACCGAGCAGATGCAACAAGGTGGTTTTTCCGGACCCGCTTTTTCCAACGATGGCCGTGAATCCGCCGTCGGGGATTTCCAGATCAACCCCCTTCAGCACCGGGACTTCAATCCCCTTGCGGCGATAACTTTTGTGAACATCGATCGTCCGGATGGCAATCGGGCGGGCAACCCGCAACCCCGCGCGGGCACCGGAGCGAATGGCTTTAACGTGGGTCGGGTTTTCGTGTTTCAGCATGGAAAACGGTTCACTGGTGCTCATGGCGCAGCATTCGTTGAGAGGATATTTATTCGTACCGCAGGGCTTCGACCGGGTGCATTCTGGCCGCCCGCAGCGCTGGCAAGACGCTGGCCATTACGGCAATGGTCATCGCACCGAACGCTACCCAGCAAACCATCCCCGGACTGACAATGGTCGGTATCTCTTTGAAAAAATACATCGTCGGGTCAAACACTTCGCGCCCCGTCAGCCACTGGATTCCATCGGCGATTCCGTTGATCTGCCGGACAAAGATCAATCCAATTACTATCCCGGCACCGGTTCCGACTGCGCCGAGACTCAGTCCATAACTCAAAAATATGGACATCACCCCTGTGCTGGGTGCCCCCAGGGCCTTGAGGATTCCGATGTCGCGGGTTTTTTCCACAACGATCATGAAAAACGTGGCCAGAATGCCAAACCCGGCAACGGCGATAATCATGAACAGCAGAATATTGAGAATCGTCAGCTCAATATCCACGGCACTCAATAAGGGCCGCTGGGTGTCCTGCCACGTCTGAATAACGTAGGGGAAATAGAGGTAGCTGGCGGCAAAGTGCGATTCGATTTTGTTACGGAGTTCCTCCAGATTCGCCCCTTCGCGAAACCGCATGTGAATCGACGATACACTGGCACTGCCTGTAACCGGATCGATCATCCCGCGAATCCGCTGCAAACGCTCCAGTGGCATAAAGGCAAACGTCTGGTCGTATTCGTGCATGTTGCTGGCGTAAAAATCGACGAGAGTACAATTGTCGATTACCGGTTGGGGGTTGTCCCCTGCGCTAGGAAGCGTAATCGAGACATCGTCGCCGGGCCGGATCAGAAAGAGCTCTTCTTTCTCTCCCGTTTCCGGATTGAGGACATAGCGGTTGGCAAGCCCTATACCCAGAATGATCCCGGGGTATTGATCGCGGTTCGGATTGAACATTTCCGATGGAGACAGTTGCCGCCGGTGCCTGGACGCCGGGTCGAACGGTGTAATCGGCATCGGCGATTCCAGTTCTTGCTGGACGGATACGATTGCGTTGATGTCCGGAGCAGCGGAGGGAAGCGGAATAAAATTGACGGCGGGCTCGGTCCCGGTCGACGCCCCTGCCGAATGGTCTTCGGCTTTTTCCTGTCCCAACATCGCGTCGTAAGAATTTCGCCGGCGTTCCATCTCCAGAATCGCTTCGACCTGCCGCCGGTTGCTCTCCTTGTCCCGGCGATACGACCATCCACAGTCACCCAGCCGGTCGGAATAACCACTGTCAGCAAGACTGAAATCCAGCGTCTTTTGTTTGTGCGAATTCTGCAGAAAGGGCTGGAATTCGCAAACGTTGCTGAAGGTCCGCTCGTCCACTCCCAACAGCATCACCTGCTGGGTCCATTGTCTGCCGCGAAATTCAAACGTGATCAGGCCCGGGACGCGAACCAGACAGGTCATGTTTTCCAGCTCGTCACCGCAAATCTCCTGCAACTCGCTCAGATGCATCTCGGGATCGGGAATCTCCCCCAGACCCGGTGAAGACATCTCGATATCGGCCAGAATCCCGTGCAGGCGGCTTTTCATTTCCGTCGCAAAGCCGTTCATAACGCTGTTCACGACGATCAATGTCGCAACGCCCAGCGTCACACTGACGACCGACGCCAACGCAATGAATCGCGTTCGCAGATACCGTAACGACAACAGAAGTTTGTACATCGCCAATCCTTTGGCCCAAATTGCCGTTAGGGCAGTTGCTTTTGTAACCTGTCCGAAAAGGGTCCAACCCTATCGCGAACCGGCCGTCAGTTTCCGGCTTCTTCCCGCAACAGCGGAAACAGGATCACGTCCCGGATCGACGGGCTGCCAGTCAACAACATGACAAGCCGGTCAATTCCGATTCCCAACCCTCCAGCCGGAGGCATTCCATTCCTCAACGCCCGTACAAAATCATGATCCATCCGGGCCATCGAATCTTCATCCGCCATTCCCTGCAGTTGCGTCTGAAACAGCCGCTCCTGCAGGTCGGGATCATTCAGTTCCGTATACGCATTGGCCAGCTCCATGCCGTGAATGAACAGCTCAAACCGTTCCGCCACTTCAGGATTGTCCCGCTTTCGTTTGGTCAGCGGACAAATGCTGGCAGGGTAATCAGTCACAAACACGGGTCCAACCAGACTGTCTTCGACCCGCGCCTCGAATACCGCACTCTTGATCACGTCCGCGTGACAGCCTTCGGTATCCAGCCCGATTTCCACAGCCAGGCGTTTTACAGCAGCGGAATCAGCCGGGTCAACGCCAGTGCATTCACGAAACAGCTCGTCATACGTCCGCCGCTGGAATGGAAGGGAAAAATCAATTTCCTTGTCGCCCCATTGCACAACATTGCCAGCACCGATTGCCAGCATTGCATTGGCGATAATCTGTTCGGTCAGGTCCATCATGCTGTGATAATCGCCGTAGGCCTGGTAGACCTCCAGCATCGTGAACTCGGGATTGTGCCTCGGGCTGATCCCTTCGTTGCGGTACACCCGTCCCAGCTCGTAGACCCGCTCCATCCCGCCGACCATCAACCGCTTCAAATGCAACTCCAGCGCGATCCGCATCACCAGGTCCATGTCCAGCGTATTGTGATGCGTCTTGAATGGCCTTGCGGCGGCGCCACCGGCGATCGTGTGCAACGTCGGTCCTTCGATTTCGACAAATCCTTCCCCAGCCAGGGTCTGCCGCACCGATGAAACGATCCGTGAGCGGTCCATAAAACGCTCGATCACCCCTTCGTTCCAGGCCATATCCACGTATCGGAGCCGCTGCCGCATCTCGGGATCGGTCATCCCGGAATGTTTCGAAGGAGGAGGGTCCAACGTCTTGGTCAGGAAATGAACTTTCTCGGCGAAAATCGACAGTTCCCCCGTCTGCGTATATCGCAACGTCCCATCGACTCCGATCAGGTCCCCCAGGTCAATGCACTGGATCAGCTTCCAGTTTTCGTCGCCAACCTGTTTTTGGCCCACAAAAAGCTGGATCCGACCTGTCCAGTCTTCGATATCGATAAAGTGCAATTTGCCCTTGTCCCGATGCAGTTTCACCCGGCCGGCAGCACGCACCTTGGGCCCGACCAGCTCGGCTCCATCGTTGTCCTGGATCCATTTGCGAAGATCAAAGCCCTCATTGCCAGCTTCGGCAGGAACCGGAATCTCCGAACCGTCTTTCTTCTTCAGGCAAATCGACGAAGCGAGTTTCCGGATATCACCCAGCATCGACCGGTTGTCAAAACGGGCACCCCACGGATCGTGCCCCAATTCGCGGATCTGCTCCAGCTTTTTCCGCCGGGCAGCCAGCAAGGCACTTTCGTCATGAATTCCTGCGTCGTCGTTTGCTTCAGTCTTCTCAGCCACTTCGTCGGCCCATCATGTAAAGAAATTTCCTGCGATCCGGCGCCCAACAATCTACCCGCCAAAGCCCGTTTCGCGAATGACGGAGACTGGGCCCGATCATATCTTCCCGGCCAGTTCCGCAGTCCGGTCACACAACTTCTGTGCCGCATCACGGGTTCTTGCCTCGGCTACCGCCCGCACAATCGGCTCGGTATTGCTGGGTCGAACAAGCAGCCAGCGATCGGCCCAGTCCAGCCGCAACCCGTCCCGGTCACTCGCCGTCGCGCCTCCGAAATCCGATCGGAGTGCCTGCAGCAGTGCCGACACCCGTCCCCGCTCAATCGCCACCGTCATTTTGCAAATCTCGTATTTGGGCAGATCAGCGACCAGCTGCGCAATGCTCTTCCCGCTGGCCGCCATCGACTCGAGCACCTGGGCCATCCCGACAAAGCTGTCCCGAACATAGCCAACCTGCGGATCGATCGGCCCACCGTTCCCTTCTCCGCCATACACAGCGTTTCGAGCGATCATCTCGTCCGTCACATTCGCCTCGCCAACAGCGCTCAGCGAAAACGTGCAGCCATGTTTTTCGGCCAGGTCCGCCGCCATGCGACTGGTCGAACAGTTTGTCACAACATGACCCTTGCGTGTGTTCAAAACATGATCCAGCACCAGTGCCAGCGTGTACTCTTCGCCGATGTAATTCCCGGCTGCGTCAATAATTGCCAACCGGTCTGCATCCGGGTCCTGGCAGAAGACAGCATCAGCCTGAAATCCAACGGCCAGCTTTGCCACCGATTGAAGATTGGCGGCGGTCGGTTCGGGAGGGTGTTCAAACTGTCCATCCGGCACTTCACCCATAATCCTGAAATCGCAATTCAACGCCGTTAACAATGCCCGGCCCATCACCGCACCGGCCCCATGATTGGAATCCAGCACCACTTTGAATCGACGCTCGCGAATTCGTGCTACATCCACGGTCGCCAGGACCCGGGAAAGATGCTCCCCGGTCGTATCATCCAGTTCTGTGAGGCTTCCCAACTGGTCGTGCGGCTTCCAACCAATTACCGCCGCCCTGAAATTCGCGATCACCCGTTCGCCCGCTGCCCCAGGGATCACCCGGCCATCGGCCCCGAACAGCTTGAGTCCGTTGTAAGCGGGCGGGTTATGGCTGGCGGAAATCTGGATACCGGCCACGGCACCCAGTTTCCCGACCAACACGCCAGTAGTGGGAGTCGATCCGACGGCTCCATACAAAACATCAAATCCGCTGGCCATAACCGCGCTGTTGACGGCATGGGCCAGCATCGTGCCGGTTGCCCGACCATCCCGGGTCACGACCACCGGACCCCGCTGGGGCAGTCCCGCCAGAAACGCGCCGACATAACGAATCGCCACGTCCGGCGTCAGGGTTTCTCCGACGATGCCCCGCAGGCCTGAAACGCTGATGATCAGTTCACTCACTGGTATTTCCGGTCCATTTGTTTGTTCGGAATGAAATGTAGTCTCGCCGGAACCTGGGCCGGAACGGCATGGGTTTCATGCGGAAATGCCATTACAATTGGCTGGTCTGAAGAACTTCAGCTTAGCCTCAAACCATTGAATCACCAGATGCCCAAAACAGACAAAACGCTGTCCGAAATCACCGATGCCGTCGTTAAAGGAAAACTGACCGCAGCCGCTGCCGACAATATCAAACAATGGCTGACCCAGCCTCGATACGCCGAATCGGTTCCGGAAATCGAGCAGCATGTGAAGCGCGGCGACTGGAAGACACTGGACGATGTCTTCTGGACCGTCATCCCGTTTGGCACTGGCGGACGTCGCGGGCGAATGTATCCGATCGGCAGCAACGCCATCAACACCCAGACGATCGGCGAAAGTGCCCAGGGTTTGGCCGATTACGTCCGTAGCACCAAGGCGGGTGGCCCATGGTCCGCAGCCATCGCCTATGACACCCGCAACAAATCCCGCGAGTTCGCCGAACTGTGCGCCGGAATCCTGGTCGCCAACGGATTCACCGTTTATTTCATCGACGATTTTCGCAGCACGCCCGAACTGTCGTTTCTGATCCGCTTTAAAAAATGTGATTGCGGAATCATGGTCACAGCCAGCCACAATCCACCCAGCGATAACGCAGTCAAGGTCTACTGGTCGTCCGGAGCCCAGTTAGTACCTCCCCACGACCGCGCCGTGATTACGCGGGTCCAACAGGTGACGGAGATTCGCCGCACATCGTTTCAGGAGGCACTGCATGACGGCAAGATCATCCTCTGCCGCGACGAGACCGACCGGGCCCTGCTGGCCGAACAAAAAAAATACAGCCTCGGTGGCCCGCGCGATTTGAGCGTGATCTATTCACCACTGCATGGCGTCGGAGAATTCAATGTCCGGACATTGCTCGAAAGTACCGGATTCAACCAGCTGGAAATCTACGACCGGCACAGGCAACCGAGTGGCGAGTTTCCCAACGTACCGGGTAACGTCAGCAACCCGGAAAACCCCGCCGTCTTTGACGAAATTATTCATCGGGCCCGTGAGACAGGTGCCGAACTGATTCTTGCAACCGATCCCGACTGTGACCGGATGGGGGCAGCCGCGCCGATCACAACTCAAACGTCCGGTGCCTGGTCGACTTTCAACGGCAACCAGTTGAGCGTCCTGCTGTGCGAATTCGTACTCCGGCGCCGCAAGGAAGACGGACGGCTGCACAAGGACAACTATGTCGTCACGACGCTGGTCACCAGCCTGATGCTGCAGCGAATCTGCGAAGCCTTTCACGTCCGCTTTCTGAACAACAACCTCGTTGGATTCAAGTGGATTTGCAGCGTGATGGATGAGGAGGGCCCGAAGGATTTTGTCTACGGCACCGAGGAATCGCACGGTTTCCTGGTGGGTGACTACTGTCGCGACAAGGACGGCGCAATCGCCTGCCTGCTGATGTGCGAATTGGCTGCATGGGTCAAATCCACCGGGGTTTCGCTCTGGCATCACTTGCACAATCTGTACCGCAAATACGGATACCACGGCGAACGGCTGATCACGATCCGGATGGAAGGCTCGGACGGAATGGACCGGATGCAGCGACTGATGGACGCATTCCGGACTGCGACGCCCCGATCGCTGGGTGGTTTGCGCGTCGTCAAAATGCGGGACTACAAAAAGGGGAAAATCAAGACGCTGGTCGACGACACTTTTGGCGAGCTGGACGGGCCCCGCGACAACATGGTTTTTCTCGATACGGTCGAAACCGGAAACTACATCGCGGCCCGGCCTTCCGGGACGGAACCCAAGGTCAAGTTTTACATGTTCACGTA
>Ga0163150_10009659_pt1 | contig 10600 bp, 8 predicted proteins | sample OliLakLV19P2IB_FD_148628 | JGI IMG/M metagenome (GOLD analysis project Ga0163150, IMG submission 148628) | Freshwater microbial mat bacterial communities from Lake Vanda, McMurdo Dry Valleys, Antarctica - Oligotrophic Lake LV.19.P2.IB | ecosystem: Environmental > Aquatic > Freshwater > Lake >...
ACGACGGGTCGCATCTATCTCGATGTCATCACCAAGGAGCGCCGCGGTGACTACCTCGGCGCGACGGTGCAGGTGGTTCCGCACATCACGGACGAGATCAAGCACGCGATCCGGCGCCTGGCGCCGAGCCGCGATGTGGTGATCACCGAGATCGGCGGCACCGTTGGCGACATCGAGTCGCTGCCGTTCCTCGAGGCGATCCGCCAGTTCCGGCAGGATGTCGGTCGCGAGCACACGCTGTTCATCCACCTGACCCTGATTCCGTACATCGCCGCGGCGGGAGAGCTGAAGACGAAGCCCACGCAGCACTCGGTGCGCGAGCTGATGGAGATCGGAATTCAGCCGGACGTGCTGATCTGCAGGACGGAGCATCCGCTGAGCAGTGACCTGAAGCGAAAGATCGCGCTCTTCACGAACGTGGATCCGGCGGGTGTCGTCGAGGCGTGCGACGCGGACACAATTTACGATGTGCCGCTGACGCTGCATGCGCAGAAGCTGGATGAACTGATCGTCACCAGGCTGGGACTGGACAAGGCGTCGCCTGATCTCGGCAAGTGGAGCACGATGGTGAAGCGCATCCGCGAGCCGTCGAACGGCCGGGTGCGCATTGCGGTGGTCGGCAAGTACACGTCGCTCGTCGATTCGTACAAATCGGTGCAGGAGGCGTTGATCCACGGCGGCATCGCGAATGATGTCGGCGTCGACATCGACTGGCTGTCGAGCGAGGATTTCGAGAAGGACACGGGTGCCGAGCTGCTCTCGAATTTCGACGGCCTGCTGATTCCGGGCGGCTTCGGCGTGCGCGGTGTCGAAGGCATGCTCGACGCAGTGCGCTGGTCACGCGAGAACAACCTGCCGTTCTTCGGCATCTGTCTCGGCCTGCAGTGCGCTGTCATTGAATACGCGCGCAACGTATGCGGGCTCGCGGACTCGAACTCCGCCGAGTTCAAGGGCGACCTCACGGAAGCTGTCATCTGCCTGATGGACTCGCAGCGGCAGGTGACGGACCTGGGCGGCACCATGCGTCTCGGCGCGTATCCCGCGCGGCTCACACCGGGCTCGCATGCAGCAAAGGCGTATGGCACGCTGGAGATCAGCGAACGCCACCGTCACCGCTACGAAGTGAACAACACGTATCGCGACCTGCTCGCGCAGCACGGCATGCAGTTCAGCGGCCTGTCACCGGACGGCGACCTCGTCGAGATCATCGAGCTGCCGGATCACCCCTGGTACCTCGGATGTCAGTATCATCCTGAACTGAAGTCCCGGCCGATGCGTGCGCATCCGCTGTTCAGTGCGTTCGTGGGTGCCGCACTCGCGCGTCGCGACATCGTGCAGCGTGATGACAGCGTCGTCCAGGAACCGCTGCGCATCGCGCGATGATCGATTCGTTCTTCGGCAGTGGCTTCTTCCTGATCGCAGGTCCGTGCGTGCTCGAGGACGACACGCTCAACCTGCGCATCGGGGAAGCGCTTGCGGAGCTGCAGCTGAAGACGGGTGTGCCGATCATCTACAAGGCATCGTTCGACAAGGCGAACCGCAGCAAGGCCGGCGCGGCGCGCGGTCCCGGACTCGATGAAGGACTGCGCCGCCTCGAACGCGTGCGGCAGGAGACGGGTTTGCCGCTGCTCACGGACGTGCATGACGTCGCGCAGTGCGAAGCGGCCGGCAGGATCGCGGATGTGCTGCAGATCCCGGCGTTCCTGAGCAGGCAGACAGACCTGGTGGAAGCGGCAGCGCGCAGTGCGCGTGCGCTGAACATCAAGAAGGGGCAGTGGATGGCGCCGGAAGAGATGGCCGGTGCGGTCTCGAAGGCGCGCGCAGCCGGTGCATCGGCCGTCGCGGTCACGGAGCGCGGTACATTCTTCGGCTATGGCGATCTCGTCGTCGACATGCGTTCGTTTGCCCGCATGAAGGAGGCAACCGGAGCGCCCGTCGTGTTCGACGGCACGCACAGTGTGCAGCGGCCGGGCCTGGCAGGCGGTGCCAGCGGAGGCGACCCTCGCTTCATTCCGTCACTCGTGATGGCAGCGATGTGTGCGGGCGCGGACGCGCTCTTTCTCGAGACGCATCCGGATCCCGCGCGCGCGCCGTCCGACAGCACGAACATGCTGCCGCTCGACAGTCTGCCTGCACTGATCGAGCGAGTGCTCGACGTGCGTGCTGCTGCGCTCGATGAGGGACGCGGGGTGAGAGATGCAGGCGCTCTCTAGTACCGACCGCACCGCAACGATCATCGATGCCGGCCGGCGGGTGCTGCGCATGGAGGCCGATGCGCTGAACGCGCTCGAGGCGCGCCTCGATGACACCTTCGCAGACGCGGTCGAGCTTGTCCTGCGTGCACCGGGACGCGTAATCGTCAGCGGCATCGGCAAGAGCGGCATCGTCGGACGGAAGATTGCCGCGACGTTCACGTCGACCGGCACGCCGGCGATCTTCCTGCACCCTGTCGAAGGACTGCACGGCGACCTCGGCATTGTAGGACGCGATGACGTTGCGATCCTGCTCTCGAAGAGCGGCGAGTCGAGCGAGATGGGCGGGCTGATCGAGTACCTGAAGCGGCTGGGCGTGGGCATGATCGCGATCACCGGTCGCACGGGCTCGACGCTCGGACGTGCCTGCGACGTGGTGCTCGACTGTTCCGTGGCGGAGGAGGCCTGTCCGTACGATCTGGCGCCGACCACATCGAGCACGGCGGCCCTCGCCATGGGCGATGCCCTCGCCGTCGCGCTCCTGCAGAGCCGCGGCTTCACGCGTGACGACTTTGCGCGCCTGCACCCGGGCGGCGTGCTCGGCCGCAAGCTCACCGTGCGCGTGCACGACATCATGATCGATGCGGACTACCCGCAGCTCCCGCCGGAGGCGACCATGCGCGAGTGCGTGGTGCTGCTGGCCGAGAAGCGCGGCACGGTCCCGATCGTCGACGAAGCCGGCCGCGTTCTGGGCGTGGTGACATCAGGGGATCTGACCCGGCTGATGGAGCGAAGCGAGCACATTTTCGACACGCCCGTGAAGGACGTCATGAACGTCAGCCCCAAGCTGATCCAGACGGACGAGCTGGCTGCGGCGGCAGTATTTCTCATGGAAAAGCACGGGATCATGGCCCTGCCCGTGGTGGACGGTGAGCGGCGCCTTCGAGGACTGGTTCATTTGCACGACCTTTTGCGTGCCAACGTGGTATGATAGCCCCATGAAACGACTCCTTACGGCCCTCGTGGCCATCGCGGCCGCCGCGTGCAACAACCCGACGGCATCGAATACGTCGACCTACGACGCGCTGCCTGCGGACCAGGTGCTGGTCGGCGTCACGCACAACATGACGGTTGCGGGTGTGCGTAGTGCGAAGCTGATCGCAGATACGTCCTTCATGTTCAATGATTCCGCGACGGTGCAGCTGCGGAACGTGAACCTCGAGCTCTACGACGAGAACGGCGGCCTCAAGGCTACGCTGACGTCGAAGACCGGCTCGCTCGACCAGCGGACGCGCAAGATGATCGCGCGAGGCGACGTCGTGCTGAAGGTGCAGGGCGCAAACGGCCGCACCGTCTGGACGGAGGAGCTGAACTACGATCCACAGAACCACCAGGTCTGGAGCGAAAAGAAGACGCGTACCCGCATGGCAAACGGGAGCGAATCCGGCGGTGCCGGTTTCAGGTCTGACGACCAGTTCCGCAACTTCAGCATCGACCGGCCGACCGGGTCCATAAAGGTCACCTTTTGATGCGGCGGCTCTTTGGCGTGTGCGTGCTGATGCTCATATCGACCAGTGCTTCCGCGCAGGAGACAAACTGTATCAGCCGGGAACGGCCGGGAGGCAGTTACCGCGCGAACAATGCGGGTATGCCGAATGAAGTCGGCGTCTTCACGAAACCCGATCTGCTTTGCGATGGCGGTCGCCGGATCCTGGCCGACCTGGCTACGACGTCACGCGCAAGCGGACGTATCGAGCTCGTAGGCAATGTTGAAGTTCAGGATCCTGACCAGCGGCTGCAGGCAGATCGGGCAACGTTCTTTTCGCGGACGAAGCATCTCACGGCGAATGGACGGGTCACGCTGACGTCGATGTCCGGCTCGTCGATACGCGGCGACCTCCTGGAATACGACCAGAAGACACCGCAGCGGGCAGCGCGCATCGAAGCGGTCGGCACTACGAATGCCGCGCGCGCGGTGCTGATCGATAGTGCCGGCGTAACGCGCGACACGACGATCGTGGATGCGTCGCAGATCATCATCGAAGGCGAGGAGTCGTTCCGCGCGCTCAACAACGCGATCATGACGCGCGACTCGCTGCGAGCGACCGGCTCGTCAATCACGTACTCGAAGGGTGACAGCACGCTGGTGATCACGGGCAACGGCCGCGTGGTGCTGCCGAACCAGGTCGCGACCGGTGACTCGATCACCGCGCGTCTGGGTGCCGATGACGAAATCCGCGACGTACTGACGCGCCATGGCGCATCGTTGCGCAACGCGGACATGAGTGTAGTTGCGCCCGCGATCCGCCTCTTCTTCGAGAAGGGCGAGGTCGCGCGCATGGTCGCAATGATCTGGAAGCCGGCCCAGAACGCGATGGCATCCGCGCGGCCGCGTGTCGATGCGCAGGACTTCAAGATGGACGCGGACTCGATCGACGTGGTGGCGCCGGCCGGCGAGCTGACATCGGCGGTTGCAGTGGGGAAGGCGTACGGAGAGCGCGTTACACCGGACTCGCTGAAGGCGCGCCTGCCGGAAGCGAACGCGGAGACGACGAGCATTATCGCGAACGACTGGATGCGCGGGGACACGCTGCGCGCGTTCTTTGTTCCGAACCCGAATGCCGCCCGCGACACATCGGAGTCCGCGCAGATACTCGACCGCATTCTCGCGGTTGGCCAGCCGGCGCAGTCGGTCTACCGAATCACGAATGCAGAGAAGCCGGACGCGAAGCTGTCGATAAGCTATCTCAATGCGAAGCGGATCGAGGTCTCATTCGCGAAGGGCGTTGCTCAGGTTGTACTGGCGGAGGGGGATGTGAAGGGGATCTATCTGCAGCCCGGTGAAACGCGGCCGCCAACGACACCAGGACGGCCGGGCGGCCAGCCGGAGCGGCGCTGATGCTGACAGAATACCTCCAGCGGCTGAAGCCGTACGACCTTTCTGTAGCACTCGGCCTGCTCGAGCTGGTGCGGCGCGCCGACCAAAGCGGCTCCGTAGACCGCGGAGAGTGGCTCGCGGCCGTGCGGAGTGCGTACATTGCTCACGTCGCGGATGTGCGTGACGATCCTGATGTTCCGACCGGTGAAGCGCCGGGCGACTATCTGGACGACCACGTTCTCGCCCGGCTGACTGCGGACAGCATAGCAGCAGGCGAGCCTGCGGGTCCGGCCTGGGAGCGGGTCAGGCTTCGGCCGGACGTCCTGGCGGACGTTTCCGCAGACCGGGCCGCCGCGGAGTCCGCTGTCGAGGAGACGATACGCTCCCTGCTCAGCGGAGCGGACCGTTCGACAGAGGACGGCGAGACGCCGATCCGGCGCGGGCCGATTGAAGGGGGGAGCACCCTCTCCGCATCGGGACTCGTGAAGACGTACCGGAAACGGCGAGTCGTTTCCGACGTCGACGTGAAGGTCGCACAAGGGGAGATCGTCGGCCTGCTCGGGCCCAACGGCGCGGGAAAGACCACGACCTTCTACATGATGGTCGGGCTGGTGAGTCCCGATGAGGGACGCGTTGACCTGGACAGCCGCGAGATCACCCGCGTGCCGATGTACAAGAGGGCGCGGGCGGGCATCGGCTACCTGGCGCAGGAGCCATCGATCTTCCGCAAGCTCACGGTCGAGCAGAATATTCTGGCGATCCTCGAGCAGATGCCGCTGAAGCGTGCACAGCGGAAGGCGCGGCTGGAGGAGCTGCTCGATGAGCTGGGGCTGCGACACCTGCGCAAGTCGAAGGCATACTCGCTGTCGGGCGGCGAGCGACGCAGATTGGAAATCACGCGCGCACTCGTGGCAGAACCGAAGTTCATGTTGCTGGATGAGCCGTTCGCCGGCGTAGACCCGATCGCCGTGCACGACATTCAGCAGATCGTCGCGGACCTCCGGCTCCGCGGCATTGGCGTGATCATTACCGATCACAACGTCGAGCAGACTCTCGACATCGTCGATCGTGCCTACATCATGTATGATGGCAAGGTCCGTGTTTCCGGCACTGTTGCCGAACTCGTGTGGAATGAGGAAGTGGCTGAAATCTATTTTGGACCGACGCTGACCGCGCGCATGCGCGAGCGTTACCCCCAGCCTGAAGTGGCTGCATGAGCCAGATAAGAACTGGCCTGTACCAGGGCACGCAGCTCAAGCAGGAGATGAAGATCAATCCACGCCTGTACCAGGCGATGGATTTGCTCTACATGCCGCTGCTAGACCTGCAGCAGCACATCAAGCAGGAGATGCTGAACAATCCGTTCCTCGACCTGGAAGAGCCGCAGGTTTCCGAGGACGAGATCCAGCCGGTCGAGAAGGAAAAAGAGAAGGAAGAGAAAGAGAAGAACGAAGAGATCGACTGGGAGGAGATCCTCCTCGACGGATTCGAGGCGGGCGGTCGCCGTGCGGAGTACGAGGACAAGGAATACTACGAGCCGGTCTCCGTCGAGAAGCGGGATCTCTACGACCACCTCCAGGATCAGCTGGTGCTGCTACGCCTGTCGGAGCGCCAGGTCCTGCTCGGTGAGGAGATCATCGGCAATATCGATGAGAACGGGTACCTGACGTGCCCGCTCGAGGAAGTGGTGCGCGGCCTGAATGCGTGGCTGGAGGACGCCGGCCAGGACTGGGCACGCGACGACGGTGGAGAGATCGATCCGTTCTCGATGAAGGATGGCGAGAGCATGCTGCGCGTCATACAGGCGATGGATCCGCCCGGCATTGGAGCGCGTGACCTGCGCGAGTGCCTGACTCTGCAGCTGCAGGACGCCGAGATGGAGGACACGCGCGCATTCCGGATCGTGCGCGAGTACTTCGATCAGCTGATCAACCATCGCTGGTCCGAGATCTCCAAGGACATGTCGATCTCGCCGAAGGACGTGCAGACGGCGGCGGACGACATCGCCAAGCTCGATCCCAAGCCGGGCCTGAAGTATTCGGCCCCGCCGGACAACTACATCACGCCGGACCTCATCGTCGACAAGATTGCTGGCGAGTATCTGGTTTTCCTGAATGACACGAGCCTGCCGCGACTGAAGCTGTCGCGCGTCTACCGTGACATCGCCAAGGACAAGAGCAAGTTCAAGGGCGAGAACAAGGAGTTCATCTCGAACAAGCTGAACAGCGCGAACTGGATGATCCAGGCGATCGAGCAGCGCCGTCAGACCATGCTCAAGGTGATGAACTTCATTGTCGACAGGCAGCGCGAGTTCTTTGAAAAAGGCGTGCAGTACCTGAAGCCGCTGACGCTGCGTGAGGTGGCCGAGGTCATCAACATGCACGAGTCCACGGTCTCGCGCGTGACCAACGAGAAGTTCGTGCAGACGCCACGCGGCGTGCTGCCGCTCAAGTTCTTCTTCTCGAGCGGCCTCTCGACGACGTCCGGCGAGGACGTGAGCGCGCGCGGCATCAAGGCGAAGATCCAGAAGCTCGTGTCGGATGAGGAGGCGAAGCGTCCGCTCACCGATCAGGCGATCGTCAACATTCTGAAGGACGAGGGGATCCAGATCGCGCGGCGCACCGTCGCGAAGTATCGCGATCAGCTCGGCATCCTGTCCGCCCGCATGCGCAAGCGCGTTTAGCGCGCGCGCAGCATCCAATCATCACCCCGATAATGACGCGGCCCGCCCCGACGACGGAGCTCGAGCGGCCTGATACAGGTCGCCTGAGCGACGCTGTGCGTCGCGACTTCGCCGTGATCATTCCGGCGCTCGACGAGTCGGCGAACATACCCGATCTCGTGCGCGAGCTGCGCGCGACGTTCGAGCGCCACAACCTCGCCGGCGAGATCCTGCTGGTCGATGATGGCTCGCGTGACAACACTGCCGAGCGCGCGCTCGAGGAGGCGGCCGGCTGGGATCGTTTCCGCGTCATCCGTCACCGCCGCAATTTCGGGAAGACGGAAGCGCTCGTCACAGCCGCCGCCGAAACTGACGCAAAGTTTCTGGTCCTGTTCGATGCCGACCTGCAGCACGCCACCGAGGAGATTCCGCGCTTTCTCGCCAAGCTCGACGAAGGCTGGGACATCGTCACGGGACGCAAGACGGGACATTACGAGAAGCGTGCTGTGTCGAGCATTTACAACAGGTTGAGCCGCTCCATCTTCGACATTCCCGTAAGCGACACCAACTCGATGAAGGCGTTCCGGCGCGACATCCTCGATGAGGTGCGACTGCGCCACGACTGGCATCGATTCTTCGTCGTGCTCGCGTATGCGCGCGGATTCACGATCACGGAGATCGACATCGCATTGCTGCCGCGCCGGCATGGCGAAGCGAAGTATTCGGGGAAGGGGCGCATCGTCGTCGGTTTTCTCGACATGCTTTCCGTGTGGTTCTTTCTGTTCTTTTCGCGCAAGCCGATGATGCTGTTCGGCGTGAGCGGTCTCATTCTCGTCACGCTGGGAATGATTGTCGGCGTGGTCATCGTGTTCCTGCGCATCATGGGTGGCGACGCGGGACCCGCATCGCCATGGTTCCCGCCGTTCGGATTCCGGCCCTGGCTGACACTCATCATGATGCTCGAGGTGGTGGGCGTACTGCTTTTCGGGTTTGGCTTCATAGCGGAGCAGGTTGCGCAGCAGAACGCCGATATCGACGCGCTGCATCGCAACCTGTCGAAGCGTTGATATGGGGATTGGATGACGTCGCCTGAAAAGAAGGTGCTGGTCATAGTTGGTACGCGTCCCGAAGGCATCAAACTGGCACCGGTCGTTGACGCGCTGCGCGCGCGCAGTGATGAAGTAGAAGTCCGCGTCGCGTTGACGGGCCAGCACACGGACCTGATCGACCAGGTGCTGCGCGTGTTCGATCTCGCGCCGGACTGGAACCTCGACATCATGAAGGAAGGCCAGAACCTTTACGATGTCGGGCACGGCTGTCTCGATGGGCTGCGCGATGCCGTGCGTGAGTACAAGCCGGACATGCTGCTCGTGCAGGGTGACACGGCCACGGTGTTCTTCGGCGCGCTGGTCGGTTTCTTCGAGCGTGTGGCCGTCGGTCACGTCGAGGCGGGACTGCGCAGCAACGACAAGTGGCAGCCGTATCCGGAGGAAGTGCTCCGCCGCATGACGGGCGTTGTCGCCGATGTACACTTTGCGCCGACCGCCGGATCGCGCGAAAACCTGCTGCGCGAGAACGTGCCGGCAGGCATCGTGCACGTGACCGGCAACACGGTTGTGGACGCGCTGCATCGCATCGCGGGCGCCACGTATGAATCGCAGGATGCGGGCGTGAAGGCCGCCCTGGCGAGCGGCAGGCGCATCGTGCTGATCACGGCACATCGCCGCGAATCGTTCGGTGCTCCGCTGCGCGAGGCGTTTGCCGCGCTACGTGACATCGCCGACCGTTTCGAGGATGTGCTCCTGTTCTATCCCGTGCATCCGAACCCGAACGTACGCGGCCCGGCGGAAGAAATGCTCGGCGGGCACGAGCGCATCATGCTCACGGCGCCGATCGATTATCTCGAGCTGTTGCATGTGCTGAAGCACTCGTCGCTCGTGATCACGGACTCGGGCGGCATCCAGGAGGAAGCGCCGAGCTTTGGCGTACCGGTGCTCGTACTTCGAGAGGTCACGGAGCGTCCCGAAGCCGTCGAGGCTGGCGCTGCACAGCTGGTCGGCACCGATCGCAATGTCATTGTGGACCGCGCCACTGAAATCCTCGAAGGCCGCCGCGCACACGTCGGCATCGAGAACCCGTATGGCGATGGACATGCCGGCGAGCGCATCGCCGACATCGTCATTGCGCGGCTCAACGGTACCCTGCGACGGACGCAGGACTGGAAGACGTGAGGATCCTGCAGCAGTGCATCTATTTCCCGCCCGAAGTTGGAGGGCTGGAGAGCCACGCATTCTATCTCTGCAAGGAGCTGGTGCGGCGCGGCCACGATGTGACGATGCTCACGTCGCTGTCGCGGCCGGGTCTGGCCGCGCGCGAGACCATGGATGGTGTGAAAGTGGTGCGCCGGTGGTTTCCGGAGAAGCGCACTCCTGCAGGCTGGGCGGCGCACACGCTGCTGACGCTGCCGACGCACATGGAGCTCGCTCGCAATGCGGACATCCTTCACGCGCAGACGTTCGCGTCCGCGCTGCCGGGGATGCGCGCGAAGCGGAAGCTGGGACTTCCGCTCGTCATCACACTGCACACGTCGCATTTCCTGAAGCTCGCGAAGAAGCCGCTCTGGCAGCCAGTGCTGCGTCGCATCATCCGCTCTGCCGACTGGCTGCTCGCGGCGAGTGAGGAGATCCGCGATGTCGCGCTCTCGCTCTATCCGCATCCGCGCGCCGAAGCAGTCACGAACGGTGTGGACACGGAAATGTTCGCACCCCTGCCGGTGAAGCTGGTGAACAAACGTCCGCGCGTGATTGTGCCGCGCCGCCTGTTCGAGAAGAATGGCGTCGAGTACTTCGTGCGCGCGCTGCCGTCGAT
>Ga0163150_10009661_pt1 | contig 10599 bp, 10 predicted proteins | sample OliLakLV19P2IB_FD_148628 | JGI IMG/M metagenome (GOLD analysis project Ga0163150, IMG submission 148628) | Freshwater microbial mat bacterial communities from Lake Vanda, McMurdo Dry Valleys, Antarctica - Oligotrophic Lake LV.19.P2.IB | ecosystem: Environmental > Aquatic > Freshwater > Lake >...
TGGCCGCGACGCCGGCGAAGCCGAGCCGTTTGAGCAGCTCGCGCCGTGAAAACGCGCTCTCGGACATGGGGGGATTATACGGGTTCTGGGTTCCAGGTTCTGGGTTCTAGGTTGGCGGTTCTTGGTGTAAAGTGGCGGTTCCCGCGAGATTTTTCAAGGAGCGTGTATGAAAGCTGTTGTCTGTGTAATGTTCGCGTGCGTGCTGTCGGCGTCGGCCGCACAGGCTCAGGCGCCCGCAGCGCCCCAGGGTGGTCAGAAGATTCCGCTCAGCGAACAGCTGCGCCGGTCCTACAACACCATCAAGATGAACCTGACCGAAACGGCGCAGAAATTCGCCGAGGCCGACTACGGCTATCGGCCCTCGCCCGACATCCGCGTCTTCGGCGCGCAGCTCGCACATGTGGCGAACTCGCAGTTCAATGCGTGCGCCGCCGCGCGCGGCGAGGCCAACCCGAACCAGGGCACGAACCTGGAGCAAACCAAGACCACGCGCGCCGATATCGTTCAGGCGCTCGCCGATTCGTTCGCGTTCTGCGACCCGGCCTTCGCGAACCTCACCGATCAGACCGCGCTGGAGCTGGTGCGGCAGGGACAGAATGAGGCGTCGCGCGGCGGCATCCTCACCAATCTGATCGTGCACGGCAACGAAGAATACGGAATCCTCACGGTGTACCTCCGGACCAAGGGTCTCGTCCCGCCATCGACCGAGCGCGGCATGCGTGGACGGGGCGCCGGGGGCGGCGGGGCCGCGCCGGCGCCGCCTGCGCGCGGACAATAATCGGCGATCGGCGATCGGCCATCGTCGATCCATCACCACCCCGCTCCTCGGCCGGTTGAGGTGCGCTTGATGTGATCCTGCGGGTCGGCAAACTGCAGGATCATGTCGCGCAGGCGGCGGTTGTAATCCCACGGCCCCAGCCCGATGCCCCGGACGTTCTTCCACGGCTCGCTGTCGCTCCCCCACCCGGGCTCGAGATCGGGATTCCGCTCGGCGAGGATTTTCACCTCGCCGGTGCCGCCGTGCAGATTCACTTTGATGTCCATCAGCGATTTTTTCTTGCCGCGATCCGAGACGATGGTGACCGGCTTCGCGAGCTTGAACCAGAGCACCCAGTTGCCCGATCGCAGCTCTCTGAGGTGGCTCCACGGGATCGTGGCGACCGGCGTGACCGAGCGATCGGGGCATCCGGCGGTCGCCTCGTAGAACGCGATCTCGGCGGCCTCCGGGAATTTCGCATAGCCGAGCGACGTGGCCACCGGCCCGGTGAACTGCCCCATCCGATAAATACGCACCGCGTCTCGGCCAAACGACATCACAAAGTAGCTCTTGTCGTCGACGTCGTAGAGCGTCGCGGTCCAGACGATCACGCCGTTGCTGTCGATGACACGCCTCCAGGCGTCGATCGCCGGACGCTGCCACCCGCCAATCGTGTACTGGCGCGCAAGGATGCTGTGCGCCATCATGTTTCGGGGGTCGGCGCGCACCGCGCGCTCGGCGAGTTCCTGCGCATCGAGGTTGAGATCGTGCAGCGCACCGATCTGGCTGTTGATGCGGAACCGGTCCCAGAACCCTGTGCGATCCTCGAGCAGCGTGTGTGCCTGTCCGATGGTCGCCAGCGCGTAGCTGCCGGGATCGATCGCATCGCGATCGCACGTGAGCACGACACGCGACGCCGGCACGTCCTGGCACGTCGCGGCCGCAGGCGCGAACAGACACACCAGAAGAGAGAGACCGAGCGCCGAAGCAGAGCGTCCAGGCAGCAGCATGCCGTCCTCCGAATTCTCAGGTGGTGTCCGGCTTCAGCCGGACTGTTGTGCGTCAGAGCAACCGGCGTGCCGCGCCCTTAGGTAGAAATCATTAACAAATCAGCGATATTTCGTCCTTTGCTGTTCTCCGGATAGGACGTGTCGTACGATTCTGTGGTGCCGCCCAGAGACCACTGGAATCCCAAGCCGCCGCGCCCGGAGCCGGACATTCCGCTTCACGCCCGGACGCAGCAACTGGCCGCCGATCTCTCCGCCACCGTCCGCCTTGTCTGGTCCGCCAGCCCCGGTCTGCTGTCGCTGATTCTGTGCCTCAGCGTTCTGCTCGCGCTCGTGCCTGCAGCCACTCTCTGGGTCGGCAAGCTGCTGATCGACGACGTGGCGCGCGCGGTCACGGGCGGATTCCAGACCGCAGACGCGGCGTATCGGCGGCTGGCGATGCTGCTGGCGGTGCAGGTGGGCATCGCCATCTTCGCGTCGCTCGTGCAGACGGTGTACGGCGCCGCGCGCGAGCTGCTCGGCGACACGCTGCAGAACCGCATCAGCCTGCGGATTCTCCACAAAGCCGCGGCACTCGACGTCGAGAGCTTCGAGGATGCGGAAACCTACGACGCCCTCCGGAACGCGTACAACGAAGTGGGATCGCGTCCGCTCGGCGTCATGTTTCAGCTGATCGGCATCGCCCAGGCGCTCATCACGCTCACGTCGATCGGCAGCCTTATGACGCGGCTCGGATGGGAAGTCTTGCCGCTGGTGCTGCTGGCCAGCATTCCAGGCGTCATCGTTTCCAGCCGCTTCGGCGCCGAAAGCTACCGCGTCATGCGCCGCCGCGCGACCGACGCGCGCCATCAGAACTACCTCGGTTCGCTGCTGACCTCCGACACGCTCGTGAAGGAAGTCCGGCTGTTCGGGTTTGAGCAGTATCTCCTGGAGGGCTGGCAGGCGTACTACGTCAAGTTCCGCGCGCAATTCGTCAGCCTGCTCAGGCGGCGCAGCGCCTGGGGTCTGGCCGCCACGCTGGGGTCGTCTCTGCTGATTGCGTTCGCGACATTGTCTGTGCTTCGACGCGCGGCTCAGGGCGCGATCACGGTCGGCGACTTCTCCCTCTTCATCGGCGGCATCGTCCAGATCCAGAGTCAGTTCACGGGACTGCTGAACAGCATCACGGGGATTTACGAGAGCCTGCTCTATATGCGCAACCTGTTCGAATTTCTCGAGCTGCCGTCGCGCAATCTGGAGCAGGGGGAAGAGTGGCGGGGACCGATCGATTCGATCGCGTTCGAGCACGTCAGCTTCCGCTACCCGCTGACCGATCGCGACGTCTTGTCCGACGTCTCTTTTTCCGTCCGCACAGGCCAGGCGCTCGCACTCGTCGGCGAGAACGGCGCCGGCAAGACGACCATCGTCAAGCTGGTGACGCGGCTGTTCGAGCCGACGTCTGGACGCATCCTGTTGAACGGCATGGACGCGTCCCGCTTCAGCCCGCGGAGCGTCCAGTGCGAGATGAGCATCATCTTTCAGGACTACGGCCAGTACCAGATGACCGCGCGCGAGAACATCGCGCTCAGCCGTACAGACAAGATGGGCGACGACGCTGCGGTGCGGAGCGCAGCTGAAGAGTCGGGAGCGGTCGAGATCGTCAACGATCTGCCCGAAGGCTACGAGACGATGCTCGGGCGATTGTTCCCGGGTGGGCGGCAGTTGTCCGGCGGCCAGTGGCAGCGCCTCGCGTTGGGGCGCTTGTACTTCCGACCTGCATCGGTGCAAATCTTCGACGAGCCGACCGCCGCGCTCGACGCGATTGCCGAGGCGGCGATGATCGACCGGCTCCGCGAGCACGGCCGCGATCGCATCACGATGCTGATCTCTCACCGTTTCTCGACCGTCCGGCTGGCCGATCACATCGTCGTGCTGCACGAGGGGGCGGTGGTCGAATCCGGTTCACATGAGACGCTCCTGGCGCAGCGTGGCGTGTACGCCACGCTGTTCAACCTCCAGGCACGCGGCTACTCTGCGGAAGCTTTACATCGACACTAGACTCGCTTCAGGGAACGGGACTGGGATTGGCGTCGGCCCGCCGCCTTCTTCCCGCCGGACGCCACCCGTACAAAGCAACCTGTAACTAATTTGTTTCTAGCTAGTTACAACCACTTACACAAGTCTTACAAACACGGCTGGCGTGTCTTGCTATTGTCACAGAGCAACTTATCCGCCGGAGCGTGGGCGCAGGCGGATCTTTTCTCTATTTCAGGAGCGAACAACTTGTCTTCAATTGCAGCCCCCGCCGGGCGCTACAACAAATTCGCATGGACGACCGCGTTCTTTATGGGCCTGTTCCATATCGGGGCGGTCTGGGCGCTGTTTCAGTTCACCTGGTCCGGGCTCGCCGTGTTCGCCATTACCTATTACATGTCGCTGTCGCTCGGCATCGGGATGGCGTATCACCGCCTGCTGACGCACCGGTCATACAAGACTCCGAAGGTCGTCGAGTATTTCCTGACCACGTGCGCCACGCTCGCGCTCGAAGGCGGACCGCTCTTCTGGGTCGCCACCCATCGCAAGCACCATCAGCATTCCGACACCGAGCAGGACCCCCACACGCCGAAGCACGGCGGGTTCTGGGCCCACATGGGCTGGATTCTGTTCGGCGACGCCATGCACAACGACAACAAGGTCACGGCGAAGTACGCGCCCGATCTGGCCAAAGATGCGTTCCACGTCTGGATCAGCAAGTACCACTGGGTGCCGCTGACCGTCCTCGGCCTCGTTCTGTTGGCCATCGGCGGTTGGAACTGGGTGCTGTGGGGCGTGTTTCTCCGGACGACCGTCGGCCTGCACGCGACCTGGCTCGTGAACTCGGCGACGCACATGTGGGGATCGCGTCGCTTCGAGACGCGCGATGACTCGCGGAACAGCTGGTGGGTGGCCGCGCTGAGCTTCGGCGAAGGCTGGCACAACAATCATCACGCGCATCCGACCTCGGCCGCGCACGGCCTTGCGTGGTACGAGATCGACATCACCTACATGCACATCCGCGCGCTCGAGATGCTCGGGCTGGCGACGCAGGTCCGCGTGGCGTCGGTGGACGACGCAAGCCTCGAAGAAGCGGCGTAGCTCACGGTAACTAGAGATCTAGAGATCTACGGATCTAGGGATCTCTAGATCTATAGTTACAACGTGTCCGTCGCCCCTGGCCGTCAAGGCGCCATCGCGTTCTTCGTCACGTTCTGCGTCTGCCTGGTGGCGCTCGCGGTCGCGCTGAACGTCGGCTGGGTAGTCCTCACCCTTCGCGAAATCGTTCCCCTCCTCCTCGGCAGCCTGGTCTTTGCCGCCATCATCACCGGTCTCATCCTCAACACCATCTTCCTCGTGCGCGAAATCCGTCGGAATGAGCAGCACGACGCCTTTGTGAACTCCGTGACGCACGAGCTCAAGACCCCGGTGACGTCGATACGCCTCCATCTCGAGACGCTCAAGGCGCGGGGTGTCGCGGTCGACGATGCCAAGCGGCACGAATTCTATGATGTGATGCTGCAGGACAGCGACAGGCTGATGCACCTGATCGAGCAGGTCCTCAGCGCGGGGCAGAAGGGACGCATCCCGCTGCAGCAGGAGCGGATCGACCTGCGCGCGCTGGCGCTCGAGTGCATCACGCTCACGAAAACGCAGCGGCATCTCGCACCGGAGGCGCTGCAGTTGATGTCGGGCACGGGGGAACCGGTCGAGGTCCTGGGGGATCCCGATCACCTTCGAGGCGCCATCATCAACCTTCTGGACAACGCCGTGAAGTACTCGCGCGAGAACGTGCATGTCGAGGTGGAGGTGGGCAAAGGCGGGAAAGAGCTCGCCGTGGTTCGAGTGCGCGATCAGGGAATTGGCATTCCGCCGAAGGAGACCAAGCGGATCTTCGGCCGCTTCTACCGCACGCCCTGGGCGCTGACTCAGCGCGTCAAAGGCACCGGCCTCGGCCTTTTCATCGTCGCGCAGACGGCCAAGCGCCATGGCGGGCGGGCGTTCGCCTCCAGCGACGGCGTCGGGCGCGGCGCCACGTTCACCCTCGAGCTGCCTTCCGCGCCGCCGGCGCGGTCGCGGTCTCTCTGACCTGATGTCCAGGCTGCTCATCGTCGAGGACGAGGCGCACATCGCGTCGGGCCTCCGTTACAACCTCGAGGCCGAGGGCCATGCGGTGACCGTGGCAGACACCGGGGAGGCGGCGCTCCGCGCGCTCGCCGCAGACCCATCTGCGATCGATCTGATCGTGCTCGATGTGATGCTTCCCGGCATCGACGGATTTGCCGTCGCCGCCCAGATGCGGGCCGCCGGGTCGCTGACGCCGATTCTCATGCTGACCGCGCGCGGACGCGCCGAAGACGTGCTGCGTGGATTCGAGGCGGGCGCGGACGATTACCTGCCGAAGCCGTTCGAGCTGTCCATCCTGCTTGCGCGCATCAACGCGCTGCTCCGCCGGCATGCATGGCACGCCGCCGCCCGTGAGGCGAGCGCGCCGCCGGCGGCCGCGCCGCCAGACGTATTCAGCTTCTCCGATAAGACCGTGGATTTTGACGCGCAGGAGCTACAGGTGCGCGGCAAGAGATACCCGCTCACGCTGATGGAGGCGAACCTGCTGCGCTATCTCGTGCAGCACGAAGGCAAGGCCGTATCGCGGAAGAGCATGCTGGAAGACGTGTGGAACCTGCGGGAAGACACCGACACGCGCGCGATCGATCACTTCATGGCGCGGCTGCGGAAACACATCGAGAAGGTGCCGGCCCGGCCGCGCCACCTGCTGACCGTACGCGGGGTCGGCTACAAGTTCGTGGCCTCACCAAAATAGACGATGGACGATGGATGATGGACTATCGACTCTGGACTAACTCCTCGCACATCTTCTCCATCCCGCCCAGCTGCTGTTCGAGGCGCTTGAACGCATCGTAGAGATCTTCGACGTTCGTCAGCGCGCGATCGACCGACGCCTCCAGCGGCGTGCCCGCTGAGCGCGGCGCTTCGGCCACAAAGCGATCGCCGGCGAGCGATTCCATGGCTTCAGAGGCCTCTGGCGATTCCTCTTCGCTCAGCCATTCTTCGGTCAACGCTTCTTCGACGACGACCGGCTTCTCGCTGAAAAATGAATAGAAATCTTCCTGGGGTTCGATTTTCGACTCGGCGCGCACGGGCACCGATACGGCGTCGAGTTGATCGAAGAAGTCTTCGACCGACGCAGGCTCGCGATGCTGGTGCGCCACTGGCGCCAACGGCGCTGGAGGCGCCTGGGGCATTACCGGTGCGACCTTCGGCCCTGGGGTCGCCTTCTCCTGACTGACCAGCCACTGCGCGACCCGATCGGCATCCACCGGCTCGAGTACATCGGGTGTGCTCAAGGCGCTCGTGTCCATCAGCGCGCTCGTCTCATAGCGCTGTTCAGATTTCTGATAGCGAGCCAATCCGATGCGACGCTTCGCGTAGGTCGTGACGGTGTCAAGAATGGAGCTGCGCCACACGTACTGGCACTGCTCGCACCGCGACCACATCGGCACAAGCGGAAGGACGGCGGATTCCTCCTGGCCGGCCTCACCGCACTCGGGGCAATAGGTTGTCATGGTCTGTCGTATTACAAATATCCAGCCACCAAGGCTGAAGGCATGCAAGTAACTATCTATGAATTAGTTACGGGAGACTGCGCCGATCCAAGGAAGGGCAAGACGTTCCTAATTGTCACGAAATAGCACACGTCGTGACCTCTTTTAGCGAACAACGTACGACTTAAAGGCCGATATCGAACGCCGCCATCTCCTGGATATTGCGGACGAGGAGCCGCCCGTTGGCGATAATCGGATGATTCCAGGTCTTGCCGCTGAGCGCCTCGAACTTCGCAATTTCCTCGTGCCGTTCGGGCGTCGCTTTCACGAGCACCACTTCGCCGTCTTCGGTCAGCACGATCACGTGATCGCCCGCCAGCATGATTTGCCCGTAGCCGTAGCGTCCGCCCTTCCACTTCTGCTCGCCTGTGTTCGCGTCGAGACACGCGAGAATCGATTCGTCCAGGCCGTAGATGAACCCGTTGTGGAGAACCGAGCTGGAAAACTTGTTTTTCATCCGCTGATTTTCCCAGATTTTTTTCGTCTGGAAACGCTCGCCGCTGCGCGCCACCTCGAAGACGGCCGCTCCGGTGCCGTAGCTCGCCGACAAAAAGACGCGATCGTGGCCATCGTGCTGGAAGACAATCGGCTGCGACACGTTGATGCCGTTGAAGGTGCTCCATGGGTACTCCCACAGCAGCCGCCCTTCGTTGACCGTCACCCCCATCGCACGCGTGGCGGACACGATGAGGATCTGTCGCACGCCGGCCAGGGTGACGAGCATCGGCGACGTGTACCCCTGCTCGTCGTTCAGCGACTTCCACGCGACGCCGCCCGTGCCCCTGTTGTAGGCGACGATGGAGCTGCCGCGCGTCCCGCCGGGCAGGACGATGACGTTGTCGTCCACGATGAGGGGCGACGCCGACATACCCCAGCTCAGGTTTGAGGCGCCGTTCTCCGTGAGGATATTGCGACGCCACACGAGCGCGCCTTTTGCGGCATCGAGCACCCGCAATTCCCCTTCGGCGCCGAGCGCATAGATGCGGCCGTCGTGATACGTCGGTGTCGCACGCGGGCCGTCGCCGCCCATGCCCTCCTGGAAATTCGCCGTCCACCCGTGGGTCCACAACTCGTGTCCGCTCTGCACGTCGTAGGCCGCGACCACTTCGCGATCGCGCCGCTGCTCGATGGTGAACGCCCGGCCATCGGCAACGACGAAGGACGCATAGCCGCCGCCGACCGGCTGCTTCCACAATCGCCGCAGTCCTTCGCGCGGCCAGCTTGTCCGGATACCGGTCGCGGCGTAGCGGCCATCGCGGTTGGGGCCGCGGAAGTCGCTCCACCCCTCGCCCGGCGAGGGACGCTCGCTGACGGCTGACTGCGCAACGAGCGCGGGCGCCGCGACTTCGGCTGCCGTATTCGACACGGCCGCAGCCGGCGGCTCAGCCGGTGTTGCCGCGGTGTTGGCGTTGCCTGTCCCGGGCAAGACTTGCGAGTCGGGGGATTGGCGCGCGCGATCGGCCTCGAGCGCGGCGAAGTCCACCTTCGTGACAAATCGTGGCACCTTGCCGCTCCCATCGAGCGCGAGGCGGTAACCAGACGCGAAGAACCCCGCCGCAACCAGCACGAGCCCGATCACGACGAACGCCAGTTTTTTCCGCATGATGTTGAGTATAGCGGGTAGCCAGAGTCCAAGGTCCAGAGTCCAGAGTCCAGATCCAGAGTCTGGAGCGATGAGCTAGGGATTCTCGATAATCGACTCGAAGACGTCGGATCCCGGGGTCTTCGCCAACGCCGGCCCGAATGCCTGGCGGAATACCTCGACGCTGAGAATCTGGTGGACGTCCGGCAGATGGAAGAAGTGGCGATCGATGGACACATGCTGCGTGCGATGGGCGCGCAGGGCGGCGGCCTTCACGTCCACATATTGTGACGTGTCGATCAGGAAATCGACGCCGGGCTCGTGCGCCAGATCGAACGACTTCGTGGTGTCCCACGGCAGGACCGGCGATGTCCAGAGCAGCCGCTGCACGTGATGCGCCGCTCCGGCGGCGGGGTGCCACCGCGCGTCGGCAGCCGCCGCGATTGCATCACTGGCAAATCGCGCTATCGCGACATGATCGGGGTGCTGGTTGGCGCCATTCGGATCGAACGTGACGACGACGTGGGGCCGGTGCCGCCGAATCACGTCGACCAACTCGCCGCGAATCGTGTCTGGCGCGGCTTCTGCCAGATGCGTATCCAGGTAATCCAGCACGTAGACGTGGCCGATACCGAGGATGCGACACGCCTCTCGCAGCTCTGACTCGCGGCGCGCGGGCAGATCGTCGCGGCTGCAGATCGGCGGCGCTCCCGCTCGCCCGGCGTCGCCGCGGGTCGCCGTGACGATCGCGACCTCCGCGCCTCGATCCGCGTTGATCCGTGCGATTCCCGCCACACCAAAACTCTCATCGTCGGGGTGGGCATAGATGAACAACAGCCGTCGCGCCACGACTCTCATGCTACCCGACGATGGACGATGGACGATGGACGATGGACTAGAATGCCCCTACGTGGTCAAGCCGAAGTCCAAGCCCAAATACGTGCCCCGGAGCCGTGCGCTGCGCCGGCTGAAAAGCGCGGCGATCTGGATCGTCGTCTTGGGGGCCATCGGGGGGTTGATGTACGGACTCGCCAACACGTCGGGCATCGCGTTCGGCGAGCGTCAACTGCCGGCGATCGATTTCACGTCGTTGAACGAATCCCAGAAGCACGCGGCGCTGGTCGAAGCCAACGCCGGAAGATGCGGGTGCGGCTGCGGCATGGCGCTGGCGCAGTGCGTCGCGACCGACATGACCTGTCCGATTCGGGAGGACAACATCACGAAAATTCGAGCGATGGTGCAGAAGGCACAAAACTCTGGAGGCGGCTCGTGAAGAAGTTATTTGCGTGTGTGGCGTTGGCTCTTCTCACCATCGGTTGTAACAATGACAGTGGCGGCAACCCGACGGACCCCTCTCAGGTCAATATCGAGTTCACGACGACCGATATCGTCGTCGGCACGGGCGCGCAGGCCGCGGCAGGCAATGCGGCCACCGTCAACTACACCGGGTGGCTCTACAATCCCGCGGGCACCGACAGCAAAGGCGCGCAGTTCGACACGAGCATTGGTCGAGCGCCGCTTCAGGTCGCCCCGCTCGGTGGCGCGGCCATCATCCCTGGATTTCAGCAGGCGATTGTCGGCATGCGCGTCGGCGGGAAGCGCCGGGTGTACATCCCG
>Ga0163150_10009662_pt1 | contig 10599 bp, 9 predicted proteins | sample OliLakLV19P2IB_FD_148628 | JGI IMG/M metagenome (GOLD analysis project Ga0163150, IMG submission 148628) | Freshwater microbial mat bacterial communities from Lake Vanda, McMurdo Dry Valleys, Antarctica - Oligotrophic Lake LV.19.P2.IB | ecosystem: Environmental > Aquatic > Freshwater > Lake >...
GGGTGAAGGATTGGAGCCGACGTAACGCCTTGTGGCCCATGGCTTTCGGGCTGGCGTGCTGCGCCATGGAGATGATGGCGACCGCAGCCACGAAGTACGACCTCGACCGCTTCGGCGCGGGCGTCTTCCGCGCGTCTGCACGCCAGAGCGACCTGATGATCGTGGCCGGGACCGTGACCCACAAGATGGCCCCCCGGGTGCGCCGGCTGTACGACCAGATGCCCGAACCCAAGTACGCGATCGCCATGGGCGCCTGCGTCATCGGGGGCGGCCCCTACAGCCGGTACGGGTATCACGTCGTCCAGGGCGTCGACCTGGTGATCCCGGTCGACGTCTATCTCCCGGGGTGCCCGCCCCGTCCCGAGGCCCTGATCGACGCGATCCGCAAGCTCCAGGAGCGCATCCGCGTCCGTGGCGGCGGCTCCCTCCCGAGCGACGACCATCTCCGTAACCGCGAGCGGATCACCGCCGTATGACGGACGCAACGAACCCGTCCGCGGCCCGGGGGCTCCCGGCCGATCCGGCTCCGCCGGCCGACCCCGTCACGGCGCTCGCCGCGCGGAAGCTCGCCGAGCGCTTCCCCGGCGCGGTCGTCGAGCAGGCCCTCTCCGGCCGCCACCCGTACCTGCGGATCGCGGGCGACCGGATCGTGCAAGTGTGCACATTCCTGCGGGACGACCCCGACCTCGCGATGGACTGCCTCCACCTGGTCTCCGGGGTCGACTGGCCTGCGAAGACGCCGGCCGAGGGGCCCGGCTCGATCGACGTCGTCTATCACCTCGTGTCGTACGCGACGCGCCCCGATCCCGCCTACCGCAAGGCGGCCCTGAAGAACGACGGATTCGTCGTCCTCAAGGTGCGCGTCCCCCGCGACGACCCGGAGGTGCCGAGCGTGATGGGGGTGTGGGTCGGAGCCGACTGGCACGAGCGCGAGACGTACGACCTGCTCGGGGTCCGGTTCACCGGCCGTCCGCCGCTGCGACGCATCCTCCTCCCCGAGGACTGGCCCGGCTTCCCGCTCCGCAAGGACTGGGACTACCCCGTCGAGTACCACGGGATCCCGATCATCCCGCCGGAGGGCCGATGAGCGACGCCGCTCCCGCCGCCCGTCCCGCCGTCGTGCCCCCTGTCACCCCGGGAGGAATGGCCGCCCCGGGAGGGATGGTCGCGCCCGCGACGGCGCCCATCCTCGAGGCCGCCGACCTCGAGCGCCTCGTCGGCCAGTCCCTCCGCACGGAGGAGCTCGTCATCAACATGGGCCCGCAGCACCCGAGCACGCACGGGGTGCTGCGCGTCGTGATCAAGACCGACGGGGAGGTCGTCACGGCCCTCCAGCCTCACGTGGGCAACCTCCACCGGTGCGCGGAGAAGATCGGCGAGTCGCTGCCCTACTACCAGTGGCTGCCCTACGTCGACCGGATGGACTACCTGGCGGCGATCAACAACGAGCACGGCGCCTGCATCGCCATCGAACGGCTGGGCGGCATCGAGGTGCCCGAGCGCGCCGAGTACGTGCGCGTGATCCTGGCCGAGGTCCAGCGCATCATCAGCCACCTGATGGCGGTGGGCGTGTACGGCCTCGACGTGGGCGCGATCACGCCGTTCCTCCACACGTTCCGTGAGCGCGAGCGGGGCCTCGACCTGCTCGACCACATCGCGGGCGGGCGGCTCCTCTACCACGTGATCCGGCTCGGCGGCGTGAAGCGCGATCTCACCCCCGACTGGATCGACGAGTGCCACGCGTTCCTCGAGCAGATCGAGCGGCGCCTGCCCGAGTACAACGCGCTGATGCTGGACAACCACATCTTCCAGGAGCGCACCTGTCGCATCGGCGTGATCGACCGCGCGACGGCGATCGCCTGGGGCGTCACGGGCCCTGCGCTTCGCGCCGCGGGCGTCGACTGGGACTGCCGGCGCGACGCCCCGTACTCGATCTACGACCGCTTCCCGTTCGACGTCCCGGTCGGGGTGCCCGGCGCGCTCCCGGGCGTGCCCGGCGACTGCTGGCGCCGGCACTGGGTGCGCGTGCGCGAGATCGAGCAGTCGGTCCGCATCGTGCGGCACGCCCTGCGCGAGCTTCCCCCCGGCTCCGTTCAGGGGAAGGTGCCGAAGACCTTCAAGCCGCCGAAGGGCGAGGTCTACCTGCGCGTCGAGAACCCGCGCGGCGAGCTGGCCTACTACGTCGTCTCCGAGGGGGCCGACCGCCCCTGGCGCATGCGCGTGCGCGGGCCGTCGTTCAGCAACATCGCCGTGATCACCCAGGTCGGCGTGGGCACCCTCATCGCCGACCTCGTGGCCCTCATGGGCAGCCTGGACATCGTCCTCGGCGAGGTCGATCGCTGATGAAGGACTACATCGACGGCCTCTGGTCCAAGCACGCGTTCCTCCAGGACAACCTCCCGGTGGGGCTCGGCTACACCACGGGCATCCTCCTCGCCTGCACGGCGGTCCTCCTGCTGGTGAGCCTCTTCGCCGGCGAGATCGTGTGGATGGAGCGGCGCATCGCGGGCCGCATCCAGGCCCGCATCGGCCCGAACCGGGTGGGCCCGCAGGGGCTGCTCCAGTTCCTCGCCGACGGCCTGAAGCTCATGGCGAAGGAGGACATCATCCCGTCGGGCGCCGACCGGATGGTGTTCCTGATCGCCCCCTACATCGTGTTCGCGGGCGCCTTCGCCGCCTTCGCCGCCATGCCGTTCGGCTACGGGCTCGTCCCCGCGGACATGAACTTCGGCCTGTTCTTCATGCTCTCGATCTCGAGCATCGAGGTCGTGGGCGTGATCATGGCCGGCTGGGCCAGCAACTCGAAGTGGTCGATCCTCGGGACCATGCGCGAGGTCGCGCAGATGATCTCGTACGAGATGCCGCTCGCGATCTCGTCCCTGACCGTGGTCGTGCTGGCGGGCACGCTCAACCTGACCGACATCGTCCAGCAGCAGTCCGGCTGGATCTGGAGCTGGTGGGTCTTCCGCAGCCCCGCGACGTTCGTCGGCTTCTTCATCTTCTTCACGGCGGCGCTGGCGGCCCTCAAGCGGGCCCCGTTCGACCTCCCCGAGGCCGAGAGCGAGCTGGTGGCGGGCTTCCACACCGAGTACACGGGCTTCCGCTTCGCGATCTTCTTCCTGGCCGAGTACGCGGGGATGTTCTTCTTCGCCCTGCTCACGTCCGTCCTCTTCTTCGGGGGATGGCACATCGGGGTGCCGATCGACCTCTCGACCGGCTTCGGCCGGGCGCTCGGCTTCCTCGTCCTGTTCGGCAAGTCCGCCGCGTTCCTCTCGATCATGATCTGGATCCGCTGGTCGCTGCCCCGCTACCGCGTCGATAAGGTCATGTACCTCTGCTACAAGGTGCTCCTCCCCTGGAGCGTCGTGGCCGTCGTCGTGGCCGCCCTCCAGGTCCTGATCACGGGGGGGCGCTGACCATGGGCTACCTCGGCCGGATCTGGCACGGCGTCGCGACGACCGCCGTCGGCATGAAGCTCACGTGGCGGCACTTCTTCACGAAGCCGACCACGATCCAGTACCCCGAGGAGGGGGCCTACTTCAGCCCGTACGAGCGGGGGCTGCACGAGTTCGAGCCCGACAAGTGCATCTCGTGCCAGCTCTGCGCGAAGGCCTGCCCCGTCGACTGCATCGAGATCGTGGGCCCGAAGCTCGCCGTCACGAAGTACGAGATCGACTACGCGAAGTGCCTGTTCTGCGGGCTGTGCGTCGACCCGTGCCCCGTGGACTGCATCCACATGGGCCAGCAGTACGACCTCACGAGCTTCGAGCGCGTCGAGGGGACCAAGATCGACTTCGTCAAGGGCGAGGGCCCCTGGCGGACGGCGCGCACGAGCGCGGCCCCGGGCGCCGGCCTCCAGCGGGAGGTCTAGACGATGGGCCTGCCCTCCCTCGCGTCCCTCGTCGTCTCCCCCGTGCTGGGCGGGATGGTGCCCGACCTGACCGCGGCCATGCCCGCGATCCTGTTCTGGGTGCTCACGGGCCTCGCGGTCGGCTCCGCGATCATGGCCGCGATCGCCCCGCGCATCGTCCACGCCGCGTTCGGGCTGATGGCGGCCTTCTTCGGGGTCGCGGGGCTCTACGCGCTCCTCGGCAGCGACTTCCTCGCGCTGACCCAGATCATCGTCTACGTGGGCGGCATCCTGATCCTGATCGTCTTCGGCGTGCTCCTGACGGGGCGCGCGAAGTCGCAGCTGGGCCTCGAGAAGCCGTCGAGCCGGGTCCCCGCCGTCCTGGCCGGGGCCCTCCTGCTCGCCGGCCTCATGATCGCGATCTTCCGGTCCGACTTCGGCGGGAGCCGGCCCATGGCCGAGCTGCCGGAGCCGAAGGCGACGACCGCGGCCCTCGGACGCGCGTTCCTCGCCACCGACCAGTACCTGTTCCCGTTCGAGCTGGTCTCGGTCTTCCTGCTCCTCGCACTGGTGGGCGCGGCCTACCTCGTCCGGCGGAGGCGCGACGCCTCATGACTCCCGTCTCCCTCCCCCTGGCCTCGTTCCTCGGCGACATCGGCCTCCACCACTTCCTCGCGGTGGGCGCGGTCCTGTTCTGCGCGGGCCTCGTGACCGTCCTCGCCCGCCGCAGCGCGGTCGGGATCCTGATCGGCCTCGAGCTCATCCTGAACGCCGCGAACCTCAACCTCGTGGCCTTCGACCGGTTCGGGCCGGCGCCCCTCCGGGGGACCGTGTTCGCCATCTTCGTGCTGGCGGTGGCGGCCGCGGAGGCCGCGGTCGCCCTCGCCATCATCCTCAACGTCTTCGACTCGCGCGACGAGATCGACGTCGACGAGATCACCTCGCTCAAGGGCTGAAGACCACCTTGCTCTCCCTCGCCCTCGTCATCCTCGGCGCCCCGCTCCTGGGCTTCGTCCTCCAGCAGGCGTTCGGTCGCCGTCTGCCTCGCCAGGGCGACTGGATGACGATCCTCGGGATCGGCGCCTCGCTCGTGGCGTCCATCGTGATCCTGTTCCGCGTGCTCGGCGGCGCGGTCCTCGACCCGGCCGACCCCGCGGCGAACGCCCGCTGGGACTGGATGCAGTTCGGGACCGACGTGTGGACCGTAGGCATCAAGATCGACGGCCTGACCGCGGTCATGCTCGTGGTCGTGACGCTCGTGGCCTTCCTGGTCCACGTCTTCTCCTCGGCCTACCTCGAGGGCGATCCCAAGTACTGGAAGTTCTTCGCCTGGCTCCAGATGTTCAGCGTGTCGATGCTGATGCTGGTCCTCGCGGACAACCTGCTCACGCTGTTCATCGGCTGGGAGCTGGTGGGCCTCTGCTCGTACAAGCTCATCGGCTTCTGGAGCGAGCGGGCGGCGCCGGGCGACGCGGCGCGCAAGGCCTTCATCACGACGCGCATCGGCGACCTGGGCATGGTCGCGGCGCTCATGGTTTTGCACTCCCAGATCCACTCGTTCCGCTTCGAGGACATCGCCCAGGCGGTCTCCTCGGGCGCGCTCTCCGAGACGTGGCGGACGTGGGTCTCCCTCGGCCTGTTCCTCGCGGCCATGGGCAAGAGCGCCCAGTTCCCCCTCCACGTGTGGCTCCCCGACGCGATGGAGGGCCCGACCCCGGTGTCCGCCCTCATCCACGCGGCCACGATGGTGGCCGCCGGCGTCTACCTCGTGGGCCGGCTCTTCGTGGTGTTCACCGCCGACTCGCTCCTCGTGGTCGCCACGGTGGGGGCCACGACGGCGGTCATGGCGGGCCTCATCGCGCTGGCCCAGAACGACATCAAGAAGGTCCTCGCCTACTCGACGGTGAGCCAGCTGGGCTTCATGTTCCTCGCGCTCGGCTGCGGCGCCTGGCACGCGGGCCTGTTCCACCTGACCACGCACGCGTTCTTCAAGGCTCTGATGTTCCTCGGCTCGGGCAGCGTGATCCACGCCTGCCACCACGAGCAGGACATGCGCCGCATGGGCGGGCTGTGGAGGAAGCTGCCCATCACGGGGCCGGTCTTCCTGGTGGGCGTCCTCGCCATCGCGGGCCTGCCGTTCGTCACGTCGGGCTTCTTCAGCAAGGACGCGATCCTCGCCGGCGTCTGGCACCGCCACCCGCCGCTCGCCGTCCTCGGCCTGCTGGCGGCGTGCCTTACGGCCTTCTACATGACGCGCCTGTTCGTGATGACGTTCCTCGGGAAGCCGAGGGACGAGCACGTGTTCGAGCACGCGCACGAGAGCCCCGCGGCCATGACCCTGCCGCTGATCGTCCTCGCCGTGCTCTCCCTCGCCGCCGGCTGGGGGGCGTGGCACTCGAACCTGCTCGACCCGGTGAGGGTGCTCGGGGCCGCCCCGTTCGCCGGCTCGATCCACGGGCACGAGCACAGCACGATGATCATGGTGTTCGCGAGCCTCGCGGGCATCGGCGGGCTCGTCCTGGGCTGGCTCGTCTTCCGCAGCGAGGCGCTGGTCGCCCGCCTGAAGGCCCCGTTCAAGGGCCTCGAGACGGCGTTCGCGAACAAGTTCTGGTTCGACGAGCTCTATCGGGAGCTCCTCCTGCGGCCCGTCTACCTCGTCGCCCGCTTCTTCGCCTGGACCGACGGCGAGGCCGTGGACGGCGCGGTGAACGCCATCGGTCGCGGGACGGTCGTCACGGCGAACGCCTCCGGCGTGGTCGACCACGTGGTGGTGGATGGCGCGGTCCGCGGCACCGGGGCCGCGGTCCTCCTGGGTGGAGGCGGGCTGTCCCGCGTGCAGTCGGGTCGCATCCGCACGTACCTCGCCCTGGGCGTCGTCGCGGTCGCGCTCGTCCTGATCTTCGTCCCGTGGCTCTAGCGAATCCTGTAGGGCCGGAATCCGCATGAACTCGCACCTGCTGACCCTGACGGTCTTCCTCCCGATCGCGGGCGTCCTGCTCTGCCTGCTCGTCCCCCGCGACTCCGCGGGGCGCGCCTGCCGATGGATCAACCTGCTCACGTGCATCGCCGTCTTCGGCGCCACGCTGGCGGTGTGGTCCGGCTGGGCCGACGCGAGCGTCAAGGCCGGGACGTACGCGCTGGTCGAGGACGGCCTGTGGATCCCCGCCTTCGGGATCCGCTACCACATGGGCGTCGACGGCGTGAGCGTCGCGCTCCTCCTCCTGACGTCGTTCGTGGCCCTGACCGCGTCCATCGCGTCGTGGAAGATCGAGAAGAGCCCGAAGGGCTACCACGCGATGTACCTCCTGCTGCTCGCGGGCATGCTCGGGGTCTTCGTCTCCCTCGACCTGTTCCTCTTCTACGTGTTCTGGGAGCTCATGCTCCTCCCGATGTACTTCCTCATCGGGATCTGGGGCGGTCCCCGGCGGCAGTACGCGTCGATCAAGTTCTTCATCTACACGCTGGCCGGCTCGGTCCTCCTCCTCGCCGGCATGATCCTGATCTACGTCCACCACAAGACGTTCCAGATCCCCGAGATCGCCGAGATCGCCCGCACGACCGGCCTCTTCTCCGGCCTGGGGTCCATGGTCGCGCTCCAGCGGGCCGTCTTCATCGGCCTGTTCATCGCCTTCGCCGTGAAGATCCCGTCCTTCCCGCTGCACACGTGGCTCCCCGACGCGCACGTCGAGGCACCCACGCCGATCTCGATGATCCTGGCCGGCGTGCTCCTGAAGATGGGCGGCTACGGCCTCATCCGGATGGCGTACCCGTTCTTCCCGCAGGCGGCCGCCTGGGCGGGCACGACCATCGTCGTCATCTCGCTGATCAGCATCGTCTACGGTGCGCTGGTCGCCATGGCGCAGACCGACTTCAAGAAGCTGGTGGCCTACTCCTCGGTGAGCCACATGGGCTTCGTGACGCTGGGTCTCGCGAGCCTCCACCCCGCCGGCGTCTCCGGCGCGATGTACATGATGCTCGCCCACGGCACGATCAGCGCGATGCTCTTCATGGTCGTCGGCGTGATCTACGAGCGCGCCCACCATCGCGACATTGATCGCTTCGGCGGCCTCGCCTGGACCATGCCCGGGTACTTCGCGCTGGCGGCCTTCGCGATCTTCGCGAGCCTCGGGCTCCCCGGCCTCTCGGGCTTCATCGCCGAGATCACGGTGTTCATGGGGTCGTTCGACACCTTCCCGCGCCTCACCCTGGTCGCCACGGTGGGCATGGTGATCACGGCGGCCTACTACCTGATCACCCTGCAGAAGGTGTATCTGGGCGAGACGCCCGCGGTCTACAAGGACCCCGCGCACTACCCCGACGTCACGCGTCGCGAGCTCCTGGTCCTCGTGCCCCTCGCCATCGTCACGCTCTACATGGGCATCCTCCCTCAGGGCGTCATGGACATCTACCGGTTCGACCTCGAGACGATCCTCGCCCCCGTCCGCCTGGCGGCGGGGCTCAAGTAGCCCCATGACGGTCCTCGGCGCCCTCCTCCCCTCGATCCTCCTGACCGCGGGCATCCTCGCGGTGCTCTTCGCGGACATCCTCGCGAAGGGGCGCCGCCCCCTGCTGCTGCCGTGGATCTCGGGGACCGCGCTGGTCGCCGTCGCCTTCCTCGCGGGGCTGTGGCTCGCCGAGGGGCGCGGCGGGAACGGGATCCTCCTCGGCGCCCTCCGCTTCGACGCGTTCGCCCTCGTCCTGACCCTGTTCTGCGCCGTGGCGGGCCTCGTCTCCATCCTCGCGACCCTCGTCGGGGACGGGAACCGGCGGCCCGGCGGCGAGTTCCATGCGCTCGTGCTGGGCGCCGTCCTCGGCATGTCGGTCCTCTCCGCCGCCGTCGACCTCGTGACGCTCTACCTCGCGTTCGAGCTCGTCTCGATCACGGGGTACGTCCTCGTCGGCATGCGCCGCTCCGACCGCCTCGCGAACGAGGCGAGCATGAAGTACGTGCTCTTCGGCGCCGTGTCGTCCGGGCTCATGCTGTACGGCCTGTCGCTGCTGTTCGGCCTGGCCGGCGGCACGAGCCTCGAGGCGATCCGGATCGCCGTGACCCAGGGCGCGGCCGACCAGCCCGTGTTCGTCGCGGCGGCGCTCCTCGTCTTCGCGGGGTTCGCCTTCAAGATCAGCGCGGTTCCCTTCCACTTCTGGGCCCCCGACGTCTACCAGGGCGCGCCGACCGCGGTCGCCGGGTTCCTCGCCGTGGCGAGCAAGGCCGCGGGCTTCGCCGGCCTCGTGCGCATCCTCTGGGCCATGGGGGCCACGACCTCGGTCGCCTCGACCCCCATGGGGGCGTTCCTCCCGAACGCCGGCCCGCTGTCGTCCATCCTCGCCGTCAGCGCGGTCCTCACGATGACCGTGGGCAACCTTGCCGCCTGCCGCCAGACCGACCTGAAGCGGCTCCTCGCCTACTCCTCGATCGCGCACGCCGGCTACATGCTGATGGCCCTCTCGGTGTGGACCGAGCCCGCCGTCGAGGCCGTCGTCTTCTACCTGGTCACGTACCTGTTCATGAACCTGGCGGCGTTCCTCGTCGCGGGCATCGTGATCCGCGCCACGGGGACGAGCGACCTCTCCTCGCTCCGGGGCCTCGCCGCCCGCCACCCCTGGCTCGCGGCCGGCTTCACGATCGTGATGCTCTCCCTGACGGGCCTGCCGCCCATGCTGGGCTTCGTCGGGAAGTTCGTCCTCTTCAAGGCCGTCCTCGACCAGGGCTTCGTCTGGATGGCCGTCGTGGGCCTGATCAACGGCGCGATCTCGCTCTACTACTACGCGAAGCCGCTGATGCGCATGTACCTCGACGACGCCGAGGGCACCGAGCCCGCCGTGCCCGTCGGGGCGGGCGCGGCGGTCCTGACGTGCGCGCTGGTGGTGCCGGTCCTCGCGTTCTTCCTCTGGTGGTCGCCCATCTCGTCCTTCGTGCGGGGCGTGGTGCCGGCGCTCGGACTCCCCTCATGACCGTCGAACGCCGCATCGACGCCGTCCCGGTGATCGCGCCGCACCCGTCGGCCGATCCCCTCCGTCGGCGGCTCGACGACCTGCTCACGCGCTGCTTCTACTCGGGCGCGGGGTACGTGTTCGAGTCCGACCCGCACGTCGTGCCCGACGACGGCCCGCTCCTCGCCGCGCTCGCCGAGATCCGCCAGGAGGACCGCCGCCACGCGCACGCGCTCGCGAGCCTCATCCAGGCGCGGGGCGGCGTGCCGCAGCCGGGCGTGTTCCCGTGGTGGAACCAGGACCTCAACTACCTCACCGTCCCCACGATCGCGCGGTTCGTGCTCGAGTCGATGCGGGAGGAGGCCGGCCACTACACCGAGCTCGTGGGCGCGTGGCCCTCCGACGATCCGGGCGGGCTTGCGGCGCTCTCCTCCGTGCGCGCCGACAAGGTGCGCCAGGTGGCCTCCCTCGCCCCGCTCGTGGTCGAGGCCGAGCGCCGCGAGGCCGAGACGTACAAGTCGCAGATCGCCGCGGTGAAGAAGTCGCGCGAGGCGCGCATCGCCAAGGAGAAGGCCGCCGCCGAGGCCGCTCGCAAGGCGAAGCAGGCCGCCAAGTCCGGCGCACCCGCCGCGGCGAAGCCCGCCGCCGCGGTCGCCGCCCCGGCCGCCGTGCTCCTCGACCCGAAGGAGCCGGGCATCTCCCCGAAGGAGCGCGCACGCCGCACGATCGCCCGGTTTCGCGCGGCCGGCCAGGGTCCGGCCCCGGTCGCGGGGGCGCCCGCCGCCGCTGCGGCTCCGGCCGTAGCGGCCGGAGCC
>Ga0163150_10009666_pt1 | contig 10598 bp, 6 predicted proteins | sample OliLakLV19P2IB_FD_148628 | JGI IMG/M metagenome (GOLD analysis project Ga0163150, IMG submission 148628) | Freshwater microbial mat bacterial communities from Lake Vanda, McMurdo Dry Valleys, Antarctica - Oligotrophic Lake LV.19.P2.IB | ecosystem: Environmental > Aquatic > Freshwater > Lake >...
GAACATCGTGGTGGACGCCTCCGCGATTCTGGCGATTCTACTGGCCGAGTCTGACGCCGCATTGTTCGCTGAGGCGTTGCTGAAGGCTGCGCGGCGCTACCTACCGCCGGTGAACTATTTTGAAGCCGCTATTGTCTTTGAGATTCGGGGGAGCGTTCTGGCTCGGCGTACGCTGGATGTCTTTCTGGAGGAGGCCGATATCCAGGTGGGTGAAGTGACTGCAAGCCAGGCGAGGATCGCGCGGGAAGCGTACCGGGATTTCGGCAGGGGCGTGCATCCGGCGGGTCTGAACCTGGCGGACTGCTTTGCGTATGCGCTGGCGAAGGAGTTGCGGATGCCGCTGTTGTATAAGGGGGAGGAGTTCTCGAAGACGGACATACGAGCGGCGCTGGGTTGAGGGGGCTTGCGAATTGCGCGAAATGCAGGCGTCGGAAGCTAAAACGCATCTATCACGGTTGTTGGGACGAGGTTGAGCGCGGGGAAACGCCGATCATCACCCGTCACGGACGTAGGATCGCCCGGCAGCCGTGTAGCTGCTGAGCGCGCTCCTTTGCCGGGCCGAAGTAATGAGTGAATAGAGGTCCATCAGGCCGCGGTTTCCAATGGAGACCAGAGCTGCCTTTGCCTTTGTCCGCGGCCGCAGGAAGCCTTGATCGGTGCTTGTTCCATATGTTGGAACAGCCAGGAAACCATCAAACGGCGGTGCTAGTATCCTCCAGAGACTTCTCCATGAAAACAACACGGTTATTCCTCACCGCCGCTGTGGTCCTGCTTGCGGTGCTCTCCACTGCGACGGCGCAGGTGTCGATGGGCGCGATCAATGGACTGGTTACCGACAGTTCGGGTGCAACGGTGTCAGGCGCTGTGGTGCTGCTCACAAACCTGGAAACTCAAGTAACCCAGAATATCCGGACGAACGCATCGGGCCTCTACATTTTTCTCAACGTAATCTCGGGCGAATATGCCATCGAAGTGTCATCCGCCGGTTTCCGTATCAGCAAAAGCGCTCCCTTTCGCATCTCCGTCAATCAGACAGCGACACACGACTTCGCGATGCAACTTGGAACGCTAGATCAATCAGTGACCGTGGAAGGCGTTGGGACTGAGGTGCAGGCGTCCACATCAGAGTTGGGAGCGACCGTAACTGGAAAGCAGGTGGTCGATTTGCCTCTGAACGGCAGGAACTTTACGCAACTGCTCGCTTTAACTCCAGGAGTTGCTCAGGTGAGCGTCGCCTCCAACAATGGAGGAGCGGACGCGAAGCCGATCGGCGTATTCACATTTCCCGCTATCAATGGTCAGAGCAACCGCAGCAACTACTTCATGCTGGATGGCATGAACAATCAGGGATCCTCGTTCGGCACGTTCGTGGTGGCCCCGATTGTCGACGCTATTCAGGAGTTCAAAGTCCAGTCCCACAACGACCAGGCGGAATTCGGGCAGGCGTTGGGCGGCATCATTAATGTGGTGACCAAATCCGGCACCAATCAACTCCACGGCGGCGCTTGGGAGTTTCTTCGCAACGATGTCTTCGATGCGCGCAGCTTCTTTCTACCGCGGGTGACTCCGTTTCGCCAAAATCACTTTGGCGCTACTCTGGGTGGTCCGGTAGTGCTCCCGAAGATCTACAACGGGCTGAACCGGACGTTTTTCTTCCTTGGCTACCAAGGTTTCCGCTTCAGGCAGCCCGCGCAGACCCTCTACCGTGTCGCCACTCCGGCGAACATTGCGGGCGACCTTAGCGACTGGCCGCGTCAAATCTACAACCCCTACACAACTCGCCCGGACCCCGCCCGTCCCGGGAGCTTCATTCGCGATCCGTTCCCAGGCAACCGCATCCCCGCCTCTCTATTGGACCCGGGCGCAGTGCTTTATCTCAAGAGCACTATGCCCGCGCCGATCGCTACCGGCGTCGCCGACCGGAACGCCCTTGACCAGACTCCACAGCGACGCAATGCCGAAGAGTATACCGCCCGTGTCGATCACAGCATCAGCGAGAAAGACTCGGTCTGGTTTCGTATCAGCGGGGGACTTCAGGACGCGACAACCTCCGGCGGCCGTGAAGGGCTGATTACCAACGACGTATTCCGGTCCAGGAACTACGGCGCCAGCTACGTCCGAGTCTTCAACCCCACCAACGTACTCCAGGTTCAGGTGAGCCGCGCGCGTGCCTTTATGGACTTCTTCAACCAGTTCAGGTCGCTGCCGGCTGACTTCATCCAAAGCGTCGGCTTCTCGCCGGCCTTTGCGGGGAACTTCATCGACGGTAAATCGATTGTGCCCCAAATCAACATCACGGACTATTTCTCGGGCGGTGAAGGCGGAGCGGTGAAGTGGCCGACGATGATCTGGCAGGAACGGGTGAATTACACTCGGATCCAGGGCCGGCACAACTTGAAGTTCGGGTTCGATCTGAGCAGCAACGCTTATCGCGAGATCAGCCGCTCGGCGCGCGTCGGGTTCCAGTCCACACAAACCAACGATCCTCAGAATCCGGGCGTCACGGGCAATGCACTGGCTTCCTTTCTGCTGAACGCGCCGGACTCCGCTCTTCGCAACAACATCCCGTACTCAACCCGTTTTGGCGGCGTTCTTGGCTTGTTTGCGCACGATCAGTGGAAAGTCACCAAGTCCCTGACGCTCAACATCGGGTTGCGCTGGGATCTGACGATAATCCCGCCGTACGGGCGGCCCGAGGACGGGAACCACCAGGTGGGAAACCTGGATCTCAACCGAGGTGTCTACATTGTTCAATACGCTACGGCATCCTGTGCGGAAGCCAAGACTGCCCCCTGCATTCCGACCACGGGCGGCACGCTGCCCGCCAACGTGGAGTACTCGACGGACCAGAAGCTATTCAAGAATTCCACCGACAACTGGCAGCCGCGGTTTGGACTGGCTTACCGTCTAGCGGATCGAACCGCCCTACGAGCGTCGTTCGGCATCGTCTTCGATAATTGGGCTGGAGTGCTGCAGGGCGCGACGAATCCGGCCGGTCTGTGGCCGAGCATTGCCAGCCAGAGCACTGCGAATCTCAACGTGCCAACCGCGACACAGCTGACACCGAGCATCAAAGCGACAAACCCGTTCCCAACGGGCGGCGTAGTACCTGCCGCTACTCCATTCGAGCAGGTTGCCTTCTTCCGTGACCCGAACGGCCGTAATCCGTACTCGCTGCAGTACAACTTCGGGATCCAACACCAGGTATCCGCGAGCACGCTGTTGAACGTGAACTATGTAGGCTCGGGGAGCCGGCGCCTCGATTTGGGTGGCTTCTACAATACTGCCCTCACTCCAGGCCCAGGCGATCCCCGTCTGCGTTCGCCGTTCCCTTACATCCGGCCCACGCGGTATCAGTGGAGTTGGGGACGTAGCAGCTACCACGCTCTTCAGACGCTGTTCGAGAAGCGCATGTCCAATGGTCTGAATCTGATGGCTTCCTACACGTGGTCGAAATCCATCGACATCGGCTGCTCGGGTTGGTTCGGTGTGGAAGGCTGCTCGGTCCAGAATCCGTACAACTTCAACGCCGACCGCGCACCATCTGGCTTCGACATCACGCACAATCTGGCCGTGAACTGGGCGTATCAGCTGCCTGTGGGCCCTGGCCGCACCTTCAGCACGGGCCAACGCGTGGTGGATTACATCATCGGTAACTGGCAGTTGAACGGCATCGCGACCATCCGATCCGGAACACCGTACTCGCTCACCGTGCCTGGCGACACGGCCAACATCGGCAATAACAACTATATGCGGCCCAATCTGGTGGGCGATCCGACCATCAGTGATCCGCAGCCGATTCCCGGTCTCTGGTTCAACAAGGCTGCGTTCGCCGCTCCGGCTCCGTTTACGTTTGGGAACTTCGGCCGGAACCGGCTGCGTTCCGACTATTTCCGAAACTTTGACCTGTCGGTTTTCCGCCAGTTCCGGATTCGCGAAGTTGCTCGTGTGGAGTTCCGGGCCGAGGCGTTCAACGCTTTTAACACCCCAACCTTCGCGGCGCCGACAGGGAACATCAACAGCCCAAATTTCGGCCGTGTTACGTCGATCGCCAACACGCCCCGGCAACTGCAACTTGCACTGAAGGTGCTCTTCTAGAATGAGAACAATCATGACCAGGCGCCAATGGCTCGGGACTTCGACGTCGCTTCTGGCGGCCGGGCCGGCCGCGCCTGGTCTCGCGGCCGCCGAAGGGGAACTTCTCTACAACGGCATCCGTCTTCCTGCGAAGTGGCCGCCACGACGGGACGAACTCCCGGCTGATCCCGTTCGACCGCCTTACCTGTCCGCGCCCCCACCGGTGATCCCGATCTCGACGGGCCGGCAACTCTTCGTGGATGACTTCCTGATCGAGACCTCCGAACTGAAGCGGGCGTTTCATGCGGCGGAGTACAGCAGCGAGACACCCGTGATCCGGCCGGACCGGCCGTGGGAGACGCAGCACGAAGGCTCCAACGCGAAGCTCTGGGGTCCCGGAACCGGCACGACTGTGTTCAGCGACGGCGCTTGGTTCGACCCTAAGGATCAGCTCTTCAAAATCTGGTATCGAGCGGGCTATACGCTGCATACCTGCCATGCCGTTTCGAAGGATGGGATTCACTGGCAGAAGCCCGCGTTTGACGTTCTGGCCGGGAGCAACGTGGTTCAAGCGGAAGGCCGCGGTTCCTGCACGGTTTGGCTGGATCATTACGAACCTGACCCGAGCCGCCGGTTCAAGATGAGTTCGTCGCGCAGTCACATGACACCGCAGAAGCTCTATGTTTCTCCGGACGGAATTCACTGGAGTTCTCTGGTGGCCCAGAGCATTCCTTGCGGAGACCGCACCACGTTCTTCTACAACCCGTTCCGGAAGACCTGGGTGTTTAGCATCCGGGATGCGACAGCAAAGGCCGAGCGTTTTCGCCGGTATCGAGAGCACGCCGACCTGCTCTCGTGCATTCAGTGGGCACCGGGTGAGCCGGTGATCTGGACCGGCGCCGACAGCCTCGACAATCCTCGCGCCGATCTGAAGATCAAGCCGCAACTCTACAACCTGGACGCGGTGGCTTATGAGAGCGTCATGCTGGGACTTTTTTCAATTTGGCGTGGCCAACCCGAGTTCCGCTCCAAGCCCAACGAACTTCTGGTCGGGTTCAGCCGCGATGGCTTCCATTGGGACCGCTCAAACCGTACGGCTTTCATTCCGGTCTCCGAGCAGTATGGCGACTGGAACTGGACCAACGTCCAGTCAGCCGGGGGATGCTGTCTTGTCGTCGGCGACAAGTTGCACTTTTACGTCCAGGGTTGGGCAGGAGTGCAGGGGACTTCAAAACCCGGAGTCGGGACAATCGGGCTCGCTACTTTACGGCGCGATGGGTTTGCGTCGATGGAGGCCGGGACGATCGAAGCCAGGCTTCTCACGCGAAAGTTAACGTTCCAAGGCAAACACCTGTTCGTAAACGCGGATTGCCGCGGTGGGGAGTTGCGCGCGGAAGTGGTGGACGAGGACGGCAAGATCCTCGGCGGGTTCGAGCGTAAGAACTCCGCGGTGCTGCGCGGAGATGGCACTCGCCAGCGGCTGGATTGGCGCGGGTCGCAGGCCCTCGCGAAGCACGCTGGTAGGCCTGTAGCGCTACGCTTCTACCTCAAGAACGCCAAGCTGTACTCCTTCTGGATCACACACGACTCATCCGGCGCGAGCAACGGGTATGTCGCCGCTGGAGGCCCCGGATTCCGTGGGCCTGTGGATGCGGCAAGCTGACAGCGCCGCCGAATCACTCAAGATCAAATGGACGATACCCGTGGACGGGTATCTGGAGCAACGATGAAGGTCATCACACTAGCTGTCTGCTCGTTCGTGTTCCTTTCGGCTGCCGAAGGAGTGACATTGTTCGTGTCGCCCAAAGGACGTGCTGAATGGTCCGGCACTCTGGCTTCACAAAGCGCAGCGGCGAACGACGGTCCTTTAGCCACTCTGGAGCAGGCCCGCGACAAAATCCGGGCGATGAAGAAGAAAGGTAGCCGGGGCCCCTTTCGTGTAAGGGTCCGGGGGGGAGTCTACCGCCTGGATCGCCCTTTCGTGCTGACTCCGGAGGATTCAGGGGAGAAGACGGCGCCGGTGGTTTACGAAGCTTACCCGGATGAGTTAGCAATCGTCAGCGGAGGCCGCGTAGTCTCGGGCTGGAAGAAGGGCGAAGGACCGATCTGGACGGCACCGGTCGATCCGCAGCAGGACATCCGGCAACTGTTTGTGAATGGCCGCAGGGCGCAGCGCGCGCGAACTCCGGACGCGGGTTTTCTTCGAATCCCAGGCCCGAGTTCTGAAGACGCGCTTTTCCAACTCCCCTATAGCGGCTCGCCGATCCTCAAATCCTGGGCCGGCGGGAACGTTGAGATCGTGGCATTGTTGGGCTGGACGGCATTCCGCAGGCCGATTCTGAAGATCGACGAGCAGCGCTCGATCGCGACTTTGGCGGGAAACTCCGGCGGCTCCGTCGTGGGCAATGTGAAGGATGTGGATGGCCGCTACTACATCGAGAATGCGCCTGAAGCTCTTGACTCCCCCGGTGAATGGTACTTCGACTCCACGCGAGGCGAATTGCGCTATTGGCCCCTGGGAATCGAGAACCTGATGCACGAGAGCACGGTGGTGGATTCAATTCCGCAACTCGTGAAGTTTGAGGGCGACCTCGCCCAAGCCAAGCCTGTAGAGCACGTCATCATTCGCGGACTGCGCTTTCGACATGCGGCATGGGTACTGCCGAAAGCCGGCTACGCCGACGCACCGCAGGCCGCTGTCGGGGTTGGAGCGGCAATCGAGATCGCCGGGGCCCGGGAATGCAGTATCGAACGATGCACATTCTCAGAAAGCGGGGGCTACGCTGTCTGGATCTCCCGGGCCGCAACGCTCAACCGGGTGACACGCAATCACGTTTACGACATGGGCGCCGGGGGCATCAAGGTCGGAGAGAGCGTCTTGCGCGATTCAGACACCGATCAGACGAGCGCCAACACGATCGCCGACAACTACCTTCACGATCTGGGGCTTGTCTACCCGGAGGCCGTGGGTATCTGGGTGGGCCATAGCGGCCGCAACGTGATCGCTCACAACCGGATCCATGACGTGTTTTATAGCGGCATCAGCGTGGGTTGGACCTGGGGCTATGCGCCGAATCCCTGTCGAGGGAATCGGATCGAGTTCAACCACGTGTACCGCATCGGGAAAGATACGCTGAACGACCTGGGCGGCATCTACCTGTTGGGGGCCCACGATGGAACGGTAGTCCGCAACAATCTGGTGCATGATGTTACGTCTTTCGCGGACCGGGGACGCGGCATCTACCTCGATGAGGGCTCGACGGGAATCCTGGTTGAGAACAATGTGGTTTACCGGTGTAAATCGTCGGGCTTCCATCTTCACTACGGCAAGGACAACGTGGTTCGAAATAACGTGTTCGCGTTGAATCGCGACGTACAGATTTCGCGAGGACGGGCGGAAGCGCTTCATGCGTTTACCATCGAAGGAAACATCATCTACTTCGACCAGGGCCGCAGTATCGGAGGCGCCTGGAACGACGATGGGAACTTCACCTTGCGCAAGAATGTCTACTACGACGCACGAGGCGAAAGTCTCCGGCTTGGCAAAAGGTCTTTTGCGGAGTGGCAGAAAGCGGGCAACGACGGCGGCTCCCGGATTGTCGACCCGCTCTTCGAGGACCCGGACAGGGGTGATTTCCGGCTCCGCCCCAACTCACCTGTCCTGAAACGGGGATTCCGTCCAATCGACCTCTCTACTGTCGGTCCGCGGCCGTCTTCAGTTCGCTAGGCGCCCAAATGATTATCGACGCTGGCTCTCCGGGTCGAACACCGCGGGAGGTGAAGCTCGACTGCGACCTGGCGATCACGTGCGGCGGGCTTGCGGGAGCGTGCGCCGCCATAACGGCCGCGCGATCCGGAGTCCGGGTGGTCCTGATTCAGGACCGGCCGGTGCTCGGAGGCAATGCGTCCAGCGAAGTCCGGCTGTGGATTCTCGGCGCCACTTCGCACATGGGGAACAACAACCGCTGGGCCAGGGAGGGAGGCGTGATTGACGAGATTCTCGTTGAGAATCTATCTCGCAATCCTGAAGGTAACCCCCTCATCCTCGACACCATCCTGCTCGAGAAAGTGGTGGAAGAGCCCAATATCAGGCTTCTGCTGAATACCGCGGTTCACGACCTCGAGAAGTCCGGCGCCGATACGATCAGTTCCTTGCGTGCGTGGTGCAGCCAGAACAGCACCTCCTACGTGGTAACGGCGCCGTTATTCTGCGATGCCTCGGGCGACGGTGTCGTGGGCTTCCTGGCCGGCGCCGCCTTCCGCATGGGTGCGGAAGGCAAAGAAGAGTTTGGAGAAGGCATCGCGCCTGAATCGAGTTACGGAGAACTGCTCGGCCACTCGTTGTACTTCTACTCGAAAGATACCGGCAAACCGTACGCTTTCCGAGAACAGGCCCCGCTGACGTAGCGCCGCAGCCGTGGCGATGCCGTTTTCACTTCTTGTTCCACTATCGTGAACGCGGTGCCTGTGAGAGCAGTTATGCCCGGACCACATGCTAGACTGGCCCAGTCTCAAGTAGCGGCGAAGGAGACCGTCATTGGTCGATGCTGTAGTTTTGGGTGCATATTTTGTGATCGTCATCACGATCGGCGTAGTGTCTTCCCGCCGCGTGAAGTCGATGGACGACTATTACATGGGCGGTCGCCGCTTCGGCAAGGTGATGATGACCATGTACGCATTCGGAGCCGGGACGCATGCGGATACAGCCGTGGGCGTGGTCTCGCAGTCCTACCGGCTGGGGATGGCCGGGATCTGGTACCAGTGGCTGCAGATTTTCAACACACCACTCTACTGGCTGCTCGCAGTGGTATTTCGGCGGGCACGATGCCTGACCACGGCCGACCTCTACGAGATGCGCTACGGTCGTTCTCTCGGAACTCTCTTCGGGTTCATGGGCGTCGCGATCAATCTTAGCTACATGGGCCTGATGCTGCTGGGTTCGGGACGCCTTGTAGAGGCGCTTTCCGGTCACCGCGTGACTCTCGGCTGGGCCATCGCTCTTATGCTCGGTTCGTTCGTCTTCTACGCCCTGATAGGAGGCTTGGTGGCGACGGTGTGGAACGACTTCTTCCAGGGCGTTCTCACGATCGTTATGTCGTTTCTGCTGATTCCTTTTGTGCTGAACGCCATAGGGGGAGTTTCAGGATTCCAGCAGCGTGTGCCGAACGCGGGCGCGCTCTTCAGCCTCACCTCGCCGGGGGAGATAGGCCTGTTCTGGATCATCAGTACCGCCATCAACCAGATGTTCAGCCTGGTGGCACAGCCTCACATCATGAGCAATATGGCCGCCGGCAAGAGTGAGTTGGACAACCGCATCGGCTTCACGGCAGGCGTCTCGCTGAAGAGGGTGTGTACCGTAGCGTGGGCGCTGGTTGGAGTGCTGGCGCTGGGCCTCTACCAAAAGACCGGAGTGGCGCCTGACCATGTGTTCGGGGCCCTCATTCACGACCTTCTGCCAGCGGGATTTGCCGGATTGATGGTGGCCTGTATCATGGCGTCCGTAATGGATAACGGCGCGGTGTATCTGATCACGACCTCGGCGCTGTTCACCCGGAACCTGATGCGAGTGGTTCGGAAAGACGCCGCGGGCGATAGGCGGGAACTCCTGATCAGCAGAATCTTCTCCGTCGTGTTTGCGGCCTGTAGCGTGGCGCTGGCTTACGCCTTCGAGGACGTTCCATCGGGCCTCCGGTTCCTGTGGGGATTGACTCCGCTGATCGGCATTGCCTTCTGGCTCGGACTTTGGTGGCGTCGCGCGAACCGCTATGGAGCGTGGGCCAGTTTTCTGGCCGCGAGCATCTCCTGGATCATCGGCGTGACGGCCTTCGGATGGTCCGGAAATCAGGCGCTGCCCAAACTGATCGCCCTTAACCTGGGAACCGGGCTGGTGGCCGGCGCGGTCGTGAGTCTCCTGACTCCGCCGGAACCGGAGGACCGCCTTGACCGCTTCTACGTGACCATCAACACTCCCATCGGAGAAGAGTTGACTCTGCCCACCGGCGCAATTGTTTCGGAAGGGGCCGCATGATTGGTCCACGAGGTTACCGTCGACTGGTGGGATGGAAAAACTGGGAGATCCCGAGGCCCGGAAAAGAAGCGGTGGTCGGATTCGTCTGCGTACTCGCCGTTTCGCTGCTCCTGCACCTCGGCCTGGTGTTGCTGTGCAAATTATTTCAGCCGGGTTGAGTGCATCCCGCTCGAATATTGGAAAGGAAACTAATGTCGTCGATCTCATCCAGAAAATCCGACTACACGTCGGCCGTAGAACGGGCGATGCTGTGGCTGGTCCGGCATCAGGAGGCCGATGGCTCATTCGGCGCCGTCGAGACCATGTCGCATTACATGCTGCTGGGGGCTAGTCTCATGGAAGGAGGGCATCCAGCCGCGGCCCAGAAACTGATGCCCGCACTGTCGCGGCTTTTCGTTCGTCCCCAAGGCGGGTTCGATCCGCCGGAGGTGCGGGCTGGACGGGCATCCGCGCTACAGGAACGCGGGTATGCTCCGGGATGGATGATCTACTC